>Ga0164305_10000851_pt1 | contig 12136 bp, 11 predicted proteins | sample Whisoiple_237_MG_FD_110215 | JGI IMG/M metagenome (GOLD analysis project Ga0164305, IMG submission 110215) | Soil microbial communities amended with pyrogenic organic matter from upstate New York, USA - Whitman soil sample_237_MG | ecosystem: Environmental > Terrestrial > Soil > Agricultural... | reverse complement strand
GCCGGATCGGTCGCCGCGCCCAGGGCGACGCCGGCGCCCCGCGAATAACCCCACAGCGCCACCTGCCCGGCCGAGACGCCCGGCTTGGCCGCCAGCAGGGTGGCCGCGTCCAGCGCGACGTGACGCCAGGCGCGTGCGGTGACCACCGGCCTGTTCTGGTCCGGGGCCGCGGCGTCGAAATAGGCGGGCAGGATGACCCGGTAGCCGCGCGACGCCAGCTGGATGGCGTGGGCGTCGAACAGAATGGAGTTCATCTCGAACCCCGTCCCGCCGTGCAGCATGACGATGCCTGCGCCATTCACCGCGCCGCGAGGCGTATAGAGATAGGCCCGAACCTGCCGTCCCCGGCTTTCAAAGGTCACCAGTTCGCGGGACGCGCGCACCGGCACGTCGTCTGCGCATCCGGGGACGCCCACGACGGCCTGCGGGCTTCGCGCCGCCGCGCCCGGCCCGCCCGCGAACGCCGCGATCAGGCCGATCAGCGCCAGACCGGTGAGTCGGGACCGGCCGGCGTGCCTCATCGATTGAGGCTCAGGTGGTTGATCAGATCCGTGCGCGTAATCAGGCCCACGAACTTTTCGCCGTCCAGAACGATCGCGACCCGGTCGCGGTCGAACAGCGGGATCAGGGCGTCCAGACTTTCACCGACCTGAACCGTGTCGAGATCGCGCGTCATCACAGACCCGACCGGCTTCTTGAACCGCTCCTGCCGCGTGATCTCGTCGGTGTTCATCACATGGACGATGTCGCTCTCGTCCAGGATGCCGACCAGCCGGCCGTCCTGGATGATCGGCAGCTGCGAGACATCGGCGCCGCGCATCCGCTTGAAGGCGGTGTCCAGGGTGTCGTCCGGCCCGGCGACAACCACGTCGCCCTTCTCGTATTTGCGCGAGATGAGGTCCGACAGGTCGCCGTGCAGCGGCTGGTCGCCCAGCCCCTGATCCGCCAGCCAGGCGTCGTTGTAGACCTTGGACAGGTATTTGGCGCCCGTGTCGCAGACGAAGGTCACGACCCGCTTCGGCTCCGTCTGTTCCCGGCACCAGCGCAGGGCGCTGGCGATCAGGGTGCCCGAGGACGAGCCGGCCAGCACGCCCTCCTTCAGCAGCAGTTCCCGCACCGTGGCGATCGCCTCGGCGTCGGGGATGGAATAGGCCTTGTCGATCAGGCTCATGTCCGCTGTGTCGGGCACGAAATTCTGGCCGATGCCCTCGACGGTGTAGCTGCCCTCCGGCCCCGGAACGCCGTCGTTGACGATGCCGGCCAGGGTCGAACCGACCGGGTCCGCGAGAATGACCTTCGCGTCCGAGCCCACGCTTTTCAAAAACCGGGCGATCCCGGTGATGGTGCCGCCCGAGCCGATGCCGGCCACGAAGGCGTCGATGTCGCCGCCCATCTGCTCCCAGATCTCGGGACCGGTGGTCTTGAAGTGGGCCAGGGAGTTGGCGTCGTTGGCGAACTGGTTGACGTAGAATCCGCCCGGGATCTGCTGCGCCAGCCGTTCGGCCATGTCGGTGTAATATTCCGGATGCCCGTGCGGCACGTCCGAACGCGTCAGACGAACATCCGCGCCCATCGCCCTCAAATGCTGGATTTTTTCCTTGGACATCTTGTCCGGGATGACCAGAAGCACCTTATATCCCTTGGCCTGACCCACCAGCGTCAGCGCCAGACCCGTGTTGCCGGCCGTCGCCTCGACGATGGTCCCGCCGGGCTTCAGAAACCCCTCCGCCTCGGCCGCTGCGATCATCGACAGGGCGATGCGGTCCTTGATCGACCCGCCCGGGTTCTGCGCCTCCAGCTTCAGGAACAGACGGCAAGGGCCGGTGTCGATCTTCGTCACCTCCACCATCGGCGTCTTGCCGATCAGGTCCAGAAGAGAACCGGTCGGACCGGACAGGACGGGCGTGGCGGCCAACGACATTCAAACAACTCCAGAGGTTCGCGCCGGAAGCTAGGCGCAGCCTCTTTCCATCACAAGCCGCGCACGATTTCGCCTCCGATGCGACGAGTCGTGCGTTATCAAGGATACAAATGAGCAAATCACCCCGCCGGCCCGTCGCCGGACTCCCCGACGAAGAAACGCTGATCGCCTTCCTCCGCGAGGCCGGCTCAGCCGAGAAAACCGATATCGCCCGCCACTTCGGCCTGAAGGGCGGAGAGCGCCGCGCCCTGCGCGAAATGATCCGCGCCCTCGAAGAGGCCGGCAAACTGGGCAAACGCGGCCGCAAGGGATTCGCCGAGGTCGGCGCCATGCCCCCGGTCGGCGTCGCCGATGTGGTCGAGCGCGATGTCGACGGCGAACTCTACGTTCGTCTGGTCGAGGCCTCGGCCGACGCCCCGCGCGCCCTGCTGATCCCCGACAACGGCGGCAAGACCGGCCCCGCCCCCGGCATGGGCGACCGCGTCCTGGCCAAATTCACCCGCACCGAAGACGGCTGGGAAGCTCGGCTGATCAAGAAACTCGACGCCGGCGCCAACAAGGTGCTGGGCGTCATCCGCAAGTCCAACAAGGAGGTCCGGGTCGAACCCGTCGACCGCCGCTCGAAGGACGTCCTGCTGGTCCCCCACGCCCAGGCCGAGGGCCTGCGTGACGGCGATCTGGTTCTGGCCGCCATCGAGAAGGGCGACCAGCGCTACGGACCCAAACGCGGCAAGATCCTCGAGAAGATCGGCCACGAGGGCGACGCCCGCGCCGCCTCGCTGATCGCCATCGCCGCCCACAACGTGCCGATGGGCTTCTCGGAAGCCGTCGAGAAGGAGGCCGAGGATCAGGAGCTTCCCTCGCTGAAGGGCCGCGAGGACCTGCGCGACCTGCCGCTGATCACCATCGACCCCGCCGACGCCCGCGACCACGACGACGCCGTCTACGCCATGCGCGACGACGATCCGAAGAACCCCGACGGCTGGGTCGTCTGGGTCGCCATCGCCGACGTCGCCGCCTACGTCCGGCCCAACACCAATCTGGACCGCGAAGCGCGCGAGAAGGGCAACTCGACCTACTTCCCTGACCGCGTCGAGCCGATGCTGCCCGAGCGACTGTCCAACGGCCTGTGCAGCCTCAAGGAAGGCGAGAACCGCGCCTGCATGGCCGTGCGCATGGTCTTCGACAGGGACGGCCGAAAGACCGGGCACAAGTTCGTCCGCGGCCTGATGCGGTCGCAGGCCAAGCTGTCCTACGAGCAGGCCCAGGCCGCCATCGACGGCGCGCCGGACGACACGACCGGCCCCATCATGGAGGCCATCCTCTATCCGCTTTGGAACGCCTACCGGACCATGCTGAAGGGCCGGCTGAAGCGCAGCCCGCTGGCCATTGAAAGCCCGGAACGCCGCATCCGCATGAACGCCGAGGGCCAGATCATCTCGATCGAGCCGCGCGTCAGCCTCGAGGCCCACCGGCTGATCGAGGAGATGATGATCCAGGCCAACGTCTGCGCCGCGGAAACGCTGGAGCAGAAGAAGACGCCCCTGCTGTACCGCGTCCACGACGCCCCCAGTCAGGAGAAGCTGTTCAACCTCGGCGACTTCCTCCAGACCATCGGCAAGCCGTGGACCAAGGGCGAGCCGGCCACGACCAAGCGGTTCAACAAGCTGCTGGACGAGACGCGCGGCGGCGACCACGCCGAGGTCGTCAACGAGGTCGTCCTGCGCACCCAGATGCAGGCGATCTATTCGGCTGAGAACGTCGGCCACTTCGGCCTGAATCTGGACCGCTACGCCCACTTCACCTCGCCGATCCGGCGCTACTCCGACCTGATCGTCCACCGCGGCCTGATCCGGGCGCTGGGCCTCGGCAAGGACGGGCTGACCGACCGCGAGATCGCCGAACTGCCCGCCATCGCCGAACAGGTCACCATGACCGAGCGCCGCTCCATGGCCGCCGAACGCGCCGCCATGGACCGATATATGGCCGCCTTCCTGCAGGAGCGGGTCGGCGCGACCTTCGGCGGCCGCATCACCGGCGTCACCCGCTTCGGCCTGTTCGTGCGGCTGGAGGAAACCGGCGCCGACGGTCTGGTGCCCGTCTCCTCGCTCGGCGGCGAATATTTCCACCACGATGAGAAACAGCACGCCCTGATCGGCGAACGCTCGGGCCAGCGCTGGACGCTGGGCCGCACCGTTGAGGTCAAGCTGAAGGAGGCGACGCCGATCACCGGCGGTCTGGTCTTCGAAATGCTGTCCGAGCCGGCGCCCCGCGATCCCAACGCCCCTGCCGCCCGTCTGGGCGTGCGCGGACGCGGTCCCGGCGGCGGCGGCTTCCCCAAGCGGGGCGACAAACGCCCCGGCGGACCCAAGCCGCCCAAGGGCGGCCGACCCTCGGGCGGACTGAAGGGCGTGCGCAAGGGCAAGCGACGCTAACTCCCCAATCCGCGCCCCTGCGTCAAAACGAAGACGACCCAGACCGCAACGGCCAGCAGGACGACGCTCCAGTTCCTGCCGATAGGCGCGGGCGTCGATCCGTTGACGGCCCGGCCGCGGATCAACAGCAGCGGCAGGGAAGCCGCGCCGATCTCGAGGAAGGCGTCCCTCAGGTTCGGCCCGGGGCCTCCGCGATAGAACAGGGCCGCGGCGACGGTTCCCGCGGCAGCCGCCAGCCAGACGATTCGGGCTGTGCGGCGCGCGCCCGGGCCCGTCAGCGACGACAGGCTCCGGTCGACGAAGACCAGGCCCGCAACGTACAGGGCCAGCCCCGCCGCCGCGCCCACGCCCCGGACCACCGCGTCCAGAGGCCCGACAAGATTGGCCCAGGCGAAATACAGATCGCCGTCCGCCAGCAGCATGGCCTTGATCAGATAGCCGCCCTCCCAGAAGGCGACGAAGGCGGCGACGAGGATCAGGAACAACTTCAGCACCGGCCGCCCGACGCCGACGACGCGGCTTGCCGCCGCCGCCGCCACCCCCACAAGCAGATTGAACAGCGGCCCGCCCATGTCGATCAGGCCGGACGGGGCGCTGCAATGGAACAGCGACGAGGTCAGCAGCGTCACCCGCCCGCCGATCGCCAGACAGACCCCGCCATGGCCGATGGCCTCATGACTGACCGTCACGGTCAGGGCGGCCAGAACCGCGATCGCCGCGATGGTCAGGGCGTCGCCCCGGGTGTTCGCAGATCCCCCCGCCGCCATGCTCAGCCCCCTTTGATCGTCGCCATGATTGGCATCACGCGCCGCCGTGCGCCATCGCGCTCAGGAACCGGCGAACAGGACCAGATTGCCGGACGGGTCAGCGACGATGAACGTGCGCGCGCCCCAGGGTTCCGTCCGCAGGGCCTGCTGGAAGGCGACGCCCATGTCGGCGATCTCGCGGTACAAACCCTCGATGTCGTCGGCGGTCACGGTGGCGGACAGCACCTCGCCTTCCTGCTTGCGCAGCGCGTCGGAAAAGACCGGGCCGTCGACGTGGCGCAGGTTCAACTTGGCGCCGTCCCTTACGACCTGGGCGTAGAAAGGCGGTTCGCCCCAGACGAAGGCCACTGTGAAACCGAGGCTGTCCGTATAGTGCTGAAGCGCCGCCTGCATATCGGTGACGAACAGCTGCGGTTCGGCGGTGAGTTTCATGGTTCGCGTCCTTGCTGACGACCGCGTCCGATCCTCATGCTATGCCGCCTTCGTGCGAACACCAGAGATCTTTGACGGCGACCAGGATGTGCGCGACGCCCCGCGCGTCGGCGGCGCCCAGCGGCCGAAGGACGCCGCGACACTGATCCTGACGCGGGTCCGCAAGGGCGCGCCCGAGGTTCTGATGGGGCGCCGCGCGCCGGGCCATGTCTTCATGGCGGCCAAATGGGTCTTTCCCGGCGGGCGCATCGACCGGGCTGACTTCGCCGCCGCCTCGGCCAATGAACTGGCGCCGGCCGAGATGGCGCGTCTGGTCCGCGAGACCCTGCCCCGCCGCGCCCGCGCCCTAGCCCTGACCGCCGTGCGCGAAACCTTTGAGGAAACCGGTCTGCTGCTGGCCGAGCCCGCGCCTGTCGCCTCGGTCGCCGGATCGTGGCGCGAGTTCCGGGCCGCCGGCGCCCTGCCCGATCTGGCCGCCCTGTCCTACGTCGCCCGCGCCATCACCCCGCCCGGCCGCACCCGCCGCTTCGACGCCCGCTTCTTCATGGCCGATGCGAAAGCGCTGCTGCACCCTGAACCCACTGCCGGTTCCGGCGAACTGGACGAGATCGCCTGGCTTCCGCTCGACGAGGCCCGCGCCGTCGACCTTCCGGCCATTACCCGCTTCGTGCTGGGCGAGGTGTCAGAGCGGCTGGCCAACCCGGCCCGCCCCCTGCCCTTCGTCCGCATGGTGCGCGGACGGCATGTGGTCGAGCATCAGGACTGACAGTCCCTACGTCCGGATTTGACGCAGGCGCATGCTTCATTGGCCGCCACGCCACGCGTCCGGTCTTTGACAATCGAATTCAGCAGCGCACGATGCGCACTATGTGAACGGTGTTTCCTGACTACGCCCCGGCCTTCGCCCCCGGCCGCGCGCGGCAGGTCTCCAGCCACCGAGCCAGGTGGGTCAGCTCTTCCGGCGGCCGGTATTTGATCAGCCGCGCGAAATCCAGACCGACGACGCCGACGATGTCGGCGATGCTGAACCGGTCTTCAGCGAGGAACTCGTGCTCGGCCAGACGGCGGTCCAGCGTCTTCATGAATTTCTCGGCCGCCACCCGGTTGTAGTCCGCCAGCTGGGGCATCTGCGCCGCCTCCAGCGCGGCCAGCGCCGGGTGCGAATGGCGGACGCTGAGCATGATCGGGTTGGCCAGATAGAATTCGCACCGGCGGGTCCACATCTCGATCACCGCCTGTTCGCGGGCGTCGACGCCGAACAGGTTGGGCTCCGGATACAGGGCCTCCAGATAGCGGCCGATGGCGATGGATTCCGAGATCGTCGTGCCGTCTTCCAGCTCCAGCGCCGGCACGTGCGGGACGCCCACGCGGGTCCGGTATTCGGCCGTCTTGTGCTCGCCGACCATGATGTCGATCTCGATCAGCTCGACATCCTCGATGCCCTTCTCGGCCATGACCCAGCGCACCCGGCGGGGATTGGGGGCGCGGTGCGAGGTGTAGAGCTTCATGATGCTGTCTCCGGCGTCAGTGGAATATGGCTGCCGGCATCGCCCCCACAATGGCCGCGGTCATCAGCGTGGCCAGAAAACCCGCGAACAGTCCCTTCCACACCAGTCCCAGCACCTCTTCCCGCCGCTCGGGCATCAGCACGCTGAGGCCGGTCACCGTGATGCCGACGGAGCCGATGTTGGCGAAGCCGCAGAGCGCATAGGTCATCAGCATCCGCGTCCGCTCGCTCATCTCGCCGACGGGGATCTTGCCCAGTTCGATGAAGGCGACGAACTCGGTCAGGGTCAGCTTGACTCCCAGCAGCCAGCCGGCCTTGCCCGCCTCGGACCACTCCACGCCGGTCAGCCAGGCCACGGGCATGAACACCCAGCCCAGCAGCCGCTCGACGGTCACATGGTCCCCGAACAGCCAGAAGCCGCCCAGCATGACGTTGACCAGCGCAACCAGGGCCACAAACACGATCAGCACCGCCGAGATGTTCAGCACCACCATCAGGCCGTCGGCCGTGCCCTTCACGATGGCGTCGATGGCGCTGTCGTACTTCAGGGCGGAATCGTAGTCGGCGGCATGGCCGCCTTCGCCGGGCTTCTCGGGAATGATGATCCGGGCCAGCAGCACGCCGGCGGGCGCCGAGACGATCGAGGCCACCAGCACATGGCCCGCCGCGTTCGTCATCACCGGCGACAGGATGGCCGCATAGGCGACCATGGTGGATCCGGCGACGGTGGCCAGACCGACCACCATCATCAGGAACAGCTCGGACCGGGTCAGCTTGTCCAGATAGGCGCGGATGACGATCGGGCTCTCGATCATGCCCAGAAAGATGTTCGCCGCTACCGCCAGCGCCGAGGCTCCGCCCAGCCCCATCGTCCGCTGGAACAGGATGCCGAAGCCGTGCGTAATCCATTTGAGGATCTTCCAGTGCCACAGAAGGGCCGACAGGGCCGAGATCACCAGAATTAGCGGCAGGACCTGGAAGGCGAAGGTGAACAGGGCGCCCTCGTTGCCGACGACATAGGGCTGGTCGCCCCCGGCCAGATAGCCGAACACGAATTGCGTCCCCCGGTTGGTCGCAACCGCCAGACCGTCAACCGCCCCCGTGATCGCCGCCAGCACGTTCTGCGAGCCCGGGATGGCGAACAGCGCCAGCACCAGCGCCGCCTGCACCGCAATCGCCCCCAGTGTCAGCCGCCACGGGAAGGCGCGCCGGTTCTCGGAGAGCGCCCAGCAGGCCGCGACGATGACGACGAGCCCGAACAGGCTCTGGAGATTCAGCAGGCTGAACATGGACGACTTCCCCGGCCGGCTCCCCGCCGGTCATCGTCCGTTCAACGCCACCGCAGGCCGTGTGGCAAGACCTCTGGCGGACTAGAGGCCGCGGACAAGCCGGCTGTATTCGTCCATCAGGCTGAGGCTGATCTCGCCCGGGGTGAAGCGTTCGTCGCCGATCTCGCTCACCGGGGTGATCTCGGCCGCCGTGCCGCACAGGAAGCATTCGCTGAACCCGGCCAGCTCCTCGGGCCGGATGTGGCGCACCTCGACCTTCAGACCGCGCGCTTCCAGCATTTCCAGCACGGTCTGGCGGGTGATGCCGTTCAGGATCGCCCCGTCAGCGGGCGGGGTGATCAGCCGACCGTCCTGCACGAAGAAGACGTTGGCGCCCGTCGCCTCGGCGACATAACCGCGCCAGTCCAGCAGCATGGCGTCGGCGTATCCGCGCGCCTCGGCGTAGTGGCGGTTGATGGTGCCGATCATGTACAGGCCCGCCGCCTTGGCTTCGGTCGGGGCGGTTTCCGGCGAAGGCCGCTTGTAGGGCGCCCAGCACAGGCGGATGCCCTTGGCCTTGGTTTCCGGGTCGAAATAGCTGGGCCAGTCCCAGACCGCGATGGCCACCCGGGTGCGGGTCTGCTGCGCCGAGACGCTGACCTGTTCCGAGCCGCGGAAGGCGATGGGCCGGACGTAGGCGTCGGTCAGGCCGTTTCGCGCGCAGGTCTCCTTGCAGGCGTCGTTGATCTGCGCCACCGTGAACGGAATCTGGAAGTCGAGCACCTCGGCCGAACGGAACAGGCGGTTCGTATGCTCCGTCAATTTGAAGATCTGGCCATTGTACATCCGCTCGCCCTCAAAAACCGAAGACGCGTAGTGGAGCGCATGGGTCAAAACGTGCACATTGGCTTCACGCCAGGGCACGAATTCGCCGTCCAGCCAGATCCAGCCGTCACGATCGTCGATAGGAACGAAGGCCATTGAATAACGTCTCCCGCGCAAGTTACCGGGTTAGAGCCCTCCGAACCGCTCAGGTCAACGCCTCGGGCGATCGCTTGGTCGCATACTCATGAGCGACGTGCGTCCCCATGGACGGTCGGGCCCCATCGCCGGCCCCGGCGCCGGGCGGCACCTGCTGGTCGTCGACGATGACGACCGCATCCGTGAGCTGCTGAAGGAATTCCTCGCCCGCGAAGGCTATCGCGTCACCGGCGCCGCCCACGCCGCCGCGGCGAAACGGATGATGGAGCTGATCGAGTTCGATCTCGTCGTGCTGGACGTCATGATGCCGGGCGAGAGCGGGTTCGACCTGACCACCTGGGTGCGGTCCAAGGCCGAGACCTCGAAGACCCCTGTCCTGCTGCTGACCGCCCGCGGCGATCCCGACGACCGCATCGAGGGCCTGTCCCGCGGCGCCGACGACTATATGTCCAAGCCTTTCGACCCGCGCGAGCTGGCGCTGCGCGTCGACGCCATCCTGCGCCGCACGGGCGGCAAGCCGCTGACCCCGCGCGAGATCAAGCTCGGGACGGCGGTGTTCGACATGGAGCGGCTGGAGCTGTCTAGGGACGGCAAGCTCCAGCGCCTGACCGAGGCCGAGGCCCAGCTGCTGAAGACTCTCGCTATCCACGCCCATTCCGCCGTGGAGCGCATGAGCCTGTCGCCCGACACGGCCGACATCACCGGCCGCGCCGTCGACGTCCAGGTCACCCGCCTGCGCCGCAAGCTGGAAGCCGACCCCAAGAACCCGCGCTACCTCCAGACCGTGCGCGGCGTCGGCTATATGCTGGCCCCGGACTGATGCGGCGATGAGGCTGCTTCCCGCCAGCCTCTGGCCGCGGTTCCTGAAGCGGCGTCTGCCGTCCTCGCTGTGGGGCCGGTCGCTGCTGATCATCGTCCTGCCGGTGCTGATCATGCAGGTGGCCGTCACCTGGGCCTTCTTCGACATGCACTGGCAGACGGTGACCGCCCGCCTGTCCGACGGTCTGGCCGGCGACATCGCCTGGGCGGCGGAAAGCTGGCGCGACGATCCCACGCCGCAGAACATGGCCGTCATCTCCGAGCGCGCCCAGCGGTCCATGTCACTGTCCATCGTCCTGCAGGACGGCGAGACCCTGCCCGACGAGAACCGGCGCGGGCCGGTCGGCGTCGTCGACCGCACGCTGGAGAAGGCGCTGGCCGCGCGGCTGGATCAGCCCTTCTGGTTCGACACCACCCGCTACCCAGCCTATGTCGACATCCGGGTGCAACAGCCGCAGGGCGTGCTGCGCATCATCGCCCCGCGCGAGCGAGCCGTCGCCACCCAGGCGCACATCTTCGTCCTCTGGCTGCTGATCGCCACCGTCCTGCTGATGGGGGTGGCCATCCTGTTCATCCGCAATCAGGTCCGCGCCATCGAACGGCTGGCCGAGGCGGCGGAAGCCTTCGGTCGGGGTGAGACCCAGGAACGGTTCAAACCGCACGGCGCCCGCGAGGTCCGGGCCGCCGCCGTCGCCTTCCTGGCCATGCGCGAGCGGATCCAGCGCCATATCGACCAGCGCACCGCCCTGCTGGCCTCGGTCAGCCATGACCTCCGCACGCCCCTGACGCGTCTGCGTCTGGAACTGGCCCTGGCCCCGCCCTTCAAGCGCGCCGGGGCCATGCAGGGCGACCTGGACGAGATGGAGCATATGATCGACGAATACCTCGCCTTCGCCCGCGGCGAGGCCGGCGAGGCGGCGCAGCCGGTCTCTCTCTCCGATCTGCTGACCGCCGCCGGCGAGGACGCCCGCCGCGCCGGCGCCGAGGTCGAGGTCATCGCGCCCGAAGGACTGACGGCGTCGCTGCGCCCCCTCGGTTTCAAGCGCGCTTTGACCAACCTGACCGGAAACGCCGCCGCCCACGGCGAACACGTCCGGCTCAGCGCCCGCGCCCTGCCCTCGGGCGGGCTGGAGATCGCGGTCGAGGACGACGGCCCCGGAATTCCCGACGATATGCATGAAGAGGCCTTCCGGCCGTTCTCGCGCCTGGACGCCTCGCGCAACCAGAACCACAAGGGCGTCGGTCTGGGCCTGGCCATCGCCCGTGACGTGGCGCGAGGCCACGGCGGCGACATCACCCTCGAGCGAAGCGACATGGGCGGCCTTCGGGCCGTGATCCGCCTGCCGGGTTGATCAAATTTCACGGCGAGGCTGGCAAAGCGTGGCCTTGGGGATCATCTTTGTCCGACAGGGGGAAATCGAGGATCCAATGACCAGACTCGCCCTTCTTGCCCCGTTGGCCGCCGGTCTCGCCCTCTGGGCCGCCCCGGCCCTGGCCGACCCCGCCGCCGTCAACGTCACCCTCGGTCCCGATGTGATCGACGCCTCCCGTGAGCTGGGCGAGCGTGAGGTTCAGCAGCAGGCCACACGCCTCGCCGATGTCGTGCGCCAGACCCTCGTCCGGCGCGGCGCCCTCGACGGCGCCGAGATCAACCTGACCCTGGCGGATCTGAAGCCCAACCGCCCGACCATGCAGCAGATGGCCGAAACGCCCGGGCTGGACGCCCAGCGCAGCATCTCGATCGGCGGCGCGACCATCACCGGCCAAGTGACCACGGCCGATGGCCAGATCCATCCGGTCAGCCACGACTTCTATTCAAACACGATCGCCGAGGTGCGCGGCTTCACCACCTGGCAGGACGCGGATCGCGCCTATTCCCGTCTGGCCAACGCCCTGGCCGACGGCCGCTACGGGACCCGCTAGAGCGAACGCGCCCGGTTGACGGCCGCGGTGACCGCCGCGGTCGCCGCGCGCTCCAGATCGCCGCCGGTCGACAGGGCGTCCAG
>Ga0164305_10000849_pt1 | contig 12160 bp, 10 predicted proteins | sample Whisoiple_237_MG_FD_110215 | JGI IMG/M metagenome (GOLD analysis project Ga0164305, IMG submission 110215) | Soil microbial communities amended with pyrogenic organic matter from upstate New York, USA - Whitman soil sample_237_MG | ecosystem: Environmental > Terrestrial > Soil > Agricultural... | reverse complement strand
TCGCGGCTCGCGCACGCCCATCTGGTCGGCGGTGCGCAGCCAGCGCTCCAGCAGCGGCAGCGGGTCGGCGGGCGGCGAGTCGAACTCGGGCAGCTCCAGCGTCGCGTCGCCGGAAAGCGTTTCGACCCGCCCGTCGCCCATGCCCCCAATCTAAGCCTTGACGACATCGGCCGGGTTCGCCTCTCCCGGTTTGGTGGCGGTGAAGGCGTAGGCCTCCTTCAGGTCCTTCTGGCCGGAGTTGGTGTAGACGAAGAGCCGTTTGCCGTCGGTGCGGACGCGGACCTGCCCGTAGGCAGTGCGGCGGAAGGCGAAGAAGTCCTTCTCCTCGGGCTTGGGCGGTTTGTCGTCGATCCCGTTTTTCTCGTCGGGCCGGACCCAGCCGACCATTTCGAAGAAGGCGACCAGCTCGGTGACGAAGACGACCGCGGCGTCGTTGCGCCCGTAGCGGCCGAGCGCGTTCATCAGCGTCGCCCGCGGGTGGATGTACTCCTTGCGGGCGTTTTCGTCGCCGGAGGAGACGACCGAGACCAGCGGCCTCACCGCCTGCAGGAAGCCGGTCGAGTACTCGCCCGAGCCGTGGTGGGGGACCTTGAGGACCTCCGCCTCGAGGTCGAGCTTGCCGGCGGCCGCGTCGGCCACGAGCGTCTGCTCGGACTGGGTGTTGAGGTCGCCGGCGAAGACCAGCCGCCAGTTGCCGAAGGCGAGCCGGAGGAGGATCGAGTGGCCGTTGATCGTGTGGGCGTCGGAGAGGCCGCTGAACTCGGCGTCGGGGGTCTGCGCCCCGAACTGCGCCCCGTCCGGCTGCTCGCCGAGAAAGCGCAGGCCGGTGACGCCCCCCTTGGTGGTCAGGATCGGGCCGAGGACCTGGACCTCGATCCCCTCGCCGGAGAGGAAGTCGAAGGCGTCGTCGTCGCCTTTCTGAAGGCGGCGGAACTCGATTTCGGACCCGTCCGCCTCCCAGCCCAGCAGCGCCTTTTTCCAGCGCTCGAAGTACTGGTTCAGCTGGTCGTCGGGAACCTTGGTGACGTCGGTCTCGAGGTCGGTGATGATCGTCACCCCGTCGACCACCTTCGTCGGGCCGAAGGAGTCGATCTCCTTGACTTTGCTCGGTCGCTTGACGAGTCCGTTGTGGAACACGCGGTGCGGATCCACGAACAGCCGCTTGCGCGGGTTCTCGTGCTTCTCGGAGTCGCGGATCTCGGTCAGGCCGGCGAAGTGGTCGGCGTCGCCGTGGCTGATCACCATCGCGTCGATCGTCTTGCGCGCGTCGGGGCTGGTGCCGGGGAAGCGCGAGGCCAGGTAGCGGGCGAAGAGCTGGGTGTCGCCGCCGTCGATCGTGATCGTCTTGCCGTCAGGGGTCTCCAGCAGCGCCCCGTCGCCCTGCTGGACGTCGACGAAGTCGAGCTTCAGGACCTTGACCTGGTCGGCGGGGAGGGTGACCTCGACCGAACTCCTGTCCTTCGGGTGGCGGGGGAGGAAGCCGATCCGGGTGGTCGGCAGGATGCTGCCGTCCGCTTTGGTCTCGAAGTCGATCGTCTCGACTTTGATCCGTTTCTCGTCCTCTTCGACGACCGTGACCGGGTCGCCCCAGGCGAGGGTCGCCATCAGGTCGCCGTCTTCGCTCTTCAGGTCCACCAGGTCAACCGCGATCGCTCGTTGCTCGCTCATGGCGACCAACCTAGTTGAGATTTTCTGAATACGTGAGTTCTTATTCGGCGCCCAGGGGCCGAATTACGCGCCCGTCGCCACGCGAGTGGCGATCAGCCGCTCGTAAAGGTCGCGGTAGGCGCGAGCGGTGCGCTTGATCGAGAGCTCGGAGGCTCGCTGCTGCGCCCGCTCGGCGAGCTGGCCGCGCAGGTGGCGGTCTGCGATCAGCGTTTCCAGCACCTCGTGCAGGGCGCGCTCGTCGTCGGGCTGGACGAAGATCGCGGCGTCGGTCCAGATCTCGCGCAGCGAGGGGATGTAGCCGAGGACCAGGGCACAGCGCTCGCGCGCCGCCGCGAGGATCCCGAGCCCGGAGGGCTCGTACGCGGTCGGGGCGGCAAAGATCGAGGCGCTGCGGCGCAGCTCGGCCAGCGCGGCGGGGCCGAGAGTGCCGGTGCTCTCGGCGAAGCGGACCTTCCCCGCCGGGCCGAGGTCGCCGGCGACGGTCACCGGCCAGGCGAGGCGGGCGGCGGCGGCGTCGAGGGTGGCGAGGTTCTTGGCCTGGTCCCACCTGCGCTCGGCGCCCAGCACCAGGGCGCTCTTGCCGACGTCGCTGGCGCTGGGGGTCGCCGGTGTGGAGAGGCCGTTGCGGATCACGGCGGCGACCCCGGGGTGCAGCTCGGCGTCGCGTTCCAGCTCCTCCAGCATCGCCATCGTCGGCGCGACGACGGCGTCGGCGCCGGCCAGCCCGGCGGCCATCTGCTCGCGGTAGTGACCCCATTCCGGCGGCGCGTCGGATCCGTGCACCGCCCGCCACCAGGAGAGGACCGAGGAGTGGGCGACGACGACCTTGGGCGCCATGAAGGGCAGCGCCCCGTGCGCGTAGGAGCAGAGGTGAACGATGTCGGGCCGCTCCTCTTCCTCGAGGATCAGCAGCCAGCGACCGGCGGCGGCGACGTCGACCCAGGAGTCCTCCATCCACTCCAGGCGATAGCCGCTTTCGTGCACCCGCCCCGGCAGCAGCTCGCGCTGCTCGCGGCGCAGCCGCGGCCCCATCGTCGCGACGACCACCTCGACGCCCCCGGCCTCGAGCGCCGTTGCGAGCTCCACCGTGTACGCGAAGACGTCACCGACGGTGTCGGTCGCGAGCAGGACCTTCATCCCCTGGCCTTTTCGCCGACTGGTCAACGTATTCACTCTTACCTGCCAGGCCGACGGCTAAACCGCCGCCGGGCGGGGGAGTGCGATCCTTGTTCGCTGTGAGCGAGAAACCGAAAGGGGTTCGCGCCACCGTTCGCGGCAAGGTGCAGGGAGTTTTCTTCCGCGAAGCGACCATGGACCGGGCGGGAGAGCTGGGCGTTCTCGGCTGGGTCCGCAACGCCGAGGACGGCACGCTCCGGGTCCACGCTGAGGGCCCGGCCGCGGCGGTCGCCGAGCTGGTCGCCTTCCTCGAGGAGGGGCCGCCCGCCGCCCGGGTCGAGGCGGTCGAAGTCGAGCCGGCGAAGGTCGAGGGCCACGAGCAGTTCGCCGTCCGCGGGGTCAGCGCCGGCGCCTTCGTCGTCCAGGAGCACTGGGCGACCGCCCACCACTTCGACCTGCGGCTCGAGGTCGACGGCGTGATGCGCTCCTGGGCGGTGCCGAAGGAGCCGTCGATGGACCCGGCGACGAAGCGGCTGGCGATCGAGGTCGAGGACCACTCAGTCGATTACGCCTCCTTCGAGGGCGAGGTCGACGGCGGCAAGGTCGAGATCTGGGACCGCGGCACCTACGAGCAGGGCGGGCGCGTGCCCTGGCCCGAGGCGCTGGAGCGCGGCCACGCCGTCTTCGTCCTCCACGGCGAGAAGCTCGAGGGCGGCTTCGCCCTACAGCGGACCCGCGCCGGCGAGAAGCCGCAGTGGCTGCTGATCAAGCGGAAGGACGCGTGGGCGCAGCCGGGTTCCGACGGCTAGCGGCGTAGAGGCCGAGAGCGACCAGCGGGGCGATGAAGTCGGCCCACAGAACCAGCCCGGTGTTGTCGGGGGCGTGGTTGTCGTGGATCGCCGCCTGGTGCAGGTGGCCGTAGGCGTCGCCGAGGTAACAGATCGAGACCGCGACCACGGCGGCGAGCAGGAAGCCGTCGCGGAAGCGGGCGCAGAGCACGCCGAGGACGCCGATCGCCAGGTCGGCGAACCCGACCTCGGTCTGGAAGCCGCCGTCGCCGTTGGTGTAGCCGATTTCGCGCGCCGTGTCGGGGCCGTCGAAGAAGTGGAACATCGAGCCGAAGATGGCGGCGACCCCGACCGCCACCACCATCCACCAGACGAGGAAGATTTCCAGCGTGCGGGCGCTGCTGCGCGGCTGCGAGTCGCGGTGGGCGTGGATCGCGGCCCCGATCAGCGCGATGGCGGCGAAAAAGAGGAACGGCACGGCGGCGGATAGTACGGCTCAAGTCGTTGGAAAAAACGGCCGATCTAGCTGAGGTGGACAAATCGTCTAGTGGGTTCGATCGATCGCGCCTGGTCGCTTTCTCCGCGCTGGGCCTGCTCGGGGCGCTGCTCGCCTTCTACGCCGTCGTCGTAGTCGGCGAACTGCCCGGCGAAGGGCTGCAGGACGCGGTGGGGCGCTGGGTCTACGACGTCGTCGTCCTCGGCGCCGCGGCGATCGTCCTCTGGCGCGCGGCCCGGATGCCGGCCGAGCGCCACGCCTGGCTGGTGCTGGGAACCGGACTGCTGCTCTGGGCGCTGGGCCAGGCCTACTACTCGGTCGTCCTCTATTACGCCGAACCGGCCCCGTTCCCCTCGCCTGCCGACGCGGGTTTCCTCGCCTTCTACCCGGCCACCTTCGTCGCCCTGGTGCTGCTGCTGCGGGCCCGGGTCGCCCACCTCGACCCGCTCGCCTGGGTCGACTCGCTGATCGGCGCCCTGGCTGTCGCCGCGCTCGCCGCAGCGCTGATCTTCCCGCCGGTCGACGAAGCGCTCGGGGGGAGCCCGCTCGGCGTCGCCGTCAGCCTCGCCTACCCCTGCATGGACCTCGTACTGCTGGGGCTGCTGAGCGGCGCCTTTGCGATCTCCAAATGGCGGACCAGCAGCACCTGGCTGCTGATCGCCCTCGCCCTGCTGCTTTTCGCCGCCTGCGACGTCGTCTACCTCTCGGCCGGCGGGCAGTCGACCGCGGCACTGAACGCCGCCAGCGTCGGCTGGCCGCTCGCCTTCCTCCTCCTCGCCCTCGTCTCATGGCTGCCCACGACCGAGTCCGAGGCGGCGGCTGCCCCCGGCCGCCGCCGCATCGCCGTGCCGCTGGCGATGGCGGTCGTCGGCGTCTCCCTTCTCGTCGCGGCCAGCTTCGTCGCCGTCGACGAGGTCGCTGTCGCCCTCTCCGCCGCCTGCCTGGTCGCGGTCCTGGCCCGCCTGTTGATCACCTTCAACCAGAACACCGGCATGCTCGAGGCAAGCGAAGAGGAGGCGCTGACCGACGACCTCACCGGCCTCGCCAACCGCCGGGCGCTGATGGCCGACCTCGAGCGCGTCGCCGCCTCCAGCCCGCCGGAGTCGACGGTCCTGGCGCTGTACGACCTCGACGGCTTCAAGGCCTACAACGACACCTTCGGCCACCCCGCCGGGGACGACCTGCTGCGCCGCCTCGGCAGGCAGCTGGCCTCGTCGATGGCGCCCTACGGCGGTGCCTACCGGCTCGGCGGCGACGAGTTCTGCATCCTCGCGGCGACCCGCGGTCACTCCGCCGACGCGATCTGCGAGGGGGCCGAGGAGGCGCTCACCGACCGCGGCACCGGCTTCTCGATCAGCGCCTCCTGGGGCAAGGTCCTGATCCCGGTCGAGGTCGTCACCCCGACCGACGCGCTGCGCCTCGCCGACCGCCGCATGTACGCGAAAAAGGGCCGCCGCGCCGACTCGGCCCGCAGCCAGACCCGCGGCGTCCTGCTGCGGGTCCTGCAGGAGCGCGAGCCGGAGCTGGAGCGCCACCTCGACGGCGTCGCCCGCCTCGCCTCGGTCTTCGGCCGCCAGCTCAACCTCGACGCCGAGGAGATCGACGTCCTCGGCCGCGCCGCCGAGCTGCACGACATCGGCAAGATCGCGATCCCCGACGAGGTCCTACACAAGGACGGCGAGCTGAGCGACGAGGAGTGGGCGATGATGCGCAAGCACCCGAAGATCGGCGAGCGGGTGCTGGAAGCGGCGCCGGCCCTGGGGCCGGTCGCGAGCCTGGTCCGCTCGACCCACGAGCGCTGGGACGGTGGGGGCTACCCCGACAAGCTCGCCGGCCGCGACATCCCCCTCGGCTCCCGCGCGATCCTGATCTGCGACGCCTACAACGCGATGACCGAAGGCCGCCCCTACCGGGCGCCGATGAGCAGCGAGGCGGCGGTCGAGGAGCTGCAGCGCGGCGCCGGCACCCAGTTCGACCCCGAGCTGGTCAAGTGCTTCGCCGAGAAGGTCATCCCGGCGCTGGAACGCGAAGAGGCCGCGACCGCGAGCTGAGCCACGGCGCTACGGTTTCGCCGTGGCGGTGACGCTCGACGAGTTGGTGGTGGCGGACGCGGCGGACGCCTGGCGCGCTTGTGGGTTCGCGGTCGAGGGCGACACCTGCGTCGTCGGCGAGGTGCGGATCCGCTTCGCGCCCGGCGAGGGTCGCGGGCTGAGCGGCTGGTCGCTGCGCGGCCTCGACTCGACCGAGCTCGACGGGCTGCCCGCGACGCGCTCCGAGCGGCCGTTGCCCGAGGCGGCGCCAGCGCACCCCAACGGCATCGTCGCCCTCGACCACGTCGTCGCCATTTCCTCCGATCTCGACCGCACCGTCGCCGCCCTCGAAGCGGCCGGGCTCGACCTGCGACGGATTCGGGAGGAGCCGACCCCCGCCGGCGCCCCGCGCCAGGCCTTCTTCCGGCTCGGCGAGACGATCCTCGAGGTCGTCCAGGAGCCGCCGGAGGCGACCGAGCGGGCCGGGGGAGACCGGCCCGCCTTCTTCTGGGGGCTCGCCTTCGTCGCCCCCGACCTCGACGCCACCGTGGCCTTCCTCGGCGACCGGGCCGGCGAGGCGCGCGACGCGGTCCAGCCCGGCCGCCGCATCGCCACCCTGCGTCGCAGCGCCGGCCTTTCGCTGCCAGTTGCATTGATGACGCCGCGTTAGATCGTTTCCACCCTTTTTCCCGCCCAGACGAGGAAAAGGGTGGAAACGATGGCTTGAAAAGAAGCCTTTCGAAAGCTAGCTTTCGAGGCGTGCCGAAGAAGCGCACCGTCACCCGCACCGCCCCCCGTGCGCTGCGGGCGATGGCGCACCCGACCCGGCTGGAGCTGATCGGGCTGCTGCGACGCGGCGGGCCCCTGACCGCGACCCAGGCGGCGGAGCAGATCGGCGAGAGCCCGGCCAGCTGCTCGTTCCACCTGCGGCAGCTGGCGAAGTACGGGCTGGTCGAGGAAGCGGGTGGCGGTCGTGGTCGCGAACGCCCCTGGCGGGCGACCGCGATCTCGACCGAGTGGCCGGTCTTCGGCGAGAGCGAGGAGACGCGGGCCGCCGGGGAGATGCTCTCGCGCGTCGTCGTCGAGCGCTACTTCGAGAGCGCGATCGAGTGGCTCGAGCGCCAGCCCTCCGAACCGCCGGAGTGGGCCGAGGCGGCCCTCTTCGGCGACGCCCTCGTCTACATGACGGTTGAGGAGCTGCGCCAGGTCGAGGGTCAGATCCGCAAGCTGTTCGAGCCGTATCTGCAGCGCTTGGAGGAGCCTGCTCCGCGCGCCGAGGGCTCCCGCACCGTCAGCGTCATCGCCCTTGCCTTTCCCCTCGCCGAGCCGGAGCAAGCGGGCTGATCGTGCGGCGGCTGCCGATTCCGCCGCTGCTGCGCAGGAACCGCTCCTTCCGCAATTTCTGGACCGGGCAGACGATCTCCCTCTTCGGCGACGAGGTCACCCTGCTGGCGCTGCCCCTGCTGGCGGTCCTGGAGCTGGACGCCGGTGCGGCCCAGATGGGCCTTCTGACCGCGGCGGCGCTGGCCCCGAACCTGCTCTTCTCGATCCACCTCGGCGCCTGGGCCGACAACCGCAGGCGGCGCAAGGCGCTGATGGTCGCCGCCGACCTCGGCCGCGCCCTGCTGCTGCTGACGATCCCGGTGGCGGCGCTCCTCGACGTCCTCTCGTTCGCGCAGCTCTATGTCGTCGCCTTCGCCGGCGGCTCGCTCGGGGTCCTCTTCAGCGTCGTCTACAACGTGGTCTTCGTCCGCCTCGTCGACCGCGAGGAGTACATCGACGCCAGCTCGTTGCTGAACGGCAGCCGCGCCGTCTCGATGGTCGGCGGCAACGGCGTCGCCGGCCTCCTCGTCCACTGGTTCAGCGCCCCGTTCGCTCTCCTCGTCGACGCCTTCTCCTACCTCGCCTCGGCCTTCTTCGTCGGCCGGGCGGAGGTGCGAGAGGAGCCGGGCCCGGACGCGCCGCGCGAGGGTGAGGGCACCATCGCCGGCATCCGCTACCTGGCCCGCACGCCGACGATCCGCGCCTGCCTGCTCGCCGCAGCGACCCTCAACCTCTTCAACTTCGGCTTTTACGCGCTGCTCGTCCTCTACGCGACCGAGACGCTGGGGATCGGGGCCGGCGCGATCGGCCTGGCGCTGGCGCTGGGCGGGTTGGGATGCGTCCTCGGCGCCGCGATCGCCGGCCCGCTCAGCCGCCGCTTCGGGCTCGGCCCGGCGCTGATCTTCGGCTTCGTCATCACCCCGGCGCCGCTGCTGCTGATCCCGCTGGCGGCCGGGCTGCCGCACCTGTCGCTGACCCTGCTGATCGTCGCCGAGTTCTTCAACGGCCTCGGCGTGATGGTGCTCGACGTCGGCCTCGGCGCCCTCTGGGCGGCCGCCGTTCCCGACCGCCTGCGGGCGCGGGTCTCGGGCGCCTTCCTGCTGGTCAACTACGGGGTGCGACCGCTCGGCGCCCTCGCCGGCGGCCTGCTCGGGGCGGCGATCGGCCTGCAGGCGACGATGTGGGTGACGGCGATCGGCGCCCTCGCGGGGGTGCTGTGACTGTTCCCCTCGCCGATCCCGAAGCTGCGCGAGCTGCCGAAGACGGCGCTCGACTACTGACCCCGCCGTCCAGGACGTACCATCTGCCGATGGGAGAGTTCCGCTACGAGGGTCACCGGATCGGCTACGACGTCTACGGCAAGGGCGAGCGCCTGATCGTCCTCGTCCACGGCCTGCTGATGAACCGCCACATGTTCGACCGGCTCGGCCCCGAGCTGGCCGAGCGCGGCAACCGGGTCGTCACCGTCGACATGCTCGGCCACGGCCGCTCCGACCGGCCCGAGGACCTGCGGCTCTACTCGATGCCGCTGTTCGCCCGCCAGGTGGTGGCGCTGCTCGACCACCTCGAGGAGGACAAGGCGGTGATCGGCGGCACCTCGCTCGGCGCCAACATCGCCCTCGAGCTTGCGGTCCGCTACCCGAAGCGGGCGCGGGCGCTGTTCATCGAGATGCCGGTCCTCGACAACGCGCTCTCCTTCGTCGCCGCGGCCTTCACGCCGCTGATGCTGGGGCTGAAATTCGGGCGGCCGGTCTTCGAGGGGGTCTCCTTCGCCACCTCGCTGATCCCGCGCACCAACTACCTGGTGGACATCGGCCTCGACTGGATCCGCCAGCGCCCCGGACCGTCGCAGGCGGTGCTCGAGGGCCTGCTGCTGGGAGAGACCGCGCCGCACCGCGAGGAGCGGAAGAAGATCGACCACCAGACCCTGGTCGTCGGCCACCCGCGCGATCCCCTGCACCCCTTCAGCGACTCGGGGATGCTGCTCGAAGAGCTGCCCAACTCGCGCCTGGTCGAAGCGAACTCGATCCTCGAGTGGCGGCTCAGCCCCGATCGGCTCAACGACGAGCTGAGCGATTTCCTCGAAGAAGCCTGGGCTAAGAAGCTGCGCGCCGTAGCGGCTGGCTGAGCTCGCTGTCAGACTCTGGCTCGTGAGCCAGGTCTCCGGCGACAAGAAGCGCCTCGAACGGGACGCCGAGTTTTCGACCATCTCCGGCAAGGAGATCCAGCCGCTCTACACCGATGAGGACCTCGGCCCCGACGCTGCCGAGGGGATCGGCGAGCCCGGCTCCTACCCCTTCACCCGCGGCCCGTACCCCTCGATGTACCGAGGGCGGCTGTGGACGATGCGCCAGTTCGCAGGCTTTGGCACCGTCGAGGAGACCAACGAGCGCTTCCACTACCTGCTCGACCACGGCCAGACGGGACTCTCGACCGCCTTCGACATGCCGACCCTGATGGGCTACGACTCCGACCATGTCCGCAGCCTCGGTGAGGTCGGCCGCGAGGGCGTCGCCGTCGACACCCTGGCCGACATGGAGCGGCTGTTCGAGGGGATCCCGCTCGGCGGCGTCACCACTTCGATGACGATCAACGCCCCGGCCGCGATCCTGCTCGCCTTCTACGTCCTCGTCGGCGAGAAGCAGGGCGTCCCCGCTGAGAAGCTCGGCGGCACGATTCAGACCGACATCCTCAAGGAGTACATCGCCCAGAAAGAGTGGTGCTTCCCGATCGAGCCGGCGATGCGGCTGGTCACCGACATGATCGAGTGGTGCACCGAGAACATGCCGCGCTGGCACCCGGTCTCGATCTCCGGGTACCACATCCGCGAGGCCGGTTCGACCGCCCAGCAGGAGCTCGCCTTCACCCTCAAGGACGGCTTCACCTACGTCGAGAGGGCGATCGAGCGCGGCCTCGACGTCGACGACTTCGCGCCGCGGCTCTCCTTCTTCTTCAACTCGCACATCGACTTCTTCGAGGAGATCGCCAAGTACAGGGCGGCGCGCCGGATCTGGGCGCGGGAGATGAAGGAGACCTACGGCGCCACCAAGGAGGAGTCGATGCGGCTCCGCTTCCACACCCAGACCGCCGGCGTTAGCCTCACCGCCCAGCAGCCGCTCAACAACATCGTCCGCACCGCGCTGGAGGCGCTGGCGGCGGTGATGGGCGGGACTCAGTCGCTGCACACCAACTCCTTCGACGAGGCCTTGGCGCTGCCGACCGAGGAGGCGGTGCGGGTGGCGCTGCGCACCCAGCAGATCATCGCCACCGAGACCGGGGTGCCGAACACCGCCGATCCGCTCGGCGGCTCCTACTTCGTCGAGAAGCTGACCGACGAGATGGAGGAGGCGGCCTACGGCTACTTCGCCCGTATCGACGAGCTGGGCGGGATGGTCGAGGCGATCCGCCGCAACTTCCCCCAGCGCGAGATCGCCGAGTCCTCCTTCCAGTACCAGCAGGAGCTGAACGAACGGCGGCGGATCGTCGTCGGCGTCAACGACTTCGTCCAGGACGACGAAGAACCTACCCCGATTCTGAAGATCGACCCGGCGCTGGAAGGCAAGCAGGTCGAGCGTCTGGCGGCGACCAAAGCCGCCCGCGACGGCGCCGCGGTCGAGTCCGCCCTGGCCGAGCTGAAGCGCGCCGCCGCCGGCGAGGCGAACCTGATGCCGCCGATCATCGAGGCGGCCCGCGCCCAGGCCACCGAGGGCGAGATGATCGCCGCGATGCAAGAGGTCTTCGGGACCTACACCGAGTCACCCGTCTTCTAGTCGAACCAACTAACCAAGGAGCACGAAGCGCATGAGCGTCGAAGCACTCACCCCCGCCTACGAGATCTCCCAGGAGGCGCTCGACCTGCGCGACATGGTCCGCCGGCTGGCCCAGGACAAGATCGCGCCGCGGGCCGGTGACATCGACCGCAAGAGCGAATATCCGTGGGACCTGCGCGAGCTGCTCGCCTCGCACGACATCCTCGGCCTGCCCTTCGCCGCCGAGTACGGCGGGACCGGGACCGGGACGCTGGTGCTGCAGATGGCGGTCGAGGAGATCGCCAAGGCCTGCGCCTCCTCGGCCCTGATGCTGATGGTGCAGGAGCTGGGGACGTTGCCGATCCAGCTGTTCGGCTCCGAGGAGCAGAAACAGACGTGGCTGCCGAAGTGCGCCAGCGGCGAGTGGTCGCCGGCCTTCGCCCTCTCCGAGCCCGAGGCGGGCTCCGACCCGGCGGCGATGCGGACCAGCGCCGTCCGCGACGGTGACGAGTGGGTGATCAACGGCCAGAAGGCCTGGATCTCCAACGCGACGGTCGCCGACTTCTACGTCGTCTTCGCCACCACCGACCGCGAGAACCGGCGCACCAGCGCCTTCGTCGTCGAGAAAGATCGCGACGGCTTCGACCCCGGCAAGCTCGAGCACAAGCTCGGGATCAAGGGTTCGCCGACCGGCTCGCCGACCTTCACCGACGTCCGCGTCCCGCACGAGAACCTGATCGGCGAGGAGGGCAAGGGGCTCTCCGTCGCCCTCGGCACGCTGGAGCGCACCCGCCTCGGCGCCGCCGCCCAGGCGGTCGGAATCGCCCAGGGCGCGACCGACTACGCCAACGCCTACGCGAAGGAGCGGGTCGCCTTCGGCAAGCCGATCAACCAGCTGCAGGCGATCCAGTTCAAGCTCGCCGACATGGAGGCCGGCACCGCCGCCGCCCGCGAGCTCCTCTACAAAGCCTGCTCGATGGCCGACCGGCC
>Ga0164305_10000845_pt1 | contig 12170 bp, 11 predicted proteins | sample Whisoiple_237_MG_FD_110215 | JGI IMG/M metagenome (GOLD analysis project Ga0164305, IMG submission 110215) | Soil microbial communities amended with pyrogenic organic matter from upstate New York, USA - Whitman soil sample_237_MG | ecosystem: Environmental > Terrestrial > Soil > Agricultural... | reverse complement strand
TCTTGCCTAAGGCTTTGGGGATTTGTTCATCTTCCCGAATCGCTTTGAGAACTCGACCCCAAGGCGATCGCACTAACCTTTCTAGTAGCCAGTAAACTAGAGCTAAAGTGAGCAGGGTCAGCAGCATTAATCCCGCTCTGGGATTATAGTCATACAGCGCGATCGCTCCCACGCCGTAGACGATTAAACACAATAGTGCAGCGACTATGGCTAAAATCAGTTGCGAGGGCACTTTTAGCTGATTGGCTGACCATTGCCACAATTGCCACAAAGTCGCCCCTAGTAGCAGGGTTAGCACCCCAATCATCAGCAACTTTAAGGGCAAATTCGGATTAAAATTTGCCAAAGGCAGAGGGTAGCCTTGCACCCCAAAAGAACCCCTTGTTAGCCACTCTTCATTCAACGCTACCAGACGAATCAATTCGGAAACACCAATGGTGACAATCGCCAGGTAATCTTCTCGTAGCCGCAATGTGGAAAAACCAATCAGAAGTCCTAATAAGGCAGAAATACCCGCCCCGATTAACACTGCAATGATCAGAGGAACGCCTTTAGAACTCAATAACACAGTGGTATAAGCACCAATCGTTAAAAAGGCAACATGTCCGAAGTTAATCAGACCTGTGAAGCCCCACTGTAAATTTAGCCCCAAACTAAATAGGGCAAATGTTCCTGTTAAACTTACCAGGAAAACTAGATAGTTGACCATTGCTTTGCTTTAACTGATAAAACTGCACACGCAGCTACATAGGCAATCGGATTGTACCCTAGTCAACTGCCTATTTGAAGAAAATGGTAGGATTACCTGCTATCGGGTAAACTTGGGTTGAATTCCAGTTGGCTAGGGGCAATCGTAAGCCACCTACCTAAAGGCGATCGCTTCAGTGATAAAACGTCAAGTTAATCAAACCCTCATTGCTTTTTTCTCGCTGGTATTTTTAGCCGTGATCGCCAGTAGCTACCCACAGCCTAGTCAAGCGACTCCGGCTGATTTTGAGAGGGTGAAAGCTGCTACAGGCGTTACCTTATACCAGCATCATTTAGATTATGTTCAAGTTGTTGATCTGAGCCAAGGTGCAGCGATCAAGTTTCTGCATGGTGAAATCACTCATCCAGGTCAGTATGAAGGCGCTTATCGAGGAAATGATCCTAAGTTTAGCTTTGAGGCGATCGCGCAAGCTTGGTTGAATTTTCGTTCCGCAAATCAGAATGCTTTTGCAATCCTAAATGGTCAGTTTTTTAGACCTAATAAACAACCGGATACTAACTTAGCCTTTCCCGTAAAAGCAGAGGGGAAAGTAGTGAGTGATGGTTATGCTGGGAAAGGTGAATTTCCTAGCCAGCAGTTACTCTTAGAAGTTTGGGAATATCAGGCAAATATTACAGATTTTACTTGCTCAGATGCACTGTATTCTTCTGCCCCTAATATTATTGTTGGTTTGGCATCGGATGCAAATAAAGGGATTAACAAAGAAGTAGGAAGGACATTTATTGGCATTCGGGATCAGAATGCTGATGGTAAGTATGAGACGATTTTAATTTTTAATTCTACGGCTTCAACCCAACCTCATGCGGCTGAAATTCTTAAGGCTTTTGGCGCACAGAAGGTGATGATGTTAGATGGCGGAAGTTCTTCTCAGTTGATGGTTCAGGGAACAAGCTATGTTAAATCTAGCCGAACGATTCCTCAAACGATTGGTGTAGTTAGTGGTAAATAAGATAATTTTGAAATTTGTCGTAATTATAATGATTGGCAAAGACAGCAAATATTAGATTTCCTGTAGAAGAATAATCTTGATTTTTTTTGATCGCAGATGAAAGCAGATGGACGCGGATGAACGCAGATAAGAGGGGATTTTTGATTTTGGTAAGATTTACAAGGGTAGGTTTTCCTAAAGGATGTGTGAGGGTAAAGCAAAAATTCGCTTTCTTTGCTTTACCGCTTTTTCCGCATTCAATGTCAGAACCTACACTTGTAAGTTTAGGAATCCCCAATTATCGGCTAGGCTTTGGGTTTATAAGTTGAAGCAACGTGCAACTCTTTAAGCTGTTTCTGATCAACTCCAGAAGGGGCATTCGTCAGCAAACATCTTGCCTGCTGAGTCTTAGGAAATGCAATCACATCCCGAATAGACTCTTCTCCAGCGAGAAGCATGACCAATCGGTCTAAACCGTAGGCAATTCCCCCGTGTGGTGGTGTGCCATACTCAAAAGCTTCTAACAAAAACCCGAACTTATTATGGGCTTCTTCGGGAGACAAACCAATTGCTTCAAACACCTGTTCTTGAAGCTCGCGCTGGTAAATCCGGAGGCTACCACCGCCGATTTCATAACCGTTGTAGATTAAGTCATAGGCTTGGGCACGGGCTGTTTTCAGGTCGTTGATGTCATCGGGATGGGGCGCTGTAAAGGGATGGTGCAGGGCTTCTAGGCGCTTTTCGTCAGCATTCCACTCGAACATGGGAAAGTCTGTTAGCCACAGCAGGTTGATTTTTTCCGGATCGATAAGTCCAAGTTCTTTACCGACAACTAAGCGCAATCTATCTAAGGATTTGTTGACAATATCCGCAGGTCCTGCGCCAAAAAGGATTAGGTGTCCGGCGGTGGCCTGAGTCCGACTCAGCAGTTCTTGTTTTTGGGCTTCGGTGAGGTTATCTTTAATCGCCCCAATGGTATCAATTTCACCGTTTTCTCGTACCCGGATGTATGCAATGCCTTTAGCCCCGGCTTCGCAGGCTTCTTTAAATAAATCGCCACCGGGCTTAATTCGCACATTAGAGATTGCGTCGTTGCCGCCGGGGATGGGCAATACTTTAACAATCCCTCCCGATGCGATCGCCCCAGAAAACACTTTGAAGCCGGAGTCTTTCATTAAGTCGGAGACATTGACTAATTCTAGATCAAAGCGGGTATCTGGTTTATCGCTACCATATCGATCCATTGCCTCTGCATAAGTGAGGCGGGGGAAAGGTCGTGGTAAATCAATGCCTTTGACGGCTTTAAAGATGGAACAAACTAACTCTTCATTTAACTGAAGAATTTCTTCTTGGGACATGAAACTCATTTCCATGTCCAATTGAGTAAATTCTGGTTGGCGATCTGCCCGTAAGTCTTCATCCCGGAAGCAACGGGCAATTTGATAGTAGCGGTCAAAGCCTGACACCATCAATAGCTGCTTGAACAGCTGAGGAGATTGAGGTAAGGCAAACCACTCACTCGGATTCACCCGACTAGGAACCAGATAGTCTCGTGCGCCTTCGGGGGTTGAACGAGTTAAAATCGGCGTTTCAACTTCTATGAAGTCTTGCACATCTTCTAAATAGCGACGGATGGCTTTAACAACTTGGTGGCGCAGTTGCAGATTCTGGTTCATGCGATCGCGCCTCAAATCTAGGTAGCGAAACTTGAGGCGCAAGTCTTCTCGTACTGACTCTGTATCAGAGGTTGCCACTTGAAAAGGCAGTTGCTTGTGAACCTGATTCAGCAGTTCAATCTGATCGGCATAAATTTCTACTTCCCCTGTCGGTAGGCGAGGGTTGAGAGATTCTTCAGGACGTTGGGTGACACGACCTGTAATTTTGACGACGTATTCATTCCGCAGTTTTTCGGCGAGTTCGTAGGAACTTGGTGTGCGTACAGGATCGCTGACAATTTGAACAACGCCTGTGCGATCGCGTAGATCTAAAAAGATCACTCCCCCGTGATCACGGCGACGGTCTACCCAGCCGCATAGGGTAACTGTCTCTCCAATATTTTCCGTTCGGAGTTGACCGCAATAATAAGTTCGCATAGTTGCTGATTCGTAAGTTGAGCGAGATGATGGGATTTTAAAGTTAAGACTTAACGTCTATAGATAATGCGGCTAATTCACTAGAACTAATTTAAGGGGTTGCCCTCAAGTCAATAGCCATCTTAACAAAGCAAGCAGGCTCATGATCATAGCATCCTTCGCGACCCGCTTCAAATACTTGTTTGTTTAGCCACGGCTTTGATTCTGGCTTAACGATTTCTCCGATGGGTTGCCCCCGACCAGTCGTAGGAAATCAACCCAAAATCTTTTATTCTCAAATTTCTAGTCAGAAGTCTGCCGTTTATTATTTCAACTTTACTAGCAATAATCCTGAATCTTGAGAGTGTGCTCCTGTGGGTGGCTACTTCTACCCAATTTAAAGGGGCAATAGCTTATTAACTGGATAGATTATCTGGAAGTCACACCAGTTCTGATCTCTAGAGATACCTTGACTAATCTGTAATTCCTCGGCTTGCTGCTTCTGAGGCTAAACTTTTATATTTAGAACTCAATTTTCTAGCTTTTGGATGTTTTTATAAAATCTTTATGTAACAGGGCTTAACTTTACACAATCTTTATTTTATTGGGAATAAATATCTCTTTTAATAGAGACACAAGCCCAAAAGTTTATGACTGTAAACTTATCTCACGAACTCAGAACACCTCTTAACGGCATTATCTGTTCTCTCCAATTGATCCTAGATGGTTCAGTAGAGGAGCCGCAAGAGCAACTGAGTTTTATTCAGGATGCCTACTCATCAGCACTACATTTATTCAAGATTGTCAAAGATCTGCTGGATATTGCCCAAATTGCTGCTGGAAAAATGGAATTAGCTCTCGATGCTATTCGGTTAGATGAGCTATTAATTCATGTCCAAAAATTGACCCAGGCTAAAGTCGAACAAAAACAACTTAGCTTCAGTATTAATCAGCCTGAAACCTATAAAGACATAATTGTCTATGGGAACTACCAACGGTTATTGCAGGTAATTTTAAACCTGGTTGGTAATGCCATTAAATTTACGGATGTCGGTGGATTGACAATCAATCTTGAGATCATTAAGCAGCCACTAATTTTTAGAGATCAACGATTCCCAGGTTTAGTAAAATTTTACATCATTGATACAGGAATTGGGATGCCCCTAGAAGAACAAGATGCTTTGTTATCATCTATCAATCAAGCAGATGTTTATTGCAATTGTAAAAATGGGGATTCCGGTTTGGGTTTATCAATTTCACAAAAATTGGTGGAATTGATGGGAGGTACAATGAATTTTTCCAGTCCCGGAAAAGACCTCGGTTTTACTGTTAACTTTACTGTTCCCTTATATTTTTGTAGTCAGCTATTTTAAGAGGAGACAGAAAGATGAATATCCTGGATATTTTAGAATACTAAATAAGTCAAATTTTTGCAACTGATAAAATATAGCTCAACCCCTAAGAGTTGAGCTAGAATTTGCTAAATAAGAACCCGATGCGATCGCACCTAAGTTATGTTAAAAACTCTTTTGAACCCGGAAGCGTTCCTAATCAGCTTTAGTTAGCTCTAGGATTAACTTCTTTTGCCATCTCCCGGTAATCATTTGGGTCGCTATGTGCCTCATTTGCAGATGCGCTTTTACCAAGGGTTTCATCGGGTGCAGGCATCTTAAATTTGGTTTCTGTTGCCGCAGTAGCTGCGTCGCTTCCAGAATTTCCTTGATCAACTTGACTAACGCTAAATTCCTTAGAGGCTTCGTAGTCCGCACTAACATCAATAGATTCTGCTTTTTCTTCGCCTGCTGCCAAGCTTTCAGCAGCTAACTGAGCATCTTGAGTAGTGGCTTGCGCTAAGTCGGGCTTGAATTCTTCTGACATATGGAACTCCTTTTTAAATTTTTCTAATCGTGTGGCTTATTCTATCAAGGTGATCCCCTTTCCTCTGACCGCTTTAAGGTAGATATTCAATCTCTGTATAGAGAAATAGCCGGGGTATTTTTACTTGAAGTAAACTCTCTCTCTTGGAAGGCGACTTATATTCGTAAAGTTTGATACTTCTAGCTGATAGGGTATGCAAACAACTTTGGAGAAGATTGATGACCTCAGAGCAAAATACAGGCAAGTCACAAGCACTTTCAGAAGATACACGGAAAATAGTGCAAGCCTTTGATAACTTAGAGACTGATGAAAAGTTAGCTCTACTTTATTTTGTGTATAAAGAGATGGGCAAATCCATTACTCAAGCTGCTCCCGCCGCTACAGACCCGGAGTTAGCGCCTAAGTTGCTAGGAGATTATTTAGAGCTATCGGATGATCAACAATTGGCAATCATGCGCGAAATTGTTAACAAAGCCGATACAGAGTATTCTCGCGCCTATGGTGCGTTGAAAGAGAACAATCAACTCATGGTTTGGTTCACTTGGGCGCAAGGTATGGGTGATACAGTTGTTGACCTACCCAATGGTTATGAACTTTCTCAAGTGGGTGGCAATGTACTCAATCAACTGAAGGGACTCGACTTTGAGGGTCAAATCTCCATGTTGCGTACCATTGCCAGTGAAATGGGGCACACAGATGTGAAGCCAATTCCTACTCAAGCAGAAACAGGCAAAACGGCAAGTCTATAAAATTGGTTAGGACTTACACAGCTTAAAGCAATTTTCGCCTTACTATCCCTGTAAGGAAAGCTTTAAGGTTTTAGATAGCAACAGTCAAATCAATTACGAAACAATAAATTAGTAGAGATGTTCCGGCGGAACATCTCTATCTTTAAGAAACTGCCATTTTACCAATATCTTCTGGGGTCAAATTAGAGTGAATGACCTCACCATCTCGGAACCAAATGATGCGATGGGTAAGTCGTGCTACCTCCGGTTCATGAGTTACCATCACGACAGTAATCCCACTGGCATTGAGTTCTGTAAAAATATTCATCACTTCTTGGGTAGTGCGAGAATCGAGGGCACCTGTCGGTTCATCAGCTAGTAATAACACAGGATTGTTGACAATGGCTCGTGCGATCGCCACCCGTTGCTGTTGTCCCCCAGAAAGCTGATTGGGTCGATTGTTGAGCCGATTAGCTAACCCAACTCTTTTTAAAGCTTCTGTAGCGCGATCGCGTCTTTCGGTAGTTTTTACCCCAGCATAGACCATGGGTAGCATGACATTTTCTAGGGCGGTTAGCTGAGGCAAAAGGTGAAATTGTTGAAAGACAAATCCTAATTTCAGATTGCGAACTTTCGCTAATTCTGCATCTGCTAACTGGGAGACATCGGCCCGATCCAAATAATAGTGGCCCTTGGTTGGTCTATCCAGGCAGCCGATAATATTCATCGCTGTAGATTTTCCTGAGCCAGAAGCACCCATAATCGAGCAATATTCACCTTGCTCAATTACTAAGCTAACATCTACCAGTGCTCGTACTTCAGTATCTCCAATACCGTAGACTTTAGAAATATTTTCTAAGCGGACAATAACCTGTTTTGGAGTTTCAATAGGATTGATTTCTAAATGATTGAGAGGTGGGTTTTTCATGCCAACTTTGTGTCTATTCTTTTCATTCTCAAAAGTTGATCTGTCTATTAGATTTTCTAGATGAATATTGATTTTTGATTTTTTTACCGCAGATGCACGCAGATGGACACAGATAAGAGGGTGCAGGAGTCGAGTAATTCTGTTTAGGCACTTCTAAGCGCCACAATGGGATCAAGTTTGGCAGCGCGTCGCGCAGGAATCACGCCAAAAAATAGACCAATGCTACCAGAAACACTCACTGCAACCAGAATTGATACAGGTGATACTCCAGCTTTAAGCGGTGTCAACAGACCAATGACTGAGACACTACCCACCCCAATTGCCGTCCCAATTAAACCTCCTGCTGCTGATAAGATCATGGATTCAATCAGGAATTGAATCAGAATATCTTGTTCTCTCGCCCCGATCGCTTTCCGAAGCCCGATTTCTTGGGTGCGTTCGGTGACGGAAACTAGCATGATATTCATCACCCCAATGCCACCGACTAATAGAGAAATTGCCGCGATCGCAGCTAGCATTAAAGTTAAACCACTGGTCAGGGTATTAACAATTTGCAGAGCGTCTTTCTGGTTTCTGACTGTAAAATCATCATCGTCGATAATTTTGTGTCGTCGTCGCAGCAAGTTTGTAATCTGAAACTCCGCCGCCTGGAGACTCTCAGCATTCTTAGCAGCGACTGAGATAAAAGATACCTCCGTTCCATAGGGAGAAGTTCGCCCCACAATCCGGTTAGCCATCGTGGTCAGAGGTAAAAAAGCCGTATCATCTTGATTTGTGCCAAAGGAAGATCCTTTAGGCTGCATTACCCCAATCACTAAAAAGCTGATATTTTTAATTCGTAGCCGTTGACCTACCGGATCACTGTTACCAAAAAGTTTAGTGGCTAAATCGCTTCCTAAAGCCACGACTTGGTTATTCTTTTTCAGGTCTAATTCACTAATAAACCGCCCTCTCGCCACATCAAAACTGCGTACCTTCAAAAACTCTGGTGTTGCCCCAATAATCTGAGTAGCACTACTTTTGTTTCTATAAATAACAGCTTGTCGGCTTTGGATCTGGGGGGCAACTTCGGCAACAGACGGGACTAGGGAGGCGATCGCCTGGGCATCTTCTAAAACCAACGTTTTTGGTAGATCACCCCGGTTGCGTTGAGCATCTTGGCTGCCTGGAACTACAAATAAAACATTCGGTCCCAACGTTTGAAACTGATCGGCTGCTAGCTTTTGAGTTCCCTGTCCGATACCGACCATGGCAATCACCGAAGCATTGCCAATGATAATACCCAGCATGGTGAGGCTGCTGCGGAGTTTATTGGCAACCAACGTTGTGGTTGCCATCTTGACGCTTTCTACAATGTCCATATTTCTAGTTTAGAAGATGGACTTTTGGGCTTAGGGAACTGCCATTCCTTTTTGGACGGCTGGACGCTGCTGTATCGTTTCATACCAACGCTTTAAGTTGGGGTGTTCATCTAAGGTCAATCCTTGAAACTCATAGATGGCAACCCAAGGATAGGTGGCAATATCCGCAATTGAGTAATCGTTACAGATAAACTCGCGGTCTGCTAATTGCTGATCTAAAACACTATAAATTCGTAATGTTTCCTTTGTATACCGCTCGATCGCATAGGGAATCTGTTCGGGGGCAAAGCGCTTAAAATGATTCAACTGACCAAACATTGGCCCGACACTTGCCATCTGAAACATTAACCATTCCAAGACTTGAAAACGGCTTTTGGGTTCAGTAGGTAGAAGTTTACCTGTTTTTTCTGCTAAGTAAATCAAAATAGCGCCCGACTCAAAAACAGTAATCTTTGCTTCTTGATCGACAATCGCCGGAATCTTGCTATTAGGATTAATGGCAACAAACTCTGGGGTAAATTGTTCTCCCTTGGAGATGTCTATCTTATGAACGTTGTAAGGAAGATTGACTTCCTCCAACATGACAGAAGCTTTGCGCCCATTCGGGGTGGTAAAGGTGTAGAGGTCGATCATAGTGCTAGGTTATAAGATTTTGGATGATTAAAGATTGACTCAATTCGCTTTTGGACACTTGATCTGTTTCAGTCACGATTAAAAGAGAAATTCACTGAAATAGCAGTCGTCTAGCCTAGAGATAATGCCATCTATGTTACTCTCTGGAGAGAATTGGCGATCGCTTCCTGCTTAACAAGTTAGTTCTAGCCTCAAATTCGATGCCATCAGCTTCACTACCGATTGTTCAAGACTTAGTGTTAATAGGTGGGGGTCATAGCCATGCCATTGCGCTCAAAAAATTGGGAATGCAGCCGCTAGCTGGGGTGCGTGTCACTCTGATTACAGAAGCCTTAGATACCCCTTACTCTGGGATGCTACCGGGTCATGTTGCAGGGATTTATAGCCATAAAGCCTGTCATATCGCCTTGCAGCCCTTGTGTCAATTTGCTCACGCACAGCTACTCATTGACTCAGTAATTGATTTAGATTTAGAAAACAATCGCGTCATCTGTGCAAATCGTCCTCCTGTCCCCTTTGATTTCCTCTCTATTAATATTGGTAGCACCCCAGCGACACTCTCTATTCCGGGTGCATCCCAATACGCTACGCCTGTCAAGCCTGTAAGAGAGTTTTTAGCAACTTGGGAACAACTCCTCAAACAGGTGACGCAGACTCCTCAAACACCCCTAATTCTAAGTATTGTGGGGGGAGGTGCAGGAGGCGCAGAACTAGCAATGGCTATCCAAACACGCTTAAAATCCTTACAACCTGCCGTTGCTTTCCAACTGCATCTCTTCCAGCGTGATGCCCAACTAATGCCACATTACAACGCTTGGGTGCGCGATCGCGTTCAAAAAATTCTCCGCCAAAAAGGAGTACATCTCCATTTAGGTGAAACAGTTTGCGAACTTTCTCGCCATCAAGTTAGATGTGAATCTGGTTTAAGCGTAGAATGCGATCGCATCTTTTGGGTAACTCAAGCCTCAGCACCCCCTTGGCTAAAAGCCGCAGGACTAGCAACTGACTCCCAAGGCTTTATTTCAATTAACAACTACTTGCAATCTGTCTCTCACCCGCATATTTTTGCCGCCGGAGATATTGCCACCCTAGTCAATCATCCACGTCCTAAAGCTGGCGTTTTTGCTGTGCGTCAAGGCAAACCCTTGTATAACAACCTCAAGCAAGCTTTACTAGGAAAGCCGCTAAAATCCTATATTCCCCAACAACAATATCTCAGCTTATTGGGAACAGGCGATCGCTCTGCCATAGCTGCTTGGAGTTCTTTAGCTGGGGAATCTCCCTTATTTTGGTTTTGGAAAGATTACATCGATCGAGCATTCATGGCACAGTTTAGCCATTTACCCCTGATACCAGAAACACCCGCCCTAAAAAATGCGATCGCTAAAGAAGCGGCTGGCAGAACAAAATAGGCATAGAGATAATAGCAGCAGGACTGAGATGAGACATTTTGACAAAGATCAACATTTTAAAGATTAGTCATTAGGCAACCTGAGATTGAAGTCAAACCTGATTCAGTCCCCAATCCCCAGCCCGAAGCAATATAATCAGCCAGTATGAAACGTAAATCTAGACCTTTTGACACCAAACCTCCTGGTTTCAATCCTCCTACTAAATCTAAATCCTCAGCCTTCAATTCTACCTCCTTAGCAATTCTCGGCGGGGTCTTTATTTTAGGAATTGGCGTTGGGATTGGCTTTAGCACTGCGGCAAATACCAATCCTGGAAACGTTGCTTCCCGGGAAGTCATCGACCAATCTGCCCCCAATCCTGAAGTTTGCGTGCAGTTCGGCGCAAGCGCTATGGTTATGGATACCCGCCTTTATGTCACACTCAATCCCTTTAATGTGTACGTCTCTCAGCCGACAATGCGACCTGGGTGCGTTTTGCGTAGCAATAACTGGAGCATTCTAGAGCAACGAAAACTGGTGACATCCGAACAAGTACGCGAGTGTAAAAACCGCATGAACACATTTGGCTTCACAGGTACTTTGGAAGGTTCTCCAGATATTCGCTGCATTTATCAGAATGATTCTGCTCAAAACTTCTTTTTAAATCAGCCAGGGTCAAGCGCCCCCCCCGCAGAAAGTAATAACTTCTAAGTTCCAGCTATCTCTACCTCGAAGACTCAAGGGCGTGTCTTGGGTAGCGGTTGACCAAATTCAATCACCAAGCTGCTGACAGGTGTCTTTACAGGTGTGCTAACCCTTACAGGCTGGGTCAAAGGAACTGTACTCCTAGCAGGTAACTGTCTAGGTGAATTAGCTCTTGGAGAGTGGAGGGGAGGCACCTTCACAGTCGCTGTTTGATTCGTGAAAAATTCAGTTGGGGGAAGCTTTACCGGAGTTGCTGCGGGTATTGCTTGGTTCAGAGGTGGTACTTTCACCGATGGATTTTGCGGCGGCGTGGTAAAGGTAGCTGGTGGCAATTCAGGATTCAACCCGGACTGTGCTACCCAAATTTTGCCCACAGAACCTAAATCAGTTTTTGGCTCCAAGTGTCCACTCGTTAGGCAGACACCCGGCGCTGATAGTTTCACCGAGAAAAACGCCACCCCAATCAGCACTTTGACAACATATTCTAACTTTGCTGGAACCATTACTGCTTACTCAAACTTAGAAACATTTTGGTTCTAGAATAGTCCTATTTTTTAGCATTAACGCAGAATCCTGCTGTTTACAAGCGGAATTCTACTGAGAGCATAATTTTGCTGACTAGGGATCATCGTACTAATACGTCATTGTGATAAAAATCACATTAAATTACCTAGTTAATCACAAAATAAATTGATGAATGTCACCTCTTGCTCAGGGTATAAATCACAATTTTATATAGTGTCACATCACCTTAGGCGGCTGAAGAAAGATTCATAC
>Ga0164305_10000842_pt1 | contig 12187 bp, 13 predicted proteins | sample Whisoiple_237_MG_FD_110215 | JGI IMG/M metagenome (GOLD analysis project Ga0164305, IMG submission 110215) | Soil microbial communities amended with pyrogenic organic matter from upstate New York, USA - Whitman soil sample_237_MG | ecosystem: Environmental > Terrestrial > Soil > Agricultural... | reverse complement strand
GACGAATTCGGCACCCAAACCCCGCGGAGCAAGCACGTTTTCCAGAATGTCGGCTGCGTCTGCGAAGGTATAGGCATCCCGGCACTCCAAGGCGTTTAAAGCCTCCATGCCGTGGAAGACAGCGTAGTACCCCGCGTCGACCACAATCGGCCATTCGCTTTCTAGCGACGCTCTCCGCATGTCCTCATACAAAGTCTGCGACAGGTCAAGATGAGCTTCAACACCTGCCATTAGGATTGCCCCGGAGTCGATTGAAAACTCTGCATGCGCACTATGAACGGCCGCGCGAGCGCCATGTAGCTTTCCACGAAAACACGATCTTGCGTACCGCCATCAATAAAGGTGTCGCGCCTCGCCACCAATTCTGAGTATCGATCGCCCCATTCTGGCTCCAGCCGGCCGTTACCAATCAGCACCTTCCGAAGAAGTACATCCCGATCGCCATGGGGCACCCCACGAGGCGGAGACGACGGATGGCGACCATGCTCCGCCAGCAACGCTTCGATTAAATGTCCGACAGTGTACATTATTAAGTTCATGCAAAGGAACGGCGTTGCTTCGTTTCGTACTTTTGTCTGGGCGAGATTCCAAAACATGTTTGCTTTGGAAAGATGTTCTTCTCGACGCGCCATAGTTCCTCACGAGGCCTGTGCCAAATCCGTTTTCTGAGCCGAGCGCTCTAACCACGTCCGCCCTGAAAGGAGCTGCGTCGCGGTTTCCCCAGCGTTTCTAACGGCCGTAATGTAAAGGTGAACGCTTTTTCGATTGATCCGAGATATCGGGCCTGCAATCTGAATGGCTACTCGGATCTTACCGTTTTGGTCGAAAACCGGACTGGCCACACCTGAGGCGTCGGCGAGACGTTCTCCGAAGGAAGTTGCGAAGCCTTGGTCCCGGATTGTTGTAATTTCTTTCCGCAAATCGGTCTTAGACCGAATGGTATTTTCCGTGAAAGCAATCAACGGCGTTGCCTTCAGGTACTCTGCGATCCACTCGTCCGTTTGAAATGCTAAGAGAACTTTGCGGAAAGCCCCGCAATACAGCGGTTCGGGCCTGTTAATTACATCTATAATGCGCAGCGCGTGGCGCCCCTCAACCCGATCAATCACGATCGCGTGTGTCCCATGTAGCTCAGCGATGCCTGCGTCCTCTCCTGTTTCGACTGAAAGAGCCTCAAGCGTCGGATGAAGTACCGATGCCAAATCTTTCCGAGGACGTGCTCCGGCCGAAAAGCTGAGCAGCCGAGTGCCTAGGCAATACTTTTTTGACGCATAATCCCGCTCTACGAGGGCTTGGCTTTCTAGGGACTCAAGCAGGCGGGATGTGGTGGAAAGCGGCAGTCCTGAAGCCGCGCTAATTTCTACTAACGAAGCGGCGTCTCTCTGTGACAGAGCAGTCAAAATCTTCGCGATGCGTGAGACGAGCTGAACGTCTTTGGCCAAGTTTCCACTCAGTGGAAGTGCTTTCACACCATGGAAGCCGATTTACCGCTGCTAGTCAAGCGGTCGCTACGATCCCTAATCAGAGAAGACCGTCGGAATGCTCCAGAGGCCGACCTTCCGGGCAAGACGGCGGCGATCGTACGAGCTCGACGATCGCCGAAGCGCCCGCTCCCAGCCGACTGCGGCCCACGCTTGCGGACGCGGCTCGACCTTGCGCGAAAGAACCCGCGCAAACACACCGACGAAAGATCAGTACTGCTTGGTTGGATCGACAATATTAAGGAGAGGCTGACCGGACTTCAGCCGATTTGCGTTCTCGAACACGAGATCGAGCGTCTTCGGAAGATATCCATCAAGGTCGTCCGACGTGACGTGTGGCGTGATGATCAGATTTTTGGCACGCCAGAGGGGCGAGTTCGGGCTGAGTGGCTCCGTGTCAACAACGTCGATCACGGCGCCCGAGAGCCGCCCATCTTCTAGACACGCGACGAGCGCCCCGTGATCAACCGAGCCGGCCCGGCCGAAATTGAAGAACCCCGCGCCGCGCTTCATCAGATGAAATCGGCGGCCATCCATCAAATTTCTGGTCTCGCTGGTAAGCGGGGCGGCGAGAACGACGATGTCGGCGCGCGGTAGCAGCGAATCAAGGTAGTCGATGCTAAAGGTTTCGTGAGCCATCTGGTGTGCAAGCCCGCTGCGTCGTACCCCAAGAACCTGCATACCGAGATGGCGCGCCGCTGAGGCCACAGCGGCGCCCATGTCGCCCAGCCCGATGATGAGAACCGTCTTTCCTCTGATGGTCGAAGTGAATATCTGGTCCCAGATCGCGCGATGCTGGTTGCTGACAATCGCAGGAATGCGCGAATTGAGCATCAGCAACACCATCGTGGCCGATTCCGCGGCTTTCTCCGAATGAATGCCACTGTTGTTGGTCAACGTCACACCGCTCGGGAGCCAATCAAACGGCAAAAGCGGCTCAATGCCGGCGCCGATGATGTGAATCCACTTCAGAACCGACGCTCGTTGCGCGAGCTGGCGCATCGGAAACTTCGGATCGATTATGACATCGTTTGACGTGACCAGGCCATTGACGTGAGGGAGCCACGATATGTCGGCAAGATCGACGCCAAGTGTCGTTATTATTTCAGTTTGGCTACGAGCCTTCGCGGCGGCGATGAGGGGCTCCGCAATACGGAACACACTTGGTTTACCCGCGCGGGTCTCGAAATGAATGTGGAGGGCCGATTTCGATCGCATATTACGGGTCTGCCTCAGGCGCGGCGTTGATCCACCCTATTTTCAGATGGTCCCGGAGCATCTGTTCGCTCCGATCGGGCGAGCGCGCGCGCAGCGCCGCGACGATCTGGCGATGGCCGTAAATAGCGCGATCGACCATCTTTTTGTCGCCGCGCGTGACCCATCGAGGATTCAGGTAGTACTCACGAAAGCTACTGATCATCTCTGCAAGTCGCGCGGAGCCCGAAGCTTCGGCGATCGCCAGATGGAAGCGATGATTGATACGCACTCGCTCCTTGAACGTTGCGGACTGAGAGCGGTCGATCAGTTCTTCGAGCTCCTGCACCTGTTCGGGCGTAATCCGCCTCGCCGCCAGGCGAACGGCGCAAATTTCCAGCGCCTCGCGGATGTGAGAAATGTCGGTGACCTCATCCTCGAGATCGACGACTTCCACCCCGCCAGTCGGGAGCTCTCGAACGAGCCAATCGCCGATTAGCCGCGATATTGCCTCGCGGACAGGCGTTCTGCTTACCTTCAAGGCTGACGCTACATTGAGTTCTCGCAACCGCGTCCCAGGTTCAATTTTGCCCGTCACTATGGCGCGCCGCAAATGTCGATAAACTTGCTCGGCCACCCGCTGAGGCCGGGCGACCGGTGCGAGGGCTTTCTCGACTGGGCTCTCTCGCCGGCTCACCGTGGACGGCTCTCGGCTTACTAGGTTCTTCTGCATTGGACCTTTATTCTGCACGCCGCCGGACGAATTTTTTCGCAACACAAACACTCTCCGAAACGGAAACTCCCGCTTTGGTCCAGCTCTGGTTTGTACAAACAGCACAGATCCGACCGTTGACCAGAGTGCATCCTGCATGCAGAATACACAAGACGGCGGGTCGCTCTGGCATATTTTTCGCCTGGAAACTACCGTTCGAGCGGGGATCCCAAGCAGCCGCGAACGCGAGAGGGAGCTGGGAGGTTCAAATGATTTCCGAGTCGGAGATGTTCAACCCTGAGCATTACGAGGCGACGCGACGGCCGCTTCTGGAAGCCGAGACGCTTCCAATTTGGTGCTACACATCGCCCGTCTTCTACCGTCGCGAGGTTGAACGAATCTGGCGCAAGGTCTGGAATTTCCTCGGATCGGCCGACCATATCCCCAAGCCCGGCGACTATTTCACCGTCACATTCGCGGGCGTTCCGCTTATCGTTATGCGCGGTGAAGACCGCATCGTGCGTGCGTTCGTGAATTCTTGCAGGCATCGTGGCAGCGAGCTGCTGGAGGGCGACGGTAGCTGCAAGCTGATCGTCTGCCCATATCACAGCTGGACTTATGAGCTTGATGGTGGCCTGCGCGGCGCGCCGGAGATGGACAAGACGATCGGCTTCAACAAAGGGGAGTACAGTCTGATTCCGATCCGCACCGAGACCTGGGGCGGTTTTATCTTTGTATGTTTCGACGAAGACGGCCCGCCGCTCAGAGAGTTTTTAGGCGAGCTTCCGAAGAAGCTCGCGCCCTACCGTCTGGAGGACATGGCTCTGGTGCGACAGAAGAGCTACGATATAGCCTGCAATTGGAAGCTATTCGTCGAGAACGCGAAAGAGTCCTACCATATCGGCACTGTCCACCGTTCGACCATCGACAAATATGCGTCAGCAAAGTCAGCCGGCTATTGGGTGGAAGAAGCTAAGGGCGAATACGTCATCACCTTTGCACAGCATGAAGGGAGCATGGCGTTGCTAAAGGATGCCAAGGGATTCCCAACAATCGAGAGCTTGCTGGGGCGCAAGGAAGAAAAGGGCACGTACGCGCCCCTTATCTATCCGAGCACTTATCTTGCGTGCACCGTTGATTGCGCCTGGTATCTTGAAATGCATCCCATCGCTCCAGATCGGACCCGGATGATTCATGGTGCCCTCTTTCCTAGAAGCCGCCTCGCGCGCCCTGACTTCAAAGAAACCGTCCAGAACTACTTTACGCGCTGGGATATTACTATTGACGAGGACATCGTCGCGTCCGAGCGGCAGCAGAAGGGCGTGGATACCGACTACGCGAGACCGGGCCGCTACTCCTATCGAGAGCCCCTGGTGCACGAGATCGACAATTGGGTGTTAGACCGAGTTCTCGAGAAGTCGTGAACGTAGCCAGCATAATCGAACCCGCCGTACATCCGTTCGACGGGGTGGTTCCTGCCGGCGCGCCATGGGCCGGCAGGATCAGGTCTGGCCAGTCGCTCCGGATCACCGACCTCAAGGGACGGCAGGCTGTTGATTTCCTCTGTTACAACGCGAATGATATCGAGGAACGTTACAGCGCTCCCAATACCCTCAAGGCCGCGGCCACCCTGTCACTGACCACCGGGCATGTCCTTTATTCGGACCTCGCCAATCCGATGTTCGAGATCGTCGACGACACGTTCGGCGGCCATGACACGATCGGGGGCTGCTGCAGCGCGCCTAGCAACCGCATGCTTTATGGCGTTGAGGACTGCCCGGGCTGCCGAGAGAACTTCCTGACGGCCCTTTCGGCATTCGGGATGACGCGCCGGGATATTGTCCCGAACGTCAACTTCTTCATGCAGGTCGCAATCAGCGCCACCGGCACAGCAGCCATTGCACCCGCCGTTTCTGCTGCCGGAAGTTATGTGGAGCTCGCTGCAAAGATGGATCTGCTGGTGGCGATCTCCAATTGCCCGCAGATGAACAATCCGGCCAATGGCTACAACCCAACCCCTATCAAGATTACGATCTCCGATCGCGGCAATAGCTCTCAATGAGGCAGCCACCTGTGAGCCCCAGTAACAAAACCGCTGCGCAGGTCCGGGTCGAAGCGCGATGCGGAACGGCGATAAGGCTCGAACGCGGAGAGGCGGTTCGCGTCATCAATACGCACGGCCGGCAGGTGGTTGACACATGGGCCTTCGTCCAGGACAATCTCGGCGAATACATGTCGATGGAGCATACGCGCGCGTGGTTGTCGCGCATCATGCCTAAGGTCGGGGACGTCTTTGTCACCAACCATCGCCGTGAGATCCTGACGCTCGTAGCCGATACCTCGCCGGGCATTCACGATACACTGATAGCAGCCTGCGACCGGTATCGTTACGAGTTGCTCGGCTGCAAGGATTATCACGACAATTGCACGGACAATCTGGCGGCCGCCATGGCTGTACTCGGCCTCAGGCTGCCTGAAACTCCCTCGCCGTTGAACCTGTTCATGAACATCCCGGTGCACGAGGATGGCAGTCTGAGCTTCCTTCCACCGGTGAGCCGACCCAATGACTACGTCGAGCTGCGGGCCGAGCTGGATTGCATCGTCGCCTTCTCCGCATGCCCACAGGACATTGTTCCGATCAACGGCATTGCTTGCAAACCCACGGACTTTGCGTTCGTGATGCTGGAGAGATGACGTGGAGATCGCTGCCGAAAGTCTCGACGCGAGCGCGGCCTACCGCCTGCTCGTCGGAATCGTGGTTCCCCGCCCGATCGCCTGGATCACGACGGTATCCCCCGCGGAGCTCGTCAATGCCGCACCATTCAGCTGCTATACTTTCGTCTGCAATGATCCCCCGATGCTCGCGATCAACATAGGCCGGCGCGACGGCGAGCTGAAAGACACCGCCCGCAACATCGACGAAAGCGGCGAGTTCGTTGTCAACGTCGTCAGCGAGGATTTTGTTGAGGCGATGCACGCCACCTCAGCCGAATGCGACCCGGAGCTTAGCGAAGTCGATGCACTTCGGCTCGACCTCGCCCCCAGCCGGGTCGTACGAACCCCGCGTCTTGCGCGCTCTCCGGTCAGCCTTGAATGTCGGCTTGATCGCATTATCGAACTCGGTCGATTTCGCAACGGGCTGGTACTCGGGCGAATCGTGTATTTGCACATCGCCGACACGGTTTACGATAGCGGCAAGATCGACAGCGAAAAATTGAGGCCGGTTGCGCGCCTGGCTGGAGGCAAATACGCGCGACTGACAGACTACTTGAACATGCCGCCGGCCGACCTGACACGCGCAGCGGCGCATCGGTCACACAAGACTTGGCCCAACGAGGGATCACCCGGGGGAAGCACTCTCGCGCTAGGCGCTCGCAATAGATCAGGCAGGAACGCCTCATGAATTACGTTTGGGACTTCCAGATTGTCTGGGAGTACCGTCAAGTTTTCGTCCGTGGCGCGATTATCACCGCACAGCTGACCTTCTGGGCGACGCTCCTCGGCACGGTGCTTGGTCTGGTCCTCGGCCTCATGCGCCGTAGCACGAACGCTGTGCTGCGTTATCCGGCCGCACTCTACATCGAGGCCTTCCGCGCCACACCGGTTCTCGTCCAGCTTGTTTGGATATACTACTCGCTTCCAATTCTTAGCGGCTTGCAGATGGGCAATGTCGCATCATGCGCGCTCGGGCTTGGGCTGCACGCCGCGGCCTACATCGCGGAGATTTTTCGCGCCGGCGTCAACTCGATTGACAAGGGTCAATGGGATGCGTCGCGCGCCATCGGGATGCGCTACACCCAGATGATGCGCCGGATCATTCTGCCGCAGGCGATAAGACGCATGATCCCGCCGTTCATTAACGAGTTCGCTACGTTGATCAAGCTGACGACACTGGGGTCGGTGCTCGCAGTCAACGAGCTGCTTCATGAGGCAACCAATCTCATCAACAACACTTATCGACCGCTTGAAATCTATACGGCCGTTGCCGTCGTGTTCGCCATCCTGATCTATCCGTTTATCTATGCCTCACAGCGCCTTGAGCAGCATTGGCGGATTCGGTCATGAGCGACGTCATTCTCAAAATGTTAGATCTACACAAGCACTTCGGGAACCATGAGGTCCTTAAGGGGATCGATTTGAACGTCAGGCGCGGGGAAGTTTTGGTGATCATCGGACCAAGCGGCTCCGGAAAGAGCACCTTGCTCCGTTGTCTGAATTTTCTCGAGGAATACGACAAGGGCGAAGTTCTGTTCGATGGCCGCCTGGTCGGCTACCGCAGAACGAAGCGGGGAAAGCTCGTCAAGGATTCGGCCCGGAATATCGCGGCCGTTCGCAAGCGAATGGGCATGGTGTTCCAGTCGTTCAATCTGTTTCCACACATGACTGTGCTGGAGAACGTGGTCGAAGGACCGATCGTCGTGCAGCGGATCGGCCGAAAGGAGGCTGAGCGCGACGCCAAGGTGCTGCTCGAACGCGTCGGTCTGGGTGACAAGATTCATGAGTATCCAAGCAAACTTTCGGGGGGTCAGCAGCAACGCGCCGGGATTGCGCGCGCCCTCGCCCTAAGACCAGAAGTGATGCTGTTCGATGAGCCGACATCCGCCTTAGATCCCGAGCTCGTTGGTGAGGTACTTGAGGTCATGAAATCCTTGGCGGCTGACGGAATGACCATGATTGTGGTAACTCACGAAATGGGCTTTGCTCGGGATGTCGCGGACCGGGTCATGGTTATGGACAGCGGCTTGATCGTGGAAATCGGCCCGCCGGCAAACATCTTCAGTAATCCGGCGCAAGCCCGTACGGCCGAGTTTCTGCGCCGCGTTCTTCACTAATGATGGCGGTTGAACTATTCGAGACGTGTTGTGAGAGAAAAGGAGCAAGCCATGAAAGTACTTGGACGGAGATTGTCGGCCCTGGCCGGACTTGCCTTCATTGCCGGCGTGTCTCTCGCGATGTCGCAGGCAGTGGCTAATGCGCAGGTGATGGACCGGATTCTAAAGGATCGGAAGATCAAGATCGGCTACATCCCCTCGCCGCCCGGCACGATCAAGGACTCATCGAGCGGCGAGGTCACGGGGTATTACGTCGACGGCGTGCGCTACATTTTCAAGACAATCAACGTTGAGGTTGAGTTTGTCGAAACGACGTGGGCGAATTTCGCTGCAGGTCTGCAGTCTGGACAATTTGATCTATCGATCGCCGGGACTTTCGCGACGATAAACCGTGCGGCGGCGGTCGAGTTCACGAAGCCGATCAATTATCTCGGCTATAGTGCGATCGTGAAGAAAGGGGAAACTCGTTTCTCGACGCTCTCGGACTTCAACAAAGAGGGAATAAAGATTGCGGTGGTTCAGGGTGGCGCAGGTCAGGAGTATGTCAAAGAGAACTTTCCAAAGGCGACAATCGTCGCGCTAGCGACCGGCAATCTAACTGCACCTTTTGTCGAGGTCTCCGCTGGCCGCGCCGACATTGGCATCGAGGACGCCTGGCAAGCGCACCGCTATGCCTCGCAGCAACCCGGTGTGACCGACCTGTTTCACTCCCAACCATACAACCTTTTGCCGCTCGCTTGGAGTGTCAGGCGCGGTAACGACGATCTGTTACGATTCATGAACACGGCCATTGATTATATGCTGCTCACCGGGCGCTGGGAGAAGATGACCGAGAAATACGGCGCGACCGGTCGTTTTTACAATAGGCCAGAACTCGTGCCGTTCGGCACGGCGGTCGAAGAGAATAAGTGAGCTTGCGGGCCGCCGCCACCGACATTGCAGGCTGCCGTCTTCGCGGATCGGCTATGATCGCTCGTGACGGCTGCCTGCTTTTCTTCGGATTCACATCGGTCATTCCAATGCGACTGCGCGAGAGATACAATGAACCCCGCCAAACAAACGCTGTTGTCCTGGATCGATCGCGACCGTCAGCTGCTGCTCGATTTTTTTCAGACCTTCGTACGCTGTCGGACGCCAAATCCGCCCGGCGACACCACCTCAGCCGCCAGACATGTTCGCGCCATTCTCGATGCGAACGAACTCTGCTATCGCATTATCGCGCCGCAGGAGACGATGCCGAATATCGTCGCGACCTTCGACGCCGGTAGTCCGGGCCGGCATCTCGCCCTTAACGGCCATATGGACGTGTTTCCGGTCGAGGACGAGCACGTTTGGAGCCAGCCACCGTGGAGCGGCGACCTCGTTGACGGCAAGATTTATGGCCGCGGCTCGGCGGATATGAAGTGCGGCTCGACGGCATCGATCTTCACATACATATACTTGAGCCGTATTCGAGAGCAGCTGAAGGGTAAGCTGACGCTTGTTCTGGTTTCCGATGAGGAGACCTTCGGTCCTTGGGGCGCGCGCTATCTTTCCGAACATCATCCGGAGGTATTCGGCGACTGCTGCTTGAATGGCGAGCCTAGCGGCATGAGCACGCTCCGCTTCGGTGAGAAAGGACCGCTATGGCTGCGCTTTAACGTGCGCACACGCGGTGCCCATGGCGCCTATACGCACGCGAGCAGGAGCGCCAACAGGATCGCAACCGAGATCATCGGCGAACTCATAAAACTCAGTGATCTGCCCGTTCCCGATCTTGGCAATCTAGAAGCCTACATCACGTCGGCGGGGACTCAGATCGACGCCGAATACGGTGTCGGCGCCGCGGAGATCGTGCGAAGGGTCACCGTAAACCCCGGCCTGATCCAGGGCGGGGTCAAGGTCAATATGGTCTCGGCCGAATGCACATTCGAAGTTGACTTCCGTGTGCCCAACGGCCTGACGGACGAGGATATCCTTCGACGCGTGAGAGCAATCGTCGAGCCATATCCGGAGGTGACCCATGAAGTCATCATTTCGGAGGCGCCAGCATGGACAGCGCCGGACACGGAGATGGCGAACCACGTTCGCGAAAACGCGAAGGCTTTATCGGGCATCGATCCGGTGCCGATCATCAGCCTCGGTGCAACTGACGCGCGCCTGTGGCGATATAAGGACCTGCCGTCCATCATCTTCGGGCCGGCTCCGCGAGGGATGGGCAGCTACGATGAGCATGTGCCACTCGAGGAATTCTTCCACGTTGTGAAGTGTCACGTGCTGTCAGCATTCGACTACCTGAACGCCTGAGTCCACAACCGGCAGCGACTTCAACCGGCAAACCAGCGCCAATCGTGGGTCTAGTTCCCCACGCTTGCGACGCTTTCGAGGCTTATTCACCATGTCGCGTACCGTCATTTGTAACCTCGACTATCTCATTACGGTGGATCCCCAACGCCGGATCATCAGAGACGGTGCTATCGTAATCGATAAGGATCGTATCGTCGCTGTGGGCAAGACTGTCGACATCGCGATCGACGCAGCCACTGATCGGACGATCGATGGCCGCGGCAAGCTCGCGCTCCCCGGCGTATTTGACACGCACATTCACAACGCGCAGCAGCTCGGTCGCGGTTGTGGGGACGAGGCCTATTCCGGACCGGAGCGGCTGTTCCGCCGGCTTTGGGTCATAGAGGCAAACATGGATCGCGGCGACGCGCTTTGTGCAGCCCGGCTCGCGCAGGTTGAGATGATCCGAGCCGGCACAACCTGCTTCGCCGATCCCGGGAGCTATTTTGCTGCAGAAACGGCGCAGGCCACCAAGGAGAGCGGGATGCGGGGAATGATCGCCCGTACCGTCTTCGACATGGGACAGACCAACATGGGCTCGCTGCCGCAGGGCTTTTTCGAGCCGACCGACGAGGCGCTCGCGCGCGCCGAAGAGATGGTCGCGGAGTTCGATGGGTCTTTGGACGGCCGCCTCAAAGCCTGGTTTTCGATGCGCGTGCCCGTCGCGTGCTCGGACGATCTATTGCGTCGCATGAGCAAATTGACGGAAAAACACGGGGTCGGTCTCATTGGGCATGCTTGCGAGAACCGCGACGAGGTAGTGGCATCCCATCTTAAGTATGGCATGGGCGACATCGCGCGCCTCGAACGATTGGGCTTGCTAGCGCCTAATCTGCTCCTGATTCATATGGGCTGGGTCGATCCAAAAGAGCTGCACATGCTGCAGCGAAGAGACGTGAAGATTTCGCTGGCGCCGAGCGCGTCGTTTCACCAAGCCATGGGCAACATTAGCCACGGCAAGGCGCCCGAGATGCTCGAACTCGGGCTCGCGATCTCGTTGGGCTCAGACTCTGCGATGTCGAGCAACTACCTCGATGCCATCCGCCAAGCGTTCTTGGTGGTCGGAGGCCTTCATGAAGCACGCCTCGACCCCAAAGTGTTGCGACCAGAAACCGCTGTCGAAATGCTGACCATCAATGGGGCGCGCTGCATGCTTTGGGATAAGGATCTTGGATCGATCGAAGTGGGCAAGAAGGCCGACGTGACCATCCTCGACATTATGAGGCCGGAGTGGCAACCGATCCACAACCCCATCGCAAACTTGGTTTATTGCGCGCATGGCGGCTGCGCCGACACGGTAATTGTGGACGGCAAGATACTCATGCAGAGCGGCAAGCTCCTCACGCTTGACGAGCATGACCTCTATGAGGAAGCAAATGACCGGGCCAAATCGCTAGTTCGCCGTGCCGGCCTTGAGAGCGTCATCGCCTCGACTTGGCCAATGCACTAAGCTGCCGGCCGTCCATACTGTGATACGCTGCTCGGCGTGCCGGTAGGCCAAGCGTCCCGCCGGAAATCCGGCGGCTGATCCGGGAGATGAGCCTCGCCAATCCGCTCTGGGGCGCTCCCCGCATTCATGGAGAGCTCCTCAAGCTCGGTATCGACATCGGCCAGACCTCCGTTGCGAAGTATATGGCGCGGCG
>Ga0164305_10000840_pt1 | contig 12206 bp, 14 predicted proteins | sample Whisoiple_237_MG_FD_110215 | JGI IMG/M metagenome (GOLD analysis project Ga0164305, IMG submission 110215) | Soil microbial communities amended with pyrogenic organic matter from upstate New York, USA - Whitman soil sample_237_MG | ecosystem: Environmental > Terrestrial > Soil > Agricultural... | reverse complement strand
TGATGCCGTGGAAGCTGACCCATTTGCGCACTTTAACGCCGATGGCGGCGATCTTGTCCTCGCGGGACCAGCCCGGGCCCTTGCGCTCGACCCACACCCCGACCCGACCATCGCGAACGTCCGCCGGCACGCCGAATTCCCCCAGCGCGCCGATGATCCACTGTTCCAGCCCTCGCACGAACGCCCGCACATCCTTGCCGCGCGCGTTCAGGTCCAGCATCACATAGGCCACCCGCTGGCCGGGTCCGTGATAGGTGAACTGCCCGCCCCGCCCCGTCCGGTGCACCGGAAACCGGCCGGCATCCAGCAGGTCGTCGTCCTTCGACGAAACCCCCGCGGTGTAGAGCGGCGGATGCTCCAGCAGCCAGACCAGTTCGGCGGCCTCGCCCGCCGAGATCGCCGCCGCCCGCGCCTCCATGGCCGCCACCGCCGCCTCATAGCCGACGAGGCCTTCCGACACCGCCCATTCGACCGGACGGCCGTCGGCGCGAACCAGTTTCGATGCGGCTGAGCTTAAGGCTTGGGAAAGCATGATGCACCCAATGTGGGGGTCGGGAGCGCCATGCAAGTCCAGACCGCGCCATCAGAGTTAGTAGCCGAGTCACCCATGAGCCAGATCGAAGCCGTCGAAGTCGAGATCTCGGTCGTCCTGGGCCGCTCCGTGCTGCCGATGAGCCAGCTGCTCCGCATGGGTCGCGGCGCGGTGATTCCGCTCGACGCCTCTGAGTCGGATGAAGTCTGGATTCTCGCCAACAATCATCCCGTCGCCCGCGGCGAGATCGAAATCCGCGAGGACCGCATCGCCATCACCGTGACCCGGGCCGCTGATGTGTACGACTTCATGGCGGGCGCCGCCTGAGGCAGTAGGCGGTAGGCAGTAGGCAGTAGGCAGTAGGGCTTTCACGGAGAAGCCGGTGTCAGAGGTGCGAAGCTATCGAGACCTTCTGGTCTGGCAGCGTGCAATGGACATAGCCGCTGCGACGTATGGACTGACTCGGACTTACCCTCGCGATGAACTCTTTGGCCTGACCTCTCAAAGTCGGCGAGCGGCTGCATCGATCGCGGCGAATATAGCCGAGGGCTATGGTCGGGCCAGCAGTCGCACCTACTCCCATTTCCTGCGGATCGCCCAGGGTTCGCTCAAGGAACTCGAGACCCATCTGATTCTCGCTGAACGGGTTGGCGTGACCGCGCCGGGATCGACGGATACCATTCTTGAGAAGGCCGACGAACTGGGCCGGATGCTGCGCAGCCTGATCTCCAGGGTCCAGGAAACAGTGCGCTGAGTGGCCTACTCCCTACTGCCTAATCCCTACTGCCTCTTCCCCCTTCCCTTCCGCGCATCTCTCCGCTATCAGCCCCGCTCCGATGCGAGCGGTCGTGGCGGAATTGGTAGACGCGCAGCGTTGAGGTCGCTGTTCCTTAACCGGAGTGGAAGTTCGAGTCTTCTCGACCGCACCATCGAAACAACAGGGCGAATTTCGGCTGGATTGAGCTGACATAATCAGGGGAGGCCGAGCGTGACTATCACCGCAACAGCCCCCCTGACGCCTGATCCCGACGACATCGACCACGACGCCCTCGACGAGGACTACGTCCTGACGGCCTCGTTCGTCGAAAAGGTCGTCGACGCCTCCGACGCCGGCGACGGCCTCAAGCTCCGCTCCCTGCTGGAAGATCTTCACCCGGCCGACGTGGCGGACCTGATGGGCTTCCTGACGGCCGAACACCGCGCCGTGGTGGTGCTGTGGCTGCCGGCCGACCTGCTGGCCGAGACCCTGCCCGAGCTGGACGACAACATCCGCGAGGAGGTGCTGGAACGCGTTCCGCACCTGACCCTGGCCGAGGCGCTGCAGGAGCTGGACTCAGACGACGCCGCGGCTGTGGTCGAAGATCTGGAGGACGACCAGCGCGAGCGGGTGCTGGCGGCCATGCCCGAGATCGACCGCGCCGCGATCGAAAGCTCGCTGCGCTACGCCGAGGACTCCGCCGGCCGCCTGATGCAGCGCGAGGTCATGGCTGCGCCGTCGTTCTGGAACGTCGGCGACACCATCGACCACATCCGCAAGCAGGGCGAGGACCTGCCCGAGCTGTTCTTCGACATCTACGTTGTCGATCCCCTGAACCGGCCGGTCGGCAGCGTGCCGGTCAGCGGCCTGCTGCGCGCCGCCCGCACGATCGCCCTGGCCGACATCATGGAGCCGGTGAACGAGATCGCCGTCGACCAGGACCAGGAAGAGGTCGCCTACATCTTCGAGAAATACCACCTGATCTCGGCGCCGGTCATCGACGCCGAAGGCCGGCTGGTGGGTCAGATCACCGTCGATGACATCGTCAACATCATCCAGGAAGAGAACCGCGAGGACATCCTGCGCCTCGCCGGCGTCAGCGACGAGGACCGCGGCTCGTCCGTGTCCGAGATTGTGCGCGGCCGCGTGCCCTGGCTGGCGATCAACTTGGCCACGGCGATGCTGGGGGCCAGCGTCATCGCCTTCTTCGGCGCGACCATCAAGGAGATCGTGGCGCTGGCGGTGCTGATGCCTATCGTATCCGCCATCGGCGGCAACGCCGGCACCCAGGCCCTCACCGTGACCGTCCGCGCACTGGCGACGCGCGAACTGAACAGCTCCAACGCCCCACGCACCTTCCGGCGCGAGCTGGTGGTCGGACTGGCCAACGGCCTCGTACTCGCGCCCCTCATCGGCGCCGCCGCCTCCCTGTGGTCAGGCCAGTGGCGGATCGGGGCGGTGATCGCCGTGTCGATGGTGTTGAACCTGATGGTGGCGGCCACCGTAGGGGTGCTGACGCCCTTGACCCTGTCGAAGCTGAAGTTCGACCCCGCCGTGTCCTCGGCCGTGTTCGTGACGGCGACGACGGACTTCTTCGGCTTCCTGATCTTCCTTGGTCTCGCCACGCTTGTGTTGATCTGATCCGGCCCGAGCCTTGCTCGTTCCCTTCACGGGCGAGCACGCCCGTCTCGATTTGGGTCAAACCGTGTCCGAAGCGACCACGCCACGTCTGAAAGTCTCCCGCGAGGGAGTCGTCCTCATAAAGAGCTTCGAGGGCTTCCGGCCGCACGCCGTCCGCGCCGACGACGGACACTGGGTGATCGGCTACGGCCACACCGCCTCGGCCCGCGAGGGTCTGACGGTCGGCGAGCAGGACGCTGAACTGCTGCTCCAGTACGACTTGTTGCCGGTGGTGCGCGCCCTGAACGAACGGGCCCCCTCCAGCCTCAACCAGCATCAGTTTGACGCGCTCGCCAGTTTCGCCATCTCCGTCGGCGTCGAGCGCTTCCTCGCCTCTGACGTCCTGCAACGCCTGAACGAAGGTCAGTCCGTCCAGGCCGCAGACGCCCTGATCGGCTGGCCGGAAACGCCGTCGCCGGACGCCCGCCTACGCCGCCGCGCCGCCGAGCGCGCCATGTTTGTCGCTGATCCCGGCTCGGCCGTGACCCTGGCCGATCTGCTGGCCGCCCCCTTGCCGACCCCGACGGCCGGGTCCGTTGAGCCCCGGACCGACGCATCCGGCGCCCGCGCCGCCGCTGTGGCCGCCCTGCTGGGCGAATCGTCCGGCGTGCAAGCCGCGCCTGCCGACACGACCGAACCGGGACGGGACCCCTCGGGCGAGACGGAGACCGCGTCCGACGCGGCTCCGGTCTCGCCGGTCCCGGCCTTCAGCCCGGTTCTGGACCGCTATTCGCCGTACGCAACGGCCATCGTCGGTTCCCTGCCCGGCTTTGAGCCGGTGACGGATCCCACGCCTGAGCCCGCGCCGGCCACCGATCTGCCAAACGCCGCCGCTGCGGACGAGCCGGACGCCAGGCCTGTCGAGGACGAGGTCGCGCAACCCGTTCCACCCGCGCCCGAACCCTTCGACCCGACGCCCGTGGTTCCGCTGGTGTCGCCGGCGCCCGCCATTTCGCCCTTCCCCCCGATGGATCAGCCGCTGGGCCTCACGCCCGTGACCGAGGCCGACCTCGTCACGGCCGAGCGTCCGGTCTGGCCCGACGAAGCGCGCGAGGCTCCCCCCGCCGCAGACGAGGCGGTGATGTTCGAGGACGAACCCACCGCCCCGGTGATGCGCCACGAGGTCGAGCCGGCCCGGCCGCGTCAGTTCGATTGGGCCAACACCGGCATGTACATCATCATGGGCGGTCTGGGCCTTGCGGCCTTCGCCTTCTCGGCGGCCGCCTTCCGGCTGGCGGTCGAGGAGCCTTCGCCCATGGGCGAGTCGGTGGTGCTGGGCTGGGCCCTGGCCCTGATCGGCGTGATCTGCGTCGGCGTGTCGTCGTGGAACCTGTACGTGCGGTGGGGTAAACCCGACTGACTTTCCGGCGGCGGCGCGCGGTGCTACGCCCGCGCTCATGAGCATTCCCAACGCCCCCCAATCCATGGATTTCGGCCTCGGCGAAAACGCCGACATGATCCGCGAGACCACCGCCCGCTGGGCGACCGACCGCCTGGGCCCGCTGGCGGCCGAGATCGACGAGAAGAACGAGTTCCGCCGCGAGCTGTGGCCCGAGATGGGCGAACTGGGCCTGCACGGAATCACCGTCGAGGAAGAATACGGCGGCCTCGGCCTCGGATACTTGGAGCACGTGGTGGCGATGGAGGAAGTCTCCCGCGCCTCGGCCTCGATCGGCCTCAGCTACGGCGCTCACTCCAACCTGTGCGTCAACCAGATCCGCCGATGGGGCACGGATGAGCAGAAGCGCAAATACCTGCCCAAACTGATCTCGGGCGAGCATGTCGGTTCGCTGGCCATGTCCGAGGCAGGCTCGGGCTCCGACGTCATGTCGATGCGCACCCAGGCCGTGAAGACCGGCGACCGCTACGTCCTGAACGGCACTAAATTCTGGATCACCAACGCCCCCTCGGCCGACACCCTGGTGGTCTACGCCCGCACCGGCGAAGGCAATGGCGGCGTCACCGCCTTCCTGATCGAGCGCGGCATGAAGGGCTTCAGCGTCTCCAAGAAGCTGGACAAGATGGGCATGCGCGGCTCGGACACCGCCGAACTGGTGTTCGAGGACTGCGAGGTCCCGGAAGAGAACGTCATGGGACCGGTCGGCGGCGGCGCCGGCGTGCTGATGAGCGGTCTCGACTATGAGCGCGCCGTGCTGTCGGCGGGCCCGCTGGGGATCATGCAGGCGGCGCTGGACGTGGTCCTGCCCTACGTCCGTGAGCGCAAGCAGTTCGGCAAGGCCATCGGCGGCTTCCAGCTGATGCAGGCGAAGGTCGCCGATATGTATGTCGCCCTGAACAGCGCCCGCACCTACGTCTACGCCGTCGCCCGCGCCTGTGACGCCGGCAAGACCACCCGCTATGACGCGGCGGGCGCCATCCTTCTGGCCAGCGAGAATGCGGTGAAGGTCAGCCTCGAGGCCGTTCAGGCCCTCGGCGGCGCCGGCTACACCAAGGAATGGCCGGTCGAGCGGCTGGTCCGCGACGCCAAGCTCTATGACATCGGAGCCGGCACCAACGAAATCCGGCGGTTCCTGATCGGGCGGGAGCTGCTGGGGTCGTGAAGACCCTCGCCGCCCTCGCCGGCGTACTGGCCCTCTCGGCCTGTGCGACGACGGGGAGCGGAGTCTTGTGCAGCGCGGCCTCACAAGCCGGGACGACGGCGGAACTCTATTTCGGCCGGAACTTCGGCTTCGGCCAGCATGCCGGCGACCGGCCGGATGTTTCGGATGCGGACTGGCGGACCTTCCTCGACGAGGAGGTGACGCCGCGCTTCCCCGACGGCCTGACGGTGATGGACGCGGCGGGCCAATGGCGTGGCGAATCGGGCGCGATCGACCGGGAGGCGTCCAAGGTTCTGGTCATCGTGCTGCCGGGTCGGCCAGACGATCGGCCCCGCCTCGACGCCGTGCGGGAAGCCTACAAGCGCCGCTTCCGGCAGGAAGCCGTCATGCTGGTGGAACGCCGGGCCTGCGTCGCCTTCTAGTCGGAACATCCGGTCCCGAACCGGGTTCACGGCATGAGGACGCGAAAGGAGCCCCCCCATGCCAGCAAAATCCGCCGCCCAGCAGAAAGCCGCCGGAGCTGCCCTGTCGGCCAAGCGCGGCGACACGCCGAAATCCGAACTGAAGGGCGCCTCGAAGTCGATGATGTCGATGACCGAGAAACAGCTCGAGGAGTTCGCCCACACGAAGCGCAAGGGCAAACCCGAGCACGTGAAACACTGACTCGCAGGACGGGACTTTCGACGCGCGATCCGGACTCTCCGTCGTTCGAGGATTGCCGTTTGTTAAGTGGCGTCGGACAACGGTTCACGCCTAGATCGGACACCCTCCGCCGGACGCCGCCGATGCCTGACTACGACTATCAGAGCGACACCCGGCCCTTCTCCCGGGTGCTGGAGGACATTGGCGCGCACGAAGATCCGAAGCTTAATCTCGGCGAGCTGGTCAACGCCTTCGGCGAGCGGGGCTTCGGCGCCCTGATGCTCTTCTTCGGCCTGATGAACGTCGCCATCGGCATCATCCCCGGCACCACGACGATTCTGGGCGCGCCGCTGCTGCTGATGGGTGTGCAGCTGATCATCCGGCAGGATCAGCTGTGGCTGCCGCGCTGGGCCCTGAAACGGAGCATCGATCGCGAGACCTACCGCTCCGGACTTGAAAAGGTCCTGCCACGACTGAAAAAGGTTGAACGGCTGTCCCGACCGCGCCTCTCAGTCATGACCAGTGAAGTCTCCGAGGTGCTGATCGGCATCGTCACCTTGCTGCTGTCGATCATCCTCGTCCTGCCGATCTGGGGCGGCAATCTGATACCCGCCCTGATCATCGCGACCTTCGGCTTCGGCCTGATGCAGCGCGACGGTCTGGCCATCGTGGCGGCCTGGAGCGCCGTGGCTCTGATCTGCGTCGCCGGCCTTGTCGTCTGGCTCGCCTGGACCTGGGTCTCGCCCTGGCTGCTGCCCGTCTGGGACTGGGCGCAGGGCCTGCTGCCGCAGGCTTGGGCGTGGCTCACGGGCCTGTTCTGAACGACGAAACGCCGGAGAGGTCTCCCCCTCCGGCGTTTGTTCGAACCTGAAACAGTCAGTTGCGGAACAACGACAGCACCAGCTGCGGCGTCTGATTGGCGATTCCCAGAGCCTGAACCCCCAGTTGCTGCTTCGTCTGCAGAGCCTGAAGCTTGGCGCTTTCCTTCGCCAGATCGGCGTCGACCAGATTGCCCACTCCCGCCTCCAGCGCATCCGTCAGCTTGCCGACGAACGTCAGGTGGGTCGAGAGCGCCTTCGACTTGGTTCCCAGCCGCGCGAGCGAAGCCGAGACCTTGTCGATGGAGGAGGAGACGGCCGTAAGCGAAGCCGTCGCCTTGGTCAGCGTGTCGATCGACTGCGTCGTCGCGATCGTCACATTCGCGCCGCCCAGAGCCAGGACTTCCGCGCCAACCGTCAGGCTGGACGTGCCCGTCACGTTCGCCAGGGCCTGGAACCCCGTCGCTCCCGTCTTCAGCAGGTTGACCCCGTTGAATTCGGCATTGCCGGTGACCGTGGCGATCTGGTCGCGAAGGGCTTTGAAATCCTCGTTCAGAGCCGCGCGTGCCGACGTCTTGAGAGACGCATCCGTCGCAGCGAGAGCCTTCTCCTTCAGTTGGAGCAAGAGGTCGGAGACCGTCTCGCCCGCCGCCAGCGCCACATCGACCGCAGCAATGCCACGATCGAGCGACTGTTTCACCGCGCTCAGCGCCCCGATATCGGCGCGTTGCCCCTGGGCGATAGCCCAGATAGCTCCGTTGTCCTTGGCGGTAGAGACAGACTTGCCGGTGTTGATCCGGCTCTGCGTCACCGACAGGGAGGCGTTGGTCGCGTTCAGGTTCTGGAGCGCGACTTGCGCGCCCACGTTCGTGTTGACCGACATAACCATCGGCTGTCCTTCCATTCTGGTCGGGTGAAGAACGGCCTTCTGGCCGTCGAACCAGTTCTGGTTCGCGCACGTCCACGCAAGGATCGGGCCGACTTCCCGGTCCCCACCGCGTCAGTGTTTTCAGTAGTTTAGCGGCGCGCCACGCGCAGGCCCGGCAGGTCTGACCGGCCCAGCGCGTCGCGTCTTGCCTACCGCATCGCGGTCAGGCCGCCTGGACGGTTCCGGGGCCGGCGAGGCCCTGCATGACCATCTTGTTGATGTCGATCAGGGCTTCGAAATCGTCCTCGCCGCGCATGACGGCGGACGAGTGACGGCTGACGAACAGGCTGATCGAGATGATCTGGGCCCGCAGGTTCTTGTCCATCGCATTGTCGGGATTGGCGCAGTCGGTCGCCAGCGCCGACCAAAGCCGGCGGTTCCAGTCCAGGGCGTCGATCCGGGTGGCGACATCGGTCGCCTCCACCGTCGAGGCGTGCATCAGCGCCCGGGTCACCTGCCCAAACAGCCGGTACTCCATCTCACGCGGATTTTCAGCCCGCGTGGCTGCGGTCTTGTACGCCTGCAGCGACATTCGCCAGCCCTTCCTCGTAATCCACCAGTTTTCGCGCCGCCATCAGGGCCTTGTAGTATTCGCGAGCCATCACGTGGCGCGACGCCGCCACGCAATCCGCCAGAACCTGGGCGTTGCGCGTCGCGCTCATGAACTCGGTTAGACGCAGCGCGAACTCGTCATAGACCTTGGGCGCCTGGCTTTCGTCCAGATACATCATCATGACCGGGAAATAGACCCGGGTCGCCGGCGTGTTGACGTCCTCGGGCTGGAGAATGTCCTTCTCGCGCAGCACCGAAGCCTTGTTCTGAAGGATCAGCACGCCCCGACGGTCGCCGTTCTGGACCACCGCGCCGTTCAGCACGAATTTCTCGCCGGGTTTGAGCGACAGCTTGAGCGGCATTTTCGGGGGCATCTCCTGACCGGCCCGCGGCGACGTTAGGAAGCCGGGAACAAACGCACGCTAAACAGTCGTGGTTAACCATGTCTTGTGAATGCGGCGGCGATCCTGCCGGACCACCTTCAGGATCGATCCATGTCAGCAGCCGATCTGGCCCCCGAACTCATCCACGCGCCCCAGCTTGCGGCGCAGGGCATGGCCGGCGACTCCGCCTCCCCCGAGGCCATCCGCAAGCTGTCGCACCAGCTCGCCAATCCGAAACTGGCGGTGAAGGCCCAGCGCAAGTCGCTGGAAAAGCTGAAGGCCGCCCTGATGGCCATCCGTGCGGGCGACTTCGCCCTCGGGGCCCGGCGGGCCCTGGACGCGCTCAAGATCGACGAGACCAGCGGCTTGGCATGGCACGTCCTGGCCATCTGCCGCGAAAAGTCCGGGGATCTGGGCCAAGCCCTGCTGGCCTATGAGGCGGCGCTGAAACTGCTGCCCAACGAGACCGACGTGGCCCACGACCTGGGCCGCCTGGCCCAGCAGATGGGCTATCTCGACATCGCCGAGAAGCTGCTGGTGAAATATCTGACGGCCGACCCCGGCCACGTCGAGGCGACCAACAACCTCGCCTGCGTGCAGCGCGACCAGAAACGCTATGGCGACGCCGTCGAGACCCTGCGCGCCCTGCTGACGGTCGAACCCGAATCGCCGGTGCTGTGGAACACCCTCGGCACGGTGCTGAGCGACCAGGGCGACATGAGCACAGCCCTGACCTTCTTCGAGGAGGCGCTGAGGCACGATCCGGCCTTCGCCAAGGCCCGCTACAACCGCGCCAACGCGCGCCAGCCGCTGGGCGACGCCCTCGGCGCGCTGGAGGATCTGGACGCCGCCCTGCCCGGCGCGGAAAGCCCCTACGAACGGGCCATGATGACCATGGCGCGCGCCATGCTGCTCATGACCCTCGGCCGCATCCCGGAGGGCTTCGAGGCCTATGAGGTCCGGCTGGACCCCCACCTGCCCGAGGCCATGCGAGTCGCCGTCGACGCCCCGCGCTGGGACCCGAAGACGCAGGATGTCCGCGGCAAGCGGCTGCTGATCGTGGGCGAACAGGGTATCGCCGACGAAATGGTGTTCGGAACCTGCATCGGCGACGCCCTCGAGGCGGTCGGTCCTGACGGCAAGCTGTTCGTGGCGGTCGAACCGCGCCTGATCGGCATGTTCCAGCGCGCCTACCCGGACGTCGTCTTCGGCGCGCACCGGGCGGTCAAGCTGGAAGGGCGGATCACCCGCTACATCCCCTTCGTCGAGGAGATGGAGGACGGCGTCGACCTGTGGATTCCGATGGCCTCGCTTCTGGCCGTCTATCGCCCCTCGATCGACAGCTTCCCCGACCGCCGGGGGTATTTGAAGGCGGACCCGGACAAGGTGGCCCACTGGCGCACAGAACTGGAAAAGCTGGGCCCGGGCCTGAAGGTCGGCCTGCACTGGAAGAGCCTGGTATTGACGGGATCGCGGGCGCGCTACTTCTCCAACTTCGAACGCTGGCGGCCTCTGCTGGAAACGCCGGGCGCTGTGATGGTCAATCTGCAGTGCGGCGATGTCGCCGACGATCTGGCTGCAGCCGAGGCGGCGGGGATTTCGATCTGGACGCCGCCGATCAATCTGAAAGACGATCTCGAGGAAGTCGCGGCCTTGTCAGTCGCGCTGGATCTGGTGATCGGTCCGGGTATCGCCGGGACCAATTTGGCGGCGGCCGTGGGCGGCGCGGCGTGGATGATCACCGCGCCCGACGACTGGCATTACCTCGCCACGGACAAATACCCCTTCTATCCGCACCTGCGCTACTTCCCGCGCGACAGTTTCGACGCATGGGAAGGCGCCATCGAGCGCATCCGGACGGCGCTGGACGAAGCCGTGAAGACCGGGAACGCCGCATAGCTGAGCAGCGTTGATCTCCCGAACAGGGAGGCTCCTCATGCCCGAACGCGACGACTACTCGGACGACCAGGAACAGTCGGAAGTCTACGACGAAACCCACATCGACGATGAGGGCGACGGCGACATACTGCTGGACGAGGCCGATCCCGTTCTGGATGTGACCCAGGCCGACGGCGACGCCGATGAGGAAGAGTTCGACGAGGACGCCGAGGACGATCTGGACGAAATCCAGGGTGCGTCAGGGATCGAGGCCGAGGCCGACGCCCTGCTGGGCGTCGACGGCGAGCGCCTGACCGAGATCGACGGTGAAAGCGCCGGCGGCCGGGGCCCGGACGAGGTCGAACTGGTCTATTCCGGCCTGATGGAAAACGCGCGCGGAGCGCAGGCCAGCGCGGCCCATTGGGAGGCCAAAACCCTGTCAGACGACGACATCGCCGGCCTCGGCTACGGCCCTGACGGCGATGAAGATCACCCCACGGAATAAGGAGGGCGGCGATGACGACCCAAACGCATAAACCCGATCATCAGCAATCCCCCGCCGACGACGCCCCGCACGCCCGCAAGGCGCCGCGACAACACGGCAAGCCGGACCAGCTGTGTGAAGCCGAACGCGACTCGGAAGACCGTCAGGAAGCCCTGATCGACGAGGGACTGGAAGAAACCTTCCCCGCCAGCGATCCAGTCTCGGCAAAGCGGATTACCTGAACCCCGCCACCACCCCGCCCCTCTCCACCTCTCACCTCTCCCCTCTCCCCTCTCCCCTCTCCCCTCTCCCCTTGGGAGAGGGCTTGAGCGCACGGCGGCGCAGCCGTCGTCCTTGCGCGAAAGGGTGAGGGTCGCCTGTGGGGGGCGGCTTCGCCGCGTCCGCCGCCTGACCCTCATCCGACCCTCCGGGCCACCTTCTCCCAACGGGAGAAGGATCAGGCTGGTGCCTGTAATCCGCCGCCAGCCATACAAACTTCAGAAGCCAACCTTCTGACTCTGAGCCGGATTTCCCGACCACCAGCGTCATTTCCCCGCCTGAGGAACCGCCCGTTCTACACTTCTCCCGTCCCGTCGCGGGGGGAGGGCGTCTGGCGCCAGGGCCAATCACGTGCGGCGGGGTGCGATCGAGCGGGAAACGTCGTCCTGTAATCGTCGCCCGGACCCCTGCGCGGCTTGAACCCTGCTGCATGTGGAATATCGGGGGCGTGGGGGCGGCGGACTGCCCGGGGGAGTGCGAAACCCCGGGGCCCGGAAGGCCTGGACGCCTTCCGCCCGTCGCGGGCTTACGACGGACAGGGCTGAATGCGGCGACAAGGCCGGGGTCGGGACATACCGAAAGCCCCGCAGGCCGCCACCAGAAGCCCGCCCCCGTCGGCTTGCGTGAACCGGTCGCGCGGAGCGTAGGCGGCGACGCCGAAAACACATTCCGGTCCCCGTAACGCGAAAGCAGGGGGCCACATCACGGTTCC
>Ga0164305_10000838_pt1 | contig 12217 bp, 9 predicted proteins | sample Whisoiple_237_MG_FD_110215 | JGI IMG/M metagenome (GOLD analysis project Ga0164305, IMG submission 110215) | Soil microbial communities amended with pyrogenic organic matter from upstate New York, USA - Whitman soil sample_237_MG | ecosystem: Environmental > Terrestrial > Soil > Agricultural... | reverse complement strand
GGCCGCGATTATTAGACATTGTTTTTGCTAGGCCATTGATCTCTCCAGATATGAATTGCCTTAAATATGCAAATACAAATTTACCTAATAGGAGTTACATGGGATAGTTTGAAGTTGTAATCAAGTCGAACTAGACTACCGATATCCTAGTCCTGGCAAGATGCGCTAGAATGGTGATATATACCAAAAAGAGTAAACCGTCAAAGTTCTAAATTAAGACCATTTATATATGAACTCTTCATTTCAGCAGGAGATCACAAAATATACATTAGGAATTAATAATTTGACATAAATTGAATCATGATATCATTGTCAAACCACTCAAGATAGTAAAACCTCTCTGGATATTGAATTACAAGTACTAAACGATAGATAAAATAACTACATAAGGATTCATCCCTTTATGCTGTTAAAGATATTGGGCGTAGGCGGCAGTATGCGAGAAACTTCACGCAGTACGCTGGCATTAAAGATCATATTGGAGACTGCAAAGACACATGGTGCAGAATCACGACTGCTTGATTTGCGAAAGCATCCTTTACCGTTTTACGATCCTAGTGGATACAATAATGATACTGACAGACATGATATTCTAAGGATTACCGATGACGTGAATTGGGCTGACGCTCTCATACTAGCATCTCCAGATTATCACGGTTCTATGTCGGGTACAATAAAGAATTTTCTCGATCATTTTTGGAGGGAATTTGCGGGCAAAACATTTGCCTACGTCTGCACGTCACATGAAAGGGGCTTGACCGTCATGGATCAGATGCGTACAGCTGTTCGACAATGTTATGGATGGAGTATGCCATACGGAGTGGCGATTAATGGTGACCATGATTTTGATGAAAACGGAAGCATTACAAATCCTGCTTTAGAGAGACGCCTGAGAATGCTCGCTCGAGACCTGGTTATTTACGGTAGAATACTAAGAGAACAATTTCAAAATGATCTAGGTAGTAGCGAAGCTGCGACATTTGCGGCACAGTATAGAAAGTAATATAGCACAAGATTCAACTAATATTGTCTGACACCTCTAGTGTTGTTTTCCTTTCAAGAGCTGGTATAGCAAATTTCAGATTTTCTTATAGGTTCGCTTTATCTTATGCGGCCAGAGCAGATTCTTAATCGAATATATATTCAATAAATATCCAATCAAAAATGACTTTTATGCCTACCAAAAATCCCTCTTATTACAAGTTGCTTTTGTATTCGACATTCCAAAATCCTAGGTGCCATCTTGGGGAAAACGATACTCTTAACATATTCACAACTTAACACTTTTCCACGTTGTACCATCACTTATCTATTTCACGAATTCAGCGACCATAATAATAATAATAATAATGATGATGATGATGATAGAACAGACTTCTACTAGAAGACACGTGATTGCAACTTAATGAAGGGTCACTCAGATTTGATGCTTTTTATACAGAATAATCATTAGAATGTGTCAAGATGGCTCTTCATCTAGACCAGAAGATATCTTCGCTGCTAATGTCTTTAGGATACCCTACATTATACCCCCCTCAAGAATTAGCTATCTCAAAAGGAGTTTTAGAGGGTAAAAATTTACTCATTACAACTCCAACTGCAAGTGGTAAGACATTGGTGGCGTTAATGGCTGCGATCAAGACAATCGAGAAGGGATTAAGGGTGGCATACCTAACTCCATTACGAGCCTTAGCAGCGGAAAAATGCTCGGATTTTCAAGTTCTCAATGATCTCAAAATATTCAATCGAAAGGTTAAGGTTGAGTTAGCTAGTAGTGATTTCGATTCTCAGGGCAAAGAACTAGCTGATGCTGACATTACAATATTGACTAATGAAAAAATGGATTCGTTGATGAGACATAGGGCGGATTGGATATCAGAAGTAGGGCTTTTTGTATTCGATGAAGTTCATCTCTTAGGTGATCGAGAGAGAGGCCCTGTGTTAGAAATGATATTAACAAAAATACGACAAGTCTATCCTCAGATTCAGCTCCTAGTACTTAGTGCTACGGTCATTAATTCAGAGGACATAGCTTCTTGGCTTGGGTGTGATTTGATTGACAGTAAATGGAGACCTACGAAATTAGTGGAGGGCGCATATCAGAATGGAATCGTTAAAATGAGTGACGGCAGCACTATAAAAATTAAATCCAATTGTGGATCTGCAATAGTCGATCTCGTCCATGATTCTATGGTGAACGGATATCAGACTTTAGTATTTACTGAAACCCGTAAATGTACTTCTTATCTTGCAAAGAAAGTAGAAGGAATTGTATTCAAAAGTTTAGATGAGAACAGTAGAAAAATGGCATTAGAGGAGTCATCCAAGATCCGTTCTTATGGAGAAGATACGGAAATTACATCGACTCTTTCCGAACTAATATCTAAGGGAGTAGCGTTTCATCACGCAGGTATCGGATCGTCTAGTAGGAAAATCATAGAGGAGTCTTTCAAAAAAGGAATCATCAGAATTCTATTTACCACTCCTACACTCGCTGCCGGCGTGAATCTGCCCGCGAGACGAGTTATCTTGTCAAGCTTCTTACGCTATGATTCAGATATTGGTAGTAGGATACCCATCAGTGTCTTAGAATATAAACAAATATCTGGCCGTGGAGGCAGACCAATGTATGACAAAGAGGGACAATCAATAATCATTGCGGGATCAAATTTCAATCTAGATGACATTTACGATCATTATATTTTGGGTTCTCCAGAGCCTATTAAATCACAACTTGCCAATAATAGAATGATAAGAATACATGTTTTAAGTACTATAGTTATGTTTCCTGGAATAAAGAAAAATGAAGTTATAAATATCTTTCAAAACACGTTACTGGCACAATCTTGCAAGGAATCTACGTTGTCATCCAAAATCATCAATGCTTTGGATTATCTACAATCAGATGGATTGGTCAAAATGAGGAAGGAGAGATATATTGTAACAGAATTCGGAAAGAATATATCATTATTGTACGTGGATCCCTCTACTGGGATAGAGTTTAGAAAAGCTATCGAGTCGATTAAAAAACCCAGCAAAGAGAATCATACTTTAGGTTTTTTACATTTAATTACAAGTAGTATCGACTTTTATCCACGCCTTGCACTGAGAAATAACGATTATGACACACTGTCCGAAATTTTTCTGCGTAACACAAATCAACTTATCTTTCAGATTAATGAGTTCGAAAGTTCGAGAAGTCTATTGGCGCTCTATGAATGGATTAATGAGAGTAGCGACAGAAAACTGAGTGAGAGACATGGAGTGGAACCGGGTGATATGTATAGAATTGTTGAGACAAGCGAATGGTTGGCTTATTCATTATACAAAGTTGCAAAGATCGTTGGGCGCGAAGATTTGCTCAACGAATTATATAATTTAAGAATTAGAATAAAATACGGCATAAAAGAAGAGCTTATATCCCTAATCCAATTCAGAGGGATAGGAAGAATTAAGGCCAGATCATTATATAATGCGGGCATTAAGGACTCCACTGTCTTAGCAAATACTCCAGAATCAAAGTTATCTACGATTCCTAAGATCGGAATGGGACTAGCTAAGGTTTTGAAGAATAAATCAAAGGATACGATGCTTCCTGAGTAAGGCCATTAGATCTTCAGAGTTTCTCTAAATAATCCAGACTAAAGTTTACTTGTTATTCAATGTTGCAGTTATATAACAAATCTTTTGTATTAACAGGACTGATAGATATTTGCTAAATCCCGCGGACAATAGTATACTCATCCAAGCAATACTTGTCTCTTTCATCTCATTTCTGTTAGTTGTGGTTATGATGCCTAGAACAATCAGATCATTAATCTCTAAGGGAAAAATAGTGAAGGATTTCCATAAACCTGAATTACCGCTGATACCTAGGCCGGCTGGACCCACATTGCTCATAGGGATCGCAACGTCAGAAATAATCTTATTTTTGCTGACGTTCAATGTGAAAATCATTGCGATTCTGCTAACTACAGTCATAGGATTTATTATTGGTCTGATCGACGATAAGCGAGTAATGCCGGGATCATTCAAGCCACTCGCGTTAATATTAGCAGCTGTTCCCTTGATAGTTCTCGGAGCTTACGGTTCGCATCTGTATCTGATTTTTGGCGCAGTCTTCATTCCCCTGTTATCCATCCCACTAATCCTAGTTATAATTCCCATTGTAGGAAACACAATTAATTCTATCGATGTATTAAATGGGGTCGCAAGTGGATTTGTAATTATTTGTACTATACCTCTTCTAATAAGTATCGCAATATTTGGTAGCAATGACATGTTCGTGGCAGCTCTACCACTACTATTTGGAACACTAGCCTTATACAAATTTCACAAGTATCCCAGCAAGATCTTTCCTGGTGATTCTGGAACTTTATTAATTGGGTCAATGTACGGTGCTATTGCTATTGCTGGAAGCTCAGAGGTGATAGGAGTTATCTCGTTGCTACCCGCAATCATGAACTCTTTCCTTTTTCTAGCTAGTGTGAAGAAAATAGTCGAACATAGACAAGTTAAGGCTAGGCCCACCGTATTAATGGATGATTATAAATTGGCAGCATCAAAGGATAGGGATGCGCCTACTACTCTTCTAAGATTAATTCTTGCGCGTGGACCTATGTCAGAAAAACAAATTGTTGGTCAGGTTTTTAAGTTAGGAATATTCTCATCGATTTTAGCAGTGATCTCAATTATCATTCAATATTACTTTATTACTGGACTAATTCCCAAATGAATAATTCCGGACTTATGCTATTCATTACCTTAATGTGGATTATTATTCTTGCTGCTGCTGCATTTCTTGTGATGGTTGTAGCTCCTATGGAGTTTGTCCTGCTCCAAATCGGAGTCAATAGGATGGTGATATCCATAATTCAGGCATCTATTTCCATCATTGTGGTCATTATGTTAATACTTTTTCTAAGCAGATTTAAGAAAATCTATGTAAGGCGAAATCTCATATAGAGGTAAAGTAATAGCAGTCAAGAGCTATTTTTCCAAAATAAGAGACATCGGAAGATACTGATGTTCAATTTGATGGCTTGCAGGTAACATCATTACTTGCTTACAATTTCATTCTGTGCTCTATGCAGTCACTCTTTAAGAAAACTGTTCTGGAGTTTTTTTCTCTTTGATGGATACGGATCATGATGAACATAGTCACTTAGAGACTTTATCATATTTCCCATCCTGTAGCTATTTGGCATCACATCAGTAATGATTGCATTATCCTCGAGTACTTTCTTTGTAGAAGGACCAACAACTGTAACGATAACAAAGTTATTTAACGATGATTTGAGTGACTGTCTTAAATTGTTTTTTTCTGCAATTATAAATAGTTCTCTGACTGCAGGTGGACTCGTAAAGGTTATGACATCAATAATCCTATTATTCAGGTCTTCTATAAGTTTGATGACCTTTGATTCATCAGGAGGAAGACAGCTGAATCCCATCTCGCGTAAGACTGTCGCACTTTCATTGTCAAGCTCATAGGAATATTTATAGATTGTCAGCTCAAACAGTTCTGCCCCAGAACTTCTAAGTTCCTCTATAAAGCATTTTGAATAGGATCCATGCCATAGAATGCCTATTTTCTTGCCCATTATTTCGTATTCTTTTAGCAGATTCAAGATTCCCTCTGTAGTATTTTCATATGGGATCAGTTTGGTACGGATACCATACTTTGCCAATACCGCTTGTACTTTTGTGCTTCGAGCGATCAATGATGTGGTTTTCAAAGCATCAATCAATTTTTCTCCTAGTCCGAGCCTCTTAGCAATAGTCATAAGAGAGTAGACACCGGGGCCAGACGTGAATATCAAGAAGTCAGGATGTTCGAAAATCTTGTCAATAAATTTCCTAATTTCTTCGATATCTCGTGTTGCATTTAGGCCTACTGTTGGTGCAAAGTATGGCTGGCCTCCAAATGCCATTATCAATCGAGCCAGCTCAGAGGCTCTTCTACTAGCCGTAACGGCCACCGTTAAACCTTTCAATGACATATGATATTATATTTGATAAGCATATGTAGATAAATAAATAATAACATTAAATCAATGATTCAAGTATGATCAGCGTAATCCGCGTTGCGTGATTTAGATAATATGACTATATGTATTGCCTTCTTGCACACAGAGAAAAAAGAAAGCATTTGAGACTTTCTTTTTTCTCTCCTGTGAGCCTATTCGTAATCGTCGAATAATTCTTTTTGTTATTGATATAAATCATTTAGGTAACAACGTTAACTGATGGGAAAAACCTGGACTAGGCGATTAGGGGCCAGAAATTTCGCCAGATCGATAAGGCTGTTAGGTTGATCATATTTTCGTCATTAAAGCACTATAATCTTGCCAATGCTTACTTAATATACTAGCTTATTTTATATACTACTCTTTAGATTATGCATTTTTTGTAAATCCGGAGCAAACGATATAAGAGTAGTTGGTACTGCGATCTGAATCGGATCTTTTAACGACATTGGTTTTCCTGTCTCAGGTGAAATCGTTTCCTTTTTTTTACTCCACACCATAGAATTAAATTCTAGAATCGATTTGGTATATTTTGTTAGATCATGGTATCCTATCTCTGATTTAGGCATCTTTTGTAAATGAATGCTCTTATCAGAGTACATTTTTGTCCAAATCTCTTCCGTAATAAAAGGACAAATTGGAGAGAGCAGCAAAAGTATTGTATGTAAGCATTTATTTATAGTAGAGATTGCGGATTCACGACCAAATTTATTTGCCTTTTCATTTTCATAAACACGCCATTTAACCATTTCTAGGTAATGTGAGGCAAATAAGTTCCATGTAAAGTCTCTTATTGCATTTGCAGGAATAAAAAAATTATAATCATTATATCCAAGATCACACACTTTAACTAACTTTGACAGCTCTCCTAAAATCCACTTATCTGAGTCATCGAGATGTTGCGGTAAGTCATAGACTATCTCAAAAGAAGAAACAAATCTTGCTATATTCCACAACTTTGAGAGAAAATTCTTTGATATTGCGATTTTTTGTTCAGAGCATCTGAAATCCTGTCCTAAATTACCTTCCGCAGCAGACCAAAATCGAAACGCATCTGCACCATACCTGTGAATAATTGGAAATGGGTCTATGACATTTCCCTTACTCTTACTCATCTTTTCTCCTTTCTCATCTACACCATAGCCCATTATCCAAGCCTCAGCCCAAGGTAATTGATCGGTTAGCTGGAAGCAGCGCAACATACTATAATAAAGCCAAGTTCGTATAATATCCTTGGCTTGTGGTCTCAGCCTTGTCGGATAGAGACGGTCAAATGATTTTTGATCTCGTAGATATCTTGTGATAAATAGTGGAGTGATACTAGAGTCCATCCATGTATCAAATATCCGGTCCTCTCCAGTGAACTCGGTGCTCCCGCATTTACTGCAGTTCTTGAATGGAGGCTTTTCCTTCCAAGGTCTGTAGTATTGACCGGCCTCTGGAAGATTTGGGGCTTTGCAAATTTTACAGAACCAGATAGGAATTTCTGTCCCGTAAAATCTTCGTCTTGAAATTGGCCAATCGATCGAAACAGAATCTAGCCAGCCGTTCAATATTTGTCGATGTATCTCAGGATGGAATTTTATTTTCGATGCGAGTTTTTTCAGTTTCGGGACATAACTCATCTGCTTTAGATAATAATCTTGCATAGATAGTATTTCAATGGGCGTTCTACTACGTTCACAAATAGGTGTTCGATGCATAATGTTTTCTTCTCTTTCGACACGTTGATCCTTTTTAAGATCCTCAATAATTCTAGATCTAGCTTGAGATATTCTAAGGTTTGCGTATGGTTCGGCTAATTGAGTTGTAGTTCCGAACTCAGTTAACGATACTATTTCTTCAAGCCCTAGTTCTCGAAAAAGCTGGACATCATTTCGATCGCCGTAGCTACAAACCATTACCGCACCAGAGCCAAAGTCGGGTTTTGCTGTCCGGTGAGCAAGAATTTCAACTTCTCTATCGAATATAGGTAAGATCACATGCTTGCCTATGACCTCAGTATACCGATCATCTTCAGGGTTCACTATTATTGCTTGACAAGCAAAGAGGAGTTCTGGCCTAGTGGAAGCTACAATTATAGTTCCTGTCTCTTTGATATCAAATTTCATGTAAACTAGTATGGTAGGAATATCTTGATAGGTGATTTCTGCATCGGCCAAGGTAGTACCACAATCGTAGCAATAATTATTGGGCCTGTTTGCTATGTATATTAGATCCCTCCTCCATAAATCTATGAAAGTACTCTGAGTTAAAGATCTGAATTCGGTAGAGTCAGTTCTATAGTACTCATCAAAATTTCCACTTATCCCCATATCTTTCATTATCTGAATCATCTCTGATTCAAGATTGTCTAGTGCTTGTCCACAAAGATCGAGAAATTTTTCTCTGTCAGTTTTCCGCATTTGAATCTTATATTTTTTTTCAGTATAAATCTCAACAGGTAGGCCATTTCTATCTATGCCTATAGGAAAGAATACGCAATAATCCTTCATTCGAGCGGCCCTAGCGATCATATCTATCTGGGCATAGTGGGCCGCTGCTCCGATGTGCCATGGTCTGCCAGATGGATATGGTGGTGGAGTATCAATTATGAAAGGTATGCTATTTTGACCAATGATTGAGAAGCCATAGACATTATCTTCGCGCCATTTATCTAGAATTTTCAGCTCTAGCGAAGGATCCCATGATTTAGATTCAATTTTATGGTTCTCGTGCATGTTTTAACAACATATCAATTACCGTTATTAACGTTAATGACATTTTATATTCGATGAGTGGTGGTGCTCTACTAATGAAAGGATCTATCATACTAATAACTGTCTTTTTCTACATATTTGTTATGAGTATTTCAATTTTCATAACGATTATATTTATTACTCCAAAACTTTCTGGACAGGTTGCATTATTCTCTATCGTCATGGCTATGATTCCCCCTTCAATTCTAACCATATTTTTGTTGAAAAGAATAATAAGATCGCGTTTCATAATACGATTAGGAAGCTAGAACATTTTGATTGATGGCTTCGACGTATCAAATGCGTATACGTTTAGTTTGGTTATATTGTTCTCTTGCACGTAAGTTATACTACAGTAATCTAAAAGCACCGAAGATTTCGAATACGTTTGAATAATGTGGATCAAGAACTCAAATAAAACCTAGGCTAGAAATCTTTTCTAATTGGCAATTCAGGATTTCCGAATTCGTTTGAATACAGCGAATAAAGCCTTATCTCTTGACCATGTTTTATTCGATAATTTCCAATCAGTTTTATAGTTTTTTTGTATTCTTCCTTTAAGGCGATAAGTGTTTCCGCCAGATTATCAGCGATTAAGATATGCCACTCGTTGCCTATATCCATAACTCTGCGTGCTAATATAATGCCAGGGCCCCAATAATTCTGATTATTTTTTATATCATTCACTGTAAATACTGGTCCCGTACTGAGACCAATACGTACGATTATAGAATCTTCATTATTTTTCTCATAATTATACTTACGCAGCTCGCGGTGAAGCTGCATACCCAGTTGTAGGGGCAATTCTGGATTTAATGGAAATCCTATCACCATTCCGTCACCAGTAGGTAGTATTATCTTCTTATCGTCTGCCTTAAAAGCCTCACATATAAGTATGAGACTATTGAGAGTCTCTATTTTTTCTCTTTGTTTATTGACAGATAATAACGGGTCAGAAAGGCCGACTATATCTATAAAGAAAAAGTTTGCATTTATTGGTTCAGTCGGAATGCCTATTCCTGACAGACTAAAGTCATAAACCTTTACTAATTTCTTATAAATTTCTAAATGGTCAGCATGAAAGGGCAGTTCAGTATAAATAACTGGCCTATCAATTATGGGATCCTTACAAAGGAAACAAAAAGCGTAATTCGATCGTTTGGTAAAGGAAATAGTCCCTTCGTTAGATATATTAAATTCGATCCACAGCGGATCATGATGTATACCCTTTATAGAGAGCATTCTAACTCTTCTGACCAGTGCATCTCCGTTATCCTCTAACTTCATCTCTAATAATCCATCAAAAATAGAGCTTATGCGATTAGTTTCGTATTCATTCGATGATGGAGTACTAAGAGTGAAAATTGCTGACGCATTATATGATTTCAAAATGAAGTAAAGCTTCGTAATAAAAGTCTCTACAGCTTTCTCTTCGAATAACGCCAGCAGATGCGTCAACGAATCACAGATAAATCGAACATTTTTAGCAGGTTTAGCAGACTTAGAATGTGTCAAAGAAGATGAATTTAGTATCTGATGTTTCTTACTGATTCCAGCCCGGTCAAGCGCTTTAGTGACTTCGTCAAGAGCATAGGATAGTTTCATGTTATCTTCTATATCGTTAATATATGGATTGATAAAGATGGAATATTCTGAGACAACGCACTTTTCGAAATTGGAGAAGAGGTCACTATACTGATCCATAGTCAGGTTAGAACTCAGGTAGATGCAATATTCATTTTGTGATATACCATCAAGCAAAAATTGTCTGCAGTATATGCTCTTTCCTGCTCCGGATGGCCCAGTCAACAACAGGATGCTATTAGAGATATTATCCTTGCCTACTAAGTGAGTTATGCCCGGAATTTGCATCTCATTGTGACAAAATTAACCAAGCTGTTACTTATATCTTATTAACTGGATTCCAATATAGGCGCATTGCCTAGCTTATTAGAAAGCAACAATAAGTAGGTTTCACGACTTCAAAAATGCATGGATAGCGATCTACATCAAACAAACAAAAATTACAACCCAGGTAGAGAATCGCCTAGTCCGGGTTTTTCCTTTTCCAATTTCGCGATATTTCTTGACATATATTCCATAGTTCCTGGTATATGACACTTGCAAACGCAATCACTACAATCTATATGGCTACCTTTTTTACAATAGTCAGATAGTCCATTACTCACCATAAATTAACAACTCAAACGGTAAAGACTTATTTTAGTCTTGCTAAATTGCAATTAATACCAAATATAAAAGTGATCACGATAATAACTATAATATATCGCAGGCTGTCAATTAGATTATAAGTATGAAAATATTGATATCCTTAATATATCACAATTCAAGTATTTTATTACAAAGGAGTAGCAGAATTAGCTGGCCGCTGCATGGAGTTTAAAGTATCAGTTTGCTAGTTTTCAGCAGGACAATGCCTGAGCCTTAAATTATAGACTAGATACATTTTTAACTTGATTAAAAAGAATAAACGATGGTGTTTGAGACTTAGGCAAAAGAAAAGTACTAACTGAATCGCATCTTAAGGAACTAGTGAAGCCTCAAACTGGTGAATTGCTAGGACGAGTCATAAAATTAGTGGGTGGAGACAATGTTATTGTAAAATGTACAGATGGCAGGGTCAGAACGTGTCGTATTAGAGGAAAAATTAAGAGAAGAATGTGGATACGTGATCATGATTTGGTACTAATTGCTCCTTGGGATTTTCAATCAGATAAGGCAGATATTATCTGGAGATATATTGCTGCTCACGCTGATAAACTTGAGCAAGATGGCTATCTTGATGGATTAAAATAAACCTAACATAGGCACAAATACACATTCAACGCCTTGCTATGAATTAATATAACGATTGTTGAAATAAATTGTTGATCTCTATGTAGACCTTGTGAGTAGTATTCTGAATTTGTGACCCGCCATATTTAGGCTAAATCTATACTACAAACCAGGCCGTGTTTGGCAGTAGGAGTCACGCAAGAATGTAGACAAATCCTTTAAATTTGTTAGAGATCTTGTAAAGCTGCTGGATATCATATGAGCCTATAATGTTTCTAATCAGTTCTACCGAAAAATTATAATTTTTCAATTTAAGCCATAATAGCATTTAGGAAGAGCGAGGGTATAAAAATAAAATAGAACTGAGTAGGACGAATATCACCATAACGAAATTAATATCATAGATCGTCAATGGGATATTTAGATAAACATGCGGAACATTCGTAGATCTCTTTCCCAACAGGTCCAGATACGTTGAACTTTACAACTGTAGTACATTTAGGACATCTGCCTTGTACACTACGACTCTTTGTCTGCGGCCTAATAAGTTTCCGTCTTCTTCTTCCTCCCATTGTTTCTATCGTAAGTGTTGATATACATTCGACATTTTTACCTATCTAAGTACACCTAAGCACCTAAAATGATTTCATAGAT
>Ga0164305_10000836_pt1 | contig 12229 bp, 12 predicted proteins | sample Whisoiple_237_MG_FD_110215 | JGI IMG/M metagenome (GOLD analysis project Ga0164305, IMG submission 110215) | Soil microbial communities amended with pyrogenic organic matter from upstate New York, USA - Whitman soil sample_237_MG | ecosystem: Environmental > Terrestrial > Soil > Agricultural... | reverse complement strand
CGCCTCGATGAACTGCGGAAAGAACGCGCCATAGAAGAACAACACTTTTGGATTGGTGAGCGAGATGGCCACACCCCGGAGATAGATCACCCGCATCGAGCGCGGCTGCGGTGCCACCGCAAAATCGTCGTGCTGCTGGCGCCAGGTGCGCAGGCCGAGGATGACGAGATAAGCGACGCCGAGCCACCGCAGATATTCGAAGGAGGACGCAAGCAGCGTGAACAGGGATGCCGTCGCGAAGAACGTCGCGACGAGGTGAAACGCAATCGCGGTGCTCGTGCCGGCGACGGTTAGGAGCCCGTAGCGCGTGCCATGTGCGAGCGAATTGGCGACGATCAGCGCCACGTTCGGGCCGGGCATGACCATCAAGAAGAGGCAGGTCGCGACGAAGCCAAAGTAGAGGGAGAGCGGCATGTGTTCGGCAAGAGAATGTGCCGTGACAATGCCTTGTCGGAAGCAAGAAGGAAAGCTAGCCGGCTATTCGACATCCTATGCGCTGCCTTCTAAGCGCTGGCGGACGCGGCGAACGCGCCGGCTTCGCCAATCCGCAGCGGACGAGGCCGATGCCGATTGCGACCGAGACGCGATTGGCGCTGACAAGGTTGCCTGCGAATCCCCGGCGCCAGCAATCGCCGGCACCTGCCGGCTTGCTCGCCTTTGCCGGCCGAAACGATGATTTGCGTGCGGGACCCGGACGGGTGCGGGTCGCAGGCGCACTCCCGGCCGCGATCGAAACGTCCACGCGATGAACGCCGCTTCCATGCCGCTCACCGTGAGACATAGGCCGGCGCATCAGTCGGCGCGCCGATCGAAACCCAGACATTCTCATTCGTCTGTGACTGGCGTTTGACAAAGCGGTAGCCGGTCTGCGTCCACGGCCGCACTTCGTCGCGCATATTGTCGAGAACGAAGTCACCCTTGCTCGTCGTTATCGTGAGGACGGCATGGCCGTCGTTGTTCAAGTCTTTGACCACTGTCATAAGCAGCGCTTGACGGGGCAGGCCTTCCTCCATGAGGAGCTTGCGTTTCAAAAGCGCATAATCCTCGCAATCGCCCTTGCCGTCGCTCGGATAATCCCACTGGTCGATCACGCCCCAATGTTCCTGATCGGACATCGGCATGATGTTGGAATTCACCCATTGGTTGACGCGCTCGATTTCCTTCATGATCTTCGGCGTCAGATTGACGTCGGCGACCGGGAGCTTCGGTGCATCACATTCGCCGCGATAGCGCTGGCAGAAATCGACCCAACCGTAAGGTACGCTGGTCGGGCCGCCGACCGGTGCAAAGCTCGACTGCATCGCCCCCGCCGCGCTCGGCGCGTGTCCGGCGATAAGTCCGCCGGTCAGAAGACCGGTTGCGATCAGCGCTTTGGTGAGAAACCTGAACATGAGCATCCCCGAACCCGTGAACGGAGGATGCCAAGGTCGTTTTGAAGTCGATCAAAGTATTATGCTCGTATTTTATCGGCTCTCATTTAGATTTGTTGGAAGACGAGGTAAGTATAATCGAGTATCGCGGAATTCGATAAAATTGCGCATATCCCTCGCTGCCAGGCGGCACATGCGGCCGGCATTGCTGTCGTTTGCACCCGAAGAGGCGCCGAGATCGCTCGGCAAATCTTATCGAAAGGCGAGAAGGTTAACGCGGCGGCCCGAAACAGGTTAACGCCGCCGCTTCACGCCGCTTCGAGCGGCTGGCCCGTAGATGCCGCGGCTTCCTGAGCCGCTCCCAAGGTAAAACCTTCGTAAGCGCGCGCAGCAACCTCATCGCATTTCTGCCGGTAGATGCCGACGCCGCCGATATAGGGCATGAACACGCGCGGCTTGCCGGGAATGTTGGCGCCCATATACCAGGAATTCGCGCGCGGATAGAGCGTCATGTGCCCGATCTCGTTGACGTGTTCGACCCAGGCGTCCTCGGCCTCGGCGGTCGCTTCGATGCTGGCGCGGTTATGGTCTCGTAAATACGCCATGCAATCGGCAATCCAGTCGACATGCTGCTCGATGGAAACGATCATATTGCTGAGGACGGAGGGGCTACCTGGCCCGGTGATGAGGAACAGGTTCGGGAATCCCGCCACCGCGATGCCGAGGTAAGTTCGCGGACCCGCTTCCCATTTCTGCCGCAGCGTCTGATTCGCGCGTCCGCTTATGTCGATCTTTAGGAGAGCGCCGGTCATCGCGTCGAAGCCGGTGGCGAAGACGATGCTGTCGACGGCGTAATGCGCGTCCCGCGTCTGTACGCCGCTCCGCGTCAGCGCTTCGATCGGGTTTTTGCGGATATCGATCAGCGTGACGTTGTCGCGATTGAAGGTGGCGTAATAATCGGTGTCGACGCAGAGGCGCTTGGTGCCGATCGGATAATCTTTCGGGGTGAGCGCGTCGGCAATTGCCGGGTCACGGACGAGGCGCCGTATCTTGGCGCGGAAGAATTCCGCCGCCGTATCGTTGGCGTCTTCATCGGTGAGCAGGTCCGCATAGGTCGCCGCGAAGCCGAGACCGCCGCGATTCCAACGCTTCTCGTATTCGCGCTGCCGCTCTTCGGCGGGAACGGCAAGCGCCGACTGCTCGTTGCGTTCGACCATGAAGCCGAGACGCGATTCCCGCGCCTCTCTGCGGAACGCGGCATAGTTCGCCTTGACGCGCCGCTCATATTCCGGATCGAGCTGTTTATTATGCGCGGGAACGGCAAAATTCGGCGTGCGCTGAAAGACGAAGAGGTGCACCGCCTGCTCGGCAATGATGGGGATCGATTGGATTGCGGATGAGCCCGTTCCAATCACGGCGACGCGCTGGCCGGTAAAATCGACACCCTCATGCGGCCAATGGCCCGTGTGATAGCGCTTACCTCGGAACGTCTCGAGGCCGGGAATTCGTGGAATCTGTGCCGCCGATAAGCAGCCCGTCGCCAAGATGCAGAATTGCGCGGCGACGCGCTCACCGCGATCGGTCGAAATCGTCCATCGTGCGGCGGCCTCGTCGTAATGAGCTTCGGTGATGCGGGTGTCGAGCTCTATGTCGCGCCGCAGATCGAACCTATCGGCGACATGATTGACGTAGGCGAGGATTTCCGGCTGCGCGGCGTAGCGCTCGCTCCACCGCCACTCCTGCTGCAGCTCGTCCGAGAACGAGTAGGAGTAATCCATGCTTTCCACGTCGCAGCGCGCGCCGGGATAACGATTCCAGTACCAGGTGCCGCCGACGCCGCTGCCCGCTTCATAAACGCGCGCCGAGAAGCCGAAACTGCGCAGACGATGGAACATGTAGATGCCGGCAAGCCCGGCGCCGACGATCACCGCATCGAACCTGCGATCCGGGTTGAGCTCCAGCCCCACGTGCGACCTCCCGCGCGCGTCGTTTACGCGATGGGCGCGAAAGCTAGCACGCGATTTGGCACTTGCCGAGGTCGCGAATGCAGCGGCGCGGCCCCTGCGGGTCGCGCCTGATCTGGTCAGCCGAAGCTGCAATCAGCCGACGATGCGGATGTCCGCAGGCCCCAAGGTCACGCCGCTCTGCACTTGCGCCAGCGCCGTTGCGGAGCCCGTCGTCCCGTCCGGGCTGAAGTACAACGTGCTGTTCGCGGTGTCGAAGTGGAAGAGGCTCGTCGTCGACTGGAACTGATCGTCGCCTGAGGTTTCGAAGATCGGTGTCACGTCCATTCCGGGGCTCAAGCCGCTGCCGAAGAAATTAGCGTCGATCCCAATCACGTCGTGCTGTGTGAGTCGTTGAAGTCGGTGATCGTGACCGGTCCATCGCTCGGCTGACGGAACCCGAAGATATCGTCGCCGCTACCACCGGTCAGGGTGGCACCGCCACGGCCGAGCAGGACGTCATTGCCGGCGCCGCCGTTGAGCGTCTCGCCACCGTGAACGCCGATAATGATGTCATCGCCGCTCGTGCCGGTGAGCGGACTTGTCAGGTTCGGGTTGTTGTCGACCGTCACCGTCGCCGGTGCGCACTACATGTTGGTTGTGTCCGTTCATTGGCATTAACCCAAAGCATTCTAGCCGGGAGCGGTCACCAGATGATATCCCGCGTCCATACGCACGATCTCTCCGGTCATGCTCAGGGATTTTGGCGTGGCAAGAAAACAGACGAGTTCGGCAATGTCCTCGCCGGTTGGCGCAAGTTTCAGCGGCATCCCCGATTCTACCCGCTCGCGTATTTGATCTGCAGCCGCCGCGCCAAGTCCTTTTTCAAACCACGGCGTATCCATGTAACCCGGACAAACCGCATTGACCCGAATGCTTGGCGCGAGCGCACGAGCCAACGCGAGCGTCATCGCGTTCAGCGCACCCTTGCTTGCGACATAAGCAATTGATGAACCGACGCCGCTGATGCCGGCAATTGAGGAAACGTTCACCACTGCCGATGCAATCCCCCAACTCTTCGCACCGGCCTCGAGCAGCGGACGTGCCGCTCTGATCATCTGATACGCGCCGAGTGTGTTCACGGCATAGATTCTGTGGAAGTCCTCTGCAGTTAGTCGATCGAGTTCGCCATGCGGCACGTGTTTTGTCGTGCCGGCATTATTTACGAGCGCGTTCAACCCGCCAAACGATTCGGCAGCCGCAGCGATGCGCCGGCAATCGTCATCGGAAGCGACATCGCCCTGGACGACAACCGCTTCGGCTCCCGCCATACGGCAGGTTTCGGCGATTTCTTCAGCACCGTCCCGATTCGACAGGTAGTTTATGATGAGGCGCGCGCCGGTATCCGCGAGACCGATGGCGGTGGCCGCCCCGAGGCCCGACGCCGCTCCCGTGACAATCGCACAAAACGAATCTTCGGACATCGTGCCGCCCTTCCGAAACTCCGGGTCAGCGCGAGGTTAGGGGCGGGCCATGGTCAAGCGCAAATAGGAGGTGGGCGCCTTGTCCTGAGCGCCGCCCCGCACGATCTTGCATTCATGCAAGCGCTCGACGTTGTCGCGCCATCCGATGCGCCGCCGCTTCGTGCCATGTCGCCGGAGGACGAAGCCGCCCTGCGCGAGGCGGTGCATGCGCTCGAGCGCACGACCTTCGCTGGCCGGCTCACGGCGATGGTCGGGCGTCAGATCGATTTCGCCGGCAAGCTTGTGCCGCAGCCGATCTCGGGGGCCGTGGGCAAGGCGGTCACGCTCGCCCTCAGGGCGGCCATGCGTGTGGCTTTGGCAGGCCTGGCGAGCGCCCCGCCGGAACGAGGGGACCGACGCAATCTGCATCGTGCGCTGGTAACGGCTTCCGGTGCGGTCGGCGGTGCCTTCGGGCTCGTCACGCTGCCGGTCGAGCTGCCGGTCTCGACGACCCTGATCCTGCGCTCGATTGCCGAGATCGCCCGCGCCGAAGGCGAGGACCTCAGCGATCCCGAAGCGGCGCTGGCCTGCCTCGAAGTCTTTGCGCTCGGCGGCCAGCCGGGAGCTTCGGACCTCGTCGAGGGCGGCTATTTCGCGCTGCGGGGCTTTTTGGCGAAATCGGTGAGCGAGGCCGCCCGTCATATTGCGCTCCGCGGCGTTGGCGGCGAGACCGCGCCGATCCTGCTGCGGCTGATGAGCCAGATTGCCGGCCGTTTTGGCCTGGTCGTGTCGCAGAAGATCGCGGCGCAAGCGATCCCGGTGCTCGGCGCGGTCGGCGGGGCTGCCGTGAACCTCGCCTTTGCGCAGCATTTCCAGTCGCTGGCGCGCGGGCACTTCATCGTACGGCGGCTCGAGCGCACCTACGGCCAGGCGCCGGTACGCGCCGCCTATGAGCGGATCGCCGCAGGCTTGCGCCGAGCCGAGGATGCCGGGCGGAACTCGCTGACATTGTCGGGCCGCAACGACCGCGATGCGGTTTGACTTCACCGTTCGATCAGCGGAGAAAGCGGGGCTAATCCGACGTCCCGCACCCAATGTCGAAACTCAACGTCACGCTGATCGACAATTACGACAGTTTCACCTTCAACCTCGTCCACTATTTCGGGGCGGAAGGCGCGCGCGTCGACGTGCACCGGAACGATAAGATCAGTGTATCCGACGTATTGGCGCGCTCGCCCGATGCGATCGTGCTGTCGCCCGGGCCCTGCACGCCGCGCGAGGCCGGCATTTGCCTCGATTTGATCAAAGAGGCGCGCGGGCAAGTGCCGGTCCTCGGGGTCTGCCTTGGTCACCAGGCGATCGGCGAGGCTTATGGCGGGACGGTCGCACGTGCGCCGATCCCGGTGCATGGCAAGCGCTCGATCATCCGGCATCAGGGCCGCTCGGTCTTCCGTGGCATCAACGGACCGTTCCTGGCGACGCGCTATCATTCGCTCGTCGTTGAGCGCGAGGACCTGCCGCAGGCACTCGAAGTCACCGCGGAAACCGACGACGGACTCATCATGGCCCTGTCGCATGCGACGCATCCCGTGCACGGCGTGCAATTTCACCCGGAAAGCATCGCCTCCGAGCATGGCCACCTGATGATCCAGAATTTCTTGCGCATCGCGGCGGCGTGGAACGCAAATCAGCGCCGCGCCGCGTGAGTTTTGCATGGAATCGTTCAAACCCTTCCTCGCCAAAGTCGCCGCTGGCGCCAAGCTGACACAGGCCGAAGCCGCCGAGGCGTTCGATGCGATGCTGTCGGGCGAAGTCACGCCGGCGCAAATGGGCGGCTTCCTGATGGCGCTGCGCGTGCGCGGCGAAAGCGTCGACGAATTGACCGGTGCCGTCACCGCCATGCGCGCCAAGATGCTGCGCGTCGAGGCGCCGGACGACGCGATCGATATTGTCGGCACCGGGGGCGACGGTGTCGGCTCATACAACGTATCGACGCTCGCTGCGATCATCGTCGCGGCGTGCGGCGTGCCGGTCGCCAAGCATGGGAATCGCGCGGCGTCGTCGCGCTCCGGCGCGAGCGATGTTTTGAGCGCGCTCAACGTCCGCATCGGATTGCCGGCGGAAGACGTTGCTGCCTGCGTGAGCGAGGCCGGGATCGGCTTCATGATGGCGCAGACGCATCACGCCGCGATGCGCCATGTCGGCCCGGCCCGCGTCGAACTCGGCACGCGCACGATTTTCAATCTGCTCGGGCCGTTGTCGAATCCCGCCGGCGTGAAGCGGCAGCTTCTCGGCGTGTTTTCGGCGAGCTGGCTTGAGCCGCTGGCGCAGGTTCTGAAAAATCTCGGCTCGGAGCGCGTCTGGCTAGTGCACGGCTCAGACGGCATGGACGAGATGACGACGACCGGTTCGACCCATGTCGTCGCGCTGGAGGACGGCAAAATCCGCCGCTTCGAAGTGACGCCGGAAGAAGCAGGTCTGCCGCGCTCGGACATTACTTATCTCAAAGGCGGCGATGCTGCGCACAACGCGACGGCGTTGATGGCCGTGCTCGACGGCGCACGCATTCCGTATCGCGACATTGCCGTGCTCAACGCCGCTGCCGCGCTGGTCATCGCCGGCAAGGCGCGCGACCTCGGGGAAGGCGCAGCTCTCGCCGCTCGCGCAATCGACACGCGTGCTGCCCGGACGACGCTTGCCGAGCTCATCCGCGTCTCGAATCGCGGTTCGATCGCGAGTAACGTGACCGCCCTCGCGGCGGCGAGGTGAGTCGTGGCGGACATCCTGCGCAAAATCGAAGCTTACAAACGCAAGGAGATCAGCGAGGCGAAAGTGCGCATGCCGTTCTCGGCGCTGCAGCGCGCCGTGCGCGATCATGATCCGCCGCGCGGTTTCGTCCATGCGATCGAGACGAAGCGCGACGAGGGCCGGATCGCATTGATCGCCGAGATCAAGAAGGCGAGCCCCTCAAAGGGGCTGATCCGCCAGCATTTCGATCCGCCTTCTCTGGCGCGCGCCTATTACGAAGGCGGCGCGGCGTGCCTCTCGGTGCTAACCGACGGGCCGTCCTTTAAAGGCGCGCTCGAACATTTGGAAGCGGCGCGCAAAGCCGCGCCTCTGCCGGCGATCCGCAAGGATTTTCTGTTCGATCCGTATCAGGTCTATGAAGCACGAGCTTACGGTGCCGATTGCATCCTGATCATCATGGCCTGCGTGTCCGACGATGAGGCGCGCGCGCTCAACACCGCGGCGCACGATTTGCACATGGACGTGCTCGTCGAAGTGCACGACGAGGCCGAGCTCGACCGCGCGCTGAAACTGGAGACGCGGCTCGTCGGCATCAACAACCGCGATCTTCACACGTTCGAAGTCTCGCTCGAGGTCAGCGAGCGATTGGCGAAGCGCATTCCGAAGGACCGCATCATCGTCGGCGAGAGCGGCATCTTCTGCCACGACGATTGCCTGCGTCTCGAGCGCTGCGGCATCTTCACGTTTCTCGTCGGCGAGGCGCTGATGCGCGAAAAAGATGTCGCCTCGGCGACGCGTACGCTGCTGCAGGGCGAGCCAGCACGCGCCGCGCGAGCGGTGTGATGTTGGTCCACTTCCCCGGACGCATGGAGCGCAGTGGAATGCGATCCGGGGTGCGGGGCCGTGCGTATTGCTCTGGACCCCGGCTCCCGCTTCGCGCGGCCGGGGATGTCGCCTCTCACCTCCATGCCTAATCTTACGCATCTCTCCGACAGCGGCGAAGCGCATATGGTCGACGTGTCGGCAAAAGCCGTCACCGAGCGCGTCGCGACGGCGGAGGGCAGGGTAGTCATGCGGCCGGAAACCCTGGCGCTCTGCCTCTCAGGCCAGGCGAAGAAGGGCGATGTTTTTGCGACCGCGCGTATCGCCGGCATCATGGCGGCGAAGAAGACGCATGAATTGATCCCGCTCTGCCATCCGCTGTCGCTGATGAAGATCAGCGTGGATCTTGAGCCGGACGAAAGCCTGCCCGGCATTCGCGTGACGACCGAGGCGAAAGTCTCTGGACAAACCGGCGTCGAGATGGAAGCGCTGACCGCCGCCTCGATCGCGTGTCTGACGATTTACGACATGCTCAAAGCCGTCGATCGGGGTATGCGCATCGAGGGCCTCGCGCTTGTCGAAAAACGCGGCGGCAAATCCGGCGACTGGACGCGCGCCGCGCCGAAAAATGCCTGACATTTTGCTGCCGGTCGAAGCGGCGCTCGCACGCGTGCTCGCCGTGCCGCGCGGGCCGTTGCGCCGCGAAAGCGTGCTGCTGTCGCGGGCTTACGGCCGCACGCTTGCCGCCGATCTTGCGGCAAAACGCACGCAGCCGCCGAAGGCGGTCTCGGCCATGGACGGGTATGCGTTGCGTGCCGAAGATGCGCGCGCGCCGGGCGCGCGGCTGACCATCATTGGCACCAGCGCCGCGGGGCGCGGATTTGCCGGGAAACTCGGTACGGGCGAAGCGGTGCGTATTTTCACCGGCGCGCCGGTGCCGGACGGCGGCGACGCAATCGTCATCCAGGAAAACACACAGAGCGACGGCACCTATGTCGTGATCAACGCGCCGGCGAAAGTGCAGGCCTATATTCGCCCCGCCGGTCTCGATTTCCGCGAAGGCGAGGTGTTGCTCGGCGCCGGCACGCGCCTTGGCGCAAGCGAGCTCGCGCTTGCCGCGGCGATGAACCATGCCGTGCTCGATCTCGCGGCAAAGCCGCGCGTTGCGATCCTCGCGACCGGCGACGAGCTCGTCATGCCAGGCGATAAACCGGGGCCGGATCAGATCGTCGCGTCAAATCCGTTCGCGATCGCCGCTTTTGTCGAGCAAACCGGCGGCGAACCCATCGATCTCGGCATCGCGACGGACGATTTCGCCGCGCTGGAGCGGGCGATCGAGCGCGCCGAGCACGAACAGGCCGACGTGCTGGTCACGCTCGGCGGCGCCTCGGTCGGCGAGCACGACCTCGTGCAATCCGCATTGACGCGCCGCGGCATGCAGCTCGGTTTCTGGCGCATCGCCATGCGGCCGGGCAAACCGCTGATCCATGGCTCGATGGGCGCGATGTCGATCCTCGGCCTGCCCGGGAATCCGGTGTCGTCGATTGTCTGCGCGATTTTGTTCCTCAAGCCGCTGATCCGCCATTTGCAGGGCGACCCGCAAGCCGGTGCGCCGCAGGACGAGCCGGCAATTCTCGGCGCCGATCTGCCGATGAATGATGGGCGCAAGGATTATTTGCGCGCGCGCTTGTCGCGTGACGCGAACGGGCGGCCTGTCGCGACGCCCGCCGCGCGCCAGGATTCCTCGATGCTGCGCGTTCTGGCGGAATCGAATTGCCTTATCATCCGCGAACCGCACGCGCCGTCGGCGCGGGCAGGGGAGATTTGTAGGGTGCTGAGGATGCATGAGGGGCGGGGTTTGCAAATGCGCTAATCGGTTATATTTATCTCATCTGACCAGATAGTCAGATAGGATAAAAGGCCATGGCAACGGGTACGTCTTTCGGGAAACGCCAGCGGAGTCGGCCCGCCCGCAATGGCCAGCGATGGAAGTTGGAGGATGCCAAGGCGCGGTTCAGCGAGGTTGTCCGCCTCGCTCGAAGCCAAGGACCGCAGACTGTTAGCGTCCGCGGTGAGGATGCCGTCGTGGTGATCAGCGTGGAGGAATTGGAGCGGCTAAACCCGGTCGCTCCCGACCGGCAGCCGCTCGTGCCGTTTTTGGAGGGCCTTCATCTCGGCGGCCTCGATGTTGCGCGCGATCCTGATCGCGGGCGAGATGTCGAGCTGTGAGGGGATGGCTGCTCGACACCAATGTTATCGCCGCGCTGATTAATCCAAATGGTGCGCCGAGCGTGAAGAACTGGGCGGCGATGCAGGACGAGCATCGCATGCTTCTAAGCGTCCTCACGCTCGCCGAATACGACAAAGGTATCGCTAATCTTACCGCCAAACATCCTGAGCGATCACGCTCTATCGCCGCCCGTGATGCACTGGAGAGCCGCTTCGCTGGCCGCATCCTTTCCGTGGATGACGCCATTGTGCGGCGATGGGGACAAATTTCAGGCGCGACGAAACGGCAGTCCGGCCACTCACCCTCGGTGATCGACATCTTGCTCGCGGCAACTGCGATAGAGCACGACCTCTTCCTTGTCACTCGCAATGCGAAAGATGTTCGGCTCAGCGGCGCCGCGATCTTCAATCCATGGAAAGATGATCCCGCTCAATTCCCGCTAGTTTAAGGTTCTTTCGAGAAAATCCCTCACTCCCACTCGATCGTCCCCGGCGGTTTTGACGTCACATCGTAAACCACCCGGTTTATCCCGCGCACCTCGTTGATGATGCGCGTTGCGGCGCGGCCGAGCACATCCATGTCGAAGGGGAAAAAATCCGCGGTCATGCCGTCGACCGACGTCACGGCGCGCAGCGCACAGACGAAATCGTAAGTGCGCGCGTCGCCCATGACGCCAACGGTGCGCACCGGCAGGAGCACGGCAAAGGCCTGCCAGATTTTGTCGTAAAGGCCCGCCTTGCGGATTTCGTCGAGATAGATCGCGTCCGCCTTGCGCAGAATGTCGAGATTTTCGCGCGTGACGCCGCCGGGGCAGCGGATCGCAAGGCCCGGTCCCGGAAAGGGATGGCGGCCGACAAAGGCTTCCGGCAATCCAAGCTCGCGGCCGAGCGCGCGCACTTCGTCCTTAAAGAGTTCGCGCAACGGCTCGACCAGCTTCATGTTCATGCGCTCGGGCAGGCCGCCGACATTGTGATGCGATTTGATCGTGTGCGAGGGTCCGCCGGAGAACGAGACGCTCTCGATCACATCGGGGTAGAGCGTGCCTTGCGCCAGAAATTCCGGCGCGCCGCGCCCGTCGGTCGCGATTTTCTTCGCTTCGCCTTCGAAAACGGAGATGAAAAGCCGGCCGATGATTTTGCGCTTCTCTTCGGGATCGCGAATGCCGAACAGCGCGCCGAGGAAAAGCTCCTCGGCATTCACGTGCACGAGCGGGATGTTGTAGTGATCGCGAAACAGCCGCACGACCTCTTCCGCCTCGCCGAGGCGCAACAAACCGTGATCGACGAAGACGCAGGTCAGCTGCTCGCCGATCGCTTCGTGGATCAGCACGGCGGCGACCGCGGAATCGACGCCGCCTGACAAGCCGCACAGCACGCGACCTTTGCCGACCCGGTCGCGGATGGCGCGGATCGCCTCTTGCCGGAAGGCGCCCATCGTCCAGTCGCCCTTGAGGCCAGCGACCTTGGTGACGAAATTGCGCAACAGTTTCGCGCCGTCGGGCGTATGCGCGACTTCGAGATGGAATTGCGTGGCGTAGAAGCGGCGGTGCTCGTCGGCGATCGCCGCGAAGGGCGCGCCGGTCGATGTGCCGACAATCCGGAACCCCTCCGGAATGGCGGTGACGCGGTCGCCGTGGCTCATCCACACCTGATG
>Ga0164305_10000835_pt1 | contig 12229 bp, 8 predicted proteins | sample Whisoiple_237_MG_FD_110215 | JGI IMG/M metagenome (GOLD analysis project Ga0164305, IMG submission 110215) | Soil microbial communities amended with pyrogenic organic matter from upstate New York, USA - Whitman soil sample_237_MG | ecosystem: Environmental > Terrestrial > Soil > Agricultural... | reverse complement strand
TCCTTCTGTTCAGGGGTCATAGCCACTCCTCCTACGACTGCAGTTCACGCTTCTGTTGACGCTCTACCTATTATCCTCTCTTGATACTACTTTTTTACAAAACCGGGATGCTCCCGTTTAAATTGGACTTACACATCGGTGTCCAAAAACCGGGTTTTTACGAATCTGGAGTAAGATTAAATGAACCGCAAGGCACGCGGACGCCAAGAAAGAAAAAGAAGAAGATACTGTTCTTTCTTCGCGCTCTTATCGTCTTCGCGGTTCGTTCCAATACTTAAAAAAATCGCTAGCATAATTAATATCAAATCCCTTGACAGCAAAATTATTCAGAAAATTGTACTTGGCGATATAAATCGGCGATCGCAATTTCTATATTCACCGATTCAAGTTGCAAGGAATCGCCCAAACCATACTCGGAGAGAACCCATTGTCCCTGTAGATTGCGCCGAAACATCTCTACTCCGGGCTGTTCAACTTGCACCAAGACATATTCTTGCAGTGTTGAAAATTGGCGGTATTTAGCAAATTTAATGCCGCGATCTGCTGCTTCTGTGGAAGGCGATAAAACTTCGATAATTAAGGAAGGAAATTGGACTAATTGCGGATCGTTATCATGCTCGTCGCAAGTTACCACAACATCAGGATAAAAATATTTTTGCCCTGGTTCCACTTGGACTTTGACATCCGCGATGTAAGGTTCGCAAGGACGATCTACAAGGGCATCATCTAGGATTCTGAAGAAATTTCCTGAAATTCGATTGTGATTGCGGGTGCCGCCACTCATGGCGACGACTTCGCCATCCCAATACTCGTAGCGTTCTTCTTGGGTGGGTTCCCAAGCCAGGTATTCTTCTGCACTCATCGATGGGCCATCGGGTAAGGCAACCATAATGCGATCGGGAATCAAGTATGTTTGTAGAATAGCTCGAATCTACCTGTGTAGCCTACAATAAAGTATAAATATACCTTTTACTGGCAAGAACCAGAAAGGTAGGACGATCGCCCTATTGTGAGCTAGGGATTTTTACGTACTTAATTATCTGCGGATACAACAGTAATTTTCCCGCCAGAAAGTGACATGGTTTTGTAACGCTTTGTAAATTGGTAAGTTGTCGAGGTAGAGGAAAGGGCGATCGCACTTGCAACCTTCATTGCAGGTGATTTTTTGAGGATATGAACAAGTGACGAAGTGCGATAGCCATCCTAATAGCTAGCAGCTTAGCCTACCACGGGCGATCGAACTGATGGAGCAAATAAGGGCGATCGTTGAGAGAGATGATAACTCAAACATCAAGACTTTCTAGCAATGGCAACAACAGATTTTACAAGCACGTCGGCTGCTTTAACGGAACTTAGACAATTCATATTGGCGAAGTCGAAGTATTCGAGGCTAATTGTCATGCACGCAGAAAGTATGCGAAGGGGCTGAAGTTGAATCCCCCTCCACCATCGTAGATATTACGACGATGTGTAAAATCTTGATTGTCAACTACCCATGCAACTTCCTTAGCCCTATCATCCCATTCAGAAAAGACATAGACATGCATAGGGATTCCATCATCAAAGTCACCGTCATCAGTAAAAACAATGTCTCCTGGTTGCAACTCATTCGCGTTGGTTGATTTTGTCCATCCTTGGTTCTGGAGATATTCCGAGAAGGCAGCCGTCCATAATGAGATACCAAATCCCTGACTGTCAACTGTTCTGGGAACTTTGTAACCAGACAATCGAAGTGCACTAGATGCAAAAGCCACACATGCGTTGCTTGTTGTCCCGTACCAACTCATCACATTATCGTAGACAGCATCGTAGTTACTTTCTTGACTATAGAAACTGTGAAGTTTTGTCGTAATTCCGCCCAAAGGCAAAGTAGAGCCTGTGTCAGTTGGAGGTGTACCGGGAAGTGGATTCTTTAACTTTGAAAGCGGTGGTACTGTATTAGACCAACTAGGAAGTTTCCTATGATTGAAACCCGCCTGCCAAGTTGCCAAATCAACTGTTCCTGAAACCGGCAAACTGAGATCTGTCTGAAACTTCTTGGTCATCTCTATAGTTGCCGCATCAATTTTCCCATTAATAGTAAGGACAGGATAGTACCCACAACCATTGAGAATGTGTTGCCAAGCTGAAACAGAACCTACGGCGTTCTCATCAAGCTTTTCGTTTCCTGATGGTGATAGGCTGATCAGATTTCTGCTTTCTAGCTCTTTAAGTTGTGCCATACAACCAACTTGAGCACTAATAGCCTCTGGATCGAATTTACCGTCGGCCGTATATTTGCCTTTTTCGTAATATTTTGTCCCAGAGTAAACATAGGCACTTCGGAAAGGTGGTGTTGTGTCGCGTCCTTTGCCCACTCGGTAGCCCCAACCATTGAATCCTTCTAAAAACCAAAATAATGTAGGAAGGTTCCAGAACTTTACTCCTAGTGCACCATCATATTCCAGTGCGTCAATAGCAGAGTCTTCCCAAGAAAATGGTGGGGTGCCCTGTTCAGGTCTACCTGCTGGTACACCGGTAGTGCGTGCGGTTAAGGGATCTCCGTTATGAAGGTGACTATTGAAATCAAAACTAGCCTCCATACCATGCATGACTGCAATTACATACCAAGGAATGCCCGTCTTGTTGGATAGCGTTTCGTAAACAGTTTGATTCTTCTCAATCTGGTCGATGTACCACTTCAAATCGCTGGCATAGTCCGGGTTAATTTCACACTTTTCCCAGAGGCTGAGGTATTCGTTTGCAAGTTCCTTGGTCAATTCCATGTATATGCCTCCAATAATCTTTCTCAAAAGTTTCAATGGCTAACAGTTGCAGTAGAATACTCTTCCCGATCGGCTTATCTCGCACCTCTGCGGTTTAACTCTGAACAGTCTGAATAGCTTTTGCTCTGACTTAACTCAAAGAATAACGAACTCCGGATCGCCCTGCCGGTGAGAAAAAGTGACAAGTTTTTGTAAACTTACGTAAATTCCCTTAAAGGCTGCTAGCAGTCAATCGATTTTAGATGTTAAATTTTAGATAATGAAATTGACTTCACAGCCTGTACCGGGGCTTGTAACCCTATTGCTTTCGCTCAATTGTGTAAATTTATTTTCTTTCCTGAAAAGCAAACCGCAGTCATGAAACCTCAGTAAATTTACTTAAGAGATCAAAATCGCTATGACAGCAGAAGAAGCGATCGCCCTAGTCGATCTTTTGTTACAATCCGCAAACAAAAAGCAAAAACTCAATGACATTCAATCCCGCGTCTTTCTGGAAACTTGGGAGGGACACTCTTATCAAGAGATAGCCGATCGCTTACTTTACGAACATGACTATATCAAAAAAGTCGGTTCGCATTTGTGGCGAAATCTCTCTCAAATCATCGGTGAAAAAGTCTCAAAGCAAAATCTGCAAGCAGTCTTGCGCCGCTACCAGCATTGCAGTGCGGGCATCTTGGACGCTAGCGAAGCAGATAACTGCATCCAAGATTGGGGAGAAGCGATCGATGTTTCCCAATTTTACAACCGGCAACAGGAACTGGAAACATTAGAAACTTGGATTAGCGGCAATTCTACTCGTCTGATCGGTATTTTTGGACTTGGCGGTATCGGCAAAACTTCTCTGTCTGTCAAACTCGCTCAGCAAATTCAATCTCAGTTTGAATTCGCGATTTGGCGGAGTTTGCAGCAAGCACCGCAATTAGATGTTATCCTCAGCAATATTTTACCGATTTTAACTGGTTCAGAAGCGACAACAAATAACTCTATTCCTGCTCTCATGGAACAGTTGCGGCAAAAACGCTGTTTGTTAATTTTCGACAATCTGGAGTCGATTTTGCAAGGGAGAAATCGCAGCGGACAATATCAACAAGGCTATGAAGATTACCGAGAGTTATTGGCGCGCATTGCTGACGAACCGCACCAAAGTTGTCTGATTTTAACCGGACGAGAACAACCGGGCGGGTTTGCTGTGCGATCGGGCGAAAATTTACCCGTGCGATCGCTCAAACTCTTCGGAGTTTCACCGCCAGTATGCCAGCAAATCCTCGCGGCAAAAGGATTAAAGGCAACGCTATTGCAGTGTCAAGATATTGTCAACTACTTTGGCGGCAATCCCCTCGCACTCAAACTTGCTGCAACGACTATTAAAACCCTTTTTGGCGGTGACATTCACGCATTTTTAGTACAAGGAAATACTGTTTTTAGCCATTTCTGGGATTTGCTCGATCGCCAGTTCGATCGCTTGTCACCCCTGCAACAACAAATTATGTACTGGCTCGCAATTAACCAAGAAGGAGCGACTCCTGCGAAGTTAAAAGCTGAAAATTTGCCCAAAGTTTCTGGAAGGCAACTGATGGAAGCATTGGAGGGGCTGGCTGAACGATCGCTTATCGAAGATCGGCGATCGCCCGACAATACCGCATCGACAAGTTTAACGCTACAACCTGCGATCGTCGAGTATGTGAGAGAACGCTTATTCCAAAATGTTGAGCAAGAAATGATGACAAACAAACTTAACTTATTTATAGCTTAAGCCTTGGTTATTGATTAAGGGCGATCGTACCAACTTTGCAGCGCCAAGCGGTGAACTTCCCGCCAGCTAATATTTTTAACTCTGGCAATTTCCGCGCAATCTTCGTATTCCGGCTGTACATTAACAATCGTTTCTCCAGACTTCGCAACTTTGATCTTGACTTCGCCGTATTCTGTTTTAACAGTCTGGATTTCTCGGTGTAAAATCGTTCTTTGTTGAGTCGATCGCCTAATTCCCAAAGTAGTCGTTTCGCGAAAGATCGCAGCTTCGCAAGCATCCTCAAATTCTGGATGACAAATCGCAGTTAACAAAACCCCCAGCCGCGACTTTTTCATCACAATTGGCGCAGTAAAAACATCCAGAGCTCCGGCGGCAAACAAAGCATCAAAAACATAGCCGATCGCCTGCGGACTCAAATCATCAATTTGCGTTTCCAGTACCGTAATAGTTTCTATGCAATTGGGCATTGGGAATTGGGCATTGGGCATCGGGAATGGGGAATTAGTAGCCGTCTTTCTCCCACTCTCCCACTCTCCCACTCTCCCCCTCTCCCCTTCTGCCTTCTCCCCAATCCAGAGGCGCAAAATATTAGGAATTGCCAGCATTCGAGAACCTGCACCCAAACCGATCGCCTGAATTTGCATCGACGGTGGCGGGCCGAAAGCAGCGGCTAGAGTACAGGCGATCGCAGTTCCCGTAGGAGTGCACAATTCGCGATCGATCCCATTGCTATAAACCGGCACTCGGTGCGTTTCCCACAACCGCATCACCGCCGGCGTCGGCACCGCTAACTTACCGTGGGCCGCCTTCACCGTACCGCCACCAGTCGGCATCGCCGAAAAGTAAAACTCCTGAATATCCAACCAATCCAAACCCAAACAAGTACCGACAATATCAATAATTGCATCCGTCGCCCCCACCTCGTGAAAGTGAACCTCGCTTGCGGAGATACCGTGTACGGCACCTTCTGCCTCTGCTAATTTGCCAAATACGGCCAAACTCCAAGCTTCCACGCGCGGAGGCAATTTTGCAGAGACGATGATTTGCTCAATTTCGGGTAAATTGCGGTGATGACTGTGGCTAATTTCGGCATCTGGTTCCCCGTGACTGTGAGAATGTTCTTCCCCGTGATGATGGTGGCGGCGGGCGTCGAAAGTCGGGGATTCCGTTTCCGAGGGATCGAGTTCGGTAGCGGAATTTTTGGGTTTTAACCACAAATCCGCAGCTAAATCTACATAAAATTTAGTTGCTTGTTGAGTATTCCGGTGGACTAATTCCGTCCGCAACTGGTACTCTGTCGAAATGCCGAGCAAATTGAGTTTTTCGATTAGGTATTCTAAAGGAACGCCGGCGTGGATGAGAGATCCGATGCACATATCGCCAGCAATGCCGGTTGGACAGTCAAAATAAGCTATTTTATTCATTGTTAACAATTAATTTTCAACATTGATTGTTTCACTCGATATTTCGATCGCCCACTTAGCCTGCAATATCTTAACATGGCAACTATTTACGAAGTGCATCCAGTTGCACCCCAAAGAGACCGGATCGAGAAGATTACAAAAGCTCTAAAAGATGGGGCCATGATGCTTTATCCGACAGATACAGTTTACGCGATCGGCTGCGATCTCAACTCCAAGTCTGCAGTAGAACGAGTCCGGCAGATCAAGCAACTATCCAATGATAAGCCTTTAACGTTCCTGTGTTCTTCTTTGTCAAATATCACCGACTATGCTGTCGTCAGCGATGAAGCATACAGAATTATCAAGCGGTTAATACCAGGGCCTTATACATTTCTGCTGCCAGCCACCAAGTTAGTGCCACGGTTGGTAATGAACCCAAAACGGAAAACCACTGGAATTCGCGTTCCCGACCAGCGGATTTGTTTTACACTTTTGGAAGCCTTGGGAAATCCAATTATTTCAACATCCGCTAACATTACCACGGATGATGAAGGTGCAGCACCCGTGCCCGCAGGAAAAGCAGAAAGTTTTGGCAAAGCTGAACTTTTTGACTGTTTTTCAAAGTTAGTGGATGTCATTGTCGATGATGGTTCCGATCCGGGATATCAAGTTTCTACTATTCTCGATTTGACCGAAAGCGAACCGATTGTTGTTCGCCGTGGTTTGGGTTCGGAAGCTGTCGCCGTTTGGGAAAAAGATTAAAATTTGAGGCTTCTTTCGCTTCTCCAACAGTCCGCCGGGGGTTCAAAACCCCCGTCTCACAGCGAAAGTCCTCTCAAAGAGGACTGTTAAATATAGCGGTTATGGTATTGAATTTAATTAAGCTCTGTCCTATATTTTAAAGGATTGACAATTATCAGAGGAGCAATCGCTATCAGTAGATATTAGATATTATTTCTATTTGAACTCATCGCAACTTATGTTATTACTCCCTAATTTCCACAGTCGTCTTAAGACGACTTCATCTATGAGCCAGGGAATTAATTCCCTGGCGGCCTGTCGGAATCGCCAGCTAACAAACCTGCGGAAAAAACCTAAGCTTCTACCTTAACTCCTTTCCAAAAAGCAATATATCCGGCAATATTTTTAGCAGCATCTTTTGGAGTAGGATAGTACCACGCAGCATCTTTATTAACTTGTCCGCCGACTTCGACACTGTAGTAACTAGCAACACCTTTCCAACCGCAAGTAGTGTGAGTGCTGCTATCCTTGAAATACTCACGGTTAATGGCATCGGCGGGGAAATAATAGTTGTTGTCTACAATTTCGCACTTGTCGCTCTCGGCCAAAACGGCACCATTCCAAATTGCTTTCGGCATCAGTTTTTCTGCTTAAATTGAGATTCTCAATTATTGTAACTGTATTTGTGCTCAAAAGGCATAGAATAGTTGAGAAGCCAACAACCAACTACTGCAAATGTCAGCGTCTCATCCGCCAATATCTTCTGTGCCACTGTCCCTGGAACAAGCACTCAAACATTTTTTTGGCTATGACTCTTTCCGTCCGGGACAGCAGGAAATTGTCGAAGCTGCTTTACAAAAACGGGATATGATGATTGTCATGCCGACGGGCGGTGGCAAGTCTTTGTGTTTTCAATTACCGGCACTGTTGAAACCGGGATTGACTGTGGTTGTTTCGCCGTTAATTGCTCTGATGCAAGACCAGGTGGAGGCTTTGCAGGATAATGGAATTGGGGCGACTTTTCTCAACAGCACTTTGAGCTCTCAGGAAACCCGATCGCGCGAAACTGCGATTCTCGAAGGTAAGATTAAATTGCTCTATGTTGCACCCGAACGCTTGCTCGGTGAGAGATTTTTACCGTTTTTAGATATAGTAGCAAATAAGTTAGGAATTTCGGCATTTGCGATCGACGAAGCCCACTGCGTTTCGGAATGGGGGCACGACTTTCGACCAGAATACAGGCAAATGCAGCGAGTGCGCGATCGATATCCCGACATTCCCATTATGGCACTAACCGCCACCGCCACCGAGCGCGTCCGCCAAGACATCATCCAGCAGCTAACTTTGCGAAATCCCTACATCCACGTCGCCAGCTTCAACCGCCCCAATTTATACTACGAAGTTCGCCCCAAAACCAAGCACAGTTTTGCCGAAGTTTTGCAAATCATCCAAAAAAAAGGCGGTTCGGGAATTATCTATTGCCTCAGCCGCAAAAAAGTTGACGAAGTTGCCTATAAATTGCAACAAAGTGGCATCCAAGCCTTACCCTACCACGCCGGCATGAACGATGTCGATCGCACAACCAATCAAACCCGCTTCATTCGCGACGACGTGCAAGTAATGGTAGCAACAGTTGCCTTCGGTATGGGCATTAACAAACCCGACGTGCGGTTTGTAATTCACTACGACTTACCCAAGAATCTCGAAGGATACTATCAAGAATCCGGTCGCGCAGGCCGAGACAACGAGCCCGCCCATTGCAGCTTATTTTTCGGCTACGGCGATGTCAAAATGATCGACTACATCATCGAGCAAAAACCTGACCCGCAAGAACAACGAATTGCCCGCCAACAGTTGCGTCGAGTCATCAACTATGCAGAATCCACCGAGTGCCGTCGCACAATCCAGTTAAGTTATTTTGGCGATTCATTCCCCGGAAACTGCGGTACTTGCGATAACTGTTGCAACCAAAAACCCGTAGAAGATTGGACGATTGAGGCAATGAAATTTCTGTCTTGCGTCGCCCGATGCCAAGAAAAATTCGGCATGAATCACATTATTGATGTGCTGCGCGGCTCAAAAAATCAAAAAATATTGCAATACCAGCACAACCAACTTTCTACTTACGGAATTGGCAAAGATAGAAGTGCTGATGAATGGAAAAAGTTGAGTCGTTCACTGTTAAATCAAGGTTTTTTAGACGAAAAAACAGACGGATTTCCCATTTTGAAACTGAATGAAAAAAGTTGGGAAATTATGAAACGTCAGCGCACAGTTGAAATCGCCATTGAACCCCAGCGGGAAGTACAAGGAAAAGTTCGTTCTTTGGCAGTAGAAGTAGAAGGTTTATTTACCATACTGCGGACACTACGCAAGCAAATTGCCGACGAACAATTTGTGCCACCTTACGTAGTTTTTGCCGATAAAAGCTTGCGAGATATGGCAGAAAAACGCCCGCAAAATCTCACCGAATTCGAGGAAGTTTACGGCGTTGGTAGCAACAAGCGAAATAAGTACGGTAAAGTATTCTTGGAGGCAATTCGCAATTTTTGCCAAGAACAAGGATTGCCAAGTGGTGCTGCATCTTCTGCTGTCGCTAATCTTCCCAATCTTTCCAACGTTGCGTCTTATTCGCAGATGCAAACCTGGGAATTATACCGACAAGGTTTGACAGTTCAAGGAATCGCCAATGCGCGAGGTATGAGTCCTAATACTATTTCTGGGCATCTGATAGAATTGATGGAAATGGGCAGGGAAGTTGATATAAATTTGTTGGTGGAATCGGAACGCCAGCAGGCGATAGTGTACGCTATTGAAGTTATGGGGGATGAAAAACTGAGAGCAATTTATGATTTTTTGGAAGAACGTTATACGTTTGAGGAGATTAAGTTTGTGCGGGCTTGGTGGCGGCAAAATTATGTCGGTTTTTAACCGCAGATGTAGGCAGATAAACGCTGATGGACGCAGATAATTAATAGATAGGAGGGGAAAATGATAATTCAAAAAGTAGCTGTTCGGGATAATATATTAGAGTGGCGTTTTTAACCGATATATTTTTTTTATTTGGCTTTGCTAGCTGGCGTATATGGGGTTGGCAAAGCTCAAATTTTAAAAGTAATTTTTAAAGTGCTATAAGTCAGTAAGCTTGGGTTGGCTAAGCATCTCATTGTTCCCTATGCTTCACGCAGTTGCGAGGGCGAGAAATTACTTTTTAACTAAACCTTCTTGAGCTATAAGTACCTCGTTCAACCACTTTTTATCTAAGTAGTAGAGTGCGTGAGAGGGAGCAATATTTAAATCCACAAGCATGAGACTATTTACACTCATGCCCCGCCCCAAGGAGTGAATAATATTGATGCAGTTGGAACAAATATTAGGTATCTCTGTACACCCAGAATCACCCTAAATTTTAGCATTGTATGTGGTTGTGTAAAAAGTATATACAGCATATTCGGTGGTTCATGAAGTACACTATAAAGCTATATTATGTGGTGTTAATCGGTAGGGTGCGTCGCTGCTTCATATTTGATAAAGATTGCTCGCCAGACGGGTGGCGACGCACCTTACTCCCGTCGCTCTTCTTGTGTGTACCACATATACATGGAATATGCTGTATATGGGTTTTTGAGGGCTATAAATTAAGTTTCTATACTTTAGAATTGTACAATAAATAGTTTACTTCGTTAGCCAACCATTCGTTAAACAGATTGTGCAATATTTCTTGATACCGTTCAGGGGTTAATTCCGCCGGGAGAAACTTTTCAACCAGGAACAAGTGATATCCTAGCTCTGTTTCTATTGGACGAATTACTTCTCCGGGTTGAGCGCTAAATACGGCGACGGCTATGTCTGGTTTTAAACCCCACCGATAAACCTTGCCTTGGCAACCGCATAAATGCCGGCGATTTTCGTCAATATCGTAAAGATGAGCGGCATCAAAAAAGCTGATTTCTTCTTCTTGAATTTGATAAAATAGTTCCTGAGCAAGCTGGGGGTTGGCAACAACTATTTGATAAAGAATTATTTGGTCGAATTGCAATTTGTTTTGAAAAAAGTTTTTTTCTACTTCTTTGCTAAACAAGTGTTCTGCTAGTTTTGGGCTGAGGAGCCGATCGCGAATCCCGGCCTCTAAATCTTCTACAGAAATCATCTGATCGACCAGCCAAGCAATCGTGTCCGAAGCTTTCTCCAAACGCTTCTCGCGGCGGAGTTGGTCGCCCTCTGCTTGAATTTCTTCGGGAGTCACAGTTAACCCCCGTTCCCGGGCTGCTTTCTCAATAACTTTTTTCTGCAAAACCTTTTGACTAAATGTTTTTATTTGCTGCTCTTGTCTGAGTAGTTCGATGATTTCACTTGCTTCAATCAAGGGGCCGTAAAAATCTTTCATCTTTCTCTCTCCACCTATATAACTTTATTAACTTCATCCCCCGACGCTACCCGCCGGTAATTAGCGTTAATAATTTAACGCTTGGCTACAAGATGTCATTGGGCAAACTAATAAAATCCGCATTGCTCAAAGTTGTTGCACCCGCTGCGTTAACTGTTCCCAAAACAACAGCTAAAATGCGATCGCCATTATTTGAACTAAACTTGACCAGAGTCGCGTCTGCCGTATCGTCACCATCCGTATCAAACGCGACGAGAGTCAAGTCTGTTACCGAAAGTCCCCCTATCAGCCCAATTTTATCGCCTTCAGCGGGATTGAAATCAACGACTCGATCTGCTAACAATGGATTAGCTGCTGCACTCGCTGTTTCGGGTCTAAAGGCAAAGGTATCAGCGCCGCTACCTCCAATCAATGTATCGCTGCCGAAGTCGCCGCAAAGAAAATCGTCGCCGCTGCCGCCACTCAGCAAATCCTGACCTTTTCCTCCCCGCAAAGTGTCGTTTCCATCGCCTCCATCGATCGCATCCTCACCTCTGTTACCTGTGACAATATCGTCGCCGCTTCCTGCAAAAACTTGATTACTCCCGCTATCGCCACTAATCACATCGCTCTCGTTGGTGCCGAGCCAATCTCCCTCGCCGTTGCTGTCGTAGCTGATAGTTAATGCTGCAGGATAGTTTTCTGGGGCGACCATTTCTGGAGGCGGGGTTGTGTCAGCATTGCTGTTGTTCGTATTGCGATCGGGAAGTGCGATCGAATTATTGCTGTTACTGTTATCTGTGGGATTAGAAGCGATCGCGCTGCTGCCACCACCACCCGTACCGATCGCATCCTCATTATTTGAGGGTGTTGGCGGTGTTGGCGGTGTTGGCGGTGTTGGCGCTGGTGTTGGCGCTGGTGTTGGCGCTGGTGTTGCGAGGTTAGTTGTGATGTTAGTTGTTGGTGGAGCGCCTGTAGCAGCGGTTGCTTCTGCACTGCCAGAAGTAGCTCCCGGAGTATAGGCTGTCTGAGTGCTAGTGCTACTGCCTGCGGGGGAAGTTACTGTCGCGCTGCTGTTGTTGGTAACGCCTTGATTATTGGCGATCGAGCTCGTTTGGCTCGAACTACTACTATCTGAAGGCGCTGGCGCTGGTGTTGGTGCAGGTGCGGGCGCTGGTGCAGGTGCGGGCGCAGGTGCTGG
>Ga0164305_10000833_pt1 | contig 12242 bp, 8 predicted proteins | sample Whisoiple_237_MG_FD_110215 | JGI IMG/M metagenome (GOLD analysis project Ga0164305, IMG submission 110215) | Soil microbial communities amended with pyrogenic organic matter from upstate New York, USA - Whitman soil sample_237_MG | ecosystem: Environmental > Terrestrial > Soil > Agricultural... | reverse complement strand
CTCGCCGGCGCGGTGCATGGCTACGCGGCGATCCCTGAACGGTGGCGCACCACGGTTCACCAGCACGATCGGTTGGTTGGCCTCGCTGATCAGCTCCTGGCAGTCGGCTGAGGCGCGAACGACAGGAACCGCCGAACGCTTTGCCGGTTGCGGGCGTCGTCTGCCAGGCCAAGCTCCTGAATTAGCTCGTCCTCGCTCGCTCCGCTGATCGCCCGGTTGACCGCGAAGGTATCCCGCAAGGTCCGCGGTGTAACCGAGCGGCTGATGCCGGCCGCTCGGCGGATGCGATCGGCCATGCCGTTGATTGCCTGAAACCCCACTGGAAACAGGCGCTCCTGCGGATCGCGCTCGGCCAGGAACGCTCCGTAGGCTTCGGCTAGTCGCTCGCTGGCGCGGAGATCCCGGTTCTGGTTCGCCTTCCGCGGATCATCGGTGACGATGTGGATGACGACTGCGTGGGGGTCGTACCGATCGACATTCCCCCGCTCGAGCTTCAGAAGCTCCCCGCGGGAAAGGCCGGCATCCATCATCATGAGAATGGCGGTGTGGCTCCATGGCTCATCATCGGCCGCAGCGGCCAATAGAGCCTCCTGTTCGGCCGGCGAGAGCGGTTCGGGAACCTTCAGCTCGACCCGGTTCGGATAGAAGTCTTCGGTCGGATCGATCGAGAGCACCATGGCATCGTCAACCAGAAACCGGAAGAAGCGACGCACTGAGGTCAGTCGACGCTTGCGCGTCGAGACCGTGTTGGCCTCGCCCAGGAAGCGCATGATGTCGTCGGCCGAGATCTGGTTGATCGCCTTTACCGGGATCAGGTGCGCCAGGACAGTCAGGTCGAAGAGGTAGGACTCGATCGTGTTCCGTGGCCGCCGCTTCCGCTCGAGATCAGCACGGAACGCGGCCGCGGCGGCCAGCAGGCTCATCCCCGGCCGCAGGCGCTGCGGCGCCTCTTGTCCGGCAAAGTCGAGCTGGGTCATCTGCCCTCCTCCGGTCGCTGTACCGCACCCTCGAGCGGGATATGTCGCTTACCATATGCCCTTGGGATTACCAGTGCAAGTGCATGTCTAACGTCGCCATCGCAGCAGCTCAATTGCCAGTGTCGGTATCATGAAATTGCCGCTCTGACCCAGTGACGCAGGAGATTCCGCAATGCCCGTCCAACTCACATCCGCCTACCAGGATGCACTCGGTTTCGCGATCCAGCTCCATGCCGGCCAAACCCGCAAGGGCACCGACATTCCCTACATCTCGCACTTGCTAGCCGTCAGCGCGACCGTGCTCGAGTTCGGCGGGACCGAGGCCGAGGCCATCGCCGCCCTGCTCCACGACGCCGTCGAGGATTCCGGCGGTCTTGCCACCCGCACGGAAATCGCCAAGCGCTTCGGCGAATCGGTAGCCCGGACTGTGGATGGCTGCTCCGACGACAGCCCTGAGGCCGGCGGCAAGAAGAAGCCCTGGCGCATCCGCAAAAATGCGCATATCGCCCACCTCAAGAAGGCTCCACCATCCGTGTTGATGGTTACGGCGGCGGACAAGCTCCACAATATCCGCGCCATCGCGACCGACTACCGCTACCTCGGCGATGCCCTCTGGGATCGGTTCAACGCGAGTCGAGACGACACCCTCTGGTATTACGGCGCGGTCGTCGACGCCCTCGATGCTGGGGATGCGCGCCTCAATGATCGGGATCCCAACGGCGAAGCGACGACCAAGCTCGATCGGCTGGTTGATGAGCTCGAGATCGCGGTGGAGGACCTCATCGTCGATGTCGGTCTCATGACCATGCAATCCGTCTTCGAGGACGTGCTGGAAGAAGGCGCGCTCGACTTCTTCGGGCCGCTCGATATGCATGAACAACTCGGACGTTCGCGCGGTGGCAATGAACCATCGGCTCATTGATCCCGGAACGCGGTAGGCTTCCGCATCGAATGTTCGCCATCATGTGAGGGATGCAGGCCGTGGCAAAGTCGTCGCAAAGTGCGGTCGTCTGGGATCGATTCGAGGAGATCCCGCCATTCTCCCCGGGCCCGCACATCTGGATGCGGACCGTTGCCGGCAGTCAGGTGATGATGAACCTGGTCACGATCGAGCCCGGCGGCATCGTCCCGGAGCACAGCCACTCCAACGAGCAGGCGGGATATGTCCTGCGCGGCACGCTGATCCTGACCATCGAAGGCGAAACCCGCCATCTGAACGCCGGCGACTGCTACCTCGCGCCCGCCAATGCGGTTCACTCCGGCACAACCACCAATGAAGGTTGCGACGTGCTGGACATCTTCGCCCCGCCGCGCGCGGACTATGTCGAAGCGGCTGCCGAGGCCCGCCGCTCATCCGACCGGCACTAGCGCAGCACGCGCACCTCGGAGAGATATCCAAGCACGCGGTCAACGTTTGGATTCGCGAAATAGAAGCGGATGTAGCGGGCGGTCCCGCTCCAGGCGACGCTGCGCCATTCGTCGACGGCGCCGTTCGACTTCATTGTGACCTGCGACCACGTTTTCCGATCGAGCGATACATCGATCGCAAAGGTATCGGCCGCTCCACCCTTCGCGAAAATCCAGTCGATCTCGCTGATCTGCTGCGGCGAACCGAGATCGAACCAGATCCAGGCACTCGGCGGCGCCTTCTTCGATGTTGTCGCCCAATACGTCGAGTAATCACCGTCGTATGCGACAGCAGAATCGGATGAGTTGTCCGTCCGACCACTCCCGACGATCGGCGCCGGGATCGCCACGCCGTCGCATGGCGCCAGGGATCCGTCGCTGACCGATCCGAACGTGAACGCCCAGTAACTCCCCTCTTCCGAATCCGGGTTGCTGCCGAAGCCGATGCCAATCGCGTGATAGCGACGGTCGCTCAGCACATCGCGATAGGCCGGAAGATCGGTCAGCGAGCGGTAGATCGCTGAGGCAGAGTCGGTGCCGGCGCCGATGATCGCGCCGCGGGTGGTGTGCGTGTTGTCGGGATACCCGAAGTTGGCGATGTTCTCCTGCCAGGTGATCGTCTGGTCGTGGTTCTCGCCTTCGTGCCGGACCGAGTAGTCGGCCGGGAAGTAGTTGTAGGTAGCCATGCTCTCGGCGTGATGCCGCGCCGCGGCGGTCAGGGTCGGACTGGCGACCAGCGGCGCAAGGCCACTCACCTGCCGAAAGGTGTTGATTCGATCCAGGAGCAGCGCTTCATTGGCGCTCAGGCACCGATCCCCGGCGGACTGATTGGCGCTCGCAGGGCCTGCAAATCCAACCAGCAACGCACCGGTCAGCATTATCGTCACGGCCAGCAGCAATCGCAATCCTGCGGGTGGGATGCGCGTCATCGCCCGATCTCCAATATTCGGCGGCAGGGATTACAAACCTATCTTCCCCACTTGACCGCCGCCTGTCAATCCGCGCTACTCGACCTCGATGCGCGGAAAGAGCGGACCCTTGGGATTGACCGTCCCGAAGGTGCTTGAGCCCCATGCCGCCAGGTCCCAGTCACCGTCGCCGATCGATGCCAGACCGAGTTGATCCATGATCCGGTTTGCCGTCGACGGCATGTACGGCGCCAGCAGAATCGCCGCGATTCGCGTCGCCTCGGCCGCGGTCCAGAGCGTCGTGTCCAGCGCCACGGCGCTATCCGGCGATTTCGCCAGCGTCCATGGCTTGCGCTCCTCGAGGTACTGGTTGGCACGGCGGATCAGGGCCCATATCGCGTCGAGCGCGTCATCCAGCTCCCAGTTGTCGATCAACTGACCAGCCTGCTCAGCGGACCTGGAAGCCACCCCCTGGACGTCACGTTCCAGGTCTCCCGGCTCGCCGGCCGCCTGCACCGTACCGCCCCGGTAGCGGCCGATCATGCTCACCACGCGGTTGAGCAGGTTGCCGAGGTCGTTGCCGAGATCATTGTTGTACCGGCGGATCAGGTTCCCGCGCGAGAAGTCGCCATCCGACGTGAAGGTCATGTCGCGCATGATGTAGTACCGGATCGGATCCGCGCCAAACTCCGTGACCAGATCGACCGGCGAAACCGTGTTCCCGGTCGTCTTCGAGATGCGCTGCCCCTCGAGCGTCATGAAGCCGTGGACGACAATCCGCCGCGGCAGCTCGAGCCCGGCCGACATCAACATCGCCGGCCAATAGAGGATGTGGAAGCGCGTGATGTCTTTGCCGATGATCTGGGAGTCAGCCGGCCAGTACCGGTTGAATCGGTCCGGATCGTCCGGGAATCCGATCGCGGTCAGGTACGTCGTCAGCGCGTCGTACCAGACATACATGACGTGTCCCGGGTCGCCCGGCACCGGGATCCCCCAGGCTGGCTTGTCGGGCTTGACCTGACGGGAGACCGAGAAGTCGCGGAGACCGCTCTCGATCAGCGCCATCATTTCCGGTCGCCAAACAGATGGCGTCACGAACTCTGGATGATCCTCCAGGTGCTTCTTGAGCACGTCCGTGTACTTGCTGAGTGCGAAGAAGTAATTCTCCTCCTCCAGCCACTCGGGCGTCACGGTTGGATGCAGCGGACAGTGCCCGTTCACCAGCTCCGCGTCGGTGTAGTAGTTGTTGCAGTTCGGGCAATACCAACCGGCGTAGGTCGCCTTGTAAATGTCGCCGTTGGCCATCGCCCGCTCGAAGAGCTCGGTCGAGGCCCGGGCATGGCGCGGCTCGGTCGTCCGCGTCCAGGCATTGACCGAGATCTCGAGCGCGTTCCAGGCGCGGAGGAAGGTCTCCTCCATCAGATCGCTGAAAGCGCGCACGTCCATGCCCGCGTTCCGGGCGGCAGTCACGATATGCTGGCTGTTCTCGTCCAGGCCCATGCAAAAGACAACGTCGTCCCCGAGCAACCGGTGATATCGGGCGACGACATCGGCCGAAATCTTCTCGAAGGAGTGGCCGATGTGCGGTTCGCCGTTCGGGTAGTCGATGGCGGTAGTGATGTAGAACGGAGCACCGATGGACAAGAAATTCAACCTTCCGGAGATATGAGAACCGCGGGCAACCCCCGCGGTTCTAGCCACCCATCAGATTAGCACGCACGCCGGACCGGCATTACCGTCCTGAGGTTCAGTCCTCGCCGCCGGTTCTCAGCAGGGCGTAGTACTTGGCGTCCGGGTGGTGGATGACGATTGCGGCCGTAGTCTGCTCCGGGACGAACTGGAAGCCGTTCGTCACCTCGACCCCGATCGATCCGACATCGAGCAACTGGTCGACCAGGGTGTGTTGCTCCAGATCGGGACAGGCCGGGTAGCCCCATGAGTAGCGCTTGCCAGTCTCGGGCCCAATACCCAGCTCGCAGCGCACTCGCTGGTGCAGGTACTCGGCCAGACCCTCGGCACTTTGCACACTCAGGCCGTGGGCGAAGTAGCTCTCGCTGTACTCGTTTTTCGCTTGCAGCATATCGGTATACGCGTCCGCTACGGCGCCCATGGTCACGATCTGGAATGCCGCCACGTCCTTCCGCCCTGAATCGAGCGGCAGGAAGTAGTCGGCCAGGCAGAGCCGTTCCCGGGCCGGCTGTCGCGGGAAGGTGAATCGAGTCAGCTCCCGCTCATTGTCCTCGGGATCGAAGATGATCAGGTCATTGGCTTCAGAATTGGCCGGGAAGTACCCATAGCGAGCGCGCGGCTGCATCCAGCCGGTCTGCTCGACCTCCTCCTGCATCCGGCGCAAGCGCGGATAGAACTCGGTCTCGAGCAACTCTTCCCACGCCTCATCCTTCACACCCTTGCCGCCCCAGTGCAGGCGGAAGAGCGTCTTCAAATCGAGGTGCGGCCAGATGTCGCTGGCCGAAAAATCGGTCGGTTCCCGCACACCCCAGAACGGCGGCGCGGGGATTTGCTCCAGGATCCGGGTCTCGGAGCGGGTCGTGTCGTTGGCGTCAGGACGGGCGATGAACGAGCCGCGATCCGGCCGACCCATCGTTTTCCGTGCCTGCTCGATCGTATTCGCAACAAGGCTCGGTCGTTCGTCGGGGCGGATGATCGTGTCCATCAGCGACAACCCCTCGAACGCGTCCTTAGCGTAGAACACGCCCGACTCGTACGGGGTGTCCTCGTCGACAAACAGCGAACGGTGCGCGTACGGCCGGTTGATCGCCGCGCCGCCGATGATGACCGGAAACCGCAGCCCCTGGTGGTGCAGCTCCTTGACGCAAAGCGGCATCTGCTTGCTGGTCGACACCAGGAGCGCCGACAGGCCGATCGCGGTCGCGTTGACCTCGACCGCCTTGTCGATGATCGTGCTCACCGGAACCTGCTTGCCGAGGTCGTAGACGGTGTAGCCGTTGTTGGTCAAGATTGTGTTGACGAGGTTCTTGCCGATGTCGTGGACATCGCCGTAGACCGTCGCCAGGACAACCTTGCCCTTGGTGACGCCCTCCTGCTTCTCGAGGTAGTTCTCGAGTTGACTTACCGCCTTCTTCATAACCTCTGCCGACTGCAGCACGAACGGCAGGATCAATTCGCCAGCGCCGAATTTGTCGCCGACCTCCTTCATTGCCGGCAGCAGCGTGTTGTTATGCACCTCGACTGCGTCACCGCGCGTCGCCACTGCTTCATCGATATCGGCCTCGACGCCGTCCTTCTTTCGGTAGACGATCCGGTAATGCAGCCGCTCGAAAACATCCATGTCGGCCATGGCATCGACTGCGTTGGAGGAGCCGGTATCGGTCCGGCCCTCGAAGTGTTCGATGTACCGCTGCAATGCGTCGGGCCGGCGGTAAAAGATCAAATCCTCGGCTAGCTCGCGCTCCTCGGCCGGGATCTCGCCGAGCGGGACGACGTGCGATGGGTGAATGATCGCCATGTCGAGGCCGGCCTTGACGCAGTAATACAGGAAGATCGCATTCAGTACGCGCCGAGCCGCCGGCGACAAGCCGAAGGAGACATTGGAGACGCCGAGGCTGGTCATCACGCCCGGCAGCTCCTGCTCGATCAGACGAATGCCTTCGATCGTCTCGATCGCCGACTCGTTGAACTCGGGATCGCCGGTGGCGAGCGTGAAGGTCAAGGCGTCGAAGATCAGGCTCTCCGGGTGCAGGCCGTACTCCTCGGTCACGATCTCATGGATCGCCCTGGCGACCTCAAGCTTGCGCTCTCGGGTCTTGGCCATGCCCGCCTGATCGATGGTCAGGGCGACGACCGCCGCGCCGTGCTTGACGACGTGCGGCATGACGGCCTCGATCCGCTCCCGACCGTTCTCCATGTTGATCGAGTTGACAATCGAGCGGCCCGGGTTCTGCTCCAGGGCGACCCGAACGACCTCCGCCTCGGTAGAGTCGATCATCAAGGGCGCTTCGATGTTGAGGGCCAGCTTCTTGACCAACGTGCGCATTGTCTCGGCTTCGTCCGCGCGCTCGGTCAGCGCCATGCAGACATCGATGGCGTGCGCGCCTTCCTCCATCTGATTCAGCGCAACATTGACCAGGCCGTCGAAGTCATCTGCCAACGCAAATCGCTTGACCTTGCGAGACCCCTGGGTATTGACTCGCTCGCCGACAATCAGTGGCGCCGGCTCCTGCTGCATGGCAACCGAGCGGATCATCGAAGCGATCGTCGCCGGCGGCCGGATCGGACGAACGACGGCGGGACGGCTCTGCACTTGATCGACGATTTGCTTGATATGCTCGGGACTCGAGCCGCAGCACCCGCCGACGATGCCGACGCCGAACTCCTCGACCATCTCGCGAAGCTGGCGACCCATCGACTCCGGCTCGAGCGGGAACTGAGCCAGCCCATTGACATTGATCGGAATGCCCGCGTTCGGAATGATCGAGACCGGTCGCGTCGAGTACTCGCCGAGGTAGCGGGCCGGCTCGCGCATGTGCTCGGGGCCGGTGCTGCAATTCAGGCCGACGATGTCGACCGGCAAATGTTCGAGCACGGTCAGCGCCGCGGCGATATCGGTGCCAAGCAGCATCGTCCCCGAGGTCAGGAGCGTGATCGACGCCTGGATCGGGATCCGCTTCTCGCGCTCGGCAAAGACCTGCTCGGCCGCATGAATAGCCGCCTTCAGCTCGAGGATGTCCTGCACCGTCTCGATGATCAGCACGTCCGAGCCGCCGTCGACCAATCCACGAATCTGGTCGAGGAACAGGTCGACGACCTCCGGGAAACGGTGGTTGCCAAGCATCGGGTCCTCTGACGCCGGCAAGAGACCCGTTGGCCCGATCGAGCCGGCCACAAATCGTGGTCGATCAGCCGTGCTGTACGAATCCGCAACACCGCGAGCAAGCTCGGCGGCCTTGCGGTTGAGCTCGTACGTCAACTCGCCGATCCCATATTCCTCGAGCTTCGGCAGGCTGCCGCCGAAGGTGTTGGTCTCAAGAACATCGGCGCCGGCTTCGAGGAACGAAGCGTGGATGCTCTCGACGATCGACGGATTGACGATCGAGAGGTAATCGTTGCAGCCCTCCTTGCCGCCGTACTCCTCGGCGGTGAGCTGCATATTGAGAATCGTCGCGCCCATCGATCCGTCATAGAAGACAACGCGATCGCGGACTGTTTCCATGAACCTGGACACGGTAGCGCACTCCCCAGAGGCATATAGTCAACTATTGAAGTGTACGCGCATCACGCTCAAATAGCCGGGGAATGACCGAACTGCGTGATAAACTCCGCTCACCTGCGAGACGCCGCCCTGCGCCACCATTCCGCTCAACGCGCTGAATGTCAGCCCCGGGCACGCAATAGCCGGCCGACCGCACATGAGCCGCATCCACCAGCGCCGAAGGGGAGCCCGCCGCTATGCACGATTCGTCCGATTCCACCAACCAGAACGCCGACGCAGACGCTCCGGACCATCGGGCTGAAGAGATCGAGCAACTCCGAGAGCGCCTCTCGTTCTACGAATCCTTCGATCAGCTGATCCAGGAGAACATCTCGCGCGCGGGCGACCTCCTGCGCGAGGCTGCGGCCCGCAAGAGCGAGGGAGATCTGGCCCTTCGCTCCGCTTCCGCTGACTTTGAACAGCGTCAGTTGGCCGAGCGCGTCAACTACCGGCGCGTCTTCTCCGGACTTCTCGACGAGATCACGAACGTCCAGCAGAACGTGGAGCGCCTGGCTCGCCAGGTCGCCGACGCGCTTGACGACCTCGAAGCCGTCATCCCCGCCGCTGGAGAGGCAACCGGAATCGAGGGCGACGAGTTCCCGTCGATGCCGACATTCAGCACGGGTTCCGTCGGTGAATTGGCGCCGGGCGAGCCGGTAGCAGAACTGGCGGGCGAGCCTGAGCCGGCTGTCGAATTCGATCAGGCAAGTGCTTCCGACATTTACGACCAACCGGCGGAAACGGCTGAGTACGAGCCCGAGGAACCAATGGACGACGTTGCAGCCGAGGTCGAGCTCGAGCCGGACATGGATATGGCCGTCGCAACCAGTGAAGAGACGCACGAGCAACAGCTCGTTGACGAGCCGGCCGACGAACTCTATCCAGAGGACGGTACAGGCGCCGAGGCCGAAGCTCGCCCCGGGACGGGCGCGCTGGAGTCCGTCGTTGGCATCACAACCTATTCGGAGGTCGTCCAGGAGTCAGTCGACCGCTATTCCCAGAGCGTGGCCGACGAGATGGGCTCCGGGCAGATGAATACCACGGAGGCCACGCCCGAGTCGTTCGAGGCCGAGCCGATTCCCGATGGCGGCGTTTCGGTCGACGTCGAGGCAGAGGCTCCAGCCGAGGCTGAACCGACCGCGCAGGATGAGAGCGAAGAAGGCGAGGATCACGAAGACGAAGAGTCCTGGGCGGATACAGGTTCCGCGGCGGCGACCACCGTGCTGGTCCACGGCGTGCCGCGCGCAACCACCGCGCTCTCGCTCAAGCGCTACCTCGAGGGCCTCGAACAGGTGCACTCGGTCGAACCGCGCGAGTATGCCGAAGGGATTCTGCGCCTGCAGGTCTCCAGTGATCGGCCGGTCGGTCTCGACGATCTGCGCGGCTGGCCCGAAGGCAATGCACTGGAGCCAGTATCGGTGAGCGACGACTTCGTCGAGGTCCGCCTCAACCAGTAACCGTATCGACAATCGAATACCGCGGATCGTGATTGGGCAGGGAAGGAATGTCAGTCGGCATGGCAGAGTCAGTACAGGGCTATCTCGATGCGCACCGGGATACGTACAACCAGGAGTTCCTGGAGTTGCTGCGGATTCCGAGCGTTAGCACGACCCCGGAGCATGCCGGAGATGTTCGGCGCGGCGCGGAATGGGTCATGGAGCGGCTCAAAAAGGCAGGGGTACCCGAGGTTGAATTGATCGAGACCGCCGGTCATCCAGTGGTCTTCGGCACATGGCACGCGGCGCCTGGCAAACCGACGATCCTGGTCTACGGGCATTACGATGTCCAGCCGGCTGATCCGCTCAACCTTTGGAAGAGTCCGGCCTTCGAACCGACGATGCGCGACGGGCGGATTTACGCCCGCGGCTCGGCTGACATGAAGTCCAACCTGGTCACGCTCATCCAGGCGGTCGAGGCGCTGGCCGCCGTCCACGGCGCGCCGCCGGTCAATCTGACCTTCTTCTGGGAGGGCGAGGAAGAGATCGGCAGTCCGCACGCCCGGGAGGCTATCGAAGCGAACAATGATCGCTTGAAGGCCGATGCCGTGCTCTCCTGCGACGGTGGCATGGAAGGGCCGAACACGGCCAGCCTCAATGTATCTCTCAAGGGCATGACCGGCCTGCAGATCGACCTGCGCACCAGCTCGACCGACCTGCATTCCGGCATGTACGGCGCAACGGTACCCAACGCATTGCAGGCAATGGCCAAGCTCGCGTACTCGTTTCACGATGCGGACGGGCGGGTCGCAATCGAGGGGTTCTACGACGATGTCGTGGAGCTCTCGCCGGAAGAGCGGGCCGAGCTCGCCGCGCATCCGCAGTCCGAAGCCGAGCTCCTTGAGGAAGCCGGCGTATCCGCCGCCTGGGGCGAGCCCGGCTACTCCGCCAAGGAACGGCAGGGGGCCAGGCCGACGATCGACTTCAACGGCATTTGGGGCGGGTTCCAGGGCGAGGGCACGAAAACCGTGACGCCTGCAGAAGCACACCTCAAGGTCACGTCACGCCTGGTGCCAAACCAGGATCCGGCAAAGATTTCCGAGTTGATCAAGAAACACGCCCTGGCCCATGCCCCCGCAGGCGCAACTGTGACGTTTTCAAACGTCGAGCACGGCGCACCGGCGTACACCGTCCCGCGCGACAACCCACTCCAGGCAACGGCCGAGCGGGTCCTGACCGAGCAATACGGGAGCAAGCCGGTCATCGAGCGATCCGGCGGGTCGGTCCCGATCACGGCGACCTTCAAGGCGGTGCTAGGTCTGGACACGGTCACAATCGGCTTCGGATTGCCCGGCAGCAACGTCCACGCGCCGAACGAGTGGTTCCGCGAAGAGGATCTCGACCGTGCCCGGACCGTCTACGCCGCCTACCTGAGCGCGTTCTGATGGGTAGCTGGCAGCAGCGCCTGGACTCGTCGTGCGCCGAGGGCCTCCACGAGCTCTTCGAGATCCTCCGCATCCCGAGTGTGAGCACGGAACCTGCGTACGCCGGTGAGGTCCGTCGCTGCGCCCAATGGGTCGCGGACCGGCTGACGCGAGCCGGCGTCCCGGAGGTCGAAATCCTCGAGACAGCGCTTCACCCGGTCGTCTTCGGACGATGGCACGCCGCGCCGGACAAACCTACTCTGCTGATCTATGGCCACTACGATGTCCAGCCGGTCGATCCGATCGACCTGTGGACGACTGATCCGTTTGAACCGACGGTTCGCGATGGCAAGATCTACGCCCGTGGCGTGTCGGACATGAAAGCGAACCTGGCGACCGTCGTTCAAGCAGTTGAAGCAGTCGCCCGGACAAGCGGCGCGCCTCCGGTCAACCTGACCTTCTTCTTCGAAGGCGAGGAAGAGATCGCCAGCCCGCACGCAGCCGATGTCCTGAGCCAGCACAAGGATCGGTTTGCGGCCGACCTGGTGCTCTCATGCGATGGCGGGCAGGCCGGTCCTGATCAGGGCAAGCTGACCGTCGCCTTCAAGGGTGTGACCGGGCTCCAGATCAACCTCACGACCGGGTCGACCGACCTCCACTCCGGCGGCTACGGCGCGGCGGTCCCGAATGCGGCTCAGGCAATCGCAAAGCTCGCCGCCTCGTTCCACGATGATGAGGGTCGTGTCCTGGTCGAGGGATTCTACGACGACGTGATTGACCTGACCGACCAGGATCGGGCCGAGTTCAAAGCGGCCGAAACGTCGGACGACGACCTCATGGCCGAAGCCGGAGTGCGCGCG
>Ga0164305_10000830_pt1 | contig 12263 bp, 13 predicted proteins | sample Whisoiple_237_MG_FD_110215 | JGI IMG/M metagenome (GOLD analysis project Ga0164305, IMG submission 110215) | Soil microbial communities amended with pyrogenic organic matter from upstate New York, USA - Whitman soil sample_237_MG | ecosystem: Environmental > Terrestrial > Soil > Agricultural... | reverse complement strand
CGCCTCAAAACCTTTTTAGCCGAATTAGACGGGCAACGAGGAACACGGGGAAACCGAGTATTTTACCTCTCAGTAGCGCCTAAGTTTTTCCCAGAAGCGATTCGTCAACTGGGAACTGCCGGAATGCTAACGGATGCTATCAAAACTCGCTTGGTTATTGAAAAACCCTTTGGGCGCGATCTGAGTTCAGCCCAAACACTGAACCGCGTAGTGCAGCAGGTTTGCAAAGAAAAGCAAGTTTACCGCATTGACCATTACCTCGGCAAAGAAACCGTTCAGAACCTATTGGTATTTCGGTTTGCCAACGCGATTTTTGAACCGCTATGGAATCGGCAATTTGTCGATCATGTGCAAATTACCGTCGCAGAAACCGTCGGTGTAGAAGACCGGGCAGGATATTATGAAACCTCCGGTGCCTTGCGCGACATGATGCAGAACCACCTGATGCAGATTTTCTGCCTCACCGCCATGGAACCGCCGAATGCGCTAGATGCGGATAGCATTCGTACTGAAAAGATGAAGGTGCTACAGGCAACTCATTTAGCCGATGTGCATAACCTGGAATTTTCCGCCGTGCGGGGTCAATACTCAGCCGGGTGGATGAAAGGAAAGCCTGTGCCAGGATATCTAGAGGAACCTGGCGTTGATCCCAACTCCAAAACGCCCACCTATGTCGCCATGAAACTGCTGGTTGATAACTGGCGTTGGCAGGGTGTGCCCTTTTATATGCGAACAGGCAAACGCTTACCCAAGAAAGTCAGCGAAATTTCCATTCAGTTCCGCGAAGTTCCCTTTTTAATCTTTCAATCTGCCGCCCAACAGGTGAGTCCCAACGTCCTCACCCTGCGAGTGCATCCGAATGAGGGAATTTCGCTGCGGTTTGAAGCCAAAATGCCTGGACCTGACTTGCGGACTCGCACCGTCGATATGGACTTTAGCTATGGTTCATCGTTTGGCGTAGCCACCTCAGATGCCTATGACCGATTGTTAATTGATTGTATGCTGGGCGATCAAACGTTGTTTACCCGTGCTGATGAAGTCGAAGAGGCTTGGCGAATAGTGACTCCAGCACTCAGTTCTTGGGAAGCACCCATGGGATCTACCTTGATTCCGCAGTATGAAGCCGGAACTTGGGAACCGACCGAAGCAGAACACCTAATTAACCGAGATGGTCGTCGCTGGCGCAGATTTTAAGCGGTTATGAGTTATTAGTTTTGACTTGGGACTAATGACGAAGCACAAACCCTAAAGATAGATGACTAAGGACTAATGACTTATGAAGACAGAATCTCCTCCCATTGTTTCTCTCCAGTCGCCCAAAGATGTCTCAATTAGCCAACTGGAGTCAGAACTCGATAAAATTTGGCAAAGCTATAACGCTAATGGTGACAATGGAGATTTTCCGGTTGCTACAAGGGCAGCAACGTTTAGTTTTGTAGTTTATGAACCGGAAGAAACCCAACAACTCTTAGCTGGATTAGGACTTTATAACGGCCCGATTGATGGCATTGTGGGGCCGCTCACTGAGTCTAGTATTAAGTCAACTCAGAAAGCTTATGGGTTGCCCATTACAGGCAAATCTGATGCGACATTGCTGGCTCGATTGCGCGAGGAGTTTGCTAAACGGCGATCGCAAAATTCCTCAGGAGAAGACCCTCAGGAAACTCAAAACTCGAATAATAGAGGCTTTGTCGTTGCTGATGCGATCGCGGCTTCTAATCCTTGCCGGATTATTGCCCTGTGTCCCGTGAGTGGAGAAGATGAAGGCGTAACGGCTCAAGTCTCTGCCTATTGCCCGATCAACAAACAAAGTCAGAGTACCCTCATCTGCTGTGAATACATTACCCTGCGGGGCACTGTAGAGGCTTTAGAACGGATTGGGGGCATTGTTGAAGCCCTGATGATCAGTGACTTACCCAAGTTTTTGTGGTGGAAGGCAACCCCTGATCCGAATAATGGCTTATTCAAACGGCTAACAGCAGTTTGTAATTTTGTCGTTGTTGATTCCAGTTCCTTCAGCGTTCCTGAATCTGATTTACTTGGAGTCCAAGTCCTATTAGAGCAAGGCTTCCAAGTAGCCGATCTCAATTGGCGACGGCTGGCAGCATGGCAAGAACTGACGGCTGAAGCTTTTGATCCCCCAGAACGGCGGGATGCGATCAAAGAAGTTGACCGGGTGACGATTGATTACGAAAAAGGCAATCCGGCTCAAGCCTTAATGTTTCTCGGTTGGCTGGCGAGTCGTCTGCAATGGAGTCCTGTTTCTTACAAACAAGAAATTGGTGGTGATTATGATGTGCAGCGAATTCAATTCGTAGCCGCCGATCAACGACCCATTGAAGCCGAGTTAGCCGGAATCCCTACGGCAGATTGGGGAGAAATTGCTGGGGATCTCGTTGGCATCCGTCTTACTTCCACCAATTTAGAGGCAGACTGTTGCACGGTTCTCTGTTCAGAAACCGTAGGTTGTATGCGAATGGAAGCCGGGGGGGGTGCCCAATCTTGCCGTATTCAGCAAGTAACCCCTTTAACCGATCAGAAAGCTGAGTTCTTGTTGAGTCAACAATTGCGGAGTTGGCGACGAGAAATGCTTTATGAAGAAAGTCTGGCGGTTACGGCTCAAATCATTCGTTTGAATGAATCGGGTGAACCTAACTAGTTTCTCAGATCAAAGGGCGTAGAGTGTTATCTGCGCCCTAAAAATTTTATAGTGATCACAGAGGCGAGTGTGAACCCAAAAAGGGTAGCGATCGCCCTTCTCTCGATCTGTACTACCCGCCAACTTGGTCAATCAAATTTTTGAGATACGTGCGGGCTTCCTTCGGCGAGAGCAAAATTGCCTCAGTCCGGCGTAAAATTTCGTACTGGTTGTTTCGATATCCATGACCAATAATCAGCCCTAAACTGATGGCTTGATTGCCCAGTTCATGCAACTCATTAATGCTCATCGCGTCAACTTCTTGATTAATTTGTTTGATCAGATCTTCATCCATAGTGCGATCGCTCTAGCAAGGGTATTCAGGTTTAGGCATTAGGTCAATATCAAACTCCAAAACTGAAACGCAGATGAATTCTAGGATGGAGTTTGGACTCGACAGGATGACCTCCCTTAAGATGTTGTTCAACAATCACAGGGACATCACTCGGCTGAACTCGGCAGTACCAAGTCTCTTCCGGAACGATTCTGACAGTCGGACCCGAACTACACTGTCCTTGGCACCCCGTAGCAATTACAGTAAAGCCTGGAATCTCGGCTTCCTGAAAGGCAGTTAGCACGGCTGGCGAACCATTAGCAACACAAGATCGATGTTGGCAAACTAATATACAGCGCTGTGCTTCATTGGCACTCTTTGGTTGAGAATCAGTTTCCACGCTTGCTGCCAGTTAAGGGATCTTTTCGGACTCTGCTCTAATCTTAAATAATTAACAGTTTTTAAACCCAAACCATAGCTCATTCAAAACTCTAGATATAGATAAATGACTCCACCTATAGGTATCGTAGATTTTTAGCAGTTTTTGCCTAGCTAACTAGTGAACCTCTGAATGACTTATCTCGAAACAGCCGCCCAGTTTTATCGTGAAGTAGCCGAAACCCCTCAAGTCGGTCTGTGCTGCGTCCAAAGCAGTCCTATGCAACTCCCCGGACTCAATATTCCTCCCCAGATGCAGGAGATGAACTATGGCTGTGGTACTACCGTGCATCCTGCTGAACTGATCAACAATCCTACCGTGCTATATGTGGGCGTAGGTGGCGGTTTAGAAGCCTTGCAATTTGCTTACTTCTCGCGGCATCCTAGCGGTGTAATAGCCGTTGATCCCGTCGCGGCGATGCGGGATGCAGCCAGCCGTAACTTAGCCCTAGCTGCCCAAGAAAACGATTGGTTTGACACCAGTTTCGTAGAAATTCGTGCCGGAGATGCTTTTGCCCTCCCGGTTCCTGATGCTTCAGTAGATGTCGTGGCTCAAAATTGCCTATTTAATATCTTTGAACCCGATGATTTACACAAAGCACTTCAGGAAACTTATCGGGTTTTAAAGCCCGGAGGACGGCTACTGATGAGTGATCCGATCGCCACTCGTCCCATTCCCTCCCATCTCCGCCAAGATGAACGCTTACGCGCCATGTGTCTCTCTGGTGCGCTGACGTATGAAGAGTATATCCAACACCTAGTAGATGTTGGCTTTGGTCAGGTGGAAATTCGGGCACGCCGTCCTTATCGGTTGCTAGACTCTCAAAGCTATGGCTTAGAGGAACCTTTACTTTTAGAAAGTTTAGATTCTGTTTCCTTTAAAGTGCCCATTGCCCCAGATGGTGCTTGCATTTTTACGGGCAAGACGGCTATTTATGCAGGTTCGGAAGAGTTTTTTGATGATGCAGCAGGTCATATTCTTCAGCGTGGGATTCCTGCCGCCGTCTGCGATAAAACAGCAGGCAACTTAGCCAAAGTCATCCCTGGAGATGTATTAATTACCGATTCAACTTGGCATTATGTTGGCGGCGGTTGTTGCTAACCTATAGCCTACTTAAACTCAACGGCTGAGGTAAGTTGGGTTGAAGCAGGGAACTCAACATTCATCTGATTTAGATGTGTTTTCCTCCTCAACCCATTTTGCTAACTAGGTCAACATAATTAAAGATAAAATCTAATTTTTGAACTTCCTCTGCCTCCTCTGCTTGCCACCATTTTAGGTTTTATTAAGTGGAGCTACTTAATTAAGGAAATAGAAATGACTCAGACTAGAGAACTTCAGGAAATTTCAGGGAAAGCTGTAACCCCTTTTAAAAAGAAGCTAGCTTCAACCCTAACCAAAAGTCAAATTACTGTTTTACAAATTAACTTAGGGAAACGTTGTAATTTAGCTTGTTCCCATTGTCATGTAGAAGCAAGTCCTAAAAGAACTGAAGAACTCACTCCCGAAATTTGTCAGCAATTAATCGAAGTTATTGAGCGATTTCCGCAACTTCAAGTCGTTGATTTAACAGGGGGTGCGCCAGAAATGAACTATGGGTTCAAGCCTTTAGTTGAAGCCGCACGTAGGACAGGGAAAGAAGTCATTGTTCGATCTAATCTGACTATTTACTTTGAACCTGGTTTTGAAGATTTGCCAGAATACTGCGCGAACCACCAAACTATAATTGTTGCATCCCTACCCTGTTATTTACAAGATAACGTGGATAAAATGCGAGGTGCTGGAGTTTATCAAGATTCAATTCAAGCAATTCAAAAATTGAATCAGTTAGGATATGGTAAAAATCCTCAATTAATTCTCGATCTAGTTTATAATCCTCCCATTCCTAATACTGATAAGTTTTCTTTAACCCCAGATCAGGTAAAACTGGAGAAAGATTATAAATCTTATTTAGAAGAACATTTTGGGATTGTCTTCAACAACTTGTTCACAATCACTAATTTACCGATTGGACGCACAAAATTTCATCTAGAACACAGGCAATTAATTAAGCCTTATTTACAGTTCCTAGAATCAAAATTTAATGCTGGTACTGTTGAACATTTGATGTGTCGCAACGAACTGTCGATTGACTATCTAGGCAACATTTACGATTGTGACTTTAACCAAATGGAAAATCTACCAGCAAAAACTCGTGATGGTGAAAAATTAACCGTTGCCAAGTTATTAGCAGCAGGAACTTTAGATGTAATTGAAGAGATTCAAACGGCTGCTTATTGCTACGGTTGCACGGCGGGATGTGGTTCTAGCTGTGGGGGTGCTTTGATTTAAGTTTTTTTGACCAAAATATGAATTAATATTCATATCAATCTTCATTCAACTCACATTTGCGGTGAACCCTGAAGTATGAAAAGTCCTTCCTCTCCAGCTTTCTGTGTGCATAAACTCAAAGTTTTGGCAGATACAACCCGCCTAGCAGTTTTGCAAATTTTGATGGAAGAACCGAAACATGTGGGTGAATTGAATGCTGTTTTGGGAGTTGAGCAAAGTTTGCTATCGCATCACTTGAAAGTGTTACGCCAAGAGGGATTTGTGAGTGCTGTACGTGATGGTAAAGCAGTGCTTTATAGCGTGGCTCCTAATATACAGCGAAGCAATGTCGGTAAGGCAATTGATTTGGGATGTTGTTTACTTTCGTTTGATTGAGGACTCAATTAAGATATGGAAAATAGGCGATCGCTTATTTTAGCTTTTGTGGGTTTAACGGCTGGTTGGGGGTTGCAAGCTTGTACAAAACCGCCGCAAGCAGCAACTTCAACGAATCAGTTACAAGGCAAGTTAGTTTTAACAGGTTCCAGTACCGTCGCGCCTTTGGCGAGTGAAATTGGCAAACGCTTTGAAGCGGAACATCGTGGGGTGCGGGTGGATGTGCAGTCAGGCGGATCTTCTCGCGGGATTACCGATGCGCGGAAGGAACTTGCCAATATTGGCATGGTTTCTCGTTCCTTAAAAGCCGATGAAAAAGATCTACAAGCGTTTACGATTGCGCGGGATGGCGTGAGTATCATCCTGCACCAAGATAATCCGGTGCAAAGCTTAACTGATCAACAAGTGGTTGAGATCTATACAGGCAAAATTAAGAACTGGAAAGAAGTCAAGGGAAAGGATGCACCGATTACCGTTGTCAACAAAGCAGAAGGACGTTCAACGCTGGAATTATTTATCCACTACTTCAAGCTAAAAAATTCTGACATTAAAGCGCAAGTCGTGATTGGTGACAATGAACAGGGAATTAAGACAGTTGCAGGTAATCCGAACTCGATTGGCTATGTCTCGATTGGCACGGCTGAACATGATGCCAGTAACGGAGTGCCGATTAAGTTACTGCCTGTGAGTGGTATTGCTGCCACAACAGAGAATGTGCAGAATGGCAAGTTTCCGATCTCCCGTCCCCTCAACTTGGTGACAAAAACCACTCCCCAAGGATTAGACAAAGCATTTATTGAGTTTGCGCGATCGCCTCAGGTACAAGACATTGTTAAAGAGCAAAACTTTGTCCCCCTCTCTCAATGACACGATTCTGATCTGGACGCTGCGGGGTTTCGCTGTCATTGCTGGCGCGATCGCCTTATTAATTGTGGTGTTCTTGATCCTAGAAGCCTTGCCAGTACTACGGCAGGTTGGGTTGTGGCGCTTTTTTACAGATGCCTCTTGGAATCCTGCTGAGGAACTGTACAACCTCACTCCAATGCTTTGGGGGACTCTCTTAGCGATGGCGGGTTCAGTTCTAATAGCAACGCCTTTGGGGGTTCTCTCGGCGGTCTTCTGTCAATACTATGCACCCCCCAGAATTTCTAGTCTTTATCGGCGGCTCATTGAGCTATTAGCTGGGATTCCTTCTGTTGTTTATGGTTTTTGGGGTTTGGTGGTACTCGTGCCCTTAATTGGACGGCTGCACCCACCAGGAACCAGCTTACTAGCAGGAATTGCCATCCTGACGATCATGATTCTGCCGACGATCGCCCTCACTGCGGATGCCAGTTTTGCTAAAGTTCCCCCCGACTACCTCCGGGGTGCGGCGGCGTTGGGACTTTCCCGGTGGGCAACTGTGAGAGGTGTGGTGTTTCCGGCGGCGAAATCCGGCTTGTTTACAGGCTTAATTTTGGAAACGGGACGCGCCATTGGAGAAACGATGGCAATTCTCATGGTGTGCGGCAATGTGGTACAAACGCCCAAAAGTTTGTTTGACCCGATGCGAACGCTAACGGCGAATATTGCCCTAGAAATGGCGTATGCCACGGGAAATCATCGTTCAGCTTTGTTTGTCAGTGGCTTGGTGTTGATGGGAATTATCGTTGCTTTAGTTGCTGCGGCTGAGGTACTTAAACCTTCTGCGTAAATAGTAATTTTGATTTTTTGATCGCAGATGAAAGCAGATGGACGCAGATGAACGCAGATAAGAATATTTGACTTGCAGGAGGGGATAGATTTATGAGTGAAAGCTCTTTCTCTACGGCGAGTAACCGTCAATTTTCAACTTGGCTGGTTTGGGCGATCGCCCTATTTGTGACTACTATCTTCCTATGGATTTTGAGCGACATTATCTGGCACGGTGCAAGGCAACTTAACTGGGAATTCCTCACCACCGCGCCTAGAAGCGCAGGTAGAAAAGGCGGAATTGCACCGATTATTGTCTCAACGGCTTTAATTCTGGGCGTTTGTATGGCAGTTTCCGTTCCGGTTGGCGTGGGCACGGCGGTACTCCTGGCTGAGTTTACAGACACAGAGAATCAATTTGGGCGCTTAGTTCGTCGTAGTTTAGACGTACTCGCAGGCGTGCCCTCAATCGTTTTCGGATTGTTTGGTAATGCCTTTTTCTGCAAGACGCTAGGACTGGGTTTCTCGATTTTATCTGGCGGCTTGACCCTAGCGTGTATGGTACTGCCAATCCTGATTCGGTCAACTGAAGAGGGTTTTCGGGCGGTTCCTAGCCATTATCGACTTTCAGCCGCCGCTTTAGGAATCTCGCGCACAACAACTTTATGGCAATTATTATTGCCTGCGGCTGTACCAGGACTCGTTGTGGGATTGGTTTTAGGTGTGGGGAGGGCGATCGCAGAAACCGCCGCCCTGATCTTTACCAGTGGTTATGTAGACAGAATGCCAGAATCTTTGCTGGATTCTGGACGCGCCCTTTCTATTCATATTTTTGATCTCTCCATGAATGTTTCTGGGGGAGACGCTAACGCCTACGCTTCTGCTTTGGTGTTGTTAGTATTGCTGCTACTGATTAATGGAACCGCAGCATGGATGGCTGAACATTGGTTACATCGCAGGATCACCCCTTCATGATTACCCCTGAACCTCATCTCAACTTACAACTAACTAACGCTCAATCTGTACCCTGCAATCCTCAGCCATTTATTCAGACTGAAAATCTCAGTTTGCACTATGGCAAGAAACCTGTTTTTACCGAGATTACTTTACCGATTCATCAAGGTTGTATCACAGCGCTGGTAGGGCCTTCCGGTTGTGGTAAAACCAGTTTTCTGTCTTGTCTCAATCGCCTAACAGACTTAATTCCTGGATGCCGCGTCTCTGGACAAATTCGCCTCGGTTCGTTGGATGTTATGGACGCAAAGCTAAATACGCTGTTACTCAGGCGGCGTATTGGCATGATCTTTCAAAAACCGAATCCATTTCCGTTATCTATTTGGAAAAATCTCGCTTTACCCCTACGCGAACACGGAATCAGAAACCGAGAACAAATTGACCAAATGGTAGAAACCACTCTGCAAGATGTGGGGTTGTGGGATGAGGTAAAGGATCGATTGGATACTTCCGCCCTTTCTCTATCAGGGGGACAACAGCAGCGTCTCTGTATTGCCCGCGCTTTAGTTTTAAAACCGGAAGCCTTGTTATTAGATGAACCTTGCAGTGCGCTTGATCCAATCTCTAGCGGCGTTGTCGAAGATTTAATCGCCAGTCTCCGAGTACGTTACACCCTGCTAATTGTGACTCACAATCTTGCCCAAGCAAGGCGAATTGCTGACTATACTGCCCTGTTTTGGGTTCAGGAGGGCGTTGGACGATTGATTGAATACGGTTCAGTGCGGCAGATTTTTGAAAGTCCCCAGGAAGGGTTAACTGCGGCTTATGTGAATGGGATGCGGGGATGAGGAGATAGAGACAAGGGGGGCGCTGACAGGTGTAGGTTTTTTACATTGAAGGCTGAGAAGGGACAAGGAGGACAAGGGAGAAAAAGCTAATTTTTCCGGGGTTTTGATAGTGTCTACTCATCTGTTGATTAAAAACCTATACCTGTAAGCAAGGGGGAGAAGGGGGAAAGTTTTTTAGATTCAAACTTGCGTTACTTAATTCCGATTCCCTAATCGCCAGTCCTCAATCACCTACATTTCTTTAACCAACAAGCTGCTGGGAATCTTGACAAATGCCAAAATTAGCCGAGTTATTTTTATCATTATGATTATTGCTGCGCTGATAGTAACCGCGAAATATTTGCTGCTTCAAGGATCTTTGAATAGTGGCTTGCAGTCGGCTTTGCAATGGGTTGATAGCTTGGGCTATTGGGCACCTGTCACTTTTATTTTGATCTATATCCTGGCAACGGTTTGCTTAATTCCAGGTTCTTTACTCACGCTTGGTGCTGGAGTCCTATTTGGCGTTGTTTGGGGTTCAGTGTTTGTTTCTATTGGCGCTACTTTAGGGGCAACGGCAGCGTTTTTGGTAGGACGTTATTTAGCGCGGGGTTGGGTCACTAAACAATTAGAGGATAAAGAAAACTTCCAAGCGATTGATCAGGCAGTGGCGACAGAGGGATGGAAAATCGTTGGGCTGACGCGCCTTTCGCCGCTTTTTCCCTTCAACTTGCTTAATTACGCCTTTGGTATTACGCAGGTATCGTTGAAAGATTATTTCTTCGCTTCTTGGATTGGGATGTTGCCAGCAACGGTAATGTATGTCTATATCGGTTCCCTTTTTGGGGATCTGGCAACTCTGGCAACGGGAGTTCAGGGGCGATCGCGTACTCCAGCAGAATGGACACTCTATAGTATTGGTTTAGTGGCTACTGTTGCTGTAACTATCTACGTTACACGCCTTGCCAAAAAAGCTTTAGCAAAAATTGAATTCTAAAACAGGTACCTCGTTCACCATCCCAACGGGTAGTCCGCGCCAGCAAACTCGGTATTTATCTCTTTAGCAAAAATTGAAAGTGATGTATATCACATCTTTCTGGTGGTCAAGTCACATTAACTTTATTTAACACTCTGTTACATTTATTTACATAAGGAAACAACAGGAGCAACACCCGATGTATACCACCACCGACGAAAGAGGCATCCTCAACAACTACGCCACAGAACCCAAAATCTCTTACGCCGAATATCCTGCTGTATGGGAACAACGCCGCTATGTTGTGCAAGGTGCGATCGCCACTCTGTTTGTTAGCTTGCTAGTCTTGACTGCATTCGTTGTCAGCTAAAGCTTTAGCACTGACGTAAAATTAAACTTTAAATAATAACCACTAGGGGCAGATCTAAAAGTCTGCCCCTACTATTTATAGAGAACGAGTATTGAAGGTACTCACTATAGATAGACGTACCTCCATCGAGACGATGTTATCTTGAATGCCTGCCAAGACGTTGAAAGGCAGTGTTACCAAGAGAAGCACGACTTGATGAACCAATCTAACGAAAACATAAAAAAGCTGCATGAACTGATCAAAGACATCAGATTTGCCATGCTGACGACGGTTGAAGAAGATGGCACATTACGCAGTCGTCCGATGGCGACTCAGCAATTTGAGTTTGATGGCGACTTGTGGTTTTTTACTAGCGCTGATACCCCCAAAGTTGATGAAGTGCAGCACCATCAACAGGTGAATGTTAGCTATGCTGAACCTAAAGACCAGAAATATGTTTCTGTCTCAGGGATGGCTGAATTAGTTCGCGATCGCCAGAAAATAGAAGCACTGTGGAATCCGATCTTTAAAGCTTGGTTTCCCAAAGGTTTGGATGATCCTGATCTGGCATTGTTAAAAGTCAGTGTGGAAAAAGCCGAGTATTGGGATTCCCCCTCTAGTGGTGTTGTGCGTTTGGTGGGATTTGTGAAAGCGCTAACCACAGGGAAACCTTACTCAGGCGGCGACCACGAAAAGATAGCTGCACCGTTTGCTGAAAGCAATCGTTAAATATTAGGGGGCTGAGAAAATTAAGTATGACACTCCTGATCTTTTCTAATTTCGACAGGGATGCGATCGCCTTTTACTCTCAACCTCTGGTGAGTTCAGCCGAACCTATCCCGGAAGAACCCGATCCAGAACAAATTCCTTCCCCAGATTCAGCCCCCGAACCAGATGCTGACACGATTCCCGCATCTGATCCGAGTCCAGAGGAAGAAGCGGTTCCGAGTCCTTCTTAGAAACTTTTTGCAAAGTTAGCCGGATCTTGATCTCGTCGATGTTTCACGGGAATGGGAGTTCCTTGGCGATCGCCTACTAAAGCAGCAGTGGCTTCTAAGGCTTCCCGTAACCTTTTGCCTGCATAAATAGACATATCACGCGGTACACTAATGCGATCGCGCAAATACCGCAGGGCAACATCAGATCCTGACGGTGGCGTACAGACCTTGCCCGTCATCATGTAAGTTAAAGCACAGCGCAAGGCTTCATCAAACAACCCATCCTCAGCAGGGTTGACGTGAATAATATTGGCGTGGTGCTTGAGTACCCGATGCAGCGCTTCAATACGAGAGGTTTCCGGTTCTGGGTAAGTTACATCCGGCAGTCCCAACCAGGGACCTTGATCTACCCGTGCCTGATTCAGCAGCGT
>Ga0164305_10000829_pt1 | contig 12264 bp, 2 predicted proteins | sample Whisoiple_237_MG_FD_110215 | JGI IMG/M metagenome (GOLD analysis project Ga0164305, IMG submission 110215) | Soil microbial communities amended with pyrogenic organic matter from upstate New York, USA - Whitman soil sample_237_MG | ecosystem: Environmental > Terrestrial > Soil > Agricultural... | reverse complement strand
TGTGGGGCGAACATATGCACCACGGTTACTACGGCCCGGATGGCAATTTGAAAAAAGAGCGCCGACAGGCTCAGATAGATTTGATAGAAGAACTGCTGGCATGGGCTGGAGTACCGTCAGAGAAAGCACTGTGTGAATCTTACCGCATTCTGGATGTCGGTTGCGGGATCGGTGGCAGCACGCTGTATTTGACCGAAAAGTTTAGTTCGATCGCTCAAAATAATTTAAAGTTGGATGGCGGGGTCGATCGAGATTTTAGCCGATCGGCCGAACTCAACAAAACGGGCGCTAGCGTTACAGCTACCGGGATTACTCTGAGTCCGGTACAGGCCAACAGAGCGACCGAACGCGCTAAAATTGCCGATGCTCAAAGCAATGTGAATTTTTTGGTTGCAGATGCTTTGAATATGCCTTTTCCTGACGAGTCATTCGACTTGGTTTGGTCGCTCGAAAGTGGCGAACATATGCCAGACAAAATTAAGTTTTTGCAGGAATGCTCCCGCGTACTCAAGCCGGGAGGAACTTTGATTTTGGCAACTTGGTGTCACCGCCCGGTGGGAGAAACGGCGGGTGAATTAACTGATGAAGAGAGAAAGGAATTGGCAGAAATTTACCGGGTTTATGCTTTGCCTTACGTGATTTCTTTGCCGGAATATGAGGAAATTGTCCGCAGTTTGCCTTTGACAAGTATTCGCACCGCTGATTGGTCAAAAGCGGTTGCTCCTTTTTGGGATGTGGTGATCGATTCTGCTTTGACTCCGAGCGCGATTTGGGGTTTGCTAACGAGCGGTTGGACGACTATTCAAGCAGCACTTGCTCTGGGATTGATGAGCCGTGGATATCAGAGCGGGTTGATTCGTTTTGGGCTGATTTGTGCTGTAAAATAACAGGCATATATCAGAGAACTTTTGAGTCTTGAGTTGATGAGTAAGGTGTGCATTGCACACCCTAGAGCATATTATTTGTTTGGTGCGGGTGTGAGATTTATGGGCAACGATTCGATTGGCAAGTCTTGGATGGATAAAAATGGCTCGGCTCCGCAAAGCTGGGTGAGGGCATTTTGGGAGTTTTCTCGGCCGCACACTATTGTGGGTACTAGCTTGAGTGTATTGGCTTTGTACGCGATCGCCCAAAGCGCGAGGCTGTTTGTGAATCCTGTATTTTGGCCCCTAGCTTGTGCCTGGTTGGCTTGCATTTGCGGCAATATTTATATTGTGGGATTGAACCAGTTAGAAGATGTTGAAATTGATAAAATAAATAAGCCGTATTTGCCGATCGCCTCTGGAGCATTTTCTCGGAAAACCGGGGAATTAATTGTAATTGCCACGGGAATTATAGCAATTTTGACTGCTGTTTTGCAAGGCCCGTTTTTGCTGGCTACCGTTGGCGTTAGTTTGGCGATCGGGACTGCTTATTCTCTGCCCCCAATTCGGCTCAAGCGGTTTCCTTTTTGGGCGGCGCTGTGCATTTTTACTGTGCGGGGCGCGATCGTAAATTTAGGGTTATTTTTGCATTTTAATTGGGTGTTGGGTTTGGGAAGGGCGAAAAGCGCTTTTTCTGGCTGGAGTTTGGAGAGTGTGACTTTTGAGATTCCTGCGGAAGTTTGGGTGCTGACGGTTTTTGTTGTGGTGTTTACGTTTGCGATCGCCATTTTTAAAGATATCCCCGACATGGAAGGGGACAAGCAATATAATATTACTACGTTTACGATTAAGCTGGGCAAGGCGACCGTCTTTAATTTATCTCGCTGGGTGTTGACGGTGTGCTATTTGGGCGTGGCTTTGGCGGGAGCGATCGTATTGTCTAATGTTAATTTAGTGTTTCTGGCAGTTTCTCATTTGGCGGCTTTGGGTTTGATGTGGTTTTGGAGCGTCAAAGTTGATTTGGACGATCAAATAGAAATTGCTGGATTTTATCAGTTTATCTGGAAGTTGTTTTTCTTAGAATATCTGATTTTTCCCGCAGCTTGTTTGTTGGGGTAGAAGGGGAAGAAGGAAGAAGGAAGAAGGAAGAAGGAAGAAGGAAAAAGGAAGTTCGGCAACGGATTCGCTTTCGTCGGATGTAACGGATGTCAGTCCGATGGAAGGAGGAAGAAGGAAGAAGGAAGGAGGAAGGGGGAAGAAGGAAGGGGGAAGAAGGAAGGGGGAAGAAGGAAGAAGGAAGGAAGAGTTAACAAATTAGAACAAGTTGGCAATTACAAGTTAGCGAACTCCCAAACAACCAAGACAACTATGGCTTCTCAAAAAAAATCGCGGAAATCTGCCTGCAAACTGGGTGCCGAAGACTCTTTGAAATTAGCTTGGCAACATCACCAAGCGGGCCGTTTGTTAGAAGCTGAGAATTTGTATCGGCAAATAATAGAAGTACAACCGGAATCAGCAAACGTGCTGTGTTTGTTGGGAATAGCGGCGAGACAGCAGGGAAAAATTGCAGAGGCGATCGACTTTTACGAACAGGCGATCGCCCAAAACCGCGATTTTGTAGAAGCGCATTTAAATAAGGCTAATCTTTTGCTGGATGTAGGCGAGTATCAAAGGGCGATCGCCAGTTACGAAAAAGTCATCAAAATCCAGCCAAATTCCACCCTCGCCTACAATAATTTGGGCTGGGCAAAACAGCAATTATGCGAAATAGACGCCGCTATTTTATATTACCAAACAGCGCTGCAACTCGACCCCAACCTGCACGAAACAGCGCACAACTTAGGACATTTATATAAACAAAAAAATCAATTAAACGAGGCGATAGCTTATTACCTCCACGCTTTAAAAATCAATCCAAATTTAACATACTCTATGATGGGATTGGGAACAGTTTTGCAGCAGCAAGGTAAATTTGCTGAAGCTTTCAACTGCTACCAGCAAGCTGTAAAACTCGACCCCAACAATCCCGAAGCTCACAACAATGTAGGAGCATTTTTCCACGAACAAGGCAATGCAAAAGCAGCAATATCCCACTACCGACAAGCATTAAAGTTAAAGCCAGACTTCCTGGAGGCTATTAACAATCTCGGACACGCTTTGGTCGATTTAGGAGAGTTTCAAGAGGCTTTTTCTTGTCACAGTCGAGCCTTGGAATTGCAGCCAGACAACGCCATCGCACACCTGGAATTAGGTTTAACTTTGCTATTGTTCGGAGATTTTCAGCGCGGTTTTGCTGAATATGAGTGGCGGTGGCGCACTCCGCAACTACAACCGAGGCAATTTAAACAGCCGGTTTGGGATGGTTCGGATTTGCAGGGGAAAACTATTTTACTCCACGTCGAGCAAGGCTTTGGCGATTCTATTCAGTTTATTCGCTACGCCCCGATTCTTCGCAGCCGAGGCGCTAAAGTTATGGTGGCTTGCTACCCCGAACTGATGCGGTTGTTTGCAACAGTTCCTGGTATTGAATACTTATCAGTTAGTCTTGAGGGTTTGCCAGAATTTGACGTTCACGCACCCCTGATGAGTTTGCCGCGAATTGTGGGGACAACTCTGGAAACAATACCTGCAAATGTTCCTTATTTATATCCGCCTGCTGAGTGCAAATTTGCGCTTTCTTCTGATGCCAAATTGAAGGTAGGGATTGTTTGGGCGGGGAGTCCGAAGCGCCGGAAAGACAATCAGCGTTCTTGCAGCTTGAGCGATTTTATTCGATTTTTTGATGTTCCGGGAATCGCTTTTTATAGTTTACAAAAAAACTTGTCCGAGAGCGATCGCACTTTGTTGAACCAACACTTAGTGCCGGATTTAACTCCGCATTTGAACGACTTTGCTGATACCGCTTCGGCTATATCTCAACTGGATTTAGTCATTACTGTCGATACGGCTGTGGCGCACTTAGCCGGTGCTTTAGGAAAACCGGTTTGGGTGCTGCTTTCTTTTGCTCCTGACTGGCGTTGGCTGCTGGATCGTGAAGACAATCCTTGGTATCCAACTGCGAGGCTTTTCCGCCAAAGTCAGCCGGAAAGTTGGCAAGAATTGTTTGAGGAAGTACAGGCGGCTTTGAGTTTATTTGCGATCGCCAATACTACTAGTTATTCCGACGATTCTGCCAAAGATGCGCTTGACTTCGTTTCACTCGCAATGACTGCTAATGATACTCCTGACTTCGATTCTGTCGCTATCAAAATGACAGGTACAAGCCTAGTTCAAGAGAGTAAACAAATATTTTTGAGGGCGAGCGAAGGGTTAGCAGAAGCCTCCGCAGTTAAGCAATCGCAGGGGATTGAGACATCGGCTCCGATCGGAAACGGCGGGGAGAATTTGGTTGTTTTAGAGGATTTATTGCGGCAAGCAGAACATTTGATGGAAACCGGAGATCGGGAAGAGGCGATCGCCCTTTACGAACAGATTATATCTCTTGAGCCAAATTGCGTTCAAGCGCGGATTAATTTTGGTTTCCTCAAGCAAGAAAAGGGCGAATTGGAGGCTGCTATCCCGCATTACCGAGAAGCTTTAGCCATCGATCCAAATATTCCTCAAACAGCTTACAACTTGGCAAAGATTTTTGAGGAACAAGGTCAAGTAGAAGAGGCGATCGCACATTACGAGCAAGCTCTTGTAGCTCAACCGGATTTCGTACCCGCACTGATTAATTTAGCGGTGGCGCTGCAAGAAAAAGGGGAACTTCTAAGGGCGATCGAGCTGTACCGGCGAGCGCTGGAAATTCATCCGCATAGCTGGGAAGCTTACAACAATCTGGCAACAGTGTTGCAAGAACAGGGCAATTTAGAAGAGGCGCTGGAGTATTATCACAAAGCTCTAGAATTGCTACCGGATTTTGTGGAAGCTATTAACAATTTAGGCAGGACATTTCTGGAAAAAGGCGCGGTAGAAGATGCGATATCCTGCTACAGAAGGGCGATTCATTTAAGTCCAAATCACGCTAGCGCTCACCTGAATTTATCCTTGGCTTTGCTGTTGGTGGGAGATTTGGAAAATGGTCTCGCTGAATACGAGTGGCGCTGGCAAATAAAAGAATTTAACACTGGTCATTCGTGTTTTTTGACGGGGCCGGATAATACTGTTTCGGCGAGAGAATACCGGCCGCTATGGGATGGTTCTGATTTGGTGGGAAAGACTATTTTGCTGCACGCCGAACAAGGTTTAGGCGATTCGCTTCAGTTTATTCGCTACGCTGCGATCGTTAAAAATAAAGGCGGTAGGGTCATTGTTGGCTGTTACCCGCAATTGCACCGTTTATTTGCAACGGTTGAGGGCATTGATTTGCTAATAGTTAAAGGCGAGCCAATGCCGGAATTCGACGTGCAAGCGCCGATGTTGAGTTTGCCGTATATTATCGGTACAAAGCTGGAAACAATACCGGCAAATACTGCTTATTTATCTCCGCCTGCGGGTGCTGAATTTACGCTTGGGCCCGATCGCACTTTGAAAGTTGGGATTGTCTGGGCGGGGAATCCCAAACACCGCAAAAACAAGCAGCGTTCGTGCAGTTTAAGCCAGTTTCTGCCACTTTTGGACGTTTCGGGGGTAAGTTTTTACAGCTTGCAGAAAGAGGTTTCTGAGGCCGATCGCGCGCTGTTGAATCAAACGTCGATCGTAGATTTGAGTCCGCATTTTGGCGATTTGGCCGATACTGCTGCTGCGATCGCCAAACTGGATTTAGTAATTAGTGTCGATACCGCTGTCGCCCATTTGGCGGGTGCTTTGGGCAAACCGGTGTGGATTTTGCTGGCGTTTTCGCCGGATTGGCGGTGGATGTTGCAACGCGAAGATAGTCCTTGGTATCCAAGCGCAAGGCTGTTTCGCCAGCATCAGCGGGGGGACTGGGAGGACGTTTTCGATCGGGTGGCGGAAGCTCTAGGCGCGGTTGCTGCTGCATCCCGGCAGTCGGATTCGGCGGAGGCAGAGTTTCGGTTGGGCGTGGATTTGCAGCAGCAAGCCGATTTGGGCGGTGCGATCGCTTGTTATCAGCGAGCGATCGCGATCGATCCTAATTACGCAGCCGCGCACAGCAATTTAGGCGTTGTCAAACAGCAAAGCGGCCAGCTAACAGAGGCGATCGCGCACTACCGACAAGCGCTAGCAATCGACCAGAATTTGGCGGAAACTGCGAGCAATTTGGGCAGCGCGCTCGCGGAAGCAGGGCAGACTGAAGAGGCGATCGCAGAATACGAGCGGGCGCTTTCTTTGAACCCTAATTGCGCGGAAGCGCTGATTAATTTGGGCCTGCTGCGGGAAGAGCAAGGGGATGTGGCGGAGGCTATAAGCTGCTACGAGCAAGCGATTCAAGTCAATCCTAATTGCGCGGCGGCTTATTTGAATTTGGGAATTGCTTTGGAGGCACAAGGGGAGGAAGCGGAAGCGGGCGCGAATTACGAACGGGCGATCGCGAATTACGAACGGGCGATCGCGATCGAGCCTAATTATTTAGATGCCTTGCACAACTTAGCATACGCCTCGATCCGACAGGGGCGAGTTGCAGATGCGATCGCATACTACGATCGAGCTCTGGCGCTGCAACCGGGTTTGGCAGAAACTGATCTCGCTTTGGGGAGTTGGCTGTCTCACCAAGATAAGTTAGATGACGCTCTAGCTTTTTGCCAGCAAGCGATTCAGAAATTGCCAGCCAGTGCACAGGCTCACTGCAATCTGGGAATTGTCCTGCAGAAACAGGGCAAAATTGAAGATGCGATCGGCTGCTATCAGCAAGCTTTGAGCCTGAAACCAGACTTTCCACAAGCTTTGAACAATCTCGGCCAAGCTTTTGAGGAAGCGGGAAAAATGGCAGAGGCGATCGATTGTTACCGTCGGGCGATCGAACTCAAACCCGGTTATATCAATCCCCTCTACAGTTTGGCAAGTGCTTTCCACAATCGCGGACAATTTGCGGATGCTCTCACCTACTACAGCCAAGCAGTTAAATTCAATGTCGCTAGCCCCGAATCTCACCTAAATTTAGGTTTAGCGTTGCTGTTATCAGGAGACTTTCAGCGTGGTTTTGCCGAGTACGAATGGCGACTCCTCGTTAAAGAAAAACAGTTCCGAACCCACAACTTTATTCAGCCGCTTTGGGATGGTAAAGATTTGCATGGCAAAACTATTTTGCTTTGCCCGGAACAGGGTTTAGGCGATGCAATTCAGTTTATCCGCTACGCAGATTTAGTCAAACAAAAAGGCGGTAGGGTAATTGTTTGGTGTTTGCCGCACTTGCAGCGCTTGTTTGCACAAGTTTCGGGAATCGATGCGTTAATAGTTAATCCAGAGGATGCGCCGGATTTTCAAGTGCGCGCGCAGCTCATGAGTTTGCCTCACCTTCTGGGAACAACTTTAGAAAGTATACCGGCGAATGTTCCTTATTTAGCTTCGCCGCCCGGTTTGGAATGTACTATTCGCCAAACTGCTAATTTGAAAATAGGGATTGTGTGGTCTGGAAATTCTCAACATTCCCAAAATAAAGTGCGATCGTTACCGCTAAATTTGTTGTCCAAAATGTTAGATATTCCGGGAGCAGAATTTTACAGCTTGCAAAAGGAAATGACAGCAGACGATAGCGCTTTGTTAGAGCAAATGCCCGTAACAGATTTAAGCTCTAATTTGCAAGACATGGCCTATACTGCAGCTATAATATCGGCTCTGGATTTAGTGATTTCTGTAGATACTTGTGTGGCACACTTGGCTGGTGCTTTGGGCAAACCAGTGTGGATTTTGCTCTGTTTTGTGCCCGATTGGCGGTGGATGTTGCAACGCGAAGATAGTCCTTGGTATCCCACGGCGCGGCTTTTTCGCCAGTCAACAGCGGGAGATTGGGAAGGAGTTTTAGAACGAGCTAGTTTGGCGCTCAGAGAAAGAATTTTTCAGCATCAAGAAGCTCTACTACCAATTGAAACTCAAACCAATATTGATTTATATCAAAAACAGTTCAATCAGGGAAATATTCTCAAGTCGCAAGGAAGATTTGCCGATGCGATCGCTTATTTTAAAAATGCTTTAGTTTTGCAGCCAAATTCGATAGAGGCCGCCACTAATTTGGCAGTGACGCTGCACCAAACAGGCGATATGGCAGAAGCTGCCACCTATTATCAGCGCGCGAGCGAAATCGATCCGAACTGCGCTCAAGCGCACAATAACTTGGGTATTTTGCTGCAAGATCGAGGCAATATACCCGATGCTGTATCTTGTTTTCAAAAGGCGATCGCCCTGAATCCGGTTTACGTCAAAGCTCTCAACAATCTCGGCGCCATACTCCAGCAGCAGGGCGAGTTGCCGACTGCGATCGCCTGTTTTCATCAAGCACTTTCTGTCAATTCCAATTACGTGCCAGCCCTGGTAAATTTGGGTGCGGCGATGCAAACACAATCTCAGCTAGCCGAGGCAGAACGCCTTTACGAGCGTGCAATTGAAGCAGAACCTAACGATCCTAAAGGACACTATCACCTTGGAACGTTATGCTTGGGTGCGGGAAAAATAGAACAGGCAATTTCTAGCTTGGAACGAGCCATATCTTTGAGTCCGAATTATATAGAAGCTATTACTAATTTAGGCAGTGCTGTTGAACAATTAGGAGACGTGAATCGAGCAATTTTATGTTATACTAAAGCTCTGGAAATTGATGCAAATTGTGTGAAAGCTCACTTCAATTTAAGCTTAGTCTTGCTGTTGACTGGGGACTTGTCGCGCGGTTTAGCAGAATACGAGTGGCGGTGGCAAACAGAACAGGCTAAAAAATTGCCACGGTTGAATTTTGACCAACCAGTTTGGGACGGTTCAGATTTGAACGGTCAAACTATTTTGCTCCGATCCGAACAAGGTTTGGGCGATGCCATTCAATTTGTGCGATACGCGGCAATGGTGCAGCAAAAAGGCGGCAAAGTAATCCTTTCTTGCTATCAAGAACTGAAGCGTTTATTTAAGCATATTCCTGGCATCGAACAAGTGGCGGTTCGCATGGATGAATTGCCGGATTTCCAAGTGCAAGCACCGCTGATGAGTTTGCCGTATATTCTCGGAACAAATTTAGAAAATATACCCGCAAATGTTCCTTATTTAGCTGCGCCGCCGAATTGGCAATTTTCTCTAAATTCCGATGGTAAGTTTAAAGTTGGGATTGCGTGGGCGGGAAGTTCGGAACATTTGAAGGATTTTCAGCGATCGAGCGATTTAAGCTATTTCCTGCAATTGTTAGATATTCCCGGTGTAAGTTTTTACAGTCTTCAGAAAGAAATGTCGGCGGGCGATCGTACTTTGTTAACTCAAATTCCCGTGATAGATTTGAGCGACAATTTGAACGATTTTGCCGATACTGCGGCGGTGATATCGCAACTAGATTTAGTAATTTGCGTGGATACCGCTGTCGCGCACTTAGCCGGTGCTTTGGGTAAACCGGTATGGATTTTGCTGTGTTTTATGCCGGATTGGCGGTGGATGTTGGAACGCGAGGACAGCCCTTGGTATCCGACGGCGCGGCTGTTTCGCCAGCAAACACCGGGCGATTGGGAGGAAGTATTCGATCGCATAAAAACAGCCTTGCTAGAGAGGGCGGGCACGAGGGCACAGCCCCTACAATCTACTCGTTCCCTGGCTGTGACTGGTAACGGAGATACCGAAGCTTCTCCTCGATTTTCCTTATCGCCCGCACAGGTACAATTTCACATAGCAAAGGCCTTAGAAAAACAAGGTAAAAAAGCAGAGGCAGCCGCTCGTTACGAACAAGTAATTGCCACCTCACCCAGCCACGCCGAAGCCCACAGTTGTTTAGGTTATCTCAAACAGGAAAACGGGCAAATAACCGAGGCAATTTCGCACTACAAACAAGCGCTAGAAACCAATCCCAACATTAGCGAAACAAACTTATATTTGGGTTCTGCCCTCGAAGAACAAGGAAAAGTTGCAGAGGCGATCGACTTCTACAATAAAGCAATTCAACTACGTCCCAACTCGCCAAATTGGCGCTTGAGACTAGCCTTAGCTTTGCTCTTAACTGGAAATTTTGATGCTGGTTTTGCAGAGTACGAATCGCGCTGGCAAACTGAACAATTGGATCGGCGTTATTTTGAGCAACCGCTTTGGGACGGCTCTGATTTGCAGGGAAAAACAATTTTATTGCACCCTGAACAAGGTTTTGGCGATACGATACAGTTTATCCGCTACGCGCCTTTAGTTAAGCAAAAAGGCGGCGAAGTTATTGTTGCTTGTCATGTCTTGCTGAAGGGTTTATTTGAAGGAATTCCAGGAGTCGATCGAGTAGGAGTCAAGCCGAGCGATTTGATAGATTTTCAAGTGCAAGCCCCCCTGCTAAGTTTGCCGCGAATTCTGGGAACAACTTGGGAAAATATACCGGCGAATATTCCTTATTTAGCTCCGCCACAGGATTTTAAATTTTCCCTACAGCCGAACAATAAACTAAAAGTAGGTATTGTGTGGGCGGGCGGCCCGCTGCACCGCAACAACCATCGGCGATCGTGTAAATTGAGCGATTTTCTGAAATTTGTAGATGTTCCGGGAGTGAGTTTTTACAGTCTTCAGAAAGATTTGTCAGGGGGCGATATTACTTTATTAAAGCAACACCAAATTGAAGATTTGAGCGAACATTGCGTCGATTTTGCCGACACCGCAGCAATTATTTCGCAACTCGATTTAGTAATTTGTGTAGATACTTCTGTCGGGCACTTGGCTGGTGCTTTGGGCCAACCAGTCTGGATTTTGCTGTCTTTTGTGCCGGATTGGCGCTGGATGCTGGAACGCGAAGATAGCCCTTGGTATCCTACTGCGCGGTTGTTTAGGCAGCAAAAAGCCGGTGATTGGGATGGAGTTTGCGATCGTATAAAAGCAGCCTTGCTAGAGAGGGCGAGCACGGGGGCACCGCCCCTACAATCTACTCGTCCCCAGACTCAGCCTGGTAACGCAGATTCTGATACTCCGCCTCAAATTCAACCCCCACAAACTCTCCCACAAATTACCGGAATCGGCATTAGTTGGCCCCTCAGTATCACCAGCGGCTGGGGAATTTACGCCCTGAATTTAACACTGCAACTGCGGCAAAATCCCGCCTGGGAAGTTGCACTTTTAGCACCGCCATCAATCACCTCAGAATCAATGAATCCGCTGCATAAATCGCTGTTGTTACCTGTAATTGACAAGCACAAAAATTTTCAGGAATTAGTAGCAGCAAATTCCGACAAACAAATCAGTTGTAATTTTCCCGTAGTTTACGCTTTGGGGAATAATTTAGCATCCTCTGGAGTTGACAATCAAATTACCAGCGCTTGTCAAATAGGAGTCATATTTTTTGAAGACACGCGAATCACAGCAGAAGCACTAAAAACAGCCAAAAAATATAGCGCGATTGTCGCCGGTTCTAACTGGAATGCGGATGTTTTGAGAAGCTGCGGCTTGACTAATGTGGCGATGGTACATCAAGGAATTGACCCAACAATTTTCCATCCTGCACCCAAATCTAATCTATTTGGCGATCGCTTCGTCATTTTCTCCGGCGGCAAACTGGAATATCGCAAAGGTCAAGATATTGTAATTGCCGCTTTCAAACGATTTCGCGCCAAACATCCAGAGGCTTTGTTATTAACAACATGGCACAACTTCTGGCCTCAGTATATGTTAGGAATCGAACAAACCGGAAACGTTGTCGGACTTCCCAATATCAACGGCGACGGAAGTTTAGGAATTTCCCAATGGTTAGTGGCTAACGGTTTGCCGGTTGACTCTTTTATCGACATCGGCTTAATTCCCAATCACCTCGCCGGACAAATTTTGCGAGAAGCCGACTGCGCTGTTTTCACCAATCGCTGTGAAGGCGGCACTAATTTAGTCGCGATGGAAAGTATGGCCTGCGGAATTCCGACTATTTTATCAGCAAATACTGGTCATTTAGACTTGATTTACAGCAACATTTGCTATCCTTTATCGAGCCAAAGACGAGTTAAACTAACTCCTCCTTTTTCCGGTGTAGAAGGTTGGGGAGAGTCTGATGTGGCAGAAGTTGTCGAGGCTTTGGAACAAGTTTATACTAATCGCGAAGAATCAAAACGGATCGGTTTAGCTGCGGCTAATTTTATGCGGGATTGGACTTGGGAAAAACAGGTTAAGCGCTTTCTTGATGTTATATCAAATTCGCTTTAACAATCATCTTTTCCGGCGAATAGAATTCGCTACTACACAAACCAAGTCCGCGAAGGCGGACTAAATAGGGTTTGCTGAATAATTGATCGCAAACTAAGAACAGGAGCGATCGATATATTCAAACTCAACTAAAGATAGGTTTTTCTGTATCGATTCCACCCAATTATAATTGTAGATTATCTTC
>Ga0164305_10000828_pt1 | contig 12274 bp, 10 predicted proteins | sample Whisoiple_237_MG_FD_110215 | JGI IMG/M metagenome (GOLD analysis project Ga0164305, IMG submission 110215) | Soil microbial communities amended with pyrogenic organic matter from upstate New York, USA - Whitman soil sample_237_MG | ecosystem: Environmental > Terrestrial > Soil > Agricultural... | reverse complement strand
TTCTGCAAACGTCACGATCTCTTCTTGCCTCCGTACATTCCCGCCCAGGTTTTTTTCAACAAATGAAAACCAATCCAATTTTAATCAGAACCGTCGAGAATTCCTCGTCAGCTCAAAAATATTCCTAAGTGCTTTTAGCACATTAGGAATCTATGTATCTAAAGCGGCTTCTCCCCTAAAGCTTGAAACCGCCAATAGGCATCTATATCCGGAAGTTTACCCGAAGCGCCCACTTACATATTCTTGGGTTGCTTTTTCCATGGGGCTTTGGAAGATGACTTCGGTGCGGTCGTACTCCACCAGATATCCCATCCGTTCGCCTTTTTCTGCGGTGGATACGTTAAAAAATGCAGTTCTATCCGCAACTCGGGAAGCTTGCTGCATGTTGTGAGTGACGATGATAATGGTGTATTGCTCTTTCAGTTGGTGAAGCAGTTCTTCCACTCGCAGGGTAGAAATAGGATCAAGCGCAGAGCAGGGTTCATCCATTAACACGACATCGGGTTGAACAGCGATCGCGCGAGCAATACATAAACGCTGTTGTTGCCCTCCTGATAAGGCTAATCCGCTTTCCCGCAGTTTGTCTTTCACCTCATCCCATAAGGCAGCTTGTCTCAAACTGCGCTCTACTAGCTCATCCATATCCCCACGATAACCATTAATCCGAGCGCCAAAAGCTATATTGTCATAAATGGATTTGGGGAAAGGGTTAGGTCTTTGGAACACCATCCCAATTCGCCGACGGACTTCTACTGGATCAATCGTAGAGTCATAGAGATTTTGGTTGTGATAGGTAACTTTGCCTTCTGTGCGGAAATTTTCAATCAGATCATTCAGTCTGTTGAAGCATCGCAGCAAGGTACTTTTACCACAGCCGGAAGGTCCAATAAAAGCTGTGATCTGATTTTTAAAGATATCGATGGAGATATCCCGTAATGCTAGAAAATTACCGTAATAGACCTTGAGATCTTCTGTTCGTAGAACTGTTTCAGCGCGACTGGCTATTTGAGTATTGAAAGGCATAAAAGAGTTATTGGGGTTTGGGCTAATCTACCCACCGATTACGCGGTTAAAAACCTGTCAGTAGACATAAGTATGGGTACTGAATAACGGTGTTTAGTTAGCCAAGTAGCATCGAGATGATACTAACGGGGCTTGAGTACCGAAATACAACACCGAAAATATATTCATTCCATCTTTGCCATATCAAGTATGGCATTTTTCTTCAATAAACTTTCTGACGAGTGATCCAACGAGCAAAAATGCTGGTTAGTAGTACGATGAGGATCAAAATCAGAGATGCAGCCCAAGCAAGCTGCTGCTGGTTTTTATAGGGAACCGTGGCAAAATTATAAATTAAAAATGCCAAAGAAGGGGTTGGAGAAAAGAGATTATTCGGCCAATATTGGCTAGAAAGGGCTGTATAGAGTAAAGGGGCGGTTTCTCCCGTAGCGCGGGCGATCGCTAGGGTAACTCCAGTCACAATTGTGGGGATAGCGGCGGGTAAGACAACTCGAAATACCGTCTGAAAATTAGTTGCCCCTAACCCTATCGAGGCTTGTCGCAATTCTTTGGGCACTAACTGCAAAGCTTCATCCGTTGTTCGCACCACAATCGGTAACATGAGGACTGATAAAGCTACTCCTCCCGCGATCGCCGAGAAAGTCCCCATTGCTAGCACTACAATGCCATAAGCAAATACTCCCGCAATAATAGACGGTACCCCACTGAGAATATTGGTAGCAAAGCGAATCCAGCGAGCTAGCCGACGAGAACTAAACTCAGTTAAATAAATTGCCGCTAAGATGCCAAAGGGAATACTGATTAACGCAGCAATTCCTACCATGAGCAGCGTTCCTAAGATCGCATTACCAAACCCTCCACTCACCTTTTCTAAAGGCTGTGCTGAAGGAGGAGGCGGCAACTGGGTAAACACATTCCAACTTAAACTACTAAAGCCTTGCACAAGGATATAGAACAAAACAGCTAGCAACGGCAAAAGTGCCAAGATGCCACAAATAAATACCAAAATAGTCATCCCCGTGCCCAATAAGGTACGAGGAGATAAGTAAGAACGAGTCAGATCCCTGGTGGCAAATCCTTTAGAAGGCATAATTTAACTAATAAAGAGAATGCTAAAGCCGTTGCATCCGAACAATAATTAACTCAGCCAAAATATTGACAATTAGTGTTAAAACAAATAGCACTAAAGCAGCATACATCAGAGATGCAACTGACAAACCGCTAGCTTCTGCATATTTATTCGCTAGCAGAGAAGAGATGGTATTAGCGGGAGCCAAGATGGAAATACTAATATTGTTAGCATTCCCAATCACCATGGTGACCGCCATTGTTTCTCCCATAGCGCGACCCAATGCTAGCATTACTGCCCCGACAATGCCAGAAAAAGCAGCCGGAATCAAAACTTTAAAGATAGTTTCCCAGCGAGTTGCACCCAATGCTAAAGATGCCTGTCGCAGATCTGGAGGTAGGGAAATGAGCGCTTCCCGCGAGATAGCTGTGATGATTGGCAAAATCATAATGGCTAAAATCACCCCAGCAGGTAACATAGCTGTGCGGGCAGGCGGGGTATTAAAAATGGGTATCCAACCCAAGTGAGCATGAAGCCATCCTCCTAACTCAACTAAGACAGGAGTCAGCACAAAAATACCCCATAGACCATAGACAACGCTAGGAATGGCAGCTAGCAACTCTACCATAAATACTAAAACTACCCGAATTGAAGCAGGTAGAAAATTTTCACTTAATAAGACAGCAGTCCCTATGCCAATCGGGACTGCTAAAAGTAATCCAATAAAGGCACTGACGACCGTCCCATAAAGTTGAGGTAGCACCCCATATTGATTATTAACAGGGTCCCAATTGCTAGAGGCTAAAAAGCCTAAACCAAAGGTTTGCATCGCAGGCAGAGACTTACTACCCACTTCTACAGCAATCAATAGCAGAATACCCGCAACTCCCAGGGCAAACAGGCGAGTAATCCAGATAAAACCCCGATCTAGCAACTTATCTAGTCCAGAGCGAGGTTGAAGGGTTGCTAAATCACTCTTGGGTTGTGTACTCATGTTGGACTAGATTTAAAAACCTATGAAAGGGGCTAATATTCTGGATTACAGCTTTAGATGAAGACTATTTGCTAGGGCTAGGAGAACTAGAAGTACTGGGAGAACTGCTAGGGCTAGAAGGACTAGAAGTACTTGGAGAACTGCTAGAGGTAGCACTGCCTACCTCAATTTTATAGTCTGGACTGAGCTGATCAGCAGCAGCAGCTACTTTTGCAATGACTTTCTGGGGTAAAGGCACATATCCCAGTTCTTCACTCACCTTTTGACCTTCAGTTAAACCATATTCAACCATGGCTTCGATGGCTTTAGCTTTGGTGGGATCAGTATATTGCTTAGGTACCAACAGCCAAGTATAGGTAACGATGGGGTAGGAGTCCTTACCTTCGGGATCAGAGATGAAGGCACGGAGATTATCTGGAAGGGTAACTGCTTCTAGGGTTTTAGAGGCTGCTTCCAGGGTTGGCTGAATGTAACCCCCGGCTTTATTTTCTAAGGCTGCAAAATTAAGATTATTTTGCTTAGCATAGCCGTACTCGACGTAACCGATCGCGCCTTGGGTTTGTTGGATTTGGGCAGTCACCCCTTCGTTGCCTTTAGCACCCACTCCGACTGGCCATTTGACATCCTTGCCTTCTCCCACTTTGGTTTTCCACTCTGGGCTAATCGCACTCAGATGTTTGGTGAATACCCCGGTGGTACCACTACCATCCGAACGGTGAACCAAGGTAATGGGAAGATTGGGTAGAGTGACCCCAGGATTAGCCGCAGCAATCTTTGGATCATTCCAGTTCGTGATCTTACCTAAGAAGATATCTGTATAAACTTGGCGAGGGAGTTTTAGCCCGGTTTGAGCATTGGGGATGTTGTAAGCAAGCACAATGCTACCCGCCGTCATGGGTAGTAGCAAGACACCCTTTTGTACCTTTTGGATTTCTTCATCCTTCATGGCAATGTCGCTAGCCCCAAAGTCTACAGTGCCTTTAGTAAACTGTTCAATCCCAGCACCGCTACCGACGGACTGATAGTTGACTTGTAGCTTGGGATATTTTTTATTCAGGTCGCTAAACCAACGTTGGTAAAGGGGAGATGGAAACGTTGCGCCTGCACCCGTGATGGATAAATTTTGTGCTAAAGCGAGTTTTCCGGTGCTACCCGAAGTCGCAGTAGGATTGGAAGAAGCCCCGGTAGTAGCGGTATTATCAGGAGTTTTTTGTTCACCACAAGCGACTAAACTGACTGTCAGAGCGACTACAGAAATTGAGGTTGCTAGCCGAGTTTGCCGAATCAAATTCATGAGGGAAATCATTGCGCTTAAAGTTTCAGGACTTCTACAGGTAAACCTAGAAAAGGATACCGCTTAACTGTAAAGGTTAGGTTAACAATCAGGTCTTGTTCAAGCAGCACAAACTAAGGTAGATTCGGACTGTGATTAAAAAATCGCCAAGTGCAATTAGAGGCCAAAGCGTGGTTCAAGCGCCCTTATCAACTTCTTTCCATTCACCGATCGCTGATTTTTCTGGCGAGTCTGAACAGCAGCTGCAAGCATGGCTGAACAACTTAGCTGAACAGATTATTGCGGGAGGCAGCCTCAGTCGAGAGGAGGCGATCGCACTGACTCAGATAGAAGGACAAGACAATATTTTGTGGCTGTGCGAAGCAGCAGATCGAGTTCGCCAAGCGTGTTGCGGCAATACTGTAGATTTGTGCAGTATTGTCAATATTAAATCGGGGAATTGCTCAGAAAATTGTGGTTTCTGCGCTCAATCTGCCCACCATCCCGGCAAAGATTCTCCGATTTATGGTTTGAAGTCGCAAACAGAAATTTTGGCTCAAGCAAAAGCGGCGGAAGAAGCTGGGGCAAAGCGGTTTTGCTTAGTCAGTCAGGGACGGGGGATTAAATATAATAGTCCCAAGTCTGGGGAGTTTGAAGAAATTCTGGAAACGGTACGCCAAATTATTGCCGAAACCAGTATTAAGCCTTGTTGTGCCTTGGGAGAAGTCACCCCAGAACAGGCTCAAGCCCTCAAAGAAGCCGGGGTAACGCGCTATAACCATAATTTAGAGTCTTCGGAAAACTTCTTTCCAGAGATTGTCACTACGCATACCTGGCGCGATCGCGTTGAGACCATTCAACATCTCAAAGCCGCAGGCATTCAAGCCTGTACAGGTGGAATTATGGGGCTAGGTGAAAGTTGGGAAGATCGCGTTGATCTGGCTTTTGCTTTGCGAGAGTTAGAAGTGGAATCTGTGCCGCTAAACTTATTGAATCCTAGAAGCGATACACCCCTGAGCGATCGCCCAAAACTTGATCCCTACGAAGCACTGAAGGCGATCGCGATTTTCCGCATGATTCTCCCTCAGCAAATCCTGCGGTATGCTGGCGGTCGTGAAGCCGTGATGGGTGAAATGCAAACTTTAGGTCTCAAAGCTGGCATTAATGCCATGCTCATTGGACATTACCTCACAACCTTAGGACAACCCCCAGAGCAAGACCATGCTATGCTCAATGCTCTAGGACTCAAGGGAGGCGAGGCACCCATTCCAGGTGAGTACCCAACTGTTTAACTGGAGTCAGATGGCATTCTTAGTTAAAACTGCCGCCTGAATCTCAACTGAGAAAAATTTCCCCTACTTTACTAATCCCCTAACTTCTAACTCCTTGCTTGTGTCTGCTCCTCATGAAATTTTGTGGGCCTTAATGGGCTTACTCCTCACGATTGGTGGCAACTTCTTAGAAGCCTATGTCACCAATTTTCCTTGGGATTGGAGTCAGCAAGGAATCCATTCTCACTCTCTCGGCGTTACTTATCAAATTGGGGCAGTCCTGCTAGTCGGATGTTTAGGCGGAAGAAATGCAGGGGCGCTTTCCCAAATTGCTTATTTGGCGATTGGTCTAACTTGGTTTCCGGTCTTTTATCAAGGCGGTGGGTTTGACTATATTAAAGAACCCACCTTTGGTTATTTAGTGGGTTTTATTCCCGGTGCTTGGATTTGTGGCTGGCTTGCCTTTCGCCGCCGTCCTTTGCTCGAATATTTAGCATTTAGTTGCTTGTGTGGTCTTTTCACCGTCCATTTGTGTGGGTTAAGCTACCTGATTGTTAGCCACACGTTAGGCTGGGTAGGCGCTGATGCTCTTCCTTTATGGCAAGCTACTTTAAAGTATTCTTTTTATCCCTTAACTGCTCAGATGGTCGTTAGTTGTGCGGTGGCAGTTGTGGCATTTACGCTGCGCCAGCTAATGTTTTATTAAAGGCATTATTGATATTCACCTAGTCGTTTATTCAATTCGTTTTGATGAAGTTTAAAAATCACCTATTTTGGATTGCAGCTTTAGTAAGTCTGTTGCTTGATCGGCTGACGAAATCTTGGGTGGTGCAAAACTTAACGTTGAATGAACCTTGGGCTTTATTACCAGGAATCTTTCACCTTACCTATGTGACCAATCCAGGGGCAGCTTTTAGTTTATTTCGCGAAGGCGGCGGCTGGTTGCGCTGGTTGTCCTTAATTGTCAGCCTAGGCTTGATGGCGTTGGCTTTGTTAGGACCTCATTTCATTCGCTGGGAACAGATCGGTTATGGTCTGATCTTGGGAGGTGCCCTTGGGAATGGAATTGACCGATTTATTTCGGGTTATGTCGTTGATTTCTTGGAGTTTCGATTAATTCAATTCCCGGTATTTAATCTGGCAGATACATTTATTAATGTGGGAATTGTTTGTTTACTAATTGGCAGTTTTCAAAAGATGCCTGCTTCTGACCGCAGCAATAAGTAATAGCTTTTCTAAATTTTTTCTAATCAGAAATAGTTTTAAGTTTTTCTTAAACTTTTAATAGAATTCTCATAATTTTTATTTAACTTTTCAGCAGTATTTTTACTTATGTACTGTGTTTAGTTGGCATACACGTTATTAAGCTAACTAACCCTTCACGGGAAAAGAGACATGCTGAAAATTAATATTGCACTTTTGACCGGCTTATCAACAACTCTCTTGGCAGCCCCTTCGTTGGCCGCAACTTTTACAGAAGGAGTTCCACAATTCGATCATCAATTTGTGATCATGATGGAAAACCATAGCTATAGTCAGATTATTGGTAATCCCAATGCACCTAACATTAATAAGCTTGCAGATACCTATAACCTAGCAACAAACTACTTTGGCACTACGCACCCTAGTTTACCGAATTACTTGGCTACCATTGGCGGTAGTGAGTTTGGTAATGGGTCTCCCTTTGACCCTAATGGATTCCCCGATCCTCATGGTGGAAATGATAACTCGCCTTGTTTCTCTGCTGGTACGCCTGGTGCTTCTGCTACTTGCGATCCGGCTATCAATAGCCCTAGTATCGTCGATCAGTTAAAGACTAAAGGTTTAACCTGGAAAACTTATCAGGAGAACTTACCCTCGGTAGGCTCTAATTTTGCTTCTTCGGTCACTAATGGAAAGCCTGACAAACTCTACGCAGTTAAGCATAACCCATTTATTTATTTTGCCAGCGTGCAAAATGATCCTGCTGAACTGAACAACATCGTACCTGCTTCTCAGTTGACTATAGACCTTGCTCAGGGAACTGTCCCAAATTTCAGCTTTATTGCCCCTAATCAATGCAATGATATGCATGGTGACCCAGCAGGCGGATGTCCATACGCAGTGACACCTGGCGATGTTAACGATCAAAACCTGATTAAACAAGGTGACACTTACGCAAACTCACTGATTAATCAAATTCAGGCTTCTTCAACCTGGGCGAAAGGAAACAATGTTATTTACCTACTTTGGGATGAAAATGATTTTGGCCCTGAGTTAAATCAAGTGCCTTTGATTGCAATTACCAATAGCGGTTCCAAGGGAGTTAAAGATAATACTCCTTACAATCACTACTCGCTACTCCGTACAATTGAAGATGGGTTTGGTATTACCAATTACTTGAATAACGCTAATACGGCTCAGCCACTAACCCCACTTGTATCTGCTGCTAGCGTTCCAGAACCCTCTTCTTCTATAGGGTTATTAGCTTTGGGTCTAATGGGTTCTGGGTTAGTCCTAAAGCGCCAGTTGAAAATTTCAAAGTAACCAGGCTGATTTTTATCACTAAGTCAATTTGCCTTGTTACATATTAAGAACCGCCGTAGCGGTTTTTTTATTAGCTTAGGAAAGTGTTTAGGTAGCCTAGACACTTTCTTGGCTTTTGTTGCTTAATCTTGATGTCTTACTCGACGGTAAAGATGAGAGATTCCAAATAGGCTAAAGATACTTAGTAAGCCAACAACGCTACTAGGTTCGGGTACTTGTTGATTACTCAAACCTGGTAATGCTTGGGTTCCTTCAACTTTAGCTCCCTGCAATTGGTTGGGATCGAGTCCCAAAGCATCTAAAGCAGTGACAGCAATCTGAGTCGTAGCGACTTTATCAGCTACCGTTGTACCCTTAAGGCTACTTGACAGACCACCGCTACCTACGACTAAAGCAACGTTGGTATCGTCAACGTTAAAACCACCATGTTCGGCTTTTTTAAACTGATTGCCAAGTTTTCCAACATAGACATACCCTGGCTTAACGTTGATGCTGATGTCAGGAGTACGCGAGTCTTTTGATGGATCTCCAAAACCAGATGGTTGATTAGTACCCGAGAAAACTGTGCCAATCCCGTATTCAGGATGGTCTATTGCTAGCTGATTTAAAACCGCAGTCGCTTGAGCAGTTTGGCTTTGGTCTTTTAGCCACAGCAGCGATACATCATCCTGAGTTGCCTGTGCAACCTCAATCCCGGCTGCTGTTAAGGCATCGGGAATCAGGCTACTTTTCACCTGAATTGCCGAGTCTAATCGAGGGCTTTGACCGTGCTTTGCTGTAAGAACTACCAAGGTAGAGTCAAACAGATTATTTGCCTTGAGGGTATCTAAAATCTTGCCGATGCTGGAATCAGTATGGGAAAGAGCATCCTTTAAGACAGTACTAGGTACTCCGTTATCAATGCCGCCTACAGCAGCTTTTTGGGCAACGCTGACTGCTTGAAAATTCATTGCGAAAAGGTTAGGCACTTTGGTCTTGGTGGTTCCTAAAGGATCTAAACCATTGATTTCATTCAAAATGGCATTAACTTTTAGATCGTCGTAGGCTTTAATTAGACTGCCATCGCCACCAGGCTTGCTGTTGTAGGATTTGGTGATGTCATTATTGGCAGTTGGGTCGTCAACCAACTTCCCGTTTTGAACAGAGACTTGAGTAGCATTAATCTCTGGGGAATAGAGTTCGTTAATGGCATTACCTGTCGGACCTTCAGCAATTGTATAGGCGGCAGGGTGCTTGTCGGAGAAAGCTGTATACAATCCAGCGTTATGAGCGACATCGAAAATTGTATTGACTTGGTTGTATTGGTAAGGATAGACAACTTTGCAAGTACCACTAGTGCAATCTTGGGGTAGCAGTGTTGTATCAATGCTGCCTTTACCGAAATCGCCGCCCCCACTAAGAACGGCTGTATTCTTATCAAGATTCTCGGCTAGCAGAACTTCTGTGCCAGGAATAGTAGTGGTATTGCCACCTTCTGCTATCGGTTTTGTTAGTGTTCGGGAGTAGCTGTCGTCGTAGTAGACTCCTGTGGTTTGAGGATTTGCACCCGTTAAATAAGACAAAGTACCAGGAAAAGAGTCTGAAGGAGATGTAGTAAAGGCATTGGTATAAACAACCCCTGATTTCTCGAAGTTGAGTATGTTTGGTAGAGAGCTTGCCAACAATGGATCAGCGATATCTGCGGCATGTAAACCATCGATAGAGAGTATCAGGACGTGCTGATAAGAGCCATTAAGGTTAGCCGCGATCGCTTGGTCAGAAATGGTAACGGTTGCCGAGACTCCACAAAGCATACCGAAGGCGAGCAGCGTTTTGGGCATTTGGTTGGTGATTGCCGATTGAGATTGGTTAAACATGATGTTTTCGTTAAGTTCTTCTGTCGAAGAGGCTTGCGTCTCCGCGACTATTAAATTGAGATCAGAAAATATCTAGGAATTCCACAGCACCGTAATTTTACGGACACAAATTAAATATCAGAGTTAAGAGGGGAATAAGAAACCTTTAAAAAAGCTGAACTTTACTAAATCTTTATAAAAAAATCATGGAGTTAAGCGATCGCGCTGAGGGTTATTTTCACAGAGCTAAGATACAAGTACCTGTGTTCACAACCCTGGCTAAGATGCTGAGAGGTGTAGTTTTTTTACATTGAAGGCTGGGAAGAGACAAGGGGGACAAGGGAGAAAAAGCTGATTTTTTGTTGGTTTGATAGTGTCTACTCATCTATGGATTAAAAACATACACCTGTCAGGCAAACACAGGGGGATTGCCCCTACTGCAAAGCCCAGGCGAGAAAGCGTTCTGTATAGTAGAGAGCTAACTGGTTACTCAGCCCGCTTTGAATCGTATCAAAGACGTGTTCTGCCCAAGGAATTTCTATCCAGACAACTGGGTTGCCAACTGCTTGCAAACGTTGATATAAAGCCCGTCCAAATTTTGCTTCTACAATATGATCGCGATCGCCATAGACTAACAAAGTTGGCGGAAGCCCTGACCGGACGTAGTGGATGGGGGAAGCATCTTGATAGAGGAAAGGAAATTGCGGGAGGGAACCTGCCAGAAAGTCTTCTAATACAGCCCGAACATTAAGCGGATCAGGAAAGGGAGGATTGGCATAACCTCCGGCTAAATCAGTTGGGCCATAGTAACTAACAACTGCCTGAATCGGGATAGGTGAGATTTTGGGTTGATAAGCTGCTAGCAGTGCCAGGTGTGCCCCCGCAGACCGTCCTAACAGGGCAATGTGGTCTAGGTTAACTTCATACTCGGTGGCATGTTGCTGGATAAATTTCAGGGCTGTCTGGACATCCTGAAGTTGGGCTGGAAAGGGAAATTGGGGGGCGTGTCGGTAGTCGATGGCAATGACGGTGTAGCCTTGGGCAGCCATATATTGATTAAAGCTGGCATCCTGGGTAGGCTTTCCGTGTCGCCAAGCACCACTGTAGAAAGTAATTAGGGTGGGATACTTGCCAACTGGCAGGGGATGGTAAATTTCCAGAGTGAGGGGTACGCCGTTGGGAGTGGCAAAACGGACACCAGAGGTATGCCGCACTTGCTTAGCAGGGATGCCTGTAAAAAGATCCGCAAGGACAAAAGGATAGGGACGCATTTGTGCCTGTACAGATTGCGGCACAGTTGCTAGGTAATCTGAGCCAAGTGTGGCTTGCATGGCGGTTGTTGAGCGTGCCACAGTGCCAGGAAATTGCAATAAAGGTAGGGCACTCAAAAGCAGTCCTAGTAAGCTACAGGCGATCGCTAGACGACGCTGACGACTGCGATTTATCACGAATACCACTAGCAACAGGGCGATCGCGTTAAGTGCTAAAAGACCTGGACTAATTTCCGGCGCACCAACTGCCAAAGGTAGCAACCATAGAGTTGGGGCTGGCAAAATAATCCACAAGCTGAGAAACAGACTGACTGCACTCAAAAGCCAGATCAGTTGTCGATATTGAATCGGAAAGCGTTTCAGCACTCATTAACCTTGAGAAGTAAGCGATCGCCTCACCTAAAAACCAATGGATTTAGGCAAAAAAGATGGTGGTATCGATGGGTTGTTCTCCACCAATGCGTTCTATTTTGCCTTGGCAGCAGGCACAAAGGAAGTAGAAGCGGATGCTGTCGGCGTTGGGTTTGATCACTTTGTTGAGACGCGATCGCAACTTAGCATATTGAGGCTCGGTTAAATCGCACTCAAAAACGCTGTACTGCATCCACTGTCCATAGGATTTGAGGATTTTGTGAATCTTGGTGCGTCGCTTGTCCTCTGGTACATCATAAGAAACAACAATGTACATATCTACTTCATGATTAAAGGGGGATATTTTTCGATTTCTCCCATTAAGTATTTGGCTACCAGTCGCGCCTGAATTTCAAACGCTTCTTGATAACTACACTTTCGCCCCATCACAGGATGCTTAAACTCGGATAGCTTCTTAACTTGGTAAAGTCGCAAGAATTTTTGTATTCCTTCTTTCGTCAGTTCCACTCGACCACTGAGAGGTTCTGTGGTGAAATCAGTAATCGAGAGCGATCGCAAGTTAATGGCACTCAGCACGACAGCATCAACCACTAACGGGCGAAACTCTTCCATTAAGTCCAGTGCTAGAGACGGACGACCA
>Ga0164305_10000827_pt1 | contig 12278 bp, 11 predicted proteins | sample Whisoiple_237_MG_FD_110215 | JGI IMG/M metagenome (GOLD analysis project Ga0164305, IMG submission 110215) | Soil microbial communities amended with pyrogenic organic matter from upstate New York, USA - Whitman soil sample_237_MG | ecosystem: Environmental > Terrestrial > Soil > Agricultural... | reverse complement strand
TACTATTTGTAATAATAATAATAATAATGATAGGGCTGGCCTCCAGCTGTCCGATGTCGGCGCCGGCGAGCTTGACCTTTGCGTGCGCAGGCAGGTTGAGGGCGTTGGAGAACACAGCGGTGATCAGGTACCCGCCGGACCCTATGCCGGGGGCAGGAAGGGGAAGGCTACCCAGTCCATTGGTGGCGCAACCCCCGAGAACCGTCGCGGCAGCCGCCGTCGCTGCCAACGTTCGTGTCGTGCGACGTAACGTCATTTCTGCCCCATTGCGGCCAGGCCGTCGAGGACGTAGGTCAGCCCAAAGTCTGGTCCGTAGTCTTGTAATGTTCCGGTACTGCAACCTAATTGGCGAAGATGCATGAGATTGCAGATCTCTTTGGAGTACTGACTATCGGCGAGCAACCTCTCGGGCAGGGGGTGGACCCGGACCGCGCCATTGGCCTGGTCGACGGTGTTGTACAGATTCTCCATGGTCAAAGGCAGCACGTCGATGACCTCGGACAGGTCGCGCTGGTGGTCGGCGAGTGTTTTCAGTGCGGTATCACCGTTGCGGGCAATCTGTTTGAGGTGATCGCGATTCTTTTCTATCAGTGACGCGGCCTCGGCGATGATGGCGTTGATCGTCTTACCGGTGGTTCCGCTGCCCAGGTCTTCGTCGGCGAGCACGTCAGATAAGCGGTGGGTGGTGGACCCGAACTGGCGCACTTTGGCATCGTTATCGGCCGCTGCCGCGGTCAGTGAGCTGAGATCTTTGATGATCGTGGTGAATTGATCGGCGGTCTGAGCGCCCCCGTCGCTGCTGAGGCGGAGCGCGTTGGAGAGCTCGTCGAGTGCTGACTTGATGCGCTCGCCGTTGCCGTCGGTGGTTGCGGCGGCGGCGTTGAGCATGTCGGCGACCGGGCCGCCGCCGTGGCCGTCGCCCTTGAGTGACTTGTTGATTTTGTCCAGCATGTCGAGGACGCGGTCGAAGGAAACCGGGGTCTTTGTTCTGGGTAGCCCGATGGTGTCGTGGTCACCCAACACCGGACCGTCGTGATACGGCGGCGTCAGCTCGATCTGGCGGGCAGTGAGGATCGAGGTCGACATGGTCACGGCGTGTACGTCCGCCGGAATTTTGACGTTGTCGTCCACCGTGAACTCGACGTCTACGTAACTTCCTCGCGGGGTGATGTTTGTGACCCGGCCTACCGGCATGCCCAGGACTGACACTGTGTTGTCGACGTAAAGCCCGGCTGCACTGTCGAACTGGGCGGTCACGGTGATACTGCGCGGTGTCGACAGGAAGTGATACCCGATGCCAGCGATGACGGCGCCAACCAACACGGCCAGCACAGTGGCTACGGCCGTCGGTTTGCGGCGGTTGCTGCTCATTTGCAGTCCTTGAAGTATTGAATCATCCCGAATTGCTTGGCACGTCCACTAATTGCGCACATCCATGAGTCGACGGCGAACGCGTTGGTCAGGTCCATTTCGACGATCGGACCGTAGGCCGTGGCATTGGTAAGTCCCCGCAGCGGCAGCGGAAGTGTCTGCAGCAGGCTGCGGAGCAGGTCATCGTGGTGTCCGAGCATGTCGGTCAATGCGTGCACGGTGGCGAGCATCTCGTCGAGTTGTGGTCGATCGTTGACCACAATGTTGTCGAGATCGGCGGTCAAATTTGTCAGCGCCGCCAGTAGGGCGTGGAAGGCGGCTTGATGAGCGACGAATTCGCCGACCAGATCCTGTCCTTGGTCGATGAGTTGACCGAGATTTGTCTGTTCGGCCCGCAACGTGTTGGCCACGCGCTGCGCGCTCTTGAGCAGCGTGCCGAGTTGATCCCTGCGGTCGGCGATGATCGCTGACAGTGTGTGCAGGTTGGCCATCGCCGCCGGAAGGACGGCCGGCATACCGTTGAGCTGCTTGCCCAGGACCGTCAGCGACTGGGCGAACGTGTCGGAGTCGACCTGGTCGAACGTCGTTGTTGCATCCTGCAGCGCGGCCTGTAGGTCGTAGGGAACTTCGGTGTGGGCGAGTCCGATCGTCTTGTCTGGCAACACGCCCGGGCCGTCGGGGGTGAGTTCCAGATAGCGCGAACCGAGGATGGTGGTGACCTTGATCGCGACTTTGGTGTTCTGGCCCAGCGGGATGTTGTCGCGGATCTTGAGCACCGCGTCGACGTGTTCACTGGCGAGTGAGAGGCTGGAAACGGTGCCCACCTCGATGCCGGCGATGGTGACCGGGTTACCCGGGCTTAGGCCGGCGGCCTGCACGAACTCGGCGGTGTAGCGCGTGTATCCCAGGCCGAGTGCTTTGACGATCAGCGATGCGGCGACCACCACGGCCACCACGGTCAAGGCCACAATCCCGAGCCAGGTCCGATTGAATGATTCAAGGGGACGGCGCCGTACGGACGTGATCACCGAGGACCACCGGATGTTACCCATGAGCGAGGTTGCTGCATCGTGGGGTGTGTTGGCCCAGGTTTTGAGGAGTGATCGGGTTGGCGTTGCCCGGGGTGGCTGCGTTCACAATGAATGTCGTGAGGTCGTTTAATCCCGGAAAGAACCCGGCGACGTTGAGGTCGCAGACGTAGCCATTGGCGTAGGATCCTTCGCCGCTCATGCGGGCGAGACCCTTCAGAAGCAACGGCAGGTTGTCACCGGTGAACGCCAATTGGGGTTCGATGTCCACCATGTGTTTGGCGAAACCTGGCTCTCGCGTGATGAGTTGGTGGGTGGTTGCGTCCTTCGACGGTCCCGAGGCGCTGTCGGCTGGAGTTTTCGTCGCGGGAGGGTCTGCTAGTCGGCGGCTGGATTGGCCTTCGACGTCATCCACGCCCAATATCACTTCGGTCATCCTTGACACTTCCTTGAAAGGGGAACTGCGCGAACGTCTTACAGTCCGGCGATGTCGGGGCGCGGCAGCACGCCCGACTGGGCCGAGCCGTGAACGGTGGGCATGCGAACTCCTTCCGCCTTATCGCGATGTGTCAGTTACTGACGTTACCATCTTATGTCGTCCGTGACTAGACGGGAATTGCGAGGTCGGCTGCTGCTGCTGCGGGACGACACATCGGGGTCGCTTCTCGGGAGGTTGGTCGGTCGGGTGCACCGATGCCGGCCATGAAACCGATTGCGGCCCTTCGGGCCCCGGGCGAGGCCGAAAGCTATGCTCACGCCGTCGTTTCGGGTGAACATCCTGTCGCGACATGACCGCGCCTGTCTGCGCAGGGCAGCGGTCGGGCGGGGTCACGAGCCGATGAACTTCGGCGGCCGGCGCTCGGTGAAGGCAAGAAGGCCTTCGCGCCGGTCGTGGCTGTCGCGCAGCTCGGCGACCAGCTCCTGTTCGAAGGCCAGCCCGTCCCGAAGGTCCAGCTGTGTCGATTTGTCGATCGCCGCCTTGCTCAAGGCTATCGACAGCGGAGCTCGCTGGGCGATGAGCTCGGCCAACTCGATCGCTGCTGTCAGGCTCTTTCCGGCAGTCACAAGTCTATCGACCAGGCCGATGCGGTGGGCCCTGGTCGCGTCGAATCTCTCTCCAGTGAAGATGATCTCCTTTGCGCGGGCCACGCCGATGAGGCGGGGCAGGCGTTGGGTGCCGCCTGCGGCGGGCATCGTCCCGATGGTCACCTCCGGCGAACCGAAGGTCGCATCCTCCGATGCGACCCGCAGATCGCATGCCAGAGCCAGTTCGAGGCCGCCCCCGAGGCAGTAGCCGTGGACGGCGGCGATGAGGGGTCGGGGATAGCCGTCCATCACTACGAACAGTTCGTGCAGCACGTCGGCGAGCTGGTCACCTTCGCCGCTCTCGTATTCGCGTTGGCGCGCCTTGAGATCGCCACCGGCGCAAAACGCGCGTTCCCCTTCGCCGCCGAGCACCAGGACCCGAACGGCAGGATCGCCGGACGCGCGCCGAATGCATTCGGTGAGTTGGATGATCGTGTCTCGGTTAAGCGTGTTAAGCGCTTCGGGTCGATTTAGCGTTGCGACTCCGACGTGGCCTTCAACGCGCCACTTGATCAGTTCGTCAGTCATTGGGGTTCTCCTTTGCCGTGGTGTTGTCGAGGATCGAGCCGCATTGCGTTATGACGCCGGCTGCCAGGTATTCCGAGGCTTCATCGTTGGAGAATCCCCAGTCGGTCAGGATGTCGATGGAATGCTCGCCCAGGTGGTGAGTTGCCAGCGCCTGTGGCGCGGCCGGATGTGCCCCGAGCTGCGCCGGGTATCGCAAGGCCGGTATGTCGCCGGCTGTCGGGTGCTCAACTCGCCAGAGCGCTTCGGTCTCCTGCAGCTGCTCCGCACTGAGCAGGTCGTCGTATTCGAGTACCGGAGCGCACATCACGTCGACGGCCTCCAGAACAGAAACCCATTCCGCTGTTGACCGGTCGACAAGGATCGATTCGATGACATCGGTCAGCTCCGAGCGCGCGCTCAGACGTTTGGTGTTTGTGTCGAACCGGCTGTCGACTGCCAGCTCGGGATGGCCAATTGCTCGACAGAATCGCTCCCATCGTTCGGGCATGTACGCGGCGACCATGAGGTACCCGTCGCCGGTTCTATACGCTTCATTCGGCGAGGAGTAGGGCGCGCCGCTGCCCTGGCGCCCAGCCGACCCAGGGGACTCCATGTGCATCGCCAGCACCGGCAGTTGAAACACCAACGCAGACTGCAGGAGCGAGACGTCGACACGTTGACCTTGCCCTGTTTTCTCCCGATCGAGCAACGCGGCGAGAACCCCCTGAAGCCCGAACATTGCCCCCGCAGTGTCTGCGACGGGAAATCCGACCCGCACGGGCCCACGCCCCGCTTCGCCGGTGACGCTCATAATGCCGCTCGTTGCCTGTATGACGCCGTCGACGCCCGGTCGATCTCGCCACGGGCCGGTCCGGCCGTACGCCGATATCGACAGGTAGATCAGGCGTGGGTTCTGGGCCGAGAGGTCGGAATACCCGATGCCCAGGCGCTCGACGACGCCGGGACGGAAGTTCTCGATGACAACATCGGCCAGCGACGCCATTCGGGTGACGATCGAGGAACCGCCCGGTTTCTTCAGGTCGATGACTGCCCCGCGCTTATTGCGGTTCATGGCCAGAAAGCAGGTGGCGACGCCATCGACGAAGGGGGGTCCGAGCGTTCGTCCCCAATCCCCGCCGGGGGGCTCCACTTTGGCGATCTCGGCTCCGAGGTCGCCAAGCAGCATGGCGCACCAGGGTCCCGCGGCCCCTTGTGACAGGTCGAGGACCCGGATTCCCTCAAGTGGCCGAGTCATCTACACCACCTGCCCTTAGCTGGATGAACCGTGGCCATGAGACACCTTTCTCGCTGCCGCCTGTCAGGCACTGACACTACCACGTAGTGTCAGTGACTGACACATAGTGATAGTATGAAACTGCGGCTTCCGAATGTGCCGCGAAGGGGCACAACTGTCAGCACCGCCTGCGGGTGACCGCCCTGACGAGGTGCGGCCGGGCCGTCACTGTGGGTCCTGCCGAGGCCGAGACAACCCGGTTGGGTCGCTTGAAGAGAGAAGCAACCCAACTGAACCACCAACGAAAGATGGAGCCGAGCACATGCGAATCCTGTTTTCCAGCTTGCCTTTACCTGGCCACTCCTACCCACTGATTCCACTCGCGCTCGCTGCCCGCGACGCAGGTCATGATGTGCGGTTCGCCACGGGCCGGGCGTTTCATCGCAGCCTCGCCGCGTTCAACCTGGAGGCTGTGACCGCCGGAATGAACATCAGCGACGCCTTCGAGCTCGCGAACGGCGGCCCGGTAGACCACTCGGTCATCACCCCGGAGCAACAGGCGGAACTGGAGCATCTGGTGTTCGCGGAAGTACTCCCACGAGCCTTCATGGCTGACCTTGGCCCGGCACTGGAGGAATTGAAGCCCGATCTCGTCGTGCACGAGATCGCCAATACAGGCGCGTTATTCGCGGCCAAGCGCGCCGAAATTCCGGGAGTGTGTCACAACATCGGCCGAGTGACCGGTGACTTCGGGAGCATTTCGATCGCGACTGGGTCGGCCAACCTCGCCTCTGAGTTCAGTATTGAACTGCCCATCCCAGCGGCCCGTGGCGGCGGCAACCTCCTTCTCGACATCTACCCACCATCGTTGCAGGACAAGGAAATACTCGCGATGGATAATCGGGTTGCCCTGCGACCGGTCCCGATCACCGCGCACGGGCAGCTGCCCGAATGGGTCGCCGCCCGAGACCGAAATGGCGGCCGGCCATTGGTCTATGTGACCTTTGGAACGGTGTTCGGCGGAGCGCCGGCCCTGCGACAAGCAATCGAGGGGCTTTCCACGATGGACGCCGACGTGCTGGTCTCAGTCGGGCCCACCGTGGACATTCCGTCGTTAGGGGAGTTTGGCGACTCGGTCAGGATCGACACCTCAGAGCCACAGGCCGAGTTGCTGTCCCACGTGGACCTCGTCGTACACCACGGGGGAACTGGTCTGACACTGGCGGCACTGACCAACGGCGCACCGCAGCTCGTGCTGCCACAAGGCACCGATCAAGTCAGCAACGTCGATCAGGTCAACAACGCCGACGCCGTCGCGGCCGGGGGAGTTGGGGCGAAGCTGATCGGCGATGACCAGACCGCCGAAGCGATCAAGAAGTGCGCTCAAGATCTGCTCAGCGACAGCGAGGCCCGCGCTGCAGCGCGCGCCGTCGCCGCGGAGATCGCCGAAATGCCCTCGCCTGCAGCTACGGTCGCGATGCTGGCATATGCCACGTTGGGATGACGTGACCACTGGGCACACGAGCATGTTCTGGCACATTTTGGACAGCAACAGCACGGACAGTCCCCGAGCCCCGCCCCTATTTGGCGCCGCCAGTTCAGAATTCATCCAATGACCAGTGGTTACCCCGCTGGGATAACTATTACCCCCCTTGTTCATTTCCCCCACCTACAAAGCGCCGTACCGTTCCGCCCAGTGAGGTCCTCCTTCGGGCCAGTGCCCGGTGGACGAGCTGGACCGCCTCGCGGGAACGGTCAACGGCTGATCCGCGAAGCCGCAGGCAGCGGCATCGCCAAGTCCACCCGATCGCACACCATCGGCCAATTACAGGAGAACGCAGTGAACGAAGAGATATCGAAGTACCCGCAGACAGTCGTCATCACCGGCGGCAACTCAGGCCTGGGATACGAATGCGCGAAGACATTGTTGTCGGCCAGCGACGCGACGTGGCACGTAATCTTGGCGTGCCGCGATGCGAATCGTGCTCAAGGGGCAGTCGATCAGTTGACCGCTGACGTCGCGGCGGCAGGACGAGTCGAGGCCATGTCACTGGATCTGGCATCCCTGGCGTCGATTCGCGCCTTTGCAGCCGACCTCACCAACATGCTGAGCGTCAAGGTGATACCACCGTTGCACGCGATAGTGTGCAACGCAGGCGTGAACCCCGGACCGACGCTGTCGACGACCGCGGACGGCTTCGAGTCCACATTCGGAGTGAACCATCTCGGGCACTTCCTGCTGGTCAACGAACTACTGCCGGCATTGCAGCGTCCGGGGCGTGTAGTTGTCGTAGCCAGTGGTGTCCACGATCCGGCGCAGAAGGCCGGGGTGCCGCTGCCGGCGTGGAACGATCCATCCGCCTTGGCCCGAGGCGAACTCGGTGCCGCTGCAGCCTCAGACCGTTCGTTACCGGCCGGTCAACGCCGCTACAGCACGTCGAAACTGGCCAACATCTACTTCACTTACGCCCTGGCCCGGCGACTGCCCGAAGGTGTGACTGCCAACGCCTTCGACCCCGGCTTGATGCCCGGAACGGGCCTATTTCGCAATACGCCGGCACCGTTTCGATTCATCATGAACAAGGTTATGCCCCACGCGATTCCGCTTCTACGTCGGGTGTACTCGCCCAATATCCACACCCCGCAGGAATCCGGAGCCGCGTTGGCCCACCTGGTCGACGACCCCGAACTCGCGGCGATCACGGGTGGATATTTCGAGGGCCGCCGACAAATCCGCTCGTCCGACGAGTCATACAGCGACGAACGTGCCGAGGAACTCTGGAGCGCTAGCCTCGCACTAACAGAGCGGTGACGGTGGGGATCGTGCCGACGCCCCTCCTGCGGTCTTGCACCGGATACGGCGCCAAGTAGGCATATGCCGGTCAGCTACGCGCTGATGGTCATTATTGCGTTGTTGGTCAAAGGTATTCGGATTGTCGAAGCGGACATGAGGGCGCGGGTTCCCGGCTAACGACTCATTGAAGACACCGATCGCGAGTACGGCGGACACCGTACTCGCGATCGACCCTGTGCGAGATGTCGGGTACGCCGTGGGCAGGCGTACTCGTACGGGGCCGGTGGCAGTCACGGTGATGGTTCGCCGGGCCGCCGATATGTTAGGTGTCTCTCACGCAAGAGATTTCGTGACGCGGTCACTCGGCCCGACAATCGCGGCCGGGGAGGACGACCTCGGCGGCCACGCGGGTCGACGTCAGTCTTGGCCCGCGATCGGACGGCTAGGACCGGAGTCGAAGAGTCCTAAGCGCGACGTCGTCGCCTTCGCAACAGTTCGGATAAATCATCGAAAGCTTCGGCGAGTAGCGAGTCGAAGTCGGCTGCGGGATTGGGCATCCAGTCGCGGATCGCTTGGCCGAGTGCGGCCACGCCGACCTGAGCGGCAAGCGTGGCCTGCCGTTCCGGAACGCCGCGTGCCATTAGCGCTTCGGCGGAAACATCTTGCAACAACGCGAAGTTGGTGAGCTCTCGTTCGCGCAGTGCCGGTGTGGCAGCGACGAGCTCCCATCGCGGCTGGGCAAAAGGCCTAATCTCTTCCAAGGTCGGCACCACAGCGCGCGAAGCCTGCCGGAGCACCGCGAGTGGCGCGGGGGCGCCGGGCACGTCGGCGATGGCTTTGGCTAGCGCGGTTCGGAAGGCAATCTGGTTGTAGAACAGCACGTCACGTTTGTCCGGAAAATGGCGGAAAAAGGTGCGCTCGGTAACGCCTGCTGCAGCGGCAATGTCCGCGGCGGTGATGGCTTCGTAGCCCTGTTTGCGGTACAGGTCCAGCGCCGCGATCTGCAGACGCCGGCGAACTGGTTCTGCGCTGCGCGGCATTTCACGAGTGTACCCCATGATGTGTCAGTCGCTGACATTGACTTTCGGCGCCCGTTGACGCACACTGGTAGTGTCAGTGACTGACACATCAGCTAGGTAGAAGGGCTTCACTCATGACCACCGTTACCGGCACATCGTTCGACATCTCCACCCCAGACGGGGAAGCCGACGCTTACCTCTCCCACCCTGACGACGGCCTGGCCCACCCGGGCGTGCTGTTGTTCTCCGACGCCGTCGGCCTGCGCCCTTTGGTGCGCGAGATGGCCGACCGGCTGGCATCCAACGGGTACACCGTGCTGGCGCCCAACGTGTTCTACCGGCTCGGGCGGGCCCCGGTGTTCAAATCACCCGACCAGCTCACGCCCGAAGAAAACAAGGAGTACATGGGAGCGGTCGTCATGCCGGCAGTCATGGCGTTGACGCCCGAGTTGGTTATGAGCGACGCCGGGGTGTACCTGGACACGCTGGCAGCCTCCGAGTACACGACCGACGGCCCGGTGGGCGTCACCGGGTACTGCTTGGGCGCAGGGTTCATGCTGCGCACCGCCGGCACCTATCCTGACCGGGTCGCGGCCGGTGGCGGATTCCACGGCGGCTTCCTGGCCACCGACGCGCCCGACAGCCCACACCTGGTCGCCGACAAGGTCACCGCCGAACTGTTTTTCGGCCATGCGGACCAGGACGAGACCTTGCCGCCCGAGCAGATCGAGCGCCTCAACAAGGCCCTCGATGCCGCCGGCGTGCGCTATCAGGCAGAGGTATACGCCGGCGCGCCCCACGGCTACACACAGGCCGATTTCGCGGCCATCGGCCGCTACAGCCCCGAGGGCACCGAGCGGCACTACCGTGACCTGCTGGCCTTGTTCGACCGAAACCTGCACTAGTTCCGGCACGGACCACCGACTCAGCGTCCGCGGACCACGTGCACCGCTGCGGCGGTCAGAATCTTGATTGGAGCACCAGCGGTGCAGGATGGATCAGCAACACTCGAAGGTTGGTCGCGCTCACCGCGCGACCCGAGCGAGGTGTTTGTGTCCGACGTCATCGGGGTGGGCCCAGACGGTGACTACTGTCTCATCGGAGGGCGCTGCAGGCAATGCGCGCGAGCAGTCTTCCCGCTACGGGAAATGTGCGTGCACTGCCTGTCGCCCGACGTTGACCCGATGCCGCTGTCCGGCGATGGTGTCGTGTACTCCTACACGGTCATTCGCCAAGCGGCTCCAGGGTTTTCCGTGCCGTATGTGCTTGCGTCCGTGGACCTCACGGCTGGAGTTCGAGTCATCGGCCAGGTCAACGATCCGCCTGGGGCGGTAGCCATCGGCACTGCTGTTCGGCTCAAAGTCGAACCTATTGGCGAGGATTCAGCCGGACGGCGAATTGTTGGTTTTCGGTTTCATGTTTCCAAGGAGGACCACGCATGAGCGAGGTGTACATCGCAGGGGTCGGAATGACTCCTTTTGGACGGCACCCGAATACCACGTCGATCGAGCTCGGCGCCAGGGCCGTGATCGAAGCCCTCCAGGATTCTGGTATCGATCCACGGCGCGTGGAGGCCGCCTACTGCGGCAGCGTTTACGAGGGGATATCGATCGGCCAGCGGGTTCTCGCGCAGGTCGGCATGACCGGTCTTCCCGTGACGAATGTCGAAAATGCTTGCTCCAGTGGGGCGGTCGCGCTGCGTGAGGCTTTTTTAGCGGTTCGCGCCGGGGAGCACGATGTTGTTCTGGCTCTCGGGGTGGAGCACCTAACCTCGAAGTTCGCGGGCGCCATCACGCCCGACGAGACGGATTTGGAAACCGTCAATGGGTTGACGATGTCAGGGATCTACGCGATGCGTTCCCAACGCTATATGCACGATTACGGGGTCGATCACGCGCAGGTTGCGCTCGTCAGCGTCAAGAACAAACAACATGCCGCGAACAACTCGCTTGCCCATTTCAGGAAACCCGTCACGGTCGAACAGGTGCTGTCCTCGCGGCCGATCGCAGACCCGCTGACCTTGCTGGAGTGCTCTCCGGCCACTGACGGTGCGGCTGCCGTCCTGGTCGTCTCTGCTAGGGTCGCGGCCCAGTTCCGTGACCGCTGCGTGACCCTCGCAGCATCGACGTTGCGGTCTGGGGAACTCGAAACCCCTGACTCTCAGATGAGTTTCGAGACCCTGACGCAGCTAACAGCGGCGCAGGCGTACGAGCGCGCGGGTGTTGGGCCTGAGGACGTGTCACTAGCCGAAGTGCACGACTGCTTCTCGATCGCGGAAGTTCTACGGGTCGAGGGCGCGGGCCTGTTCCCCCGCGGTGAGTATCTCCATGCTGTCGCGGCGGGTGAGGCGACCATCGGTGGGCGACTTCCGATCAACCCCAGCGGCGGTCTGCTGGGCAAGGGCCACCCTCTGGGGGCAACCGGAATCGCACAGGTCGTTGAGCTAGTCAGGCAGCTGCGAGGGGAGGCCGGCGACAGGCAGGTTGACGGCGCTCGGGTCGGTCTCGCGCACTGTCGTGGCGGAAAGACCGTCGGCATTGATGCCGCCGCGTGCACCTTGCAAATACTCGTGAAGTAAGCCGCGACAATGAGAGGTGACCATTACCACGAATCCTATTTTCAACGACAACAAACTGAAGCTGGGTACATTCTGCACCAATGGGCGCGCAGGCGCCGCACACACGCTCGTGCCCGAAGGCAATAAGCTCAACTGGCCGCGCGCGGTCGAGATCGCCCAGAAGGCCGATCGCGCGGGGTATGAAGCCGTGGTCCCCTTGGCAGGGCGTTCGGCCGGGGACTCTAGAACTGATCAATCGGACTCATCCACCGGGAACACGCCAGAGAATTCTGCAACCCGATGAATATCGGCTTCACTTCCTCGACAGGGCGTCAGCGCGGCCGATGACATAGGCGACCATCGCCGAATCGAGGTATGCGCGGACCTCGACAATGAAGTCACCGTCGAAACGGCAAACCCAGCAATATCGATTGTCGAACGGAACCCCCTCGGAGGTCGTCGCGATCGCCTGGAGTTCAGCGATGGTGTAGTCATCGGCTACGTGCAGGTTCCGCACCTCGAGGCGGAGGCCGTCGCGCATCAACGGACTCAATATCGTGAAGGTCGAATCGAAAAAAGCCCGCTTGCTGGTATAGGTGCCGGCCAATGGATGCGTGCCCTCCACTGTCCAGGACACACTGTCGGATACGCGCTCGAAGAACTGGCCGGTGGTGGCGGGGTC
>Ga0164305_10000825_pt1 | contig 12283 bp, 6 predicted proteins | sample Whisoiple_237_MG_FD_110215 | JGI IMG/M metagenome (GOLD analysis project Ga0164305, IMG submission 110215) | Soil microbial communities amended with pyrogenic organic matter from upstate New York, USA - Whitman soil sample_237_MG | ecosystem: Environmental > Terrestrial > Soil > Agricultural... | reverse complement strand
GAAATTGCCCTGCAATATGAAGGGCAGGTCAAGGTAGTAAAAGTTAATACCGACGAGAATCCTAACGTGGCCAGCCAATACGGTATCCGCAGCATTCCGACGCTGATGATATTTAAGGGCGGTCAACGTGTAGATATGGTGGTTGGGGCAGTTCCTAAAACTACTCTGGCCAACACTCTGGAAAAGTACATTTAACTGAACTGCGATCGGTTTCGCGCCGTTCTTTTTGGGCCGCGAAAGCTAACTCGCTTCAGAACCGGGGCAAAGCTACGGGAAAAGTTATTAGTGGCCAGCAGGGCAATTTGCTGGTGGCTATTGGCTTATAACTTTGGCTTGCCCCTTAATTTTTAGTAGAGACAATTTGTTATCGTTTCGGAAAAATTCATGATTCGTTCTGGGTCTGGTCAAGGTTTTGAGTCCCTCCAAGCTGAAGTGATGGATTTGCTCGATCGCTTGCCAATGTTGAAGCACTCTGAGTGGATCGAACGATCGCTCTCTACTTTAGTGCAAATGGCCGGAGAGGAGCTCGATCGCCTAGACTGGAAAATTATTGCGGCGTCGCTCCGAGATATGGAGAGAGCTTTTGAGATGTTTTATCCTTACCGCCACGTTCGCAAAATTGTGATTTTTGGTTCGGCGAGGGTGTCGCCGCAATCGGCAGAATATTTGATGGCCAGAGACTTTGCGCGCGCGATCGCCCAGCAGGGGTTTATGGTGATTACTGGCGGCGGCGGCGGAATTATGCAGGCGGGGAACGAGGGGGCGACGGCTGAACGTTCTTTTGGGCTGAACATTCAGTTGCCTTTTGAACAGAGTTCTAATCCTTTCATTGCCGGCGATCGCAAATTGCTCAATTTTAAATATTTTTTCACTCGCAAGTTATTTTTTCTCCGGGAGAGCGATGCTTTGGCTCTGTTTCCGGGCGGTTTTGGCACTCTAGACGAGGCTTTTGAGTGTCTGACTTTGACTCAAACTGGCAAGTTCGGGCCGGCTCCTTTGGTGTTGATCGATCGACCGGGAGGAGATTATTGGCTTGATTGGAATTATTTTGTGCAAAAACAATTGCGGGGCCGGGGTTTGATTTCAGCCAACGATCGCAGCCTGTATACGATTACTGACGATGTAAATGTCGCTTGCGAGGCGATCGCAAGTTTTTATCTGGTTTATCACTCCTGCCGCTACGTGCGCGAAAAACTGGTAATTCGCTTAAAAACAGAGCTTTCTGAGGAGAATGTCGATCGGCTAAATACTGATTTTAGCGATATTGTTGTCACCGGAAAAATTGAAAAAAGTCAAGCTTTGCCGCCGGAAATTGGAGATGCAACTTTCGATATGCCGCGCCTAGTTTTGCATTTCAACCAGCGGGATTTGGGCCGGCTTTACCAGCTAATTGCTGCTATTAATCAAATGGGTGCAGCATCACCCGCCGCAGCGCATCCCGAACAAAAATAATTGTTAGTCATTAGTCATTAGTCAACAGTCAACCGTTATTAATCTGTAGGGGCGGGTTTCACGAGAAATATTTGTAACTAACTCAGGGGATAAATAAACCCGCCCCTCTGATTGAGATAAATTTGACCACGAATTTCTTGATGGTACAAGCCCCCGCATTTATCCGTGGAATCAATCCAAAATCGAAAATCGAAAATCCTCAAGCTCCCGCATTTATCCGTGGGGTCGCCTCTAAAATCGAAAATCGAAAATCGAAAATCGATTGACCGACTGTCTTTTGACAAAATCGATTAGCTAGATTTATGATAGTCAACACTCATCAATAATCAATCAGCAGTAAAAAAACTAATGACTAATGACTGCTAACTACTGACTCAAAATGTTAGACCTGCAGCTAATTGCAATTTTGGGATTTCTCGGCAGTTTCGGTCACTGCGCCGGGATGTGCGGCCCGCTGACAATGGCGTTTTCTCTTTCTAATTCCCGCAACGATAAATTAGCTGCTTTCCGCTTTCATTTGCTGCTAAATTTGGGGAGAATGGCTGCTTACGCTTTGGTTGGTGCTGCAATTGGGGGGCTGGGTTCGGTGTTAATTGCTGGCGGACTTTTGGCCGGTACGGGTAGCGAATTGCGGCGGGCGATCGCACTTCTGACGGGCACGATGCTGATTTGGTTCGGAGTAGGGCAAATTAAACCGAACTTGCTGCCGCGATTGCCCCTGCTGCACCCGCTGTCGCACGATCGAGTCGGACAAGCAATGAGCAAGCTTTCGGCGCAAAAAAACTGGTGGGTGCCAATGGCTTTGGGTTTGCTTTGGGGTTTGATTCCCTGCGGTTTCCTCTACGCGGCGCAGATTAAGGCGGCGGAAACGGGAAACCCGGTTTTCGGTGCGGCGACGATGCTGGCTTTTGGACTCGGCACCTTGCCAACTATGCTGGGATTGAGTTTTTTTGCTGGCAGATTGAGCGCCGACAAGCGCAGTCAACTGTTTCGTGCGGGTGGTTGGGTGACAGTGGCGATCGGGATTCTTACCTTGCTGCGAACCGATGAAATGGTAGATTTTACCGGCCACGCAGCGCTGCTGTGCTTGATGCTAGCACTGTTGGCGCGTCCGGTTAGCAAGTTTTTGCCGCAACTGTTGCGCTATCGCCGCGCCTTGGGTGTGGGCGCGTTTGTCCTAGCAGTCGCCCACACGTTTCATATGCTGGATCATACGCTGCAATGGAATTTTGACGCGCTATCTTTTATGTTGCCGCAGCACCAGTTGGGAATGGCGGCGGGGATGACGGCGCTGCTGTTGATGTTGCCGGCGGCGGTTACAAGTTGCGATCGCATTCAAAATTTTTTAGGCCAACTGTGGCGAATGCTTCACCTGTTAAGCGTTCCAGCTTTCTTGCTGTGCGCTGTACACGCCGCACTCATCGGTTCCCACTATCTCGGCGGCTTTGAATGGAAGTTGCACAATCAACTGCTGACAGCCGTGTTAGCGCTGGTTGTGGTATTAGTTATTTTTGTGCGATCGCGCTTGTTTTGGTCAATTTTATCACTAGAAAATTTCTATGTTTCACCTGTCAAACAAAAGTAAAAGTTTGGGATTGTTAGTTTTTTTGGGATTGCTAATTGAAGCAGCAATTCCCAATGCGCCGCAGTTAAACTCAATTTCTGTTTTGGCGCACCAAGTCGAACTATCGGGAGATGTAGCCGCTACCTTTCACCTCGAACCCAACCACAATCCCCGCGCCGGACAGCCTGCGAAAGTGTGGTTTGCGCTGACTAGCAGGGGCGGTCAAATTATCCCGCTAGAGCAGTGTAATTGCCAATTGGCTGTTTATCTAAAAAATCGTAAAGATGGGGATAAGCCGCTGATGCAGCCGCCTTTAAAAGCCATATCGGCGGAGAAATATCAAGGAATACCCGGAGCAGATATCGTGTTTCCCAAGGCGGGGATTTACGAACTTGAATTGAGCGGAAAAGCCAAAAATAAAGCTAGTTTTAAACCCTTTAAACTGACTTATACAGTCACGGTTCGCTAAAAGAATCTTTCCATCACCGAACATAAATATTGTAGGGGCGGGTTCACCGACAATAAATGGCTAAAACCCACAATCTCATAAACCCGCCCCCACCCAACGGCAAATCATAATCTACCTATTTTAAAATACAAGAAAATATAACCCAAATCTGTATAAAACCTTAAAAGTTGCCAACTCTACAAAATGTCACAAATTTTTACACTACATTATAACCAGTGTCAATTCTGGAACTCGTACAAGCTAACCTCTCTTGAACTGACCAAAGGGTATAACGATGGATATCTTATCTAACACCGTGGTGCTATCGCGGATGCAATTTGCGCTAACCGCCATATTTCATATGCTGTGGCCAGTTCTGACAACTGGAATGGGGATTTATCTGGTAATTGTTGAAGGAATGTGGCTGAAAACTCGCAATCCCGACTACTACCATCACGCTCGTTTTTGGTCTAAACTTTACGTCCTTAACTTCGGAATAGGAGTAGCTTCTGGAATTCCGATGGAATTTCAATTCGGCACAAACTGGGCACCATTTTCAGAAGCAGTCGGTGACTTTTTTGGCAGCATTTTGGGATTTGAAGCTTCAATGGCATTTATGCTAGAAGCCGGCTTTTTAGGAATTATGCTGTTTGGTTGGGAGCGCGTTCACCCGATCGTCCATTATTTCGCTACAATCATGGTAGCCTTCGGCGCTAACCTATCCACAGTCTGGATTTTAGTCGCTAACTCTTGGCTGCAAACTCCTGCGGGCGGAGAAATGGTCAATGGCAAGTTTATTGTCAGCGATTACTTTCAAGCAATTATGAACCCGTTCGCATTAAACAGCATTCTCCATATGTTTTTTGCGACGTTAGAAACTTCGCTGTTTGTCATTGGGGGAATTAGCGCTTGGTACATTCTCAATAAGCGCAACCAAGCCTTTTTTTCCAAGTCTTTAAAAATTGCCATAGCGACAGCCATCGCCGTTGCACCTTTGCAAATATACATCGGACATTTGAGCGCTGAACAAGTCTATCACTATCAACCCACTAAATTAGCAGCAATCGAAGCTAAGTGGGAAACTTCACCAGCGGGAGAGTCCGCCGATTGGACTTTGCTAGCTTTACCTAATGAAAAAGCCCAAAAAAATGACTGGGAAATTAGTGTCCCTAATGGCTTAGGATACGTTCTGGAATTCAAACAAAAACTCTCTGAACCCGTACTCGGATTGAAGGAATGGAAGCCAGAAGATAGACCCCGGATGGTGGGTTTAATCTATTATTGTTTCCGCATCATGTCCGGCATTGGATTCTTCTTTGTGGGATTGATGCTGTTCAGTATAATTCAGTGGCTGCGAGGCAAACTTTCTGCTGAAAATATCGGCAGTCAACCTTGGCTGATGCGCGCTTGGGTATTAGCTGCTCCCCTAGGATATATTGCTGTAGAATCGGGTTGGATTGTGCGCTGTGTCGGTAGACAACCGTGGGCTTTATACGGGCAAATTCGCACTGCTGACGCGGTGTCAAACATTCCCGCCAGCAATGTTTTAACTTCTCTCAGTTTCTTTGCTGTTGTTTACAGCTTTTTGTTTGTTTGTGCCTTGTATTTTGGCAGCCGAATTATCCGCCAAGGGCCTAATTTAAGTCTGCCTGTGCCAGGTTTAGACAATGAACCTGCAATCGAAAGTCAACCCGCAGAACACATTCCAGATCAACGTCCCGTAGAAGCACAACAATAGGAGATTTTATGCAAGCTTTGGAGCATTTTCTCCCACAAGTTTGGTTTGTAGTTTTGGCTTTGTTTCTCCTGCTATATGTCATGCTAGACGGTTTTGACTTAGGAGTAGGTATCCTGTCTCTGACTGCTTCTGACGAGGAACGCCGGGGCATTTTAATGACGAGTTTGGGCAACGTTTGGGATGCTAACGAAACTTGGCTGGTGTTGATGGGAGGCGCTTTATTTGGCGCATTTCCCCTCGCTTACGGTACGATTTTGACAGCGCTGTACATACCGATTTGCATGATGCTTTTTGGTTTGATATTTCGGGCTGTTGCCTTTGAGTTTCGCGAGCATTCTAATCGCAAATTATTCTGGAATTATGCCTTTGGTGCTGGCAGTTTTTTAGCAGCTTTAGCTCAAGGATTTGCCCTCGGTGCGGTGCTCGAAGGCATTGCGGTTGATGAAGCCGGTCACTTTGTAGGTTCTACTTGGGACTGGTTGGATTGGCGATCGATCTTGGTTGCTTTGACGCTGATTCAAGGCTATGTTTTGATCGGTTCAACTTATCTAATTATGAAAACAGAGGGCGAACTGCAAACAAATCACTATCGCACGGCTAAAATTGCGGCGGTGACAACTTTAATCGGAGCGATTTTAATTACGATCGCCACTCCGATTTTTTACGAAAGTGCTAGAGCCAGGTTGTTCGATAAACCGCTAGTTTATGTCTTTGCCGCGATTCCTTTGTTGGGAGTCCTGTTGGTGGGACTGCTGCTGAAAAGTCTCGCTAGCAAAGAAGAACGCACGCCGTTTATCTGGACGATTCTGATTTTTTTGCTCACTTTCATCGGCTTGGGATTGATTGTTTTTCCCTACATTATTCCCTCGCAAATCACGATTTACCAAGCCGCTGCTTCGCCCAGCGCTTTGGTATTTATGATTGTATTCATCGGCTTTCTGATCCCGATTATGATTTTTTACAACATCTACAATTATGTTGTGTTTCGGGGTAAGGTTGTCGGCGGTCACTACGGGGAATAAAGCATAATAAAACCGCAGATGCAGGCTAATGTACGCAGATAGTATCAAGTTTATATCCTGGTTTATCTGCGTATATTTGCGGTTAAAAATTACAAATTATTGTTTTCTGATACAATCACAACTTACGCAACCATACTATACATACCATAGCGCAAATAGTGCAGAGTAGGCAAAAGAACTAATTTAGGATTAGCGATTGCACGTCACGCCACCTGAAATTTGAAATTTGAGAGCGATCGCACGAATGAGTCCGGGGCTTGCGATCGGGATGGGGAGCTTTTTTCACGGGTACACGGATGAATCCGGATGCTTGTGACCAAATTGCTTGATTGTCAAATAATAGTTGATAAACATTGGGAAAAAATTACAGTTAATTCTGTCCCTAGCGAGAGTGCAGAGTTTGCGATCGCTATCTTTGTCAAATAATAAAATATAATGGAATAGAAGGGTTTAATTTAACTCTTTGATAAGAGAGGGTCAACAAGTTATGGATGCGATCGCAAATTTGTCAGGTTATCAGATTACAGAGAAACTTTATGTAGGTACACGTACCCTAGTCTATCGAGGCATCCGTACCCGTGACGAATACCCAGTCGTCGTCAAACTGCTGCGAAACAAATACCCCACCTTCAACGATCTCGTCCAGTTTCGCAACCAATATACCATTGCCAAAAATCTCGACTTCCCTCACATCGTCAAAGCCCTGACGCTGGAAGTCTACCAGAATAGCTATGTCCTAGTAATGGAGGACTTTGGCGGAGTCTCCCTATCTACTTATCTAAAAACAGTAACAAATGAAACCCAACCTTCTCAAGCTTTACCTTTAGCAGAATTTCTCCAACTCGCCATACAACTAACAGACATTATCCACTATCTCTACCAAAACCGAGTCATTCACAAAGATATTAAACCCGCTAATATTCTCATTAATCCCGACACCAAAGAAATTCAACTAATTGACTTTAGTATTGCATCCCTCCTACCACGAGAAACCCAAGAAATCCAGAATCCCAATATTTTAGAAGGAACATTAGCCTATCTCTCCCCCGAACAAACAGGACGGATGAATCGAGGTATTGACTATCGTAGTGACTTTTATTCCCTGGGGGTGACCTTTTATGAATTGTTGACAGGACAGTTGCCATTTATCTCTGATGATCCGATGAAATTGGTGCATTGTCACCTCGCTAAACACTCGATACCGATCCATCAAATAAATCCAGAACTTCCCCTAATTTTATCGAAAATTGTCAGTAAGCTGATGGCGAAAAATGCCGAAAAACGCTATCAAAGTGCATTAGGACTCAAGCACGATTTAGAAAATTGTTTATTTCAGTTACAAAAAACAGCCAAGATAGAATATTTTGAACTTGGCAAGCGAGATATTAGCGATCGCTTTACTATCCCCGAAAAGCTCTACGGTAGAGAAAAAGAAGTCGCTCAACTATTAGCTGCCTTTGAGCGAGTCAGTCTGGGAGCAACAGAAATGATGCTAGTAGCAGGTTTTTCGGGAATTGGGAAAACCGCCGTTGTCAATGAAGTTCATAAACCCATTGTCCGTCAGCGCGGTTATTTTATCAAAGGCAAATACGATCAATTTCAACGCAACATTCCCTTCAGTGCGTTTGTGCAAGCCTTCCGCGACTTAATGGGTCAATTGCTATCAGAATCGGATACCCAACTGCAAACATGGAAAACCCAAATTTTAGCAGCAGTGGGAGACAACGGACAAGTATTGATTGACGTAATTCCTGAGTTAGAACGCATCATTGGCGCTCAACCCCCTGCATCATATCTGTCGGGAAGTGCGGCACAGAATCGCTTTAATCTGCTCATGCAGAAATTCGTGCAAGTTTTCACCAGCAAAGAACATCCTTTAGTGATGTTTTTGGATGACTTGCAATGGGCGGATTCAGCCTCTCTGAATTTGCTACAATTATTGATGATGGATACAGGATATTTATTAGTATTGGGTGCCTATCGAGATAATGAAGTTTCGCCCGTACATCCATTTATCTTAACAGTGGATGAGATAGTTAAAACTGGGGCAACAGTGAATAGGATTACTTTGCCAGCGTTAAGCGAACCAGATATGAATTTGTTGGTGGCGGATACGCTGAATTGCGAATCATCCCTTGCCCAACCTTTGACAAAATTAGTATATCAAAAAACTCAGGGAAATCCTTTTTTTGCCACTCAGTTTCTCAAGGCTTTACATGACGAGAAGCTCATTAGCTTTAACTGGGATATTCGGCATTGGCAGTGTGACCTTGCCCAAGTCAAAGCCTTAGCTATCACTGATGATGTCGTTGAGTTCATGGCATTGCAATTGCAGAAGTTACCCAGAGAAACTCAGGAGGTTCTCACATTAGCTGCTTGTATAGGAGCGCAGTTTGATTTGAACACCTTAGTAATTGTCAGTGAAAAATCTGCTGGAATGACGGCTACCGCTTTATGGAAAGCATTGCAGGAAGGTTTGGTAATTCCCACGAGCAAAATATATAAGTTCTTTACAGAATCGGAGAGTGATGAAGTTGTAAAGGCTGCAGCTAATCCAACTTATCGATTTTTACACGATCGCGTCCAGCAAGCCGCATATTCCCTGATTCCAGATTCACAGAAAAAAGCAACTCATCTCAAAATAGGACAGTTACTCCAGCAAAATTGCGCCGAAATAGAGCAAGAGGAAAAACTGTTTGATATTGTCGGGCATTTGAATCGAGGAATTGAGTTAATCGTCCAACCGAGCGAACGAGAAGCCTTAGCTCAACTAAACTTAGAAGCCGGACGCAAGGCCAGAAATTCTACAGCTTATGCTGCGGCAAGAGTCTATCTACAAACTGGGATTGAGTTACTCACAGCCAACTGTTGGCTAAGTCAGTATGAATTAACCCTGAACCTCTATGTTGCTGCTGCTGAAGCCGCCTATTTGAATGCTGACTTTGATGGCATGGAACAGATGGCAGCACAAGTGCTGCAAGCAGCCCAGACAATCTTAGACAAAATCAAAATTTACGAAATTCAAATCGCCGCCCAGACAGCACAGAGCAAGTCATTAGAAGCCATTGCAGTAGCAAGAGATGCACTCTGGCAATTGGGGGTTGAACTACCCACCGAAGCTGACGAAGCTTTGATTGGTAAAGCGCTAGAAGCCGTTGCCAGCCAACTCCAAGGTAGACGGATTGAAGAGCTAGTTAATCTGCAGGTGATAACTGATGCCAAGGCTCAGGCTGCCATGCCACTATTAGCAACATTATATTCTCCCATCTTTCTGGGAATGCCCGGTTTGCTGCCCCTACTTAGCTGCAAGATGGTGAGTTTATCGCTCTCCTTTGGGAATGCGCCAGCATCGACGGTGGGGTATGGCATTCACGGACTGGTGTTGTGTGCCTTTTTCGGAGAGGTGGAAACGGGGTATGCCTTTGGTAAATTGGCACTTTCATTGCTGGATAGGTTCCATGTCCGGGAATTCAAGTCCATGATTCTGAATCTATTTGGAGCCTTTATTCAGCATCGCAAAGAAGCAATGAGGGCAGTGATGCTGACGACGAAAGATAGCTATAGGTGGGGCATGGAAACTGGCGATTTTCTAAGCGCTGGCTACAGCATGGTCACTTACAGCTATATGAACTTTTTCAGTGGAGTAGAACTGAGCAATTTGGAATCAGAAATAGCAAGTTACAGCGCCGCCTTGGCTCAGGTAAAGCAATATTCGGCTCAGATTTATGTAGATATGCTGCGGCAGACGGTGAATAACTTAAAGGAAGTCGAGATTCTGTCGGATTGCTTAATCGGCCTGGCCTACGATGAAACAGTGATGATGCCCAAGCATAATCAGGATTATGAATTCACTGCCATCGCCGAGGTTTATATCTACAAACTGTTGCTTGCTTACTGCTTTGGTAACTACAAAGAGGCGAGCAATTACATTAGCCAAGCCCAGCCCTATTTGATAGCAGTACCGGGATGTATTTTTATTCCCATTTTCCATTTCTATGCAGCCCTGACGCACCTGGCACTTTTACCGACACAGCCAGAAATTGAGCAAGCTGATGTTCTGGCCTCTCTGGAAACCCATCAAACGACTCTGCACCAGTGGGCGCAAAATGCTCCCATGAATCATCTGCATAAGTGGTATTTAGTTGAAGCAGAACGGCAGCGGGTTTTGGGTTACAAGGCTGATGCACTGGAAATGTACGATCGCGCCATCTCCCTCGCTAAAGAAAATCTATTCCTCAACGAAGAAGCCCTCGCCAACGAACTAGCAGCTAAATTCTACTTGGAATGGGGCAAAGAAAAAGTAGCTCAAGCCTATATGATTGAAGCATATTATTGTTATGCCCGATGGGGAGCTAAAGCCAAAATTGACTATTTGGAAAAACGTTATCCTCGCCTTCTCGGTATTATCCTTCAGCAAGCTCAAGCCTTTAGTTCCTTAAAGGAAACGATCGCCCGGGGAACAATTACTTATAATACCAACTCTTCTAGCAGCAACTCTGAATTTCTCGATTTTCCTACTCTGATCAAAGCCTCTCAAGCCATTTCTGGGGAGATTGAACTAGATAAACTCCTGACTACTCTCCTAAAAATATCGATCGCGAATGCTGGCGCCACTAAGTGTGTCTTATTGCTCAAACAGAAACAGTATTTACAGGTAGCGGCTCTTGTAGCAGAGGGACAGGAACCTGAGCTATTACCGTCAATCCCTCTAGAATCAAGTCAGGATGTAGCGATTAGTTTGGTCAATACAGTCAAGCGTACTTTGAAACCTTTGGTAATAGTTGATGCTAGGGTAAGTTCCCAGGTTGTGAGCGATCGCTATATTGAACAGCACCAGCCGATCAGTGTTCTTTGTATTCCAGTTCTTAATCAAGGGCACTTGATAGGAGTTTTATACCTGGAAAATAACCTGACGGTTGGGGCATTTACGAGCGATCGCATTGAAGTGCTAAATTTGCTGGCTTCTCAAGCTGCTATTTCCTTAGAAAATGCCCGTTTGTATCAAGAATCTCAACAAGCATTTACCGCTCTCAAACAAGCACAAATAAAAATCGTTCAAAGTGAAAAGATGTCAGCTTTGGGAAACTTAGTGGCTGGGGTTGCTCACGAAATTAATAATCCAGTTGGTTTCCTGGTTGGTAATATTCAACCTGCCTTAGATTATATCAAAGATTTGTTTGGGTTGCTCGATTTGTATGAACAAAAATATCCCCAAGTCGATCCAGAGATTCAAGAGGAAATCGAGAACATCGATCTGGACTACATCCGGGAAGATTTACCGAAATTAGTCAGTTCGATGCGGGAAGGCGTGAAGCGGATTCGAGATATTAGTACCAGTCTACGGACATTCTCCCGTGCCGATACTAACTATCCCGTAGCTTGCAATATCCACGATGGCATCGATAGCACCATTATGATTCTGAAACATCGCCTCAAGGCTAACGATACTCGTCCAGAAATCAAAGTGATTAGGGAATATGGGAATTTGCCACCCGTGGAGTGTTATGCCGGACAGTTGAATCAAGTGTTTATGAATTTGTTAGGTAATGCGATCGATGCTTTGGAGGAATCAAATCAAGGACGACCTTATGCAGAAATTGTCAATGAAATTACCATTAAAACCGACATTTATCAGCAGGACAAAAAACAAGCGATTATTTGCATTAAAGATAACGGCGTGGGCATAAGTGAAGCAGTGCGAGAGAATATTTTTGATGAGTTATTTACAACTAAAGGTGTGGGTAAAGGCACGGGATTGGGATTGGCGATCGCACGGCAGATTGTGGTTGAGAAACACGGCGGTACAATCGAGGTAAATTCTGTATTAGGAGAAGGGACGGAGTTTACAATTTTATTGCCGATGAAAGGATAAAACTATCTTGATAGATCGCCATCTTTTAAAGTGAAAAAGAATAAAAGCGGTAGAGTCTGTCGCCTGGGGATTTCGCAGTTTATTCTCCTCAGACTCGACCAATAAAAGTGTATACTTAGTTACAATAGTCAATGTCTAAGATGGAGTAATCCAGAGGAGTGCAGCAGTGGATTTGACAAACCGAATT
>Ga0164305_10000822_pt1 | contig 12287 bp, 21 predicted proteins | sample Whisoiple_237_MG_FD_110215 | JGI IMG/M metagenome (GOLD analysis project Ga0164305, IMG submission 110215) | Soil microbial communities amended with pyrogenic organic matter from upstate New York, USA - Whitman soil sample_237_MG | ecosystem: Environmental > Terrestrial > Soil > Agricultural... | reverse complement strand
GTCGGAGTCAACTTTACGGCGTGTCAACATATGATCCTGACCGATGAGGAATGGAATCCTGGCATGGAAGATCAGGCCATGAAGAGGATTCACCGCATCGGACAGACTCAGAGCACGATCGTAGATATCCTCCGACTCACCGATCACATTGATGTCTGGCTCGCTGACCTTATCTCTAGCAAGCGAGCAATGATTAACGACTTCAACGACAAGAATGCAGTGTATGCCGAACTGCGCAACCTTCTCACTCGCGCCCCCGACAAGAAAGATTGACAATGCCTATGTATGTAGTGTTTTCAGGAACCGGTCTCGAAGGCCCCGACACCACTGTTGCTATTGCAACCACGCAAGCAGCCGCCAAAGTTTTCTCTGAGAACATTTATTATGGCTACTGGGAAGAAGTACCAGTAGTAGTTGAAACCACAAGCGAAGCTTTCAAAAAGGCCGCAGAGTGGGGTACTAAATGGCGGAGTGAATGGTAATGAAACCAGACAGTCTTATTTGGGAATGCCCACTATGCGGTGCCAAGATTGAAATGCCACGCGAAGGTCCTAAGTATTGGACAGAGCGTCTTGTCGATGAACATAAACATGAACACCAGCGTTACGGATTGAAGCTGGTATGATGATGACATGGCATATTGGGGTAAGGATTATTGGAAGGCGACCGCTGAACGAACTCTCGGAACCGCGGCCGCTTCTGCAATTGGTGTCCTGACTGTCGGTGCAGTGTCCGACATTGACTGGGCAAACACCGCAAGTGTTGTCGGACTAGCAGCTTTGATTGCATTTCTAAAGTGCATCACTGCTAATGCAACAACCGGTAACGGTCCCGACTTCCAACACAACGACGCTTTCCCACCGCCCGGTTACCGGGACAAGACAGATAAGGAGAACCCAAATGACGGACGTCAAGAAGGATTCGCTTCCGGACTTTAAGGATGTCGAGAGCGCTGAATATGTTCCGGTCTATGCCGGAAATCAACAGCAGCCGATGTCTCCGAACATGATTATTTCTGCCATCGGTGGGGTTTATGAACTCGCTGATGATGGCGATGACGTGCCTGCTCCGGAGGGCTACGTGCCTCCTGGCAACCGCAACGGCGACCATGACCCGGTCATCCTGCGCGATAAGGCGTACAGGCTCCATGCAATCGACACCGAAGGTGAGCTTGGCAACTTTCCTCGTGTGCTCGATCCTCGGGACAATAAGAACGCACCCGACAAGTGGCCAAGCAAGGACACTAAGGATGGTTCCGCTGCGCAGAAGGCAGCCGAGCAAGCACAAGAGCAGGTCGAAAAGTTGTCGAAGCGTGACACGGATCATACTGCCGGAAGCAAGACTACCAAGTAACATGTAGTTAGAGCTTCCGGTTGAGCGATGATCTGCTCCCGGTCAAGGGGTGCCTGCCCGATAGGTTGTTGAGGGCCTGTCGGGCGGGCAACCGGGCAAGAATCTAATCCAGTAGTCAATCAGCGGTTAAGCCTACCCAAAGGAAGGTATACTAGTAAATGACAACCTATTACGAGAACAATCATGATGAGATCAAGGAACTTCTTCTTGGTCACAAGATTACTAATGTCGACCTAGAAAAAGGTACTGCCACATTGGATGATGATACTGTTCTAGAACTTCATGGCAATGAAGGTTGTGGCGGCTGTAATTCAGGGTGGTATGACTTGACAGTTCTCAACTCTGTCGATAACATCATCACCAACGTAGAATTTTTGGATGAACCGGACGAAGAATATCGTGAGCGCGGGGGCCTCTACCAGATTTTTGTTTTCGCCGACAATCAGAAGATTAACTTTGCCACCTTTGAAGGTTCAGATGGTAATGCTTACTACGGAAGCGGATATTCTATCAAGGTTAGGAAGGCATGAAATTTAAAGCTAACATTGAAGTCGTATTCGTTTACGACTTCGAGGCTGAAGATAAAGAGCAAGCCGAAGAAATGCTTGACGACGCGGCTTATAATGTGTCCCAACTTAATTTTCTAGGTCATGTCGAGCTTAAGGAATGGGGTCTTGTGGATGTCGCAGAAGATGATTCCTCTGTCGCTGAATCCAAGTAACACGGTAATCTATGTAGCTACCAAGTATATTGTCAGCGTAGAGCCACATAGTCAGGACCCTTCTCTTTCATGGGTTCGCACTGTTGGTGACGGAGGTTATCCACTAACAGTTCACGGTACGGCTGAGAACATTGCCAGTCACATCTAGTTGTGCTTATTGCAACATGTCGATGCACGGTCTATGTGTGGGCTCAAATACAGAGGAGTGTTGCTGTGGAGGAAAGGGATTCCAAGGAGAATCTCCCTCGATCTTGTCAATTCTGTCGGGACGTGGCGGTCCGCAAAAACTCGGCGAAGCAATGGCTGACCCGACTTCTACCGGTCGAAAGCGCGCAGCTGTGCGAATTTCTGACGACTATCTTGGAAGTAAACCCCCTTGTTCATGGACAGGTTTACTCTATGCCGGCGGAGGAGTTTCTCCGATTGTTGGATGTAAAGGGAATGTCGCAACTGATCGACACCACGGACCTGACAAATCTGTGCTCAATAATGATGACGCGCTACCTAGCTTTGGAGTAAACCTCCACGCTATTTGCGACTGGTGCCACAATCGTTGGCACGCTGTCAATGATAAGTACTATATCCCAACTGGCTGGAAAAAGGGTGATCCTGACCCTAGGCCAGAAAAGGGTAGACCGTGGTTGCCAAACATTGAATATAGTTGGAGGCCACACGATCCGGTAACTCAAGCACCGCCAGAACTTATAGCCCAACATGAAGCTTGGTGGGCACTTAATACTCGACAGCGCGAAGAATTGGGGATTGATTTTCATGAGTACGCCAAGCGGGCCGCCAGTGGACCCAAACAATCCGACAGCCAAAGATTCGGACAAGGTGCCAGTGGACACTCTTCAGACCAGGATCGCAATTCTGACCCTAGCGCATAATTCTGCCGACACTCCTGATGTTGTTGTTGCCAGGGCAAAAAAGTATTTCAACTGGTTGACCAAGCCGGATAATGGCACGACACCACCGCCTCCGGTTACTCCGTAAATAAGAGCCCTTGACAGGAAGAATTGTAGGGTGTATACTAGTGAATGCAGGTCGTTCCGCCGGAACAGTTCATTACTATCCAGAGAATAATTTATACGAAATCAGCCTTTATAATGGAAAATCATTTGTAATTACAGCTGAAATGGTCGAACGTATCTGTCATAGAGAAAGGCAGGTCATTGATGGGACTCTTTCAAGTCGAGAAATTGAATCCAACGGAACCGATAATAGCTCCGGACCTAAAGAACTCACACAGTGAAATCGAATCCTACAACATATGCAGAAGGAGACATTGGTATGGATACGGTCTCAGAATTCGATCCGCAAAGCCTGGACTCCAACTTGTCCGGGGAAGCATCGGCCATGCAAGCCTTGCTAGATATTATTCAGAGCTACAAGGCGGGAGTTCTCACAGAGAAGCAACTAAACTCGCTTTTGAGGAACTCGGAACTCAACTTTCAGGAGTTGAGCCGCTTTATCCGGGAGGGAAACTACGAGAGGACCTCAGCTTTACTCTCGATGCCTACTTCAAGTGGGTCAGTGAAGAATCCACGCAGATTAGAGTTATCGCTGTCGAACAAGCATTCACCGTCCGGGTCAACGATAATTTCTCCCTGCCCTTCGTTGTGGACCTTATCCTCCGAACTGAAGGAGGAATTGAGGCTTGGGATCACAAATTTGTTTGGGATTTCTATAATCCCAACCTCGTTGATCTATCTCCACAACTACCACTGTACTACGCAGGACTCAAACTGCTCGATTATCCTCCGGTCACAGTCCGGTACAACGAGCTTAGATATCGTGTTACCGAAAAAGCCAAAGCCGACATCGGGAGCCGTTTTAATCGCGTTGCCCCGCGTATATCCCAGGCCAGGGTTCTCACTACAATGGAAGAACACATCAAAGCCGGTGAAGAAATCTACGCACTCCGACAACTGGGACTAGAGGAATGGGAGAAGAAAACTATACGAGCTAAGAACAATGCAGCCTGTCGAAACTGTGACTTTGCAAAGATTTGCATTGGAGAACTGAACGGCGAAGATCGCAAACACTACATCGGATTGGACTATGTAACCCGTGAATCGAAATGACTCTCTTCCAGAAATTCCATCATCAATGCTAGCTGTTCTACTCAACGCCAGCAAAGAAGAGTTCAAGGAACTTGAGCAATGGCTGACTGCACTAGGATATGAAACTCTCACCTACCACGGCGCACCTTATTGGAGTGATAATGAATAGAAATGACTTGCTTACTGAGAACTCAGGGCTAAAGCTCTTGATGGCAGCCATGCTTATTGCTGTCGGAGGAGAAATCACAATCAACAAAAATGATCTAGAAAAGGCAGATGAATCTGTTGTCGATGTTCGATCAGACGGCACCACAGAAACCTTCTACATCAAGGACAAGACAAATGCGTAATGAAGAAATCATTTCTACTCAATGCAACCAACGCTGTAATCAGTAGGGTTGATCTTTAAGTAAACCATCCATCGGGGGACAAACCGTTCAGGAAAGATTTAAGGGAGGAGCGGTAGAGGAGGAAATGAGAAGCTAATTGAAGAATTCCAAGCGGTGGGGACGGTACTGTCAGATATGCGGAGTTAAGTCCCACTCCACTCGGAATCGAACAATCTTGGGTAAGAAGATGCTGATTTGCGAAGAATGCGAAAAGAGATATGGACCTGAGCGCCCTGAAGGCTTCGATCTATAGCGACTTCGACCAGATTCCGAAACGTGAACTGCTCATGTTCTACGGTGACAACGGATCAGGAAAGACAAAGCTTGCAGTAGAAGTTGCATGTGACATTACGCCAACTGGTTACATTCTCTATGTCGATACATCAGCCGGATACGAAACGATTAATAATCATCCAGAACTCCGTGCGATGCTTGCCGACAGGTTGAAGGTGCTACCTTTTGTCGGGGAAGATCAGCTAAACACTTTGGCTGATGCAATTCGCTACAACCGGGAAGGATTTGGAATTTTCAAGACTGTCATTCTCGATGAGAGTTCTTCTATGGCGCAGCACTATCTCGACACGGTTGTCGAGGCGCGTTGTCGAAATGACAGGACCAAAGAACAGGACAAGGCAGACTGGCCAGACTACAACATTGCTGGCAACAAGTGGCGAAAGACTGTTCAGAAGTTCCAACAAATCCAAGGTGTAAGCTTTATTGAGGTATGTCACCAGCGATCTGACACAATCAGGAAGGTCGAATTCATTTCGCCGGCATTCCAGCCAACTGTCGGAAACGAGACTCGAAAGGAGAAGCGTGTTATCGCATATTGCGATATCCGACAAATGGCGCCGGCTGGTTCAAAGGAGGCAGTGCCGACACGAATTGTACAGACAGAAAAGGACGATCACGTACTTGCGAAAACAAGGGTGATGTACCAAGGCAAACCACTTCCAACAATTGTGACACCACAAATGATGAGACAAGCCATCAAAGAAGATTACGAAAACCGAATCACAAACCATGAACCTGTGGAGGTAGATTAATCATGGGACTCTTCGACACTGTCGATATCGAAAATGCAGCGGACGATCCTTTTGCTCTTAAGGAAGGCCGACAGGTAGTTGTCATTACCAAGTCGGAGGCTGACGAAATCACCGTCCAGGGAAGGGAAGTTCCTGTCTGGCGAATCACCGTTGCCAACCAGGAAGATGATCTGGAACAGGACGTCATGTTCTGGCTTGAAGGCGACGAAAAGCAGACGGCCCGGACAAATACTGCAATCAAGAAGATGCTGATTGCTCTGGAAATTCCTACCTCAGAATGGCAGGATATTTCTAATCATCCAGAAAAGCTCGTCGACATGCGGGTGACCATTGATGCTGTCAAGGCTAAGAAGTCTGGTCGCATCTTTGTCAACTGGGTTGGCATTCCTCTTCCGGAAGTTGCTCCGAATACTGCCGACCTGTCGGTGTTTGCCGGCGAAAAGTCCGGAATGGGTTTCTAAATAGTAGTGGTGGGCCGGAGCCGACCCCAGCGGCGGTGAGCCACTTATTAAATCCGGGAGCGGGAGGGAACCCCGCACTTAATCTTCTAGACAGAAAGGAGTGATGACAATGAAGAAGCTCTTTGCAGTGTTGGCTGTCGGAATGGTTTTGCTTTCGACAGCAGCATGTAACCGCAAGGTCGACACTAGTTGGACTTGTGATTATAAATATCTCCCGTACGTTCAAACTAGCTTGACGCAGCAGCAGGCCATGTACCTATACAGCACAGGAGCTTGGAACTGCTATGAACTTAAGCTGGTTTGACGACAAAGTTTGCAAATGCTCCACATTTAAATATCGCAAAGAAGATGTAACCTGGCCTGAGGAACCTAATTGGAACCAGCCACCTTGCTGTCGAGTATGTAATAAGTGGGACCCGAAGCTTGTATTTGAATGTCAAAAGTGCCATCAACTTTTCTATAAATGGTTCTCTCACCCTAAGAATGGCTTCTATCATAGCAATAAAAACAGTGATCCTGTCGGATGGTATTGCTACTCCTGTCTAGAGAATGACCCACCACTTGCTCAGACAATGGTAAAGGTCAATGTGCAGAAACGGAAGGTGCCACCCTCCGACATGTTAGTTCCACCGGACTATAAGCACGCAGTCAAGGTAGAACTTCCGCCTGAGGTACAAGCAAACTTGGACGCATTCCTAGAAAAACTGAAAGGGCTGCAATGCCCGAATCCTTCGAGCGAGCCGAGCTAAGACGTTGGTTCAAAAAGATTTGGCGCAACACCGAAGGAGCAGTTAAGCTAGCTTTCCAGATTGAAAAAGACTTGTTCTGGCAGAACGTTATGTTTGCCTGGCCAAGTCAAGAAGAAGCTATCGTTGAGTGGGTACTAGCGAAAGTCGGACAAGGTGCAGACGTCTTTTACGCTCCGGCACTTTTCAAGGATCGAACATCGGGTAAATCCAAGAATGTTCTTGGTTCTTGGACCCTATGGGCAGAGTTCGACGGGAACGCGCCGGACCACTGGGTGGGGGTTCCGTTTGACAAATATCCCGAGCCATCCGTTCGTCTACAGAGTTCCATCCCCGGGCGTCAACATTGTTACTGGCTACTCGACGAATTTATTTCGAAAGAAACAGTCGAGTCGAAGAATCGCGCCCTCGCGTATGAACTCGGTGCCGACACAAGCGGTTGGGACGCGGGGCAAGTGTTGCGCCCTGTTTCCACCAGAAATTTCGGTCATGCGAAGGCAGAGCGCCGGGGTCAACAATCCCTACCTGTCGAAATCTTGGTGGAGAAAGACCACACTTACGGTCCGTCCATCATCGAAGTCCCAGCACACTTTGTCGAAATCGTCAAGAATGCAATTGACCTTACCCAACTTCCGAGTCTTGCTCTCGTACTTGCGAAGGGTAAATGGCCAGACGACTTTTTCACTACATTCTTTGCCGACACGGCACCCGAGAAACCCAACCGTTCCACCGCCCTTATGGAAATCGGATACCTGGGTGCGGAGGCAGGGCTATCGGACCAGGAGATTTACGTACTTGTCGAAGCGGCCGACAGCCGGTGGTGTAAGTATACGAATCGTACCCCCGACCGCCGTTTCAATATTCTTGCCGATATCGTGGAACGAGCAAGATTCAAGCATCCTTATGGATCAGCATATGATTTCGTGGCGGATTTCGGAAAGCCTCGATCCGCGACGCAGGTCGTCTACACAAATCCAGAATTCCGGGAACTGAAAGTAGAATATAAATGGTGCTTCGAGAACCTTCTGAGTCAGAACGGGCTCGGTATGATAGCTGGCGAGCCGGGGGTGGGAAAGACCCAACTGTCGAATCAGCTTGGGATTTGCACCGCCAGTGGTCAGAACTTCCTGAGTTGGAAGAACTCGTTAGGGCCACAGAAAACTTTATTGCTGCAATTAGAAATGCCCCTTGCAGGAATGCAGAAATTCTTGGGTATGGCCCAATCTTCTTTGGATTCAGACATTCTTCAGAGTTTGGACCAGAATCTCCTTATTTCGCCTTTGAGTTCGGCTTTGCCATTGGACTCCGAACCAGGGAGGAAGTTTCTGATCGACCTGGTGAAGAAGTACATGCCGAAGATAATTGTGATCGACAGCCTAGCGAAGTCGACAACTAAGTCACTGAACGAGGATGTACCTTCTCGACAACTGAATGATTGGATTCAAGAGTTCCGTAAGAACTATGGAGTGACTGTCGTAATCATTCACCACTCTCGCAAAGGTCTTGCTGTCGGATCAAAAAAACATGACCAGGGTAATGCTCAGGATGATTTGTTCGGAAGTCGGTATCTGACCGGAGATTTGGATTTCATACTAGCTTGCTATAAAATTCCTAAGCGAAAAGGATATGTTTATGTCCGTAACGCCAAGAATCGTTATGCCGAAGAGCACCCCGATCTCACTATACTTCGACAGCCTGATCTTACTTTCAAAGTGGATAAAGTCCACGACGATGAAGATGGTGTCGAAAGTTTTGGACTCCTAGAAAGCTTCCTCAATGCCAAATCTGATCGCGGATCAAGTTCTTAATGAAGATGTAGCTTACGGACTTCTTACTAACGCTCTAGAGTGCGGAACGCCAAGAATAGCTATCGACACAGAGACAAACGGAGAGGATGTACGTGATGGACGAGGGTACGCTTATGGCGTTTCCGTGGCTTATAGATCGCCGAACGGGCTGGTCTCTTTCTATATGCCATTCCGTCACAACAACCCAGGATCAGTCGGAAACTACGAGTACTCACGTTTTATGCGGCCGCTGCAAGAAATCATTTCACGTCGAACATGTATTTACCATAATGCCAAATTTGATCTGGTTTCCTTGCGAACACTGGGCCTTGATATGGAACGGTCAGAGTTTCTCTGTACAATGAAATTGGCCCATCTGGTCAACGAGAACCTGTTCGATTACTCTCTTGACTTGGTGTGTAAGAAGTTCCTAGGTCGGCCCGGTAAGCAGAAATCTGAAGCCTTCAAGAAGTTTGAAAAGATAACTGGATGGGCAGGAATGCCTCCGGAGGTTCATGGTGAATACGCAGCCTATGACACATACTCTACGCTTGAGCTTTTTGAGGCACTACAGCCTCAGTTGGCGGCGGAAAACCTCCACGATGTATGGACTCGAAAAGCAGACTTCATTCGAGTGCTCATTGACATGGAGAGGAATGGGGTACTTGTCGATCAGGATTTCTGTGACGCAATGGCGGAAGAAGGCGAAATTCGGCAAACTGAAATCAGAGCGGTATGGAAGGCCCGATTCGGCAAAGATCTTAATCCAATGTCACGGAAGGACCTAGAGTTCCTTCTGATTGACCAACTTAAGCTGCCAAAGCTCTATCACCCTAAAACTGGCAAAATGACCTTCGACAAGTCTGCCATGGAACAGTACGAAGAAGTTCTTAAGCTCATTAAGAACCCTCTAGCGGAGGAAATTCTTGAGTACCGGGGATGGAACAAATCAGTCTCGTCCAACTATCAGTCTTACCTGTCGCACTTGTCATCAGATGGAAGGCTCCGCCCTAACTTTTTGGTGCACGGAACCAAGACCGGCCGATTGTCTTGCCGAGAGCCAAACCTTCAACAGATTCCGCGACGCGGTGAGAAATCGTGGAATGGAGAAATGAAGAAATGCTTTATCCCGGAGCCTGGTTATGAACTCATTGAGTGTGACTACTCCCAACTTGAGTTTCGGCTTCAAGCTGCCACAGCCCGTGAGCAATCTCTTCTGGAAATTTTTGCAGACCCAAGACGAGATGTTTTTGGTGAGCTTGCTAAAAACCTGGGCTGGGAGAGGCAACTCGCGAAAACGTTCGTTTACTCTACAAGCTACGGCGCTGGGGCTGAAAGAATCGCCTTTGTTTTCGGTTGTTCTAAGGAACAGGCAAGAAAACATATTGACAACTTCTATGAACTTTACCCAAATCTCAGAAAAGCGTCCCGGATTGCGCAGCGCGAAGTGGAGCGTCGAGGCAAAGTTCAACTTCCGTCCGGACGTTACCGTCACTTTCAATTTCCACAATCTGAATCACACAAAGCTTTTAACTCTTATGCCCAAGGAGGCGCGGCAGATATTGTAGAAGATCGAATGGTGGCTTGCGCAAAGGCAGGATTGAACGATGGCAAACGATCCCGAATGCTCCTCCAAGTGCACGACAGTGTTGTGTTTGAGGTCCGTTCCGAAGATGTTGCTGACGCAAAAGTGGAAATACAATCCATCATGTCTAACGTGGTGCCAGATTTTGGAGTTGTTTTCAAAGCCGAACCTAAGCGATGGGGCGAATGACTAAGATTCTGTGGACACAAGATAGAGATTATATGTGGCACGCTAATGTAGGTACCGCACAAGATCACAGCATTGCATTTTGTGGTCCTTTTGACTGGGCTAATGGGGGAATATTTAACTACCCACGACATATGTTAGCATTTTCTGACATATGTAGAACTTGCAATGACAAAGCAACGGAGATTAATAATGAGCGAGTTTGACGGATTTGTGTTTCTTGATCTGGAAACTACTGGACTTGATCCAGTTCTGGACAGCATCCTAGAAGTCGGAATTCTCGTAACCGACAAGGAATTCCAGACAATTGTGGAGTTCAGCCAGGTCTGTTATTTTGATCTTGAACTGAACAAGAACAGCATTGATGAAGTTGTGCTGGAAATGCACACCAAGAATGGTCTTTGGGAAGAATGTGGTAAGTCAGAACTGAATTTCCTAAAGGTAGAAGAGGAAGCCATTAAGTTCCTAAAGGATGGCGGCTGGGATAAGCAGCCTCTCGCCGGTAACACAATTAACTTTGATAGGAGCTTTCTGCACGCTCAAATGCCTAGGCTAGAGAGCACCTTCCATTACCGCAATTTTGACGTGTCAACAGTTCGACAACTTTTTGCGAAGTTCGGTTGGGCTTGGCCGCCTGCTAAAGAAAACCCAGCCGCCCATCGAGGACTAGCTGACTGTCACGATTCCAAGCAAGAACTTCACTACTTTGTCAATGAAATTCAAGGGCTCATGTGGTGAACAAGCTTATCCTAGCTGTCGATCCAGGCAAGAGAAATGGTATAGCACTCTTCCGGGACGAGCTTGATGGAGAACTTGTTGTTAACATGGTGATGAGTGTTGACGAACTTATCACCTGGCTAAACACTGTCGAGAGTGGCCTGTCGGCAATTGTCTACGAGGACTTCATCATTGCGCCAGGGAAGAATCACGGTTCCAAAGGTGAAGCAATGCAGACCATTGGTATTCTCAAAATGGCTGCCAATAGGCTACGCATACCGATCACTAAGCAGCGGCCAGAGAACCGGCTAACCGGCGCCAAATGGGCAGGAGAAAAAGTTCCAAAGGGACACATGCCTGACATACAATCAGCACGACTACATGGCATTTTCTACATGCGCCGACAGGGTAAGTTCACTACCGTACTAGAAAGAGAAAAGCATGTGTCGAAATCGGGGTGACTATGTTATGCCTGAGATTGAGTGGTGCGCCGATCCGGATGACCATGAAGCTGGGTCCGAACCTGGTTGCCATAACTGTCAGGTGTATCTAGCGGACAATCACTCTTACAACAACAAAAAGGGAAAGAAAATCATGGAGCTCGACCTTAACGATCCCTTCGACAGTGCAGTGGCCAAGCTTGTAGCCATGAATCGAAAGAAGAGGGCTGACTATGCAGCTGATTCTGATTGGGCAAGTAACTTTAGGGATGTGGCTGGCAATCTCGCTTTGTCAGGATTTGGCCCGCCTGAATCGGCCCTGGTCCTACTACTCACAAAGATTGCGCGACTTCGTTCTCTACGGCTCAACGGGAGAATGGAGGACCCATCCAACGAATCCGTACTGGATACTTACCTCGACCTGGCTGTGTACTCTGTTATTGTTTTTGCCCTAGTGTCGGAAGCTGCCGATATTGACCCTGGTATAGACTATGATCCCAATGCCATTCCGTATGCAGAACTAAATAAAATGATGATGGATGATACGAAATGGATTGGTGGACAATAATGATTATGGATATTATTTGGCCACAGACTCTGACACACTACTGGATCGGCGTTATTATCTGGTTTGCGATTTGTTTTACAGTCAGTGTCATCGCTATCCAGAGCTACGAAGGTAGCCGAGAAGATGCGCTTTTCTTTTCCGCTGCTACTACTGTAGTCATTGCTTTTGGTTGGCCAGTAGAGCAATTTATTATGTATGCCATCGCTTTGTTTCTAGTTGTTGCCT
>Ga0164305_10000821_pt1 | contig 12295 bp, 10 predicted proteins | sample Whisoiple_237_MG_FD_110215 | JGI IMG/M metagenome (GOLD analysis project Ga0164305, IMG submission 110215) | Soil microbial communities amended with pyrogenic organic matter from upstate New York, USA - Whitman soil sample_237_MG | ecosystem: Environmental > Terrestrial > Soil > Agricultural... | reverse complement strand
GCGAGCGTCATCGAGACGTCGCCGGTCCCCGGCGGCAGGTCCAGCAGCAGGTACTCGAGCTCGTCCCAGGCGACGTCCTCGAGGAACTGCTGGATCGCCTTGTGCAGCATCGGGCCGCGCCAGACGACGGCGGAGTTGTCCTCGACGAAGAAGCCGATCGACATCACCTTCACCCCGCTGGGGGAGTCCAGCGGCAGGATCTTGCGCTCGGCGTTGACCTCGGGTTTGTGGTTGACACCGAGCATGCGCGGGATCGAGTAGCCGTAGACGTCGCAGTCGAGCGCCCCGGCCGGGTGGCCTTCGGCGGTCAGCGCCGCGGCCAGGTTGGCGGTCATCGTCGACTTTCCGACCCCGCCCTTGCCGGAGGAGACGCAGATCACGTTTTTCACCTTCGCCAGCGCGCCCTGCGGCAGCTTGCCGCGGCCGAGCGTCTGTTGCAGCTGGCCTTTCTCCTCGTCGGAGAGGACGTCGAAGCCGACCGCGACGGCGGTCACGCCTTCGAGCTGGGAGACCTGGCTGGCGACGGCCTGTTCGAAGTGGGAGCGGATCGGGCAGCCGGCGGTGGTCAGCGAGACCACGACCTCTACCCGGCCGTCCTCCTTGACCTCAATCGAGCGGACCATGCCCAGCTCGACGATCGAGCGCCGCAGCTCGGGGTCGATGACGGCGCGCAGCTTCTCGGTTATCTGATCTTGGGTGGGAAGAGACATTGGCTCGATTCTCGCAAAGGCCCGATCCCGGCCGCCGTGCGACGGCAGGGGGGAGAGTTTGGCTCGCCCGTTCCTTGGTCCCCCGGAACGCAGTCGAGCGAAGGAGGGACCGATGGTTGGATCGAGATTGGGACGGGCGCGCGGGATCGCACTGGGCATCCTGCTGGCGATGAGCGTGATGCTGCTGGCGGCCGCGAAGGCGGAGGCAGGCAGGTACGCGGTGGCGCAGTGCGGCTGGTCCGTGGGGGCCGACGCCGGTTGGGCGGACACCACCGGCGGAGCCAAGTTCCGGCCCGACTCCTTTTGCGGAACGCCAGGCGAACATGTCAAGAGCCTCACGCGAGACGGCCAGGGGACGGTCTCGGGCAGCCGTTTCGCGCGCTGGCTCTGGGTGCCGCCGCCCGGCACCGGCATCTACGGGGTGCGCGGAACCTGGTGGCACGCTCTGCACGACGGTCTCGAGCAGCGGCTCGGGGCGGTCAACTGGGGCGGCGGGTTCGAACCCCTGCTCCAGGCCTCGGCCACCGACACCGCCTCCCGGCAGTTCAGCCTCAACTTCCCGATCGGCGCCTCGGGTTTCGAAGACCGCCTGCTCTGCGCGCGGGCCGAATCGAAATGGTGCTCGCTCGAGCAGGGGTCGTGGTCGGCGTTGCGCTCGCTGACGCTCACCGTCGACGACCCCGGTGCTCCCAGCGCTGGCATCCTTGGCGGCGACCTGGTGGCGGGCGGCTGGCGCCGCGGCGTCCAGTCCGTAGACGTCACTGCCAGCGACGGCGGGGCGGGCGTCCGCTTCGGCGAGACGAAGCTGGACGGAGCCCGGATCGGCTTTACCGAGTACCCCTGCGAGAAGGCCCTGATCGAGGGCGAGTGGCGGGCGACGCGGATGCGTCCCTGCCTGACCACGGTCTCGGCTGCGCATCCGGTGTCCACCCAGAGCTTCAGCGACGGAACGCACAGCCTCGTCCACTGCGCGACCGACTTCGCCGCCAACGTCGCCTGCACGCCCGCCCGCACGGTGCTGATCGACAACAACCCGCCGGCCTACCCCAAGGCGGTCGCCGTCGCCGGCGGCGACGGCTGGCGGCGCAACAACGACTTCGACCTCGGCTGGGAGAACCCCGGCCAGGGACCGGCGAGCCCGATCGCCGGCGCGCCCTGGCGAGTCGTCGGCCCAGCCGGCTACGACAGCGGCGTCAAGTTCGCCGCCGGGCGCGACCGCCACAGCCTCCCCGACCTCAACGTCCCCGCCGCGGGCAGCTACTCGCTGCAGCTCTGGCTGCGCGACGAGGCCGGCAACGAGGACCCGGGCACGGCGGTGACGGTGCCTCTGCGCCTCGACGACCTGCGCCCGGAGGTCCGCTTCTCGAACGACGCGAGCGAGGTGCAGGTGAAGGCGGACGTCAGCGATCCGCACTCCGGTCCCACCGGCGGAGCGCTCTTCTACCGGCGGGTCGACGCCGGCGCCTGGATCGAGCTGCCGACCAAGCTCGCGCCGGGCGACCGGCCCGGGTACGCGCACCTCGTCGCGCCGATGCCCGAGCTCGGTTTCGGCACCTTCGTCTTCCGCGCCGACGCGACCGACGCCGCCGGCAACGCCGCCTCGTCCACGCTGCGGGCCGACGGCACCCAGATGGCGATCCGCCGGGTGCCGCCGCCGCACCAGCCGAAGGCCAAGTCGCGGCTCTTCGCCCGGCTGCGGGGAGGACACGGGCGGGGCGAGTCCCTGACCGTTCCTTTCGGCGCCCCGGCCCTGCTCAGCGGCCGCCTCCTCCGCGCCGCCGACGGCGCCGGTCTCGGCGGTCGCGCCCTTCGGGTCGTCTCCCGGCCCTCGCGCGGGGCGCTGACCCCGACCGCCGTCGCCGCGGCCGAGACCGGCGAGCAGGGCGGCTTCGAGTTGCGGCTGCCGCCCGGCCCCTCGCGCCGGGTCACGGTCACCTTCGCCGGCGACAACGGCCTCGAGCCCGCCGCCCGGCAGCCGCTGGAGCTGCGGGTCCGCGCCGGCGTCGCCCTCCGCGCCGTCCCCGAGAGCCTGCAGACGGGGCAGGCGGTGCGCCTCTCCGGCCGGGTGAAGAGCAAGGGGGCGCCGATCCCCCGCCGCGGCAAGCTGGTCGCGATCCAGTACCTGGAGGAGGCGACCCACCGCTGGCGGCCGGTCCTCGTCACCCGCAGCGACCACCACGGCCGCTTCCGTGCCCGTTACCGCTTCCGCTACGTCACCGGCAGGGCGGCGATCCGGCTGCGGGCGACTGCGCTGGCGGAGGAGCGCTGGCCGTACGTTCCCGGATCCTCGCCGCCGGTCACGGTCCGCGTCCGCGGTAGCTAGGGTTTCGAGCCATGTCGCAAGCCACCCTTCACACCAGCGCCGGGGCGATCGTGCTCGAGCTTCACGACGAGGACGCGCCGAAAACCGTCGAGAACTTCCGCAAGCTGTCCGCGGACGGCTTCTACGACCAGCTCGTCTTCCACCGGGTGATCCCGGACTTCATGATCCAGGGAGGCTGCCCCGAAGGGACCGGCCGCGGCGGCCCGGGCTACACCTTCGAGGACGAGTTCAACGACCACAAGATCGTCCGCGGCGCGCTGGCCATGGCCAACGCCGGACCGAACACCAACGGCTCGCAGTTCTTCATCGTCACCACCGGCGCGGCGCCGTGGCTGGACGGCAAGCACACCGTGTTCGGCGAGGTGATCGACGGGATGGACGTGGTCGACGCGATCGAGTCGACGCCGACCGATGCCGGCGACAAGCCGCTCGAGGCGCAGACGATCGAACGGGTCGAGCTCGACGAGTCTTAGGACTCAGCGGGGGCGTCGCGCCGCTCGCGGCGGCGGCGCAGCGCCTCGCCCGGGCGCCAGAGGCTGACCAGCCCGGCGACCAGGGTGACGAGGAATATCTGGCCGATCATCATCTCCAGGCCGGCGATCATCCGCCCCGGTTGGCCGCCGGGGACGAGGTTGCCGTAGCCGGTCGTGGTCAGCGTCGTGTAGCTGAAGAAGATGAAGTCGTTGCCCTCGGGCCGGGCGATGCCTTCGAAGAAGGGGCCGCCCTGGATCCGCTCGATCGTCCCGTAGGCGAAGGTGAAGAGGATGCCGAGCACGGTGTAGACGCTGATCGCGCCGAGGATCGTGCGCGAGCCGACCTCGGCGCTGCTCACCACCCGCCAGAGGACCGCTCCCATTGCCACCGTCAGGAGGGCGATCTGGATCAGCGAGGCGAGGTTGAGGAACCACTTATCGCCGCCGACAGCGGCGATCGCCGCCAGCGCGACCGTCAGCACCGATAGCCAGAGGGCGAGGCGGATCACCCGCGCTTTGACGTGGGAGCTGACCAGGGCGACGACCGAGGTGGTGCTGGTCGCCACGGTCAGCACCACCGCCGACCAGCCGTGGTTGCCCAGCAGCGAGGTCAGCACGTAGGTGAGCAGGACCAGGGCGAGGACGAGCCCGAACGCGTCGCTGACCCGCTCCGCGCGCTGCCGCCAGAGCTCACCGCTCTGGACGCGCCTGTCGCCCCTTTCCATGGCTTGCTCGTTCGTCCGCGCGGCGCGCTTTCCTGCTGCGGGGGCCTCGGGGACGGAGGGGGTGGGATTCGAACCCACGAGACCGCTTACACGGCCTAACGGCTTTCAAGGCCGCCGCATTCAACCGCTCTGCCACCCCTCCAGAGCGCTCAGGCGGCTCTCACTGATTGTATGCAGGGGTGCGTCGACTGCTCGTACTCGCCTCGGCGATGATCTTCTTCGATGTCGCCTTTTTTGCGGCTATCGCTCCGCTGCTGCCCGAATACGTCGACGACCTCGGGCTGAGCAAGGCGCAGGCGGGAATCCTCTCAGCCTCCTACGCCGCCGGCACCCTCGTCGCCTCGCTTCCCGCCGGGTACGTCGCCAGCCGCGTCGGCCCACGGCGGACGGTGATCTTCGGCCTGCTGCTGCTCGGCGCGTCCAGCGTTGTCTTTGGCTTCGCCGAGCAGATCTACCTGCTCGACAGCGCCCGCTTCGTGCAGGGAGTCGCCGGCGCCTTGATCTGGTCGGGTGCGCTGACCTGGCTGATCACCTCCGCCCCCGAGGAGCGGCGCGGCTCGGTGATCGGCACCGCCCTCGGCACCGCCGTGGCGGGGGCGCTGCTGGGCCCGGTGCTGGGGGCGGTCGCCGGCTCGGTCGGGACCGAGCCCGTCTTCAGCTCGGTGATGGTGATCACCCTGCTGCTGGCGCTGGCCGCCGCGCGCCTGCCGGAGGCCCACACGCCGGAGACCCAGTCGCTGCGCGAGGTGGTCGCGACGATGCTCAGCCGGCCGGTGGTCCAGGCGGCGATCTTCGTCGCCGTGCCGTCGGTGATGTTCGGCGCGATCGAGGTGCTGGTGCCGCTACGGATCGACGATCTCGGCGGCGGCCACGGCGTGATCGCCGCCGGGTTCATCGTCGGTGCCGCCCTGGAGGCCGTGCTGGCGCCGGTCGCGGGTCGGATCTCCGACCGGGTCGGCCGCCGCACGCCGTACGTCAGCGGGCTGACGATCTGCGCCATGGCGATGATCGCGGTGGCCATGGTGGCGACCCTGGGCGAGGTGCTCGCCGCGCTGGTCCTGACCTCGCTCGGCGCCGGCCTCTGCTTCGCCCCGGCCCTGACCCTGATCTCCGACGTCGCCGAGGAAAGTAACCTGCATCAGGGCTACGCGGCCGGGCTCTCCAACATGTCGTGGGCCTCGGGCCAGGTGATCGGCGGGATCGGCGGCGGTGTCGTCGCCAGCGTCACCGGCAACGCGGCGCCGAGCCTGGCGATCGCCGCGCTGCTGGCGCTGACGGTCGCCTATGCCTTCCGCGCGATGCAGCCGAAGAGCGAGCCGCGCGTCGCCGCGAGCTAAGGTCGGGCCGATGGCGCGAGGACGCGGAGCGGCGGGCGGCGAGTGGGTCAACTGGGCCGGCGACCAGGCCTGCAGGCCGGCGCGGATCGCGCGGCCCCGGAACCGCGAGGAGCTGGCGGAGACGATCGCCGCCGCGGCGAGCGCGGGCGAGAAGGTGCGGGTCGCGGGCTCGGGCCACTCCTTCACCGAGACGGCGCTGACCGAAGGGACGATGATCGACGCCGGGGCGCTGAGCGGGGTGCTCGACGCCGACCGCGAGTCGGGCCTGGTCCGGGTCGGCGGCGGCACCGTCCTCGCCGACCTCAACGAGGAGCTGGCGCGGCTGGGCCTGGCGATGGAGAACCTCGGCGACATCGACCGACAGACGATCTCCGGCGCGATCTCGACCGGCACCCACGGCACCGGCGCCCGCCTGCGCAACATTTCGGCCCAGGTCGAGGGAATGGAGCTGGTGCTGGCCGACGGCAGCGTCCGTCACCTCGGTGCCGAGACTAACCCCGACCTGCTGCGCGCCGCCCGGGTCGGGATCGGCGCCCTTGGCGCGATCTCGGCGGTGACCCTGCGCTGCGTCCCCGCCTTCTCGCTGCTGCGCGTCGACTCGGCCCACCCGCGCGAAGAGGTCCTCGACAGCTTCGACGAGCGGGCCGACGCCCATGAGCACTTCGAGCTTTTCAGCTTCCCCTACTCGGACCTGGCGCTGGTCCTGGAGCGCAACCGCACCGAGGAGCCGGCCCGGCCGCGCGGGCGAGCCGCCGCTTACCTCAACGACATCGTCCTCGAGAACTGGGCGCTGGGGGCGCTGGCGGGGACCGGCCGGGCGCTGCCGCGGACGATCCCCGCGCTTTCGCGGTTGGCCGGGCGGCTCGCCTCCGGCAGCCGCACGATCGACCGCAGCGACCGGGTCTTCGCCAACGAGCGCCGCGTCCGCTTCACCGAGATGGAGTACGGCGTGCCGCGCGAGCACGGCCCCGAGGCGGCGCGGCGGGTGGTCGAGTGGGTGCGGAGCAACGAGTACCCGGTCTTCTTCCCGATCGAGATGCGGGTCGCGGCGGGCGACGACGCCCTGCTCAGCCCCTCGCACGAACGTGACACCGCCTACATCGCCGTCCACCAGTACCGGGGGATGGAGTGGCGGCCTTACTTCGAGGCGGTGGAGGCGATCATGAACGAGTACGGCGGCCGCCCGCACTGGGGCAAGCGCCACTTCCAGACCGCGGCGACCCTGGCACCTCGCTACCCGGCCTGGGAGGAGTTCCAGCGCGCCCGCGACACGCTCGACCCCGGTCGCACCTTCTCCAACGAGTACACCGAGCGCGTCCTCGGGCCCTAGAGAAAGGTTTTGCCCTCGCCGCGGTAGGTCGGGACCTCGTCGACGATCTCGTCGCCTTCGACTAGGTAGAGGGTGTTGAAGCGCTCGCATAGCTCGCCGGCCTTGGCGTGGCGGAAGTAGGCGCGGTCGCCGACCCCGAGGCTCGCAGCGCCCGGGCCCAGTAGCGGCGTCTGCACCTCGCCGGCGCCCTCGTCGCCGTCGAGCTTCAGTCCCTCGGGCAGCCAGGGCACCGGCAGCCGCAGCTGGTCGCCAGCGCCGGAGGCGGGGTAGCCGCCGCCGAGCGCGGTCGCCGTCTCCGGTGAGGGCTTGCGGACCACCGGCATCGCGTATCCCGCCGCCGGGGTGAGACTGAAGCGGCTGTAGTGGTCGAAGAGGGCGGGGGCGTAGAAGCCTGAGCCGGCGGTCACCTCGGTCACTGCCTCCTCGGCGGAGGTCAGCTCGAGGCTGCCGGTGCCGCCGCCGTTGACGATCTCCAGCTCGACGAACTCGCTCAGCGCGGCGACGATCTCCCCGCGCCGCTCGGCAAGCTCGGACACCGAGCGCTTCTGCATGAAGCGGATCGCGGCCCCGCGCCACCAGCGTCCCGGCGGCCGATCGCCGACGCCGGCGATGTGCCCCTCGTAGGCCATCAGCGCGTCGAGTTCGATCTGCGGCCGCTTCTCGATCTCCCGCGCCAGCTCCACCGCCTGCTCGGCGGTGTGGATTGGCGAGCGCTTGGAGCCGACCTTGACCCTGCCGCGGAGCCACCACCAGCTGGTGTCGATGTCGATGCAGACCCGCAAGGGCGGGGCCCCCTTGCCCAGCACCGACTCGATCATCTCCAGATGCTCGACGCAGTCGACCATCACGATCGGCGCTCCGTCGGAGTTGGCCGCCGAGCGCAGCGCCAGCTCCTCCAGCCCGTCGACGTCGACGGTCGGGTAGGCGAGCAGCAGGTTCTCGAACCCCTGCTCGGCGAGCCAAAGGGTCTCCGGCAGCGTGTAGGTCATCAGCCCCCGAAAGCGCGGGTCCCGTCCGAGGATCGCCCCCAACAGCGCCTGGCAGCGCACCGACTTCGAAGCCACCCGGATCGGCTTGCCGCCCGCCCGCTCCAGCATCGCCTCGGCGTTAGCCCACATCGCCTCGAGGTCGACAAACGCAAACGGCGCCTCCACCTCGGCGAAGACCCGCTCATAGCGCTCATGGGTCTGGACGGGGGCTGACACGGAGCCAGCCTACCTTCGCCCTACGGCGCAGAAAGCTTCTGATGGATCGCTCAAAGGGTTAGGATCGCCGCAATACCTATTAAGTAACCAAGACGTACCTAGAGAGGAAGAGATGCCCCCTGCCGATGGACCCAAGCACCGCAGCTGCGCCCAGATGGTCGTGCACGAGCTGCTCATAGAGACCCAACCGGAATACCGCGAACGGCGGCTCGCGGCCGAGGACGAGACCCGCAGGAGTATCGACAGCGGAGAGGCGATGCGCGTCGCCCGGAAGCTGATCAAGATCCCGGTGGTCGTCCATGTCGTCCACCGCACCGGCGCGGAGAACATCTCCGACGCCCAGGTGAAAAGCCAAATCGCCGTTCTCAACCGCGATTTCCGCGCAAAGAACACGGACAGAGGCAAGGTGCCGAAAGTCTGGAAGAGCCTCTTCGCCGACGCCAACATCGAATTCGCCCTTGCCGGCAAAGACCCGAAAGGCAAAAGCACCTCGGGCATCGTGCGGACGGAGACCTCGGTGGCCGGGTTCGGCGCGGACGACAGCGTCAAGTCGCGCAAAACCGGCGGCGCCGACGCATGGCCTGCCGACCGCTATCTCAACATCTGGGTCTGCAGCCTCGGAGGAGGCCTGCTCGGCTACGCGCAGTTCCCCGGCGGGCCCGCGAAGACTGACGGAGTCGTCATTCTCAACACCGCCTTCGGCACCAAAGGCTCAGTCAAAGCGCCGTTCAACAAGGGCCGCACCGCTACCCACGAGATCGGCCATTACCTCGGCCTCCGCCATATCTGGGGGGACCGGAACGACTGCAGCGGCAACGACTTCGTCGCCGACACGCCACCGGCCCGCCAGGCAAACATGGGCAAACCGAAATTCCCCAGCATCACCTGCAACAACGGCCCCAACGGCGACATGTTCATGAACTACATGGACTACGTCGACGACGACGCGATGTTCATGTTCACGGTCGGGCAGGTGGCGCGGATGAACGCAACGCTGGCCGGGCCGCGTAAAAAACTGGCCGGCCTCTGAGATCCTCAGTGGGTGACCTCCCCTGACCGCCTGCACCAACGCTGGCTCCACTCCTACGAGGAGGACCATGACGACGAGGCTGTCTTTCGCCCCGCGAGCTTCGACCTGCCGCCAGCGCGTGGCCGCCGGTCGATCGAGTTGCGGGGCGACGGCAGCTACGTCGAAGAATTTCCGGGGCCGGTGGACGTGCCGCAGGAGGCTGGCGGGCGCTGGTCGCTGGCGGGCGATCGGCTGTCCCTGCAGCCCGGCGGCGACCGGCCCGCGGAGGCGTGGCAGGTCGTGACCGCAGAGGAGGATCGCCTGCAGCTCAAGCGCCTCGACGACGACGGCTGAGGCTCAGGGCCAACTGAGCGGAGAGGGAGGGATTCGAACCCTCGAGAGAGCTTGCGCCCCCTACTCGCTTAGCAGGCGAGTGCCTTCAGCCACTCGGCCACCTCTCCACGTGCGCGCTGCGCGCGCTCGCCCGATTGTAGGTACTCGGAGCCGATCGGGACAGCCGCCGTCTAGTCTCAGCGGGGATGGACGCGAGCCTCTCCCCTGACCCCGGCGCTCACCTCGAGCGGCGGACCAAGATCATCGCCACGGTCGGCCCTGCCTGCTGGGAACCGGCGGTGCTGGAGGGGCTGGTCGAGGCCGGGGCCGACGTCTTCCGGCTCAACTTCTCCCACGCCGGGCCCGAGCGGCAGGCGGAGACGATCGCCTCGATCCGGGCGGCGGCCGAGCGGGTGGGGCGCGAGGTGGCGATCCTCGGCGACCTGCCTGGGCCGAAGCTTCGGATCGGCTCGCTGCGCAACGACTTCGCCGAGCTGGAGACGGGGATGCACGTGACCCTGACCCCGGACGAGGTCGAGGGCGACAGGGACACCATCCCGGTGCAGTGGTCGGGGGTCTCCGATCTGCGCGAGGACCAGGTCGTCTACCTGGCCGACGGCGCGATCCGGCTGCGGGTCGGCGACAAGGAGAGCCAGGGCGTGGGCGCCGAGGTCGAGGTCGGCGGCACCCTCTCCTCCCACAAGGGGATGAACATCCCCGGCGGTGCCGACCTGCCGGCGACCACCGGCGTCGACCTCGACTGGGTCGACTTTTCGGTCAAGAACGGCGTCGATCTCATCGCCGTCTCCTTCGTCTCCACCGCCGCCGACCTGGAGCCGGTCACGTCGCGGTTGAAAGAGCTCGGCTCGCGGATCCCCGTGATCGCCAAGATCGAGCGCCAGCAGGCGGCCGAGAACGTCGAGGAGATCGTCCGCGTCGCGACCGGCGGGATCATGGTCGCCCGCGGCGACCTCGGGATCGAAGTACCGCTGGAGCAGGTGCCGATCGAGCAGAAGCGGCTGATCCGCGCCGCCGGCAAGGCGTCGAAGCCGGCGATCACCGCGACCCAGATGCTGGCCTCGATGGTGACCGCGCGGCGCCCGACCCGGGCCGAGGTGACCGACGTCGCCAACGCGATCTGGGACGGGACCGACGCGGTGATGCTCTCCGAGGAGACCGCCGTCGGCCAGCACCCGGTCGAGGCGGTGCGGGTGATGGACCGGATCGCCCGCGCCACCGAGCCCGACCTGCCCTACGGCGAGTGGCTCTTCTCCCGCACCGACCAGGCGACCCAGGACGTCGCCGACTCGGTCGCCCAGAGCGCCGTCGGCGCCGTCTACCGGCTCGGCCTCAAGGCGCTGGTGGTGCCGACCAACACCGGCCGCACCGCCCGCCTCGTCTCCGCCCACCGGCCCGACGTGCCGGTGCTCGCGGTCTCCCCATATATAGAGACGGTGCGCCGGGTTGGCCTGCTCTTCGGCATCACCGCTGTGCAGAGCGATTTCGGCACCGAGCTGCGCAGCCTCCTCGGACACTGTGCCGGGGAGGCCGCCAAACATGGGATCGCCGCGCCGGGGGACCTAGTCGCAATCACCGCCGGTCTCGACGGCCAGGAACTGGGCACGAACCTGTTCGAGGTCCATAGGGTTCCGGAGCTATGAGCGAGAACCCGGCGGCGAGACTGGAGCGCGAGGAGAGTGGCCTCGCCACGATCACCCTCGACAGCCCGCCGCTGAACCTCTTCGACCAGCGGATGATGGACGACCTGCGGGCGGCGGTCGACGACGTCAGCGCTGAGCCGCCGCGGGCGCTGCTGATCCGCGCCGAGGGGCGAGCGGTTTCCGGCGGGGTCGACGTCAACGTCTTCGCCGGGCTGACGCCCGAGCAGGGGAGCGAGCTGTGGGACGAGCTGCTGGGGATGATCGACCAGGTCGAGGCACTGCCGGCGCCGGTCGTCTTCGCCGCCCACGCGCTGACCCTGACCGCGGCCTTCGAGCTCGCCCTCGCCTGCGACCTGATCGTCGCCTCGCCGAAGGCCAAGTTCGGCCTAGTCGAGAAAGTCGTCGGGCTGACCCCCTCGATGGGTGGCACCCAGCGGCTGGCCGAGCGCGCCGGCAGCGGCCGCGCCCGGCACTTCGTCATGTCCGGCGGGATCTTCGACGCCGAGGAGATGGAGCGGTGGGGCGTGGTCAACCTGCTCTACGAGGACCAGGACTTCGGCGCCGCCGCCCGCAAGCTGGCCGAGGAGCTGGCGGCGGGGCCGACCAAGGCGCACGCGATGACCAAGCACATCCTCCGCCGCTTCCGCGAGGGCGGGATGACCGCCGCTGACGAGGCGGTGCGGACCGAAGCGGCCGAGCTGTTCGCGACCGAGGATCTGCAGAACGCCGTCCGCACCTTCCTCGAGCACGGCGGCCCAGGCCACGCGACGTTCGACGGTCGCTGATTCAGCCTTGTCTTAAGCAAGCTTTGTAGGCTGCGCCGATGCCAGGAGTCCCCGGAATGCCGAACGTCGATTTCGACGCGATCGCCAAAGGCCTGTCGATGGCGGTGCCCTTCGCGGCCTACCTCGGTCTGGAGATAACCGAGGTGAGCGCGGGGGAGGCGACCGTCGTCCTGCCGCGCAAGGCCGAGCACAACAACCATGTCGGCTCTCAGCACGCGGGCGCCCTCTTCACCGTCGCCGAGACGGCGTCCGGGGCGGCCTTCGTCGGCGCCTTCGCGGTCCGCATGGGCGACATCGTCCCGCTCGCCAAGTCGGCCGAGATCGACTACGAAAAGATCGCCAACGGCCCGATCACCGCGACCGCCAAGCTCGGGGTCGACGCCGCGGAAGCGATCGCCACCCTC
>Ga0164305_10000820_pt1 | contig 12296 bp, 9 predicted proteins | sample Whisoiple_237_MG_FD_110215 | JGI IMG/M metagenome (GOLD analysis project Ga0164305, IMG submission 110215) | Soil microbial communities amended with pyrogenic organic matter from upstate New York, USA - Whitman soil sample_237_MG | ecosystem: Environmental > Terrestrial > Soil > Agricultural... | reverse complement strand
CCTTCGCGGCAATGTCGATCCAGTAGTTTCGTCGGTCGAGCACCGCGGGGTGGGCGGCCAGCGCGGACGCCCCCCGAACGGTTTCCAGTAGAAACCACCGCGCCGGTCACGTTGAGGTCCACCTGACCGGTCCCCATGCCTTCGATCTGGATGGCTGTAGCGTTGACGCCATTCGTCAGGGCCGAAGCAATGCGAATGCCCGAAAACCCCGAATTCTGCACCACGATCGCCGCGTTCCCGGGGTTGAACTCATTCGTCGGACCGTTTCGAGCCTCGACCGCTCCCGCCTTGAGCTGCAGGATTCCTGTCGCAGCCCCGAGACTGACGGTAATGGCGGTGGAGTCCGAACGGCCCTCGGTGGTCACATTGCCCAAGGTAAGCGTGACGTCTCCCGCTACCGAGCCGACGCCGACGGCACGCGAGTTGCTCGACAGGGTCTCGATGTCGCCGGTCGTGATCGTTACATCGCCCTGCGCGTCGGCCGTAAGTCCGCTGGAAGAAGTGCCGTCAGTATGGATGTCCCCCACATGCATCTGAAGTGAGCCATTTGCCGACCAACCACTGATGGCGGCGGAAATGATCCCATCCGTGGAGACATCTCCGACATCGATTGACACATCCCCGGCCGCCTGAACGGCAACGCCCAGTGAGTTGTCGCCCTCGGTCTTGATGGCCCCCGAAACGAACTCCAGGCCGCCGGTCGTCCCGCCGACATCGTCATAGGCATTGATGGTGATCGCGGAGGCGTTGGAGCCTTTGGTGGACACTTTGGCGACATGGACGACGGCCCCGTCCGCACCCTTGACGACGATGCCGCGCGAGTCCGACCCGACCGTGCTGATAGAGTCCGTGGCCGTCAGCGTCACATGACCGGAGCCCTGCGCTTCGATGGCGATCGCGTCCGCGTCACCGCCCAGGGTCGTCACCGTTCCCACGCTCACCGTAGTGTCGCCCGAGTTCACGATATTGATCGCGTCCGCGTCAAACCCCGTAACCGTACCGTCGGCCCCGACATACCCCGTATGGACCGCGTCCGCGTGCAGCACCACCGTGGCCGGCCCCGACAGTTCCGGGTCGCGAAGGATCTCGATGGCCCGTGAGTTGGTCCCCCGGGTCGATACTGTTCCGAGGTCCAGCGCAACGTCGCCGCCCTGGTCCAGGATGATGCCCGAGCTGTCCATGCCGGTGGTCACGATCTCATCGGCGGTCAGGGTCAACGAACCGCCCGCGCCTTGCTCGACGACGATCGCGCCTGCAGAGTTCCCTGTGGTCTTCACCGACCCCACGCTTACCGTCATGCTGGAGTCCTGCGGCTGGATCAGCAGCCCCCGGGCGCCCAGGCCAGAGGTCGTGATCGCGTCAATCGCCAGATCGATCGAGCCCTCATCATAGGCGCCTTCGACCCAAACCCCGGTCGCGTTGTCGCCCTGCGTATCGACGGTCCCCAGATCGAGCGAGATGTCGCCATAGGCGGTGGCGACGAACGCGCCGTAGGCATTGTCACCCGCCGTCTTGATATCACCGCCCGCAAGATCGATGTCGCCGTCTTCGCTGAATGCCCATAGGCCGGGGGCGTAGTTGCCGTGGGTGATGATCGACCCGAACTCGGCGTTTATTCCGCCGAGGCTCTCGAGGTTCAGCCCGATGGAGAAGTCGCCCCACGTCTCTATGGTCCCGACCGTGCCCGTTATCTGTTCCCGGGCGCCGATGGTAATGCCGTGCGCGTTCAGGCCATTGGTCGCGACCGAGCCAATTTCGAAATTCACATCGGCCAATGCCTGGACCTGCAGCCCGTGGCCATTGTCTCCAGAGCGGCTGCCCTGGTTGTCCACCTTGCCGGTGACGATGGCTCCTACCTCGACCGTAACGGTGTTGGAGCCGGGCGCCGCAGGCTCCTCCTGGTTGATTCTAATGGCCGCGCCATAGTCATCGCCGCCGCCGCGCGCGATGACGGACCCGCCGCGAACGATCACCTCACCGCCATACCCTTCAACAAGAATGCCCGTCGCGTTGTAGCCGTCCGTCGTGACCGTATCGAACTCAACCTGACTGAGCGCCGCCCCCCCGATGTTGATCCCAACCCCGTCCCCGCCTGATGTCGTCACCGAACCAGCATGGACCGCGGCCCTGCCGACGCCATACACTTCGACACCCTGTGCCCCGGCCCCCGTCATGACGATGGTATCGACGTCAACGGTCACGTCCCGGCTGCCGTTGACATACACACCGGTGGAGTCCGGACCGGTCGTCCTGATCGTACCGACGGCGACGTCGACATCGCCGCTGTCATTAAAGGCGTAGACGCCATAGGCCCCCGTGCCAGTGGCGGTGACAGAGTTGGCTGCAACTTCAATCGTTCGCTCACCCGAATTATCACCTCCAAGGCGGGCGTCGATTCCCGAGGAGTTCTCTCCCCAAACCTCGACCGTCCCGGCGTGGATCGTCAGGTCGTCGCCAGTGAACGCCTGGACAGCGATCAGGCCGTTCTGCCCCATGACCGCTGTGGCGCGGATCGTTGCGTCCTGCGCGTTCATCGTCACCGGACCGGCGCTGCTGACCATCACCCCGGCCCCGACGGAGTTTACGTTCGCCCCGGCCTGGAAATTCATTGTCAGTCCACTGAGCCCCGAGACGTACTGAATGCCTGCGGCATAGGGCGACCCGGCGGCCGTACACGTCACCACGCCGCCGACCGCCGGACCGCATTCGTCAGAAGCCGCCACAGGCGTGGCGATGACCAACAGCGAGCAACCCAACGCGGTGCCGACCATCAAGTCGACTGTGCGGCGGGAATTTGGGCGGACGTAGTGCTTGGACATGCGCATTGGACCGATATTCAAAGGAGGGGGACGAACGCCCCACTGGAGACGGACTGCTCTGTGCGCGACGTGGTTCTCGACCTTGGCGGCGGGACCAGGGGATCGGGAGCGCCTTGCGATAAAGGTCGGCCGTCCTGCGACGATGCGACGACCAATACGGTCGCCCCGGCGATGAGCTGCGATGCCCTTTGACCGCGGCGGTCACATTGATTCAGAAACGCGCGGCGCCGATCTGATCGGCGCCGGACCCGTTCAGGGTCTCAACCTGATTCCTATGTCTTCCGCTGACGGTGAGTTGATACGCAGCCATCGGGGCCGCTTTCCCGATCGCAAAATGATCTGGTTTTCCCGGGTCGCCGCATAGGCAATCCGTCGACATGCAGCCCGGCGGCGAGAACGATTGGACGCCGAGTTCCGCCGTTCAAACAGTTCGCCTCACTCCGCCGGCACGCGGGGGGCGAGGGGCGCGCGCGACGGATCGGCCATCAGCGCGTCGAACGTCTCACACAGCGCCCGTCCCTGCGGGGTGAGAAACACATATCGGGACCGATTATCGTTTGGCGCACGCGCAAGCGTCAGCAGACCCCGGGCCGGGGGAAGCGCACCCGGCATATCGCCCGGCGCCAGCCGGCGGATGGTTCTCGACGCAGTGGCTTCGGTAAAGCGACAGACCCGCGCGACGCTGGTGACCGACAAGCCCTCGTGCTCACAGACCGCGAGCAGCGTTGTCAGTTCGTTCAGGCTGAAGTCGCCGAACCTCTCGTCGAGCAGATCGACAATCGCCACGAGGGCGTTTTTGGACAGGCCGACCCGACTAGCCGACATAGCGGGCGCGGACGATCTCGAAACCGGCGGACAGGGTGGGCGGCGGCGCGGCGCGAGGCGTGCGTCTGGGCCGCCGCGCCTTGATATCCATATGCGCGGCGCCGTGGCGCGTTTGCAGATCGGCAAGCAGCGCGTTCAGTTCCCGGCGATGCGCCTCGATGACATAGGCGTCCGCCGCATCGATGTTGATGGTGATGACTGCCTGAATCTTGAATGGCTCGGTTTTCACCGGTTACTCCACCTGACTGCTCGCCCCGGGTCGCGCGAGGAGATGATGAACCTGAGCGCCGTCGGGCAACGGCTTTTGGCCAAATCGCCCGACGACTCCCTGGGGGGGGGGCAGGTCTCCATGAACTACGCGCGGAGACACGGACCTTCGCCTAAGGGGGAACCTGTCGGGCGACGGTGAGGCACCCAAGCACGACCGTTCGCGCCTGCTGAGCAGCCATCGACAGGGCAGATCGCCCCATCGACAAAGCAGGATCCGTTGCGACGAAAACCGCCCTGATAGCGACCAGAACCGCGCGCGCCTCTGGAGCACCGGCGGCCCCGTGAGTCGCGAGGTTCGAGCCGTGACTCGCTCCCGTCGCGCCGCGGGCGACATTGGTCGCAACCGGATGGATCGTCTGCGTCCGGCGCGACACTTTCAGATCGCTAAATTTCCAGGAGAGACACGCATGCAATTCCGTCCGCTTGTGAGCACCGCTGTCGCGGCCATGTTCGTCGCGGGACCGCTTCAGGCGCAGTCCGCCCCTTATGAGGTCGTGCGGATGAACGACAACGCCATGACGTGCGAGGCGCTGATCGGGGAAATCAACACCCTGTCCAACGAGGTAAGGCAACAGACCGCCGATGCGGCGCGCGCAAGCCGAAACCGGCAGACTGCGGGCGCGGTCGGACGCGGACTGCTCAGCGGCCTTGCCCAGGGCGTTTCGATGTTTGGCGGCGGCGGAAACAACGGCATCGGCGGCGCGGTGGCCGCCAGCGCGCTCTCGGGTCTCGCAAACCAGGCGGCGTCGGCCGCCGCCTCCGCCCCGACCGAACAGCCCGCAGCCGCGGCCCCGTCGCCCCAGGCGGAGCGTCTCGCCCATCTGAACGACCTTAACAGAAGCCGCGGCTGCTGATCTCGGGGACGCCGCTCGCCGAGGTCTCATCCCCACTGTCTGCCTGGCGAGCGGCGTCTGACGAATCTTCGTCGAGCTTTGCTGGACGGAGGGGGAGCGGTCGACCACGGTTTGCGTCGGAGGCCACAATGAAATCATCCACCCTGATCCTGTCCTGCGCGCTTTTTGTCGCCGCGCCGGTTGCCGCCCAGACGCCGGACGCGGCGTCCGTGGTGGCCGCAGAGCGGGCCTTTGCCGGCGATCGCGCGCCGCTGGGCATCACGGGCAGCTTCACCAAATGGTCGATGCCGGACGCGATCGTGATCGGCGGCGGCAAGGTGCAGATGGTCCGGGACGCCTACCCCCCTGAAACCCCGCGCCCTGCGGACGAACCGGCTCTGGACTGGTGGCCCAGCTTCGCGGGGATCGCCCGCTCTGGCGATCTGGGCTTCACCACAGGCCCGATGGCGTTGAACGGTCGGCGCACCGGACACTATTTCACCGTCTGGCGGCGGCAGCCCGACGGCAGCTGGAAATGGATCTATGACGGCGGCTCCAACGCCAGTGCGGCCGACGCGCCGGGGGCCGACAGCGAACCGACCCTGCTTGCCGCATCCAATGCCGGTTCGGACTCGCCACAGACCGCCGCGACCGAACTGGCGGCCGTCGAGGCCCGGCTCGCGCAGGGCGCTGCGACCGGACAGGCAGCCGCACACCTTGAAGTGATGGCCGATGACGGGCGCCTCTACGTCATGCAGCGCCCTCCGGCGACCGGGCGTGACGCCTTCGCCGAAGCTCTTGCGGCCTGGCCCGAAACCTTCCAGTTCAGCCCGTCACAAGGCGTGACGGTCTCGGACGCCGGGGACATGGCGTGGACCTATGGCGAGGCGGCCTGGAGCCGGAACGGTCAACGTCGCGCCGGCCATTATGTGCGGCTCTGGCAGAAGCGCGCAGAAGGCTGGAAACTGGTGCTTGCGCAACTGATCCCCGCCCCGCCGCCGGCGCCGCCGTCGGCCCCGGCCGCGCAATCCTGACCGCCTGCGGCGGGGCTGCTTGAACTGCAATTCCTGAGCGGCAAAGGGGGCTTTGGCCGCCATAAGGGCAGGATCAGCGATGGCCGCGAGCGTTCAGCGCGTCCAGCACGCTGCGTGAATAGTTGGGTCCGACGGTGACCGCCTGGCCATCGGAAAGCACGACGGCGATCTGGCCCTTGCCCAGCCGTTGGATGCTGGTCACCGCGGCCGGATTGACGAAGGCCGAGCGATGCACCCGCAGGGCCTGCGCCGGATCGAGCCGTTCCTGCATCCGTCCCATGGTTTCCCGCAGGATGAGGCTGCGCGCGGCGGTGTGCAGGATCACGTAGTCGCGTGCGGCTTCGATCCAGACGATCGAGGCGGTGGCGACCCGCACGACGCCGTGCAGGCTGGGGATCCACAGCTCGCTTTCATACTGGGTGGTGGCGTCGTTTCCGGTCCGGGTTTCCGAGCGCAGGGCGTCGACAACGCTCTCGAGTTCCTCGATGCGGGCCCCCGCTTCTCGCGCCGCCCGTCGGCGTCGGGCGCGCTCGACGGCGACACGCAGCCGGTCGAAACGGATCGGCTTCAGCAGATAGTCGGCGGCCTCGATCTCGAAGGCGCTGGGCGCGAACTGCTCATAGGCCGTGACGAACACCACCTCAGGCGCGTCATCCCCGCTCAGTGTTCGGGCCACTTCCAGCCCGTCGCGCAGGGGCATCTTGACGTCGAGGATGACGACATCCGGACGCAGCGACCCGATCCGGGCGAGGGCTTCGTCGCCGTTCTGGGCGAAGCCGACGACCGTGGTGTCCGGAATGTCGCGGAAACCCACTTCAAGCCGGGCCAGCGCCAGCGGTTCATCATCGACCAGAAGGACGCGCAACGGACTCATCAGACACCTGCTCCATCATATCCACCGCCCAGCGGCAACCGGGTGGTGACGGTGAAATCACCCGCGTCTGACAGGCCCTCTATCTCTGCCCGTCCGCCATACACGGCGGCAAGCCGGTTGCGAACTGTCGCGAGGTCCAGAGCAGGCGGGGCCGACGGCCCGCGACCGTTCGCGGCCTGCGCCTGGATGCTGAGGACCAGCCGGTCCCCGCCATTGCGTGAGGCGTGAAGGCGGATGATCACCCGCCGCATGGGCGGGCTGACTGCATGGGCGACAGCCTGTTCCGCCAGCGGCTGAAGCAGAAAAGTCGGGACCATCGCCTCATGCAGGCTTTCGTCGCTCTCCACCTCCGCCTCGAGCTGCCCGTCGTATCGCAGACTCTCGATATCGAGGTAGGCGCTCACGGCCGAGAGTTCCGACGCCAGAGAGACGAACTCGGTCGCGCCAGGGCTGAGTGAGGCGCGCAGAAAGTCGGAAAGGCGCGTCAGCATGCGCTCGGCGTCGGCGTTGCGGTCGGTCAGGATCAGGCCGGAGATGGCGTTCAGGGTGTTGAACATGAAATGCGGGCTGAGCTGCAGGCGGAGGGTCGCCAGCTTCGCCTGGTTCGCGGCCGCCTTCGCCTCGGCGCTCGCCACCTCCTGACGGCGTATTCTCATGTTGAACCGGCTCAGCGCGCCGAGGGCGGTCACGCCCGCATGCACCCACAGCAGGGTGATGAAATTCATCAGCACGTACCAGTGCAGGGGCGCAGGCGTCATGCGTCCGTCGTCGCCGAGGAACATCGTACCTCTGGCCTTCGGTTCAAACCGCGCCATCAGCGCGTCATGCACCCCCGCGTCGATAGCCGAATGGATCAGCGCCACCAGAACGACGACGGCAATGATCAGGACGAGGCGGAGCAGACGGCGGCCCATGCGATCCGCGGCGCCCACGACCCATAGGAGGATGGGAGTCAGGAGGACGCCGAACAGGGAGACCACTCCGGCGCCCAACCAGGCCCAGTCAGGAGCCGGTTCGGGCGCCGCCAGAGAAGGCGCCATGAAAATGGGCACGGTGGCCGCCCAGACCCCGGTTGCAATGATCAGGGCTTGTCGGATCTCCGGCTCACGGAAAACCTGCGGTAGTCGCATGCCGGTCGTATCTCGCCACAGAAAGGCCTGTTTTAAACCTCGCCGGGCCGGATGCGATCCCCTTCGTCGCACCAACGACGGGGTTCGTCGCATGGGCCGCTCGTCAGCCGGAAACCACCGGCGTGTCGAACATGTAGCCCCGGGCGTGGACTGTGCGGATCAGGTCGTGTCCGGACTCGGCCTTGAGACGACGCCGGAGGCGATAGACGCGAACCGCGACGTTTCGGGCGTTCAGCCACTCTTCACCCTTTTTGCAGGCCATCTGGATGTCCTCCGGAGACAGGACCCGCCCCGGGTTGTTCAGGAACAGATAAAGCAGTTCGTGTTCCGAGCGGGACAGCGGCACGCGTTTTCCGTCGAGACGGCGCAGGTCCCGTTTCAACAGGTCCAGCCTGAAATCGGAGAAGCGCAACGTATGCGCCCCGTTGCCCGGAAGCGCCGAACGTCCGCCTCGACGGGCGAGGGCGCGCATACGCGCGATCAGTTCCCGATCGCCGCAGCTTGGCGAGACACAGTCGTCGGCGCCGAGTTCGAGCGCGAGCACCCGATCAACCTCGTCCTCGGTTCCGGTGACGACCAGGACCGCGCCCACGCCCAAGGCGGCCAGCCGGCGGCAGGCGCTGAAATCGATCTGACCGTCGACGCCGCCGTCGAGCACGATCAGGTCGGCCGATCGATGAGCCAGCAAGGCTTCGGCCGCCACGGAATCACCGACTCGAACGGCGGCGAACCCGCCGCGGCGGGCTACGCCTTCCGCGCCCGTCGCACCGGATGGCGGGCCGACGAACACCGCGAGGGATTGAACGCGTTCCGCGACAGCCGCCGTCAGGCCATGAATCTCTCCGAAGTCATCAAACGGTCGAACAGGCGGCGCCGGAGGGGGGAAGGCCAAGCTGTCCAACATCTGCTGAAATCCTGGGGGCCTGACCCGTCCCGGCCCGGCGAGAGTCGAATGAATTCGCGTAGCCGGGCGATCGAAAGACAGCGATCCCTTCCGGACATCTCCCGGCGAGCAGAACATTAAAGCCGCCGCCTGATCCGCCGCCTCGCTCGTGAGATGTGGTTGGACATTGTCGCGACGGAATTAGCTCCTGCGCTGCAAACCCCGCCCTGACTGCGACCAAAATGGCCCGGCGCATTCCCTGATCGGTTGAGTTAACCGGTTTCATAGGGAAAGCTGGGTTCTTCCGGACGTTGTCCTCCCCCTCGACGAGTTCGCTCCATGGCCCCCATGCCCGCCCGTTCGACCGCGGGAGTGTCGACCCTGCTCCTCACCCCCCGGTGGAGTTCGATTATCCTGGCGTCGGCGCTGTGGGGCCTCGTGCTGGTCAGTCACCTGCTGTTCACCGTGTCGCTGAATGCGAGCCCCCTGCTGCTGGTCTACCCCTTTATCTGGACAGCCCATGGCCTGCTTCTGACATGGCCGCTGCACGAGCTCATGTACCGAACCGAGCGCGTGCCGGGCGCAGGCCGATGGCTGCTGGCCGGACTGGCCGTGGTTCTGCTCGCCGTCCTCCAGACCATCCTCGACGCCCATATTTCCAGCTGGGTCGGGCGGAATCTGATGCCGCCCGGCGGGGGCGCCGCCCTGGTCTTCCGGACCGAACGCACCGAGCTCGAGGCCGGAATGCGGATCAGCCTGATGATCTATTTCTGGGTGTTCGGATGCTACGCCATGGCCGACAGCCTGCTGCTGTCGCAGAGGCGGCTGCTCGAAGCCCAGGGCGTCGCACAGCGCGCCGAGCTGAACGCCCTTCGGCTGCAGTTGCACCCGCATTTCCTGTTCAACGCGCTCAATTCCGTCTCTGCCCTGATCGTCACCGGACGCCTTGAGGAAGCGGAGGCCACGGCCATGAGTCTCGCCGCCTTCCTGCGCGCCTCGCTGCTCGCCGACCAATCGGCGCCCATCACCCTGGCCGACGAATCCGAAGCTCTTCAGGCTTATCTTGAGGTGGAGCGGGTCCGCTTCGGGGATCGGCTCATGGTCGAGATCGACATTCCCGAAGACCTTCTTGAGGTGCGGATGCCGGCTTTCCTGCTTCAGCCTCTGATCGAGAACGCCATCAAGCACGCCGTCTCCCCGGAAGCGCGGAAGGTCAACATCGGCATCACCGCGCGTCGGGCCGGCGATCGCCTGATCCTGTCGGTAAGCGATGACGGCCGGGGCGGCGTTTCGGCCGCGCCGGGCACGGGTACGGGGCTACGCAACATTCGCGAGCGCCTTACGGCGACCTATGGCCCCGCAGGATCTCTGACCACGGAGGCGAAGTCGGACGGCTTCACGGCCACGGTGATCTTTCCCATACGGCGCTGAGTAGTACGATCGTGGCCGACAGCGCGAGTCGTCCCGCCTTGCACCGCAGGCGGCGTTCGTCTCGCCGCGGTCTGGTTTGGTCGCAGAAGAATGGCGCGCGCGGGAAACCGGTTTGCGGCCGGGACACTGCGTCCTAGCATCCGCGCCGAGCCGGAGAGGACGGCGGAAACGGGAGGGAAATTCATGTGGCGCGTTAAATCGCTCGACGCAATTCTGGCTACGGCCGAAAAGAAGGCGCTGACCCGGTCGCTCGGACCGATCCAGCTGACGCTGCTCGGCGTCGGCGCCATCATCGGCACCGGAATTTTCGTGCTGACGGCGGCCGCGGCCCAGAAGGCCGGCCCGGGCATGATGTGGAGCTTCGTCATCGCCGGCGCCGTCTGCGCCGTTGCGGCGCTGTGCTATTCGGAACTGGCCTCGATGGTCCCGGTGTCGGGCTCGGCCTACACCTATTCCTACGCCGTCGTGGGCGAACTGCTGGCGTGGATGGTCGGCTGGGCGTTGATCCTCGAATACGCCGTGGCGGCCTCGGCCGTGTCCGTAGGCTGGTCGGGTTACTTCCTCGGCCTGATCGAGAACGCCCTCGGATTTGAATGGCCTGCCCTGTTCAAGAACGGACCCGCATGGTCGATGAACGGCTGGATGCCGGTCGCGGACTTCAGCGTCGGCATCGTCAACATCCCGGCCATCATCGTCGCCCTGGCGGTGACGCTGCTGCTGATGATCGGCACGACCGAGAGCGCCCGCGTCAACGCCATGCTGGTCGCCATCAAGGTCGCTGCTTTGACCGCTTTCGTCGTCCTGACCCTGCCGTTGATCAAGACAGCCAACTTCTCGCCCTTCGCGCCGAACGGCTGGTTCGGACCCAAGGGTTCGTCGGGCATGGGCATCGTCGGGGCCGCGGCCTCGATCTTCTTCGCCTACGTCGGCTTCGACGCCGTCTCCACCGCCGCCGAGGAAACCCGGAATCCGCAGAGAAACGTCCCGATCGGGCTGATCGGCTCGCTCGCGGTCTGCACCGTCTTCTATCTGTTCGTCGCTGCGGGAGCGATCGGGGCGATGGGCGCCCAGCCCGTGCTCGGCGCCGCCGGTCAGGCCGTCCAGCCGGGTTCGCCGGCCTTCGTGGCCGCCTGCGGACTGGCCGAAAACGCCGACCGCCTGGTCTGCTCCAACGAAGCCCTGGCCCACGTCCTGCGCCAGATCGACTTCGTCCTGGTGGGCAATGCCGTCGGCATGGCCGCCATGCTGGCCCTGCCCTCGGTCATCCTGATGATGATTTACGGCCAGACGCGGATTTTCTTCGTCATGGCCCGCGACGGCCTGCTGCCGCAGAGCTTCGCCCGCATCCATCCGAAGTGGAAGACGCCCTATATCGTCACCCTGTTCACCGGCTTCTGCGTCGCCGTCGCCGGGGCCTTCTTCCCCGTCGGCCAGCTCGCAGACATCTCGAACTCGGGCACGCTGTTCGCCTTCTTCATGGTGTCCGTCGCGGTGATGATCCTGCGGGTGAAGGATCCGAAGCGTCACCGCCCGTTCCGCACGCCGCTGGTCTGGATCATTGCCCCCATATCGGCGCTGGGCTGCGTCTTCCTGTTCTGGAACCTGCCGCATGACGCCAAGATGGTGCTGCCGATCTGGGGCGGCATCGGCCTGGTGGTCTACATGCTCTACGGCTTCCACAAGAGCCATGTGGGTCGCGGCCTGATCGAGACGCCGGAACTGGATCCGGACGCCCCGGGCGGTCCGGTGCCCCCCATGCCGGGCGCGCCGTCGCCGACCGACCGCAAGCACTGATCCCGAGCGCTTGAAGACGAGGCCCCGGAGTCCGCTCCGGGGCCTTTTCCTTGCATGCAGACCGGATGGCGGGTCAGGCCCGTCGCGCGCTGACGGAAGCCTGTGCTTCGGTTCTCGGCAGGAGGTGGCGGAACTGGCCGATGGCAGCCGGCCATGTCTCGATCAGGCGCAGGGCGAGCGGGGATCGGGTCTCGGCTGCATGGCGCGCGACAAAAGCCCGAAGTCGCGCGGCCGCCTCGCCTGAAACCACGCCGCCCGCGACCGAGTCTCCGTTGACGCGCACCAGCGCCGTCCCGTCGGGGTCGTGGATGAAGGCCTCGCCGCCCGACATCCCGGCGCCGAAATTCCATCCTGTCGAGCCGAGGATCACCACGGTTCCGCCGGTCATGTATTCACACCCGTG
>Ga0164305_10000819_pt1 | contig 12299 bp, 9 predicted proteins | sample Whisoiple_237_MG_FD_110215 | JGI IMG/M metagenome (GOLD analysis project Ga0164305, IMG submission 110215) | Soil microbial communities amended with pyrogenic organic matter from upstate New York, USA - Whitman soil sample_237_MG | ecosystem: Environmental > Terrestrial > Soil > Agricultural... | reverse complement strand
GGCGCCAGGCACGGCGTCGACAATCGGATGAGCGTCGATCGAGTCGTCATAGATGCCGGCCCAGCCGCCAAGGACGGTTCCCCGGTCGAGGAAGGGCATGCGGCGGCGTGCGGCGGCGCGATACCGCTCAATCTCTTCGTTGGTCACACCGCGCTCATAACTATCAGGATCGACATCCAGATCGGCGGGCATGGTGCCAAGCTTGCCGACCAGAGTCGCGTCGGCCCTGGGCAGGAAATAGGAGTCGGTGTGGACGTCAAGTACGACCGGGTGTCGATCCACCTCGGCCGGTGGTCGGCGGATCAGGGCCATGGGGTGACGCGAGAACGAAATCGGCAGCTCGTGACCGAGGTCCTCCAGGAACCGCATTCCCCAGGCGCCGGCCGCATCGACGACGGCATCGGCCGCGATGTCGCCATGACTCGTGCGCAGTCCGGCAACGCGACCGGATTCGACGACGATCTGGTCGACCGACACCCCTTCGCGGATCTCGACTCCGAGCGATCGGGCCGTGGCGGCGAAGGCGTGATTCGTCTCGATGGGATCGGCGATTCCGGCCGTTGGCTCGTAGCAGATCGTCGTGCAGTCGCTTGCCTGCACGCGCGGATCGATCGCCGCTATCTCGTCCGGTCCGAGCAGGGTGGTTTCGATGCCGAGCTCCTTGTGCATGGCGACGTTGGCGCGAACACCGGCTTCTGTTTCGGGGCCGGCGGTCAGGAGCACGCCGACCGGCAAATAGCCACAGCTCCCCTCGTAGTGGTCGGACCAGCGCCTGAAGATTGCCAGCGCATCGCGTGCCAGCGCGGCGGTTTCGGGGTTCGAGTAGTGCTGCCGAACCACGCCGCCGCTTTGCCCGGTCGTGCCAGAGCAGACATGCGCGCCCTCGAGGACCAACGGCCGCTCGCCGCGCTTGGCAAGGTGCGCGGCGATGCTCGTGCCGATGACACCAGCTCCGATGATCACGATGCCGTTCGTCGAAGTCATCGCGGTGATTCCTCCTGGACTCCGGACGCTGCGACACGCAACAGGATTCCGATCCGCAGTCCGTTTCCTACTGATTCAATTTCGGGCGCGCCCGACTTCCGGCTGATCGCCCGGGCGATCGCAAACCCTGCCGGGAGCACCCGGGCGCGGGCAACCGGCGCAACGATCACGGGCGCGAGCTCGTCCGCCGTCATGCCGAGGACAATCTGCCGTGCCTCATCGAGGGCGCTTGATTCCGCGTACCCCGATTTGCCCAGCAGCGAGAACAGGAACTCGCCGACACCGCCAACCAGGACAATGCGCCCAAACTGTCCATTTCGGCTCAGGAATTCTGTCGCCCGGTCCGTGGTTTCCCGCTCGACCTGATCAAGCTCAGAGGCGAGCGGTGGATCGCTCGGGACGAAGCGATCGGTGAGGACGCCTGAACCGAGTCCGAGTGAGGTTGATTCGAGCACGACGCCGTCTCGCGTGGCAATCAACTCGGTGCTGGCGCCGCCGATGTCGACGATCAGAATTGCGCCGCCCGGGTCGATTTGGGCCAATACGCCGTCACTGGTCAGGCGAGCTTCCTCGTCCCCGTCGATGACGGTAACGTCGATCCCCACATCGTCTTTCACGCGTGCCAGGAAATCCGGGCCGTTCACGGCCGATCGGGTTGCCGCCGTTGCTACCGCGATGATTGTCCCGGCGTTGAGCTCGCGAGCGATCTCTTTGAAATCACGCAGCACATCGATGGCGAGTTGAATGCGGTCGTCGCGGAGCCGGCGGGTCTCTCCGAGACCCTCGCAGAGGCGAACCACTTCGGCAGTGCCGGCGATCGGCGTAACCTGACCATTTGAAACGCGCGCAACCGTGAGCTTGAGCGTGTTCGAACCGATGTCGATTGCCGCAATAGCGCGGCCGTCAGCGGTCATGGTCCGGGTTCCGCCGGCGAGGGCAAAGCCATCTGGACGAAGTCCATTGATGTCGAAACAGTGCTCATGACGTCCGATCCAGTCCAGGCTCCCCACGTAGTCGTTGCATTCGTGATGATAATTGAGCAGCATCGGGACACGAGCGCGGTAATTGGGGGAATGGTTGGGGAACCAGCAACTGCTGACCGGAACGGTGGTGAGGGCCTTTGGCAAGTTCTTTGAAGTCGCGCTCGACGAGTCGGACGCGACGCTTCTTTGCACGCCAAAGGGGATCCTCAAGCGCGAGCGGAAAGGGACGGACATCGTTGCCGTTGGCGATCGCGTCACGGTGGTCGACGTCGGCGACGGCGAGGGGCGCATCGAGTTGGTCGAGCCGAGACAGTCGGTCCTGGCCCGGCTGGCGCGTCACACGCGAGACACCGAGCAGGTGCTGGTCGCCAACCCGGATCAGGCCCTGTTCCTCTTCGCGGCAACTGAACCCGTGCCGCATCCGCGCATGCTCGACCGATTCCTGGTTCTGGCGGAATCGAGGGATCTTCCGGCACTGATCGGGGTGAACAAGATCGATCTGCTGGCGGGAGATCCGGCACAGGTCTTTCCTGAGCACCGCGCGATCTACCCGGTGATCGATATCAGCGTGCGCACGGGCCAAGGTGTGAATTATTTGCGCGAACTGCTCGAAGGCAAGATCACGGTTGTGGCCGGGCCATCGGGCGTTGGCAAGTCGAGCCTAGTCAATTCGCTCAACCCGGATCTGGGCCTGGCGATCTCATCGATTTCGGAGAGCACCGGTAAAGGCAAGCACACGACAACCGCCGCCCAGCTTTTCCGCCTCGGTCCGGAAACGTACATCGCAGATACCCCGGGTATTCGCGCGCTGGCACTCCAGGGCATCGCGCTGGAGGATTTGCCAGAGTGCTTCCCCGAGTTCCGGCCATTCCTCGGACACTGCCGATTCAACGACTGCACGCATGTCCACGAACCCGGCTGCGCCATTCGCGAGGCGGTTGGATCAGGCGAGATCGGTTTTGGGCGATACGAGAGCTACGTCTCACTCCGCCGCGGCGACCCGGAAGATTAAGAGCGGGAATACGGCTCTGGGCTGTGCGGCAGGGTGGACCACTGTTCATAGTCGTGGCCAAAGATGATCGGCGCGTCTTGCTCCCGGCTTAGCTCAAGCAGGCGGTCGATTGAGCAGTTCGTCGCCTCCGCGTCGTAGTAGTTGGGAAACTGCCGCGTCTCCGCCATGCGAGCACTGTCGATCGCATCGGCTGCCAGGATGACCGGCCCTTCCTCGGTCTCCACCACGATCGATTGGTGGCCGACGGCATGTCCGTCCGTCCGCAGCAGCGTCAGGCCAGGCTCGATCTCGTGATCGCCGTGGACCTGGCGCCACCGTAAGCCGGGCACATTCCAGAGATGTGCGTCGTATCGAGCCCGGTCCGAAAGCGCCGCGCCGATGTGCGCCCGCTGTACCCAGACATCCGTGCCGAGCGGACCGAACGCGTCGTACCGACCGGCGTGATCGAAGTCGAAGTGCGTCGCGATGATAGCGTCGATATCGCCCGGCGCGATCCCAAGCGCCGCCAGCCGGGCAATTGGATCGTCAGCTTGCGTGATCTCGCATTTGGCGGGATACCAGGGTTGGCAATCATCGGCGCCGATCAGCGCGGCCGGATTGCCGGTGTCGACCAGGTACCGCTTACCGCTGGCCGCGACGATCAGGTAGCACGGCACCTGAATCGGGTAGGTTCCGCCACTGCCGTCTGGTTCGATCAGAATGCCGCAATGCAGCAGGTAGAGCGTATGGAACCCGCTCATCGAGAGATGCTGAGCGTTTCGCCGACATGCCCGTATCGATGCTCGTCCACCCATGGCTTGCCTTCGGCAAATCGACTCGGGCGAAACGGCGTGAGATCGACCAGTTTCGCCACCCCGTCCAACATCAACTCAGCCAGGCAGACGCCCGTCGCCGGTGCGGTCTTGAAGCAGGAGCCGCTATCGCCGGTCATGACGTAGAGCCCATCGGCCGGGTCCAGCTTGCCGATGATCGGATGCTGATCCGGGCTCATCATGTACATCCCGGTCCAGCCGCCGCGCATCGTCGAGTTGGCGAAGACCGGGAAGCGGGCGGCCAGAGCGGTGCGGGTTTGCTCGATGTAGTCGATCGGAGGGAATTGCGGGAAGGTATCTGGATCGCCCTTGCGGTCCGGGAACTCGATGCCGATCAACGTACCGGCATCGCCTTCGGGCCGTAGCCACGACTCGTAAATCGTGTCGATCACAATCCGGTGTTTCCGACCCGGATCCATCGTCATCGGCCAGCGGAAGATGACAACCTGCGACTTGTACGGCGTCAGACCGATCGCGTAGCCGAGTGGATCGAGCAGCCGATCGGCCCATGGTCCGGCGGCGACCAGCACCTGCCGGGTTTCGATCCGACCGCGATTCGTCTCCACGGCCACTACATGGTCGCCCCGTACGTCAATGCGCGTGGCTTCGCAGTCGAGAACCAGCGTTGCACCATTCGCGATTGCCGCCTCGGCAAATCCGTAGGCGGTCGCGTTTGGGTCGGCGTACCCCGCATCCGGCTCGAACGCGGCCACCGAGATATCACCGGTGAAGAGCAGCGGCTCGATCTCGGCGATCTCATCCGGCGTAACGATGGAGGTGTTGATCCCTGCCGCGCAAAGATTCCCCACATTCGCCCGGATCTTCGCCTCATCCTCCGGCGCGACGACGCGCAGGAACCCAGGCTGGACAAATCCAGGGTCCCCATGCCCAACCACATCGCCCCAGTTCTGGAACGTTTCGAGACTGTGCACGGTCAGCAGTCCCTCGGGGACATTCGTGTAATGCTGGCGGATCAACGCGCCCGACTTGCCGGTCGCGCCGGCGCCGACGTGCCGGCGCTCAAGAACGACGACCTTGCCGGCACCACGCCGGGCCAGCTCATACGCAGTGGCCAGACCATTGACGCCGGCGCCGATCACGACGACATCGGCGGTCTTCGGAAGATCGCGTCCTGCTTCATTCACGCCGTGGCCGTTCGTCGAAGTCGTCATTCCTGATACGCTCCCAAAAGCAATGCCGTGGTTCCGCGGGGGAAGTATGCGGCACTGTTCTCGCACCTGTGACTGGAGTTCGGATCAGCGACATGCGCGACCCTTTGGCCCACGGCGACATCATCCAGCCTGACCGCGTTGATGAGCTGATGGATTTCCTCGCACCGTTCATCCAGGAGCTGCTGACGCAGCTCGAGCCCGGTGAGTTCACAACGCCGATGTTCATCGAGTTCATGCGGTCGATCCCCGAAGGTGACGCCCTCTATGAAGAAGCGATCCAGCGCTGGGGCGAGCGAGATGAGCACATGAGTCGAATGGTGATTCATGGCCAGGTGATCCCCGGTATCCTCCGTCGATCAGCGAACGTAGAGTGGGCAGGGTACGCCCATGGCGAGCCCGACCCATATGGCGTGCCTGCCTGGTGGCGAATCACGGAGTCCTGAAGGGGTATTAGACCGGGCATTGCAGGACCGGCGATAATGGAAATCCGCCGGTATTCGGCGGTAGGATTAGGTCAACATATTGCTCGCTAGTCGAAACGGTCGACTCCTCACGGATCCACCGTTAAGCAACGAACGCCCCGGCCCGTCCCACTGGGCCGAACTCTTGGAAACGGTCTCCATTCTCGACCGTAAGGACACTTGATGCAGGACCCTAATAAAAACCGTCTCCCGCGCAACCCGTTCTCGGGCGGTGGCGGAGACAAGAATGACAAGAACGAGAAGGGTGCCAGTCCTCGGCGGCCGCGCATTCCGACCTGGTTTGTCGGTCTGCTGCTCGTCTGTATCGCGGTCTGGTATGCGTACCAGTTCATGAGCCCGAGCCCGGATCAGAACCGCGTCACCGTGCCGTATTCGGCCGCGATAGAGCAGATCAACGCCGGCAATACCGCAAAGGCGGTGATCGGAACCAGCAACCTTGAGCTCGATCTCAAGTCGCCGGTCCGCTGGAACAAGAACGACGAAGTTTTCGTCGCGGATAACGCCGCAAACGCGTCCGACTACTCACAAACGTCGAAGCTGAAGGCGAAGATTCCGCCGCTCATCCGGCAGGACAACCAGGAGCTGATCACGCTGCTCGAGCAGCAGAACGTGACCTACGAAGGCAAGGATGAGAACGGTTCGATCCTGACCAGCCTGCTGATCAACTTCCTGCCGATCATCTTCATCATCGCGCTGATCGTCTTCATGAGCCGCCAGATGACACGCGGCCAGCAGAACGTCTTCGGCTTCGGTCGCAGCCGCGCGCGCCTCAATGATCCGGAACGACCACAGGTGACGTTTGCCGACGTTGCCGGCGAAGAGGAGGCAAAGAAGGAGCTGACCGAGGTCGTCGACTTCCTGCGCAACCCGGCCAAGTACCACCAGCTTGGCGCCCGGCTCCCCCGCGGCGTGCTTCTGGTGGGACCTCCCGGTACCGGTAAGACGCTGACCGCTCGGGCCGTCGCCGGTGAGGCAGGCGTGCCGTTCTTCAGCATCTCCGCCTCGGAATTCGTCGAGATGTTCGTCGGTGTCGGCGCGAGTCGCGTCCGCGACCTGTTCGACCGCGCCAAGACGATGCATCCCTCCATCATCTTCATCGACGAGCTCGATGCGGTTGGTCGCCAGCGGTTTGCCGGACTGGGCGGCTCGAACGACGAGCGCGAGCAGACCCTGAACCAGTTGCTGGTCGAGATGGACGGCTTCGACACTGATCAGGAAGTGATCGTGATGGCCGCCACGAACCGGCCAGACGTGCTCGATCCCGCCCTCCTGCGCCCCGGTCGATTCGACCGGCAGGTGGTAGTCGGTCTGCCCGACCGCAAGGGTCGCGAGGCGATTCTCGCCATCCATACCCGGGGCATCCCCGTGGCCAAGGAAGTCGACCTGCCGGGTATCGCCCGGGCGACGACCGGCTTCTCGGGTGCGGATCTCTCGAACCTGGTCAACGAGGCCGCGCTGATGGCGGCACGCAAGAACCGCAAGGAGATCCTCAACTCCGACTTCGACGAGGCGCTCGACAAGATCCTGCTCGGCACGACCCGGGCGAATCTGATGAGCCCGGAGGAGCGCAAGGTCGTCGCGTATCACGAGGGCGGTCATGCCCTGGTTGCGCACCTGACACCGGGCGCCGACCCACTTCGCAAGGTGACGATCGTGCCGCGCGGTCGCGCGCTGGGCGTCGCGATCCAAACCCCGGAGGAGGACCGCTACAACGTCTCCCGCCTTTACCTCGAGGGACGGCTATCCGTCGCTCTGGGAGGCCGCGCGGCAGAGATTGCGACCTTCGACGAGGTCACGACTGGTGCGGAGAGCGATCTGAAGCAGGCGACTCAGCTCGCACGGCGGATGGTCGGCCTCTGGGGCATGAGCGAAGCAGTCGGTCCGGTTTATCTCGGTACCGGCGAGGAGCATGTCTTCCTGGGTCGCGAGATCGTGCAGGACAAGGCCTTCTCCGACGCCACGTCGGAGCGCGTCGATACCGCTGTCCGCCAGATCATCGAGCAGGCGCTCGAGACGGCGCAGACGCTGATCGGAGCGAACAAGCCGAAGCTCGAGAAGCTGGTGGCCGCGCTCCTTGAGAAGGAGACGCTGGACGCCGTGGAAGTGACCGAGATCCTCGGGCCACGACCGCAGCTCAGCCCGCGCGAAGCCGAGATCATGGTCCCACCGCCTGTCGCGGAACCGCCGCTGATCGGCGAGCCGATCTCGACTAGCGACCGCTCAGAGTAAATCTGAAATGAAACGACCCGGGAGCCGATTGGCTCCCGGGTCGTTTTGTTATCAATGCTTCGTTCGGGATGCGTTCAAGGCGCCCCGCCTGAACTGGTTTGGGCAATCTGGTCAGCTCGCGGCAAACGTCGTGCCAACGGTGCCGAGCGCCTGCCCGAGCTGATTGAAACAAGCTTCGAGGACGTCGACGACCGTATCGCACTCCTCGTGCGTGATCACGAGCGGCGGGCAGAGCTGCGTCGTTGGATCGCCGCGGCTGTCGTTGCGGATGATCAACCCACGTCTTCGCATCTCGTCGGTCATGCCGCTCAGTAGGTCGGCATCGTAAGGCAGCGTCTCCTTCGTCGCGCGGTCCTTGACCATCTCGACGCCGAGGAACAGTCCGGCGCCGCGGATGTCGCCGACGTTGGGATGATTGCCGAGCCGCTCCTCCAGCTGCGTGCGCAGGTACTGGCCGGTTTCCTTTGCCTTGCCAGGTAGATCCTCCCTCAGCATGATGTCGAGGTTCGCGATTCCGGCCGCACAGGAAACCGCATGACCACCGAAGGTGATGCCGTGATTGAGGACGCTGCCTTCGTCGATGGTGTTCGCGACCTCCTTGCGGGCCATCGCGGCGCCGAGCGGCGCGTAGGACGAGGTGATGCCTTTGGCCGTCGTGATGATGTCCGGCACAACGCCGTAGTAGGTCGATGCGAACAGCTCGCCGAGACGTCCGAATCCGCAGATGACCTCATCCATGATCATCAGGATTCCGGTTTCGTCGCAGAGCTTGCGAATCTTCTTGAAGTAGTCCTGCGAACCTGGCGGGATGCAGCCGCCGGCGTTCTGGACCGGTTCCATGATGATGCACGCGACCGTTTCCGGTCCCTCAAACTCGACCAACCGCTCGACCTCGTCGTAGCAGGTCAGATTGCAGGCTGAATCGTTCTGGCAATACGGGCAGCGGTACCGGTGCGACATCGACGCGTGGCGGGCGCCGGGCATGAGCGGACCAAAGCCATTGCGGGCATCCGTCAGGCCGTTGACCGAAAGTGCGCCAAAGGTCGTGCCGTGCCAAGCCGTGCGGCGAGAGATCGTCTTGTACCGGTGCGAGAAGCCCTTGACCGTTTGGTACTTCTTCGCGATCTTGAGTGCCGTTTCAACCGCTTCGCCGCCACCGGAGGTGAAGAAGATACGGGCGTCGCCGCCGAGCGGAACCAGGTCGGCCAGCCGATCTGCGAAGACTGCCGTCGGTACGCTGGTGAAGCCGAATGGGTTGATGAAGGGAATCTGCTCGAGCTGGGCCATCATGGCCTCGGCGATCTCGCGCCGGCCGTATCCGGCGTTGACCGAGTAGATACCGGCCAGGCAGTCGAGGTACGCATTGCCGTCGGAATCCCAGACGGTGCTGCCTTCGCCCTTGACGAGGACGAGCGGCTTGTCGGGCGACTCACGTACCGCCTTCATGTTCGTGTAGTGGAGCCAGACATTGTCCTTGATGGCGTCCCGGACCTTCTCGACATCGTAGCCGGGCGCCAGGAATCCGTTACCTTCAGGCATGTGAACGGCCTTTCTCGTGAACGAGACAAGTGGAATGACGTGACCTTCCGCTTGAGTCCGGCGGAGACGCCCCCGTGGATTTCCAGTAGTCGTGGAGCAGGAGTGGCATCGCGGTACGCCCGGTTTGGTCCTGTTCGAAGAATCGAGGATGTGGAGTCAGCATACCGAAGGCGAAGCGAACCTGTCGACAGGGGATTTTGGCCTGGTTCCATTCGATGACCGCACGTGTATGATCGAAGCAAGTACCGCGAGCCAGGCAGGACCTGGCATCCAGTCTGGAGTCCGCCCGCAGATGGCCGAGACGATCGAGCAGCGCGTTGAGATTGCTGATGAACCGCTTTTCCGGGTTCCACCCGAGCTCTACCTGAATCGGGAGTTGAGCTGGCTCGCGTTCAATGAGCGCGTGCTGGAGGAAGCCGAGGATCCGACAAATCCGCTCCTTGAGCGGGTCAAGTTCCTTGCTATTTTCTCGTCGAATCTCGACGAATTCTTCATGATCCGGGTGGCCAATCTCAAGCGCAAGCTGACGGCGGGCATAATCGAGCCCGGCCCGGATGGTTTGCCGCCGCAAGCCCTCGCGCCCCGGCTTCGTGAAATGACGCAGCGGCTCCTCGAGCGGCAACAGGATGTCCTGAACCGGTCGATCCTGCCAGAGCTCCGCACGAACGGCATCGATGTGCAGGCGGTCGACGCGTTGGACGCGGACGATCGGGAGGTACTGAGCTCGCTCTTCGAGCGTGATCTCTTCCCGATCCTGACGCCGCAAGCAATCGATCGGGGGCGTCGATTTCCGCATGTATCGAATCAGAGCCTGAACCTGCTTGTGCACTTGAAGGGTGACGAGCCGGATGCCCGCTACGCCCGCGTCAAGATCCCGGCCGTGCTTGATCGGCTCGTGCGCGTCCCGTCTGCGGAGGACGAAGGCGCCGGTGGCCGCTTCATCTGGCTGGAAGAGCTGGTTGCCGCCGAGATCGTCCGACTTTTCCCGGGCAACGAGGTTCTGGCCGTCTATCCATTCCAGGTCAATCGCGATTCCGACATCGAGTTCGATGATACGGACGACGACGCCCTGGATCTCTTGCACCTGGTCGAACGCCAGCTCTCACAGCGCACCTTCGGAGTGGTGACGCAAATCGTCGTCGACGCGTCGATGCCGGTATCCGTCCGCAACTGGCTGGTCAATCAAATGCACGGGACGGAGCGCGACCTCTACGTGGTCGACGGAGCGCTTGCGCTTGACGGTCTTTTTTGCCTTTTGTCGCTGAAGCGGCCGGATCTGCTCGATCCACCGCTCGTGCCCGCATCGGTCACTGTCCAGGACGGCCGCGCGACGGAGCCAATTGAATGGGACGAAGCTGACGTCTTTGCGGCAATTCGCCACCAGGACGTGATGATGCAGCGGCCCTACCAGTCGTTCACCACGATTACGCATTTCCTTGGCACCGCCGCGCGCGACCCGAATGTGGTCGCCATCAAGCAGACGCTCTATCGCCTCGGCAAAAACTCGCCAATTATCCCGCTGCTGATGGAGGCGCGGGATGACGACACGCAGGTTGCCGTGTTGATGGAGGTCAAGGCGCGTTTCGACGAGGAGAACAACATCGCGCTGGCACACGAGCTGGAGACGGCCGGTGTCCACGTCAATTACGGCTTGGCTGGCCTGAAAACGCACTGCAAGGCACTTCTGGTCGTGCGCCGGGAGTCAGATGGCCTCCGCCGCTACGTCCACCTCTCAACCGGCAATTACAACGCGGCCACGGCCAGGACCTACGAGGATATCGGCATCATCACGGCGAACGAAGCTATCGCGGCCGATGTCTCTGAGCTATTCAACGCGTTGACCGGTTTCTCCCGCCAGGACACGTACCGGACGCTGATCGTCGCGCCGCCGAACATGCGGGATCAGATCATCTCGCGGATCGAGCGCGAGATTGCGCAGCACATGGAGCAGGGCCGCGGCCGGCTCATCTTCAAGATGAACTCCCTGGTCGATCGTGAGGTCATCCGCGCGCTCTACGCCGCGTCGATCGCCGGCGTCGAGATCGATTTGATCGTGCGCGGCATCTGCTGCTTGCGGCCGGGCGTGCCGGGCTGGAGTGAAAACATCCGCGTTCGCAGTCTCGTTGGTCGCTTCCTCGAGCACAGCCGGATCTATTATTTCCGGAACGGCGGTGATGATCAGATCTACCTTGGCAGCGCGGACATGATGGAACGTAACCTGGACCGGCGCGTCGAAGTGCTTTTTCCAATCAACGATCCGGCGCACAAATCCCGGATTCGGGATGAGATCCTGCCCGCCTATTTGCGCGACACCGCCAACTCCCGCGTCCTCAACGCTGACGGCACGTACCAGCGTGTCTGCGAGCAACCCGACGCCACCGGGGAATTCAATGTTCAACGGTGGCTGATCGACTTCTATCGCCGGTAACGGGATTCATCCGCAGGAATACAGATGGACTGGGTTGTCTTGCCGAAGGGCGTGCTCCTCGGATTGTCGATTGCGGCACCGGTCGGGCCGATCGGGGTTCTCACGATTCGCCGCACTATCGGCGACGGCTTCAGGATGGGATTTGCGACCGGCCTGGGTGCGGCGACGGCCGACGCAACGTATGGGACGGTCGCGGCATTCGGTCTGACCGCAATCATGTCGGTGCTGACTGAGCATGGTGATGCGATTCGACTCGTCGGCGGCGTGATGCTTCTCGCAATCGGCCTCCGCGGGATCTTGCAGGGCTGGTCGGCCGGACCAGTCGAAGTGACCGCGGCCGGCCGGGTATTGACCCCGGCTGGGTCCTATGCGCAGACCGTCGGTCTGACGCTGGCGAATCCGATGACGATCATCGCCTTCATCGGCATGTTTGCCGGCGTCGGCATTAGCAGCGGCGGGGCGGATGTCGCGACCGCGCTGGCGCTCGTCGCCGGAGTTGCGATCGGTTCTGCCGCGTGGTGGCTCTTTCTCGCTTTCCTGGTGTCTCGCATCCGGTATCGGCTTTCGGCGGACGCGATTCGGTTGATCAATGTCGGTTCGAGCGCCATCATCGTGGCCTTTGGTATGGCGGCACTCCTCGCGGCTCGGTAAGCTTGCC
>Ga0164305_10000818_pt1 | contig 12310 bp, 13 predicted proteins | sample Whisoiple_237_MG_FD_110215 | JGI IMG/M metagenome (GOLD analysis project Ga0164305, IMG submission 110215) | Soil microbial communities amended with pyrogenic organic matter from upstate New York, USA - Whitman soil sample_237_MG | ecosystem: Environmental > Terrestrial > Soil > Agricultural... | reverse complement strand
GTCTGGATCACGGCCCTCGGATGACCCGCCTCCCGACCTTCCACGACGATCGGTCTGACCCCCGGCTGCTGGACGAGGAGGCGTGGGACGCGCCTCGCCGGCTGACCCTCGACGACCTGTTCACCCACGGCGGCGACGGCTGGCGTCGCGCCGGTTTCAATCTCGATGACCCGGAGGATTTCCGATGACCGACAGACCTGAAGAAGAGACGCCTTCGCCGCTGGCGGAGGGCCGCTGGCTGTGGCGCAGGCTGTATGTCTTCGCCACGAGCGGCGGAGTGTGGCTGCTGCTGGACCGGCTGATCGCCGCGACGCCGCCTGAGGACGCGCCGCGATTGGCGCAGGGGCTTATGGCGCTGCTGGCCCTGACGATGCTGCTGTATCTGGTGGCGCCGACCGCCCATCAGCTGATCGAGACCCTTGGCTCCCTGCCCGGGAGGCGGCCATGAGCTTCCGTCTGTCTGCACGATCCCTGAAGCGGCTGGAGGGCGTGCATCCCCGGCTGGTCGCCCTCGTTAAGGAGGCCTCGGCGCTGACCCCCGTGGACTTCATGGTGACCGAAGGCGTGCGCACGCCGGACCGCCAGGCCGCCCTCGTTCGGGCGGGGGCCAGTCGTACGCGCAACTCGCGCCACCTGACCGGCCATGCGGTCGACGTCGCCGCCCTGGTCGACGGTCAGGTGCGCTGGGACTGGCCGCTCTATCCGCGCATCGCCGCGGCCTTCAAGGCGGCCGCCGCGCGACAGGGGACGTCGATCGTCTGGGGCGGCGACTGGGCCTCCCTGCGGGACGGCCCGCATTTCGAACTGGACCGGAAGGCCTTCCCCTAGACCTTGAGGCACATATTGCAGGGCGGCCCGGCAGGTTTTGCCCGGCGCCCGGCACATCCTGCCGGGCGCCGCACGTGCTTAACGAGAACTAACGTAATAAAAACAATGATCGGCGGGCTGGCACACCGGTTTGGCGACTGGTCCCGTCCTTGCTGCGATAGCTGCGAGCAAAATGCTCCCGGCAGCCAAAATGGCGTCGGACACCTTGAAACAAGGACTTTCGTCATGGCGCTGAACAGCGTGAACACGAACATGGGCGCAATGATCGCCCTCCAGAACCTTCAGTCGACGAACAACGAACTGTCGACGGTTCAAAACCGCATCAGCACTGGCAAGAGCGTCTCGTCCGCCAAGGACAACGGCGCCATCTGGGCTATCGCCCAGGGCCAGCGCTCGGAAATCGGCGCCCTGAACGCCGTCAAGGACAGCCTGAACCGCGGCCAATCGGCGGTCGACGTCAGCCTGGCCGCCGGCGAGTCGGTCTCTGACCTGCTGATCCAGATGAAGGAAAAGGCCCTGTCCGCCACGGACAAGAGCTTGACGACCTCGGCGCGTTCGGCCCTGAACGAAGACTTCAAGGCCATCCGCGACCAGATCGCCACCGTGGTCGCCAACGCCAAGTTCAACGGCGTGAACCTGATCGACAACTCGACCGGCACCAACGGCTTCAAGGCCCTGTCCAACACGGCAGGCTCGACCATCCAGGTGAAGGGTGAAAACCTTTCGCTGGGCGGCGCGAACGTGACGGTTGCCGCCACGACCTCGATCGGCACCTCGACGCTGGCCACGACCGCCCTTGGTCTGGTCAACGCCTCGATCGACAAGGTTTCGGCCTCCCTGGCTCGCCTGGGCACCGGTTCCAAGTCGTTCTCGACCCACCTGACCTTCGTCGGCAAGCTCCAGGACGCCCTGGAAACCGGCGTGGGCAACCTGGTCGACGCCGATCTGGCCAAGGAAAGCGCCCGACTGCAGGCTCTGCAAACCAAGCAACAGCTGGGTGTGCAGGCGCTGTCGATCGCCAACTCCTCGACCTCCATCCTGCTCGGACTGTTCCGCTAAGGATCGAACGGAAGGGCGGGGTCCCACGCGGATCCCGCCCGACCGATTCCCAGTCCCTTTTTAGGAAGCCGCCGGCTCAACGCCGTCGGAAGGAGCCATGCAAAACAATGCCAGGATAGTTGCAGTAACCGCGTCCGCCATCCTGCCCGCCGCCGCCGCCAGTTCCACCACAGGCGGCGATTTTCACGATTCCAGGGCCTCGGAAGAGGCCGAGCGCAATGCGCGCTACCGACTGGTGATCGAGGAGGGGCCGTCAGGGTCGTTCATCTACAAGACGATGGACCGGGTCACCGGCGAGGTCGTCAAGCAACTGCCCCGCGAACAGGTCGTCGATCTGATGGAAGCCGCGGAATACAGCTCCGGCTCGGTCATCAACACCACCGCCTGACCGCGTCAGCCAACCGATCCACCCGCCGCGCAGGAGCGATCCGCGCGGGTTTCGGCATGGTTAGCGTGCGTTAACCATGTGTGCACGCTTGCGCATCTAAGCCTTGGGGGAAACCTCACAGGGCTGAGTCGGATGACGAATAGCGTCCATACCAACAACTCCGCGGCCATCGCGCTGCAGAACCTTACCCGGACTAACGAGCGGCTGGGCGATGTTCAGGGGCGGATCTCCACCGGCCTCAAGGTGCAGGGAGCCAAGGACAACGCCGCCATCTGGGCCATCGCCCAGGGACAACGGGCCGATGTCGGGGCTCTGAGCGCAGTCAAACAGAGCCTAGACCGGGCCACCTCGGTGGCTGACGTCGCTCTTTCCGCCGGTGAATCGATCTCCGATCTGCTGAACCAACTCAAGGAAAAGGTCGTCGCAGCCAAGGATGGGTCGCTGAAGACCCAGTCCCGCCAGCTGCTGGACAACGACTTCAAGGCTCTGCTTCGGGCGCTTGCCTCCCAGGTCAGCAACGCTTCGTTCGACGGCGGCAACCTGCTCAACGGCTCGCTGACCAACGGCATCAAATTCCTGGCCAACGCCGACGCCACCAGCTTCGTGACCCTGTCGGCGAAGAACCTTTCGCTGGGCGGTTCGATCATCGAACTGGCCCTGTCGGACAGCCTGCTGACCCTGACGGGCGCCACCCAGGCGCTGACCCGGCTGGACGATTCGATCACCCAGCTGAACGCGGCTCTCGGCTCTATCGGCGCGCAGGCCAAGCAGATCGAACAGCACAACAGCTTTGTCACCAAGCTGATGGACACGCTGGAATCAGGAATCGGCAATCTGGTCGACGCCGATCTGGCCAAGGAAAGCGCGCGGCTCCAGGCCCTGCAGGTTCAGCAGCAACTCGGCGCCCAATCCCTGTCGATCGCCAATCAGGCGCCGCAGATCATCCTGTCGCTCTTCCGCGGCGGCTAAACCGCGCGTCTGTGGCCGATCTCGATCGCGGCGGGCCGGCGGCGCTGGCTCGTTCGCGGCCCGACGCCGTACAGGGAAAGCAACGATTTCAAGGTATTGACGAAGGCGGTCATCACGGCGTCCTTCTCATCCGGCGCTCGATCAACGGGCGCAGGCGATCATTGTTCCGCGAGTCGGCGCCGGAGTCCCACGCGCTCGCGTTAAGCCCTCGCGTTAAGGCCTCGTTACGTTCGACGCTTCACAATCGGGGCGGGAGGCGCGCTTGATCAACAATAGCTATCTTCTGGGTCTGTACGGCGGCTCCGCCGCCAGCGCGACGCTGCCGGGAACGGCGACGGCGCTGCAGCAGGCCGCGAAGAAGCAGCCGACGCCGCCCTGGTCGTCGAGCGTCGTCGCTCCCAAGCAGGATGTGCTGGTGCGCGCGGCCTTGGGCGGCCGCAAATTCATCAACGAGGACGCGGCCCAGCTGGACATGAAGTCGGCGCCCGCCGACTACCGCAAACTGTTCGCCCTCTATCAGGGCCTGGACACGCTGAACGCCCTGACCAATCGCGCCGCGGCCAAAGGCGTCAGCAATCTCGAACTGACCCAGCTCAACAAGCGCTTCGCCGCTGGGCTGACCGAAGTCGGATCATGGATGTCCGCGGCGGAGTTTGAGGACATCCGGATGGTGCAGGGGACTGCCAAATCCATCAGCAAGACGACAGCGGCGGTCCCGCGTGACAGCGCGGTCTCGGTCACCGGCCCCGTTCACGAGGGCGCCATCAGCACGCCTGTGACCGCCTTCGAGGGCGACGTCCGGTTTAACATCACCATCAAGGTGCCGGTGGGACTGACCAGCTACAACACCACCGCCGTCCCGATCGATCTGGCGGGCATGGGGGCCAAGCCCCGGACGCTGGATAACGTCCTCGAGTTCATCAACAAACAGCTCGAGACCGCCGGCTTCGCCACCCGTATCGGCCGCCAACAGATCAAGGCGGAGCCCAAGACCATGCAGGTCAACGGCAAGCCGGTCACGCTTCCGGCCGGTCCGGACAAGTGGGCGATGGCCATCCGCGGAAACTCGACAGAGACCGTCGGCTTCACCGCACCGGACACCTCCGACGCTGTCTATGTCGTCCAGTCAGCCGGCACGACTGGTGGGACCCAGTTGCTGAAATTCCGGAGCGACGGCGGCGCGGCCCCGGAGCCGACGGCAGGCGGCATTGGCGAGACCCAATGGGTCGAGGGCCGTCTGTCGCAGAACGCCTTGCCGGACGGCGTCCAGAACGTGCGGGCCAGCGCGGTGGGGCCGGATGGTGCCCTGTGGATGGTCGCCGACGTCAAGGCTGGGCCTGACACCCAGCCAATCAAGGGCGTGCAGGACGTCGCCCTGATGCGATACGACACGGCAGGACGTCTGGTCGCCACCCGCACTCTCGGATCCGCCTCCACCGCCAGCGGCTACGCCATCGCCATCGATGCGAACGGCAATGTTGCGGTAGCCGGCTCTGTCACCGGAGCGCTGAACACGTCCAAAACTGACTCCGGCAAGACGGGAGACGTCGCGGGCGTCGCCGACAGCTTCGTCACCGTCTTCAACAAGGACGGCGAGGAACAGTGGACCCAGCGGCGCGGGACCCGCGCGGCCGATGAAGCGACTTCGGTCAGCTTCGGCGCGGACGGCACGGTCTATATCGCCGGCCGGGCGAAGTCGGCGATCACGGGCGCGGCCTCGGTTGGCGGCTGGGACGGCTATGTGCAGGCTTTCAAGGCGGCCGAGCCCTATCCGACGGCCGGCATCGTCGTGAAGACGGCCGCGACCGCCCAGTTCGGCACGGTCAGCGACGACAGCGTCGACGCCATGACCCTCGACGGCTCCAACCTCTACACCGCAGGCGTCGAGAACGGTCACGCCGTTGTGCGGCGCTTCACCCTGGACGCGGCGGGCGTTCCCACACTGGCCTCGACGCGCGATCTCGGCCAGATCAGCGGCGACATCGCCGGCGTCGCGGTCTCGGGCGGCAAGGTCATCCTGACCGGGACCAGCCGCGACAGCGGCCTGTCGGCCGGTACCACGACGACCGCCCACTCGGGCGGCAAGGACGTCTTCATCGCCACCCTGTCCGACGACCTCACCGCCTCGGTCGACGACCGGCTGACCTGGCACGGCGGCGCGGGCGACGACAGCGCCGCCGACGTCAAGGTTCACGACGGCAAGGTCTGGATCACCGGAATCGCCGACCGCGATCCCGTCGCCAAGGCGACCGACCCCACCAAGGCCTATCTGGCCCGCATCGACCCATTGAGCGGGGCGTTGGAGTACGAGAAGATCTGGGCAGGCAACGACAATCAGGCCAAACCCCTGACGCTGGCGGTGGCTTCAAACGGCGCCAGCGTGCTGGACCGGCTGGGCCTGCCGAAGGGCGAGATCGACCAGAGCGATTCCAAACGACTGATCGACGCCACCTCGGTCCGCGTTGGCGATCGCTTCTACGTCAGCCCGCCAGACGGCGGTCGTCCGGTCTCCGTGACCATCGAAGCCAAGGACACGCTGGCGACCCTGGCCCGAAAGATCGAGATCGCTTCGGGCGGCAAGCTCAAGGCCGCGGTCGCATCCGAGGGCGGTTCGGTTACGGGCAAGGTCGGCGAAACGACCACCACTACCGGCGGCTTTCAGCGCCTGTCCGTCACGGCCCGCAACGGCAAGGCCGGCGGCGTGCTGACCGCCGGCGAGACCGGCCGCGACGCCCTGGCCGGACTGGGCCTGTCGCCCGGCTATATCGGGGCCTCCAGCGGCGACGACATCGTCAAGACCTTCGGCCTCGCGCTGCCCAACAATCTGAGCCTCTCGGACGCTGTTTCGGTCAAGGCGGCCGGCGAAAAACTGCAGGCCGCGATGAAGGCCGTGCGCGACGCCTATCGCGCCCTGGATCCCGGGACGACGACCAAGGGAGCCAGTGGTCCGGTGCCGGCCCATCTGACCGCGCAGCTGGCCAACTATCAGGCCGCGCTCGCCCGGCTCGGGGGTTAACCCGTCCGCCGACGAAGGACGTTGACGCGGCAGGTCCGGGCGGGGTTATTGGGAGCTCCATCCGCGCGAGCCTTTCATGCCCCAGGACAATCGTCTTCTCATCGCGATCGGCGCCGGTCTGGCGATCGTCGCGGCCGTCGTGCTCGCTCTCTTTTTCAGCAGCGGGCGGGACAAGGACGCGGGTCCGCCGCCGGCCGCCCAAGGCGGGCTGACGGTCAATGTGGCTGACGCGCCTGAGCTGAACACGACCCGGGAGCTGCGCTGCTTCGTCAATGGCCAGTTCATCGGCATGGCGACCCTGGCGGACTGCGCGCGCCGCAACGGCCTGGCCACCGACGCCCTCGACGTGGGCATCGACGAGACCGGCGCCCTGGCCGCCGCCCCGACCGCCGCCTTCGCGCCCCCTCCCAGCCTGCCGCCCGTTGAATTGACCGAGGTGGAGAAGCCGGTGATCGCCGATGAGCCGACCCAGCCCCAGCCGCCCACGGTCCAGCCCGCCTCGGGCAGCGCCTGCCTGCGTCATACCGGATCGGACTGGCGCTCCCTGTCGTCGAACATGAGCCTGAACGCCTGCGTCCAGGCGCTGTATGCCGGCACCTGCGTCCGCCCGGGCGAGGCGCTGTATGGCCGCTGGGGCGAGACCACGCTGCGGCTGGTTCCGCGCCGGGTCGAACAGTCGCCTGACAACAACCGTTTCCGCACCCTGGTCGAGCAGGACCGGGGCTGCCAGTTCCCGGGGCTGCGCTGATGAAGCTTCTCACGATCGCCACTCTGGGCGCCGGCGCCCTGGCCCTCGCCGCGTGCGAGAAAACCACCGAGGCCCCCTTCGACGCGGGCGTCTGCTACGCCGTCGAGGTCAAGGCCAAGGGCGAGGCCCCGCTGTTCAACAAGGTCGCGGAAAACCAGCCGCAGATCGAATTCTGCGCCGCCCGCCTCGAGGAGATGCGCCTGCGCTTCCTGCGCATGGGCGGAAGCCGCCGCGATGTGGTCGGCTCGTACCAGGGCCAGTTCATCTTCATCGACCGCGCCGGCGTGTGGATCGGCCAGACGCTGGAGGGCTCGCGCTTCATCCTGCTGGCGAGGACCGGCGACGGGCGGCTGGCCATCCCCAGCGCCATCCAGCGCGCCATCGACGGCACCCCGGTTTCCGTCTCGGCCAACCCCGAGGCGCCGGCCCCGGCTCCCGCGCCCTAGACGGAATAGAACAAACGTGGAACAAACGCGCCTGTGGATGACAGCGACAAAGCTGACCTGCGGGTCGCGGAAGCGCGCTAGTCAGGCCTGAACAATAATCCCGGCCCGAACAGCGCGAAGCGCGGCGGGCCCGAACGAAGAAGAAGGAGCTCGGCGATGGCGGGCAGCGTCAACAAGGTCATTCTGGTCGGCAACCTGGGCAAGGACCCGGAAATCCGCACCCTGAACTCGGGCGAGCGGGTCGCGAACCTGTCGCTGGCCACCTCGGAACAGTGGCGCGACAAGGCCACCGGCGAGCGCAAGGAAAAGACCGAGTGGCACCGCGTCGTCATCTTCAACGAGAACATCGTCAAGGTGGCCGAGAACTATCTGAAGAAGGGCTCGACCGTTTACATCGAGGGCTCGCTCCAGACGCGCAAATACGAGCAGGCCGGCGTCGAGAAATACACGACCGAAATCGTGCTGCAGAAATTCCGCGGCGAACTGACCATGCTGGGCGGCCGGGAAGGCGGCGCTGGCGGCGGGGCCTCGCGCGGCGGCGACGACGACTATTCCTCGGGCTTCTCGACCGGCGGCGCCAACAAACCGAGCGGACCCAAGGAAAGCTACGACCTGAACGACGACATCCCGTTCTGAAGCCTGAACTCGGCGGTAACGGAGTGTGCGAAACGCTCCGTTACCCGCTTTGAGACCCCGGCGGCGCAGACCTGTGCCATAGCCGGGGGGTGATCACGCCCGACAAACCCCACAGCCCGCTCTCGCCCGTCGAGATTCTCGCCATCATCGCCGTGGTGGTGATCTGGGGCGTGAACAACGCGGCGGCCAAACTGGCGACCGAGACCCTGCCGCCCCTGCTGGTTGGCGCGCTGAGGTTCGCGATCGCGGCGGCCTGTCTGGTCCCCTTCGTGCGGCCGCCCTTCCCCAACTGGAAGAGCCTGGCGATCATCGTCGTGCTGGGCGGGCCGATCCACTACAGCCTGATCTATCTGGCCTTCTGGCTGGCGCATGACGTCAGCCCGGTGTCCGTGGCGGCCCAGTTATGGGTGCCGTTCACCGCGCTGTTCGCCTTCCTGTTGCTGCGCGAGAAGCTGTCGCGCTTCGCCATGGCCGGCATGGCGGTGGCCTTCGCCGGCGTCGCATGGATGACGCTGGACCCTCACGCCATCGCGGACTGGAAGGGTATTCTGGTCGGCATAGCCGCGGCCTCGGCCTGGGCGCTGACGACGGTCATCGCGCGCCGCACCACCTCGATCCCGCCGCTGAAGATGCAGGGCCTGCTGGCCCTCGTCGCCCTGCCGACCATGGCCTTCGGCTCGGCCATGTTCGAGCACGGTCAGTTGCAGGCGATCCGGCAGGCCGACGCCATGGTCTGGGCCTGCGTCGTCTGGGCGGGCCTGATCTCGTCGGTGATCGCCACGACCCTGGTGTTCTGGCTGGTGCAGAAGCGCGAGGCGGGCCGGGTGACGCCCTATCTTCTGGCCACGCCCGTCGTCTCGATCCTGATCGGCTGGGGCTTCATGGGCGACATCCTGACGCCCCAGATCCTCAGCGGCGCAGCCCTGACCATGGGCGGCGTCGCCATCGTGGCCCTTGCCGAGCGCGGCCTGAGGGCTGGAGCGGCGAAGGCCTGACAAGCAAAAGGCCCGGACGCTTTCGCATCCGGGCCTCCCAGATCGGTCCGAGCCGGGTTCAGAGGCCCGGCAGTTTGAAGCCCTGGCCATGGCGCTGCGCGATGACGATGCCGGTGCGGCCGCCGGTCAGTTCCTGCAGGCGCGCGTATTCGGTGGCGGCGTCCACGGTGACAGCGCCTTCGGCCGTCTGGGTCGTGGTCGCGGCCTGGCTGGCCGGGTCGTTGTGACGCCAGAACATCAGGCGGTTGGCCCAGCCTTCTTCCTTGTGCGCCAGATCGCCGAACTCATCGTCGACGACATAGCGGGCGAGGGGGTCGGCGCGGTCGCCGCCGGCCTGCGCGACCAGCTGCTGTTCGCCGGCCGAGCGGGTCACGGCCTGACGCTGACCCAGCAGGATCTGGCGGGCGGCGGATTCAGGAGCCAGCTCCTGCGGACGCGGCTGGCCCGGCGCCGGCGGTCGCAGGCCGTACTCCGGCGGCACGGTCAGCGGGGCGGTCGAGACGGTCAGGAACTCGTCAGGGGTGATCTTGGTCAGGCCGATGCTCTGACGCATGCCCGAGCAGGCGCCCAGCGCGAGCGTCGAGGTGGCGAGGGTCAGGACGGCGACAGTACGAAGGCGCATGGATGTGATCTCGTGCGGGGCGCCAAAGCGGGCGCGCGCGTAGGCCTTGGATGAAGGCGGCTGATTACGACTTTTCGGCGGCGAGGCCAACCTTGGCCGCCCGTTCGGACAGCAGACTGTCCAGAATCAGCAGGATGACGCCGATGGTGATGGCGCTGTCGGCGATGTTGAAGACCCAGGGGAAGACCCCTGTGCCCGAGAAATCGATGAAGTCGACGACGAAGCCGAAGCGGATGCGGTCGATGACATTGCCCAGCGCGCCGCCCATGACCAGGCCGATGGCGGTGATGAGCAGCCGGCGGTCGGCCCTGAGCGCCCACCAGCCCAGGATGCAGGCGACGGCGATCGAGAACAGGCTCAGCATCCAGCGGGCCGAGCCGTCGCCAAACAGGCCGAAGCTGACGCCGCGGTTCTCGACCCAGGTGAAGTTGAAGATCGGCGGCCAGATATTGACCCGCCCCATCTCGCGAAGATCGAGGCCGGAGACGACCCAGGCCTTGGTCAGCTGGTCGAGCACGACCACAAGAAGGGCGAAGACGAAGGCCGTGGCGGCGAGGCGAGAGATTTTCATACGGGTCGCTGAAATGTGAAGGCCGTCCGGTTAGCAGTCCGCGGGCGACGCGCGAAGGGGCAATCGTGTCACGGGGTCGCGCCGGGGCCGTAGGTGGTTGTCTCAAGGGCTCGGAAACCCCAGATGTTGCGCTTCCAATCCGAGGAAAGACCGCCCGTACCACAGGAGCGCCGATGCCGCATGCCGACAGCCTGATTCTCACCCTCGTCGGCGGCTTCGTGCTGGCGTTCGTGTTCGGCATGTTGGCCAACCGGCTGAAATTGTCGCCCCTGGTCGGCTATCTGGTGGCGGGGATCGTCGTCGGACCCCACACGATCGGCTACGTGGCGGATACCGAACTGGCCCCGCAGCTGGCCGAGATCGGCGTCATCCTGCTGATGTTCGGGGTGGGGCTGCATTTCTCGCTCGCCGACCTGATGAAGGTCCGCAAGATCGCCATTCCCGGCGCCCTCGTTCAGATCGCGGCGGCCTCGGGACTGGGTTGGGGCCTCGGCCGGCTGATGGGGATGAGCCATCTCGAGGCGACCCTGACCGGCTTCGCTCTGTCGGTCGCCTCGACTGTGGTCCTCCTGCGGGCGCTTGAAGAGCGCAAACAGGTCAAGGGGCCGGTCGGCCGCCTCGCCATGGGCTGGCTGATCGTCGAGGATCTGGTGATCGTCATCGCCCTCGTCATCCTGCCCCTGCTGGTGATCCAGCCCGGCCAGACCCTGAACCCGATGGAACTGGCGCAATCTATCGGCTGGACCCTGTTCAAGGTGGCGGCCTTCACCTGCGTAATGCTGGTCGTCGGCTCGCGGCTGCTGCCCTGGGTGCTGGTGCGCATCGCCCATACCCGGTCGCGTGAGCTGTTCACCCTCGGCGTGCTGGCGATCGCCCTTGGCATCGCCTGGATCGCCTATGCCCTGTTCCACTCCTTCGCCCTCGGAGCCTTCCTCGCCGGACTGGTGCTGAACAGCTCGCCGCTGGGGCACAATGCGGCGGAGCGGTCGCTGCCCCTGCGCGACGCCTTCGCCGTCCTGTTCTTCGTCTCGGTCGGCATGCTGTTCGACCCGACCATTCTGGTGCGCGAGCCGCTGGCCGTGCTGGGCGTTCTGGGCATCGTCATCGTCGGCAAGTCGATCGCGGCCCTCGCCATCACCGCGGCCTTCCGGCTGGACAAGGCGACCAGCCTGACCGTCGCCGCGGCTCTGGCCCAGATCGGCGAGTTCTCCTTCATCCTTGCGGCCTTGAGCGTCCAGCTGGGCGGGATGCGACAGGAGACGCACGACCTGATCCTCGCGGCCGCCCTGCTGTCGATCTCGCTGAACCCGTTCGTCTTCGCCCTGATCGACCGGATGGGCGCCCGGCCGAAGCCTCCGTCCGCCGGTTCGGTCGAGGAAAAGGCCGCCGCGGTGAATCCCGCGACGGCCTGACCTCATCCCGCCTGCGACCGTTTCTGTCGTAGCGGTCGCCTAATCTGCCCGGATGACGACGACTTCGCCCATCCGCCAGACGGCAAATGTCCGAAATGTCCCAAATGTCCCACGGATTTTCGGCGGACTGAGACAGTTCGCTCCGGCGTGCCCGTCGTCAGAGGACCCCGATCATGCTGGCCACCAGCGGGTGACGGACGATGTCCTGCTCGGCCAGCTTGACCACGGCGATGTTCGGCACGGGCAGCAGCCGTTCGGCGATGTCCGACAGGCCCGAAATGCCCGGCAGAAGGTCGGACTGCTGCGGGTCGCCCGTCACAACCATGGTCGAATGCCAGCCGAGCCGCGTCAGCAGCATCTTCAGCTGCACGTAGGTGCAGTTCTGGGCTTCGTCGACGACGATGAAGGCGTTGTTCAGCGTGCGGCCGCGCATATAGCCTATGGGGGCGATCTCGATCAGTCCCTCGGCCATCAGCGCCTTGACCCGCTTCATCGACAGCCGGTCCGACAGGGCGTCGTAGAGCGGCCGCAGGTACGGGGCGAGCTTGTCCTCCAGTTCGCCCGGCAGGTAGCCGAGGGATTCGCCGGCCTCCACGGCGGGCCGGGAGAGCACGATACGC
>Ga0164305_10000816_pt1 | contig 12311 bp, 13 predicted proteins | sample Whisoiple_237_MG_FD_110215 | JGI IMG/M metagenome (GOLD analysis project Ga0164305, IMG submission 110215) | Soil microbial communities amended with pyrogenic organic matter from upstate New York, USA - Whitman soil sample_237_MG | ecosystem: Environmental > Terrestrial > Soil > Agricultural... | reverse complement strand
GTTCACCACGCCGGAGATGGAGATCCAGCCGCGCGACAGCTCCTCCACGATCATCGCGTAGGTCGTGAGGTCCAGGCCCATCCCGCCGTACTCCTCGGGGATCGTGACGCCGAACAGCCCGAGCTCCTTCATCTGCTCGACGATCGGCTCGGGGAACTTGTCCTCGTGGTCGTACTCCTCGGCGACGGGGATGATCTCGTTGTCGGCGAACTGGTGCACCATCTCGGTGATCGCCTGCTGCTCGTCGGTCTTCTCGGTGAACGTGTCGGTGGCTACGGCCATGGCTCCTCTGGCTCGGTTGACGGGGCGGTCAAGGATAATCGGCGAGGTGTCGGCTGAGGCTGTTCGGGTAGTACAGGAGATTCAGACCGTCCTGACCGTGCAGGACGTCGTGACGGCGCTGGACGACGCGGACGCCGACGACCGCGTGCGTAACACTCTCACCGCGCTCGCCGATCCGGACTTCGAGGTCGCGATGGTGGGGCCCGACTACCTCTCGACCCAGCTCGAATTCAGCGGCCTGGCCGGCTTCAGGGAGGCATGGCAGGATTGGACGAGCCCGTTCGAGCACTATGAGATCGAGGTCGAGGAGATGATCGATGCCGGCGACCAGGTGGTGAGCCTCGTTGCGATGAAGGGCACGACTCGCACCGGCGGCGCCGAGATCTCGGCACCCGGCGCGGCCGTGTGGACGGTCGTCGACGGCCGGGTCCGTAGAGTCGAGTTCCACCTCGATCGCAACGCCGCGCTGCGAGCCGCGGGTATCGACCCCAGTAGCCGCTCCGAGCGTTAGAGCTCCCAGGCGAAGCAGACCGACCGCCAGCTGGGCTGCTCGCGCTCGTAGAAGCGGTGCGCGTCCGCGCGTGTCTCGGCGCTGTCCAGCTCCAGATGGGTGGCGCCGCGCTCCCGCGCCCATGCCTTCGCGGCGTCGAGGAGCGCCTTCCCGATGCCTTGGGACCGCCTCTCCGGATCCACCGCGAGATCCTCCACCCACACGCGGTAGCCGAAGCGGACCGAATGCATGTCCTGGTAGCCCGTGCAGAACCCCACGAAGTCGCCCGACTCGTCCTCGGCGACGAGCACGACGCAGTCGTGGGAGTCGATCGCCTGCCGCAGCGCGACCGTTGCGCGATGTTCCTCCCAGCTCGCCGGCAGTGAGCCCGGAGGCGCGAACAGCCACTCATACAGCGGGACGACCCTCGTCTCCTCGCCGGGCTCTGCCGCTCTGATCGTGAAGCTCACCCGGCCAGGCTAGCCGGGGCGTCTTGCGTCAGGCGTCCCGGGTGGGCAGCGACCGCGGCCTCCGCGGCGGCGGGATCGGCCGGGACGGCCTCCGCCTCCTCGACGGGGACATCGGCCGACGCCTGAAGTGCCGACGGAAGCCAGTCCTCGGGCGTGGACGACGACCTCTGCGCGCGTGCGCTGAAGATGCGCGATCGGGCCGCGACCCGGACGTTCTGAGGGCTTGCGGCGCGAGACATCACACGGCTCATCGGGCTCCAGCGGCCGAAAGCCTTCCTCGCCAGGGGGCGGCGGCCCCGGCATCGGTCGATAGATTTCGCGCCCCGCCACCCGGAAGGAAGCAGTGCGAAACCCACGTCAGTTCAACCATCCACTCGCGATCGGTGCCCCCGATCCGCCGCTTGAGGTCCCTTTCAAGCCCTCGCGGATGATCCATTTCCTCGACTTCTCGAACGAGAAGATGGCCGCGAAGGCGCCGGACCTCGCCAAGCAGTCGGACATCCTGCTCGGGAACCTCGAAGACGCGATCCCGGTCGACAAGAAGGAGGCCGCGCGCGAAGGGTTGATCAAGGCAGCCAAGGAGAACGACTTCGGAGACTGCGCCCTCTGGACGCGCGTCAACTCGCTCGAGAGCCCCTGGGTTCTCGACGACCTCACCCAGCTCGTCACCGAGATCGGCGACAAGCTCGAGGTGATCATGGTGCCGAAGGTCGAGGGCGCGTGGGACATCCACTACGTGGACCGGCTCCTGGCCCAGCTCGAGGCGAAGGCCGGCCTCAAGCGGGCGCTGCTCATCCACGCGATCCTCGAGACCTCACTCGGCGTCGTGAACGTCGAGGAGATCGCCACCGCCAGTCCCAGGATGCAGGGGATGAGCTTTGGCCCGGCGGACCTGGCGGCGTCCCGGCGCATGAAGACCACCCGCGTCGGGGGCGGCCACCCTGCCTACCAGGTGATCGACGACCCGGATCCCGATAATTCCGACGCGCCTCGAGTCACCGCCCAGCAGGACCCATGGCACTACTCGATCGCCCGCATGGTCGACGCCTGCACCTCGGCCGGGATCCTGCCCTTCTACGGCCCCTACGGCGACATCAAGGATGTCCAGGGCTGTGAGACGCAGTTCCGCGCGGCGTTCCTGCTCGGCTGCGTCGGGGCCTGGTCGCTCCACCCGGTCCAGATCGAGATCGCCAAGAAAGTCTTCAGCCCGCCGCCTGAGGAGGTCAAGTTCGCCAAGAAGGTCCTCGAGGCGATCCCCGACGGCCGGGGCGTCCACATGATCGACGGCAAGATGCAGGACGACGCCACCTGGAAGCAGTGCAAGGTGATGGTCGAGCTCGCCGAGATGCTGGCGAAGAAGGACCCGGAGCTCGCCAAGGCCTATGAGCTCGAGCCCGGTTCCAGTTAGCTCTACCGCCCTCGATCCCCTCTGCGACGCGTGCCTGCAGCCGGTCTGCTCGCAGTATTAGAGCAAATCTGCTCTACTTTGTAGAGCGTGAATCCCTTTCGGTACACGGAGCCGGTGCCCCCGGCCGAGCTCATCGACCGCGACGACGAGGCGGAGACCCTCCTTCGCACGGCGGTCGCGGGTAACAACAGCCGCCTGATCGCCCCTCGCCGTTACGGCAAGACCTCCCTCCTGCAGCGAGTGATCGACGACGCGCGCGGCGAAGGGTGGGCCTCGGTCTACGTGGACTTCTTCGGCGTGCTGACGCTCGGCGACGTCGCGGCTCGGATCGAGCGCGCATACGCGGCTCAACTCGAGGGCCGTCTCGCCTCGTGGTTCGCGGGCATCCGCCGGCGGCTCCGCCCCACGCTCCGGCTCGGCGCCGAGGAGCAGATCCCGGCCGAGCTCGAGCTCTCGCTCGATCCGCAGGCCGAGCCGCCGCTCCTGGAGCGCCTTGCGCTCCCCCGCCGCATCCAGGAGCGCACCGGTCAGCGGACGCTCGTGGTGTTCGACGAGTTCCAGGACGTCCTCGCTGCAAAGGACCGCGCCGACGCGACCATTCGCAGCGAGATCCAGCACCACGGCGATGCGGCCAGCTACGTCTTTGCCGGCTCCCGGCTAGGGATGATGCGGCGGCTGTTCGCCGACAAGCGCCGAGCGCTGTACGGGCAGGCCCGGGCGGTCGAGTTGGCGCCGCTCGCCCCCGACGACGTCGCCGAGGATGTGGCCGGGCGCTTCGAGCGCACCAACCGCGACGTGGGGACCGCGCTTGACCTGCTGCTGGAGACGGGAGGCGGACATCCTCAGCGCACGATGCTCCTCGCCAACGCCCTTTGGGATGAGCTGCGTCCCGGTGAGACTGCGGCGGAGGAGCACTGGTTCGCGGCCTACGACCGGGCGATGGTCGAGGTACGCGACGAGCTGCGGGCGATCTGGACGGGGCTCAGCACCGGGCAACGCCGCGTCCTGAGCGCTGTGGCCGAGAACCGCGAAGGCCTCTACGCGGGAGGGCGCCGGCACGGCGGATCGCGCGGAGGCGCCGTCAAGTCGGCGATTCGGGCCCTCGCCGATCTCGGCGAGGTCACCGAGGATCCTCGGACTTCCACCCGATACCGCGTCGTCGACCCGCTGCTTCGCCAGTGGATCGCCGCGGGAACGCCGGGCTCCTGAGCCACGAAGACGCGCCTGGGCTCAGCCTGGTGCTCCGAGCGGCTCCAGCACGACGACCGGGATCTCCCGCGAGCCGGCCCGGCGCTGGTAGGTGTCGTACCCCGCATAGCGCCGGGTGACAAGCTCCCACATGCGGGGGCGCTCCTCTTCCGTTGCCGTTCGCGCCCGGTAAGGCTGCTCGTCGCCGTCCTTAGAGAACCGTACGTCCGGGTTAGCGACCACGTTGCGGTACCAGGCGGGATGCTTGACGTCGCCGCCGCGCGAGGCGACGAGCAGGATCCTGTCGCCGTCGCCCGTCCAGACCAGGGGCGTGATCCGTTCGACGCCGCTCTTGGCGCCCCGCACCATGAGGAAGCCCACGCGGCCCTTGCCGGCCGTGGTCCAGCGGCCGTCCGTCAGGCGCAGAAGCGCTCGGTCCAGATGCGGAGCGACGTTGACGAAGAACCAGGAGCCGCCACGTGAGGCGACCAGCGGGGTCGCAACCCGCTCGTACAGCTTGCTGCCGAATCCGCTCTGCTCAGGCGGCATCCAGTCGCTGCTTCAACGCGTCGAGTTGCGACTGGAGCTCGGCCGGCAGGCGGTCGCCGAACCTGGCGAGATGCTCCTCGACCTGCGGGAGCTGCTGTCCGAGCTCGTCGAGATCGACCTCCAGGAGGTGCTCCAGCTCACCCTCGGCGAGCTGCAGGCCGTCGGTGTTCAGGTCCTCGGCGCGCGGCACGTGGCCGATCGCGCTCTCCACGGCGCCGACGTCGCCGTCGCAGCGGCGGAAGACCCACTCGAGCACGCGGCTGTTCTCACCGAATCCGGGCCAGATGAAGTTGCCCTCGGCGTCCTTGCGGAACCAGTTGACGAGGAAGATCCTCGGCATCTCGTTCGGGTGCTGACGCCCCAGCTCCAGCCAGTGCCCGAAGTAGTCGGCCATGTTGTAGCCGCAAAACGGCAGCATCGCCATCGGGTCGAAGCGCAGCTTGCCGACGTCGCCGGCGGCCGCCGCGGTGGTTTCCACGGACATGGTCGCGCCCAGGAAGACGCCGTGCTCCCAGTCAAACGACTCGGTGACCAGCGGGACGACGGTCGCGCGGCGTCCGCCGAACAGGAACGCCGAGATCGGCACCCCGTTCGGGTCCTCCCACTCGGGGGCGATGGACGGGCACTGCGCCGCGGGCGTCGTGAAGCGGGCGTTGGGGTGGGCCGCCGGCTCCTCGGAGTCCGGCGTCCAGTCCCGGCCCTTCCAGTCGATCGCGTGCGCGGGCGGCTCGCCCGTCATCCCCTCCCACCAGATATCGCCATCGTCTGTGAGGGCGCAGTTGGTGAAGATCGAGTTGCGCTCGATCGTCCCCATGGCGTTCGGGTTGGTCTTGTGGCTGGTGTTCGGGGCGACGCCGAAGAAGCCGGCCTCGGGATTGACCGCGTAGAGGCGGCCGTCCTCGCCGAACTTCATCCACGCGATGTCGTCGCCGACCGTCTCGGCGGTCCAACCCTCGAGGGTCGGGATCAGCATCGCCAGGTTCGTCTTGCCAGACGCCGACGGGAAGGCGCCGGCGATGTACTTGACGTCCCCCTGCGGCGAGGTGAGCTTGAGGATCAGCATGTGCTCGGCCATCCAGCCCTCGTCGCGGGCCATCGCCGAGGCGATCCGCAGCGCGAAGCACTTCTTCCCCAGCAGCGCGTTGCCGCCGTAGCCCGAGCCGTAGGACCAGATCTCCCGGGTCTCGGGGAAGTGGACGATGTACTTGTTGTCGGCGTCGCAGGGCCACGGCACGTCCTCCTGGCCCTCCTCCAGCGGCGCGCCCACCGAGTGCAGGCACGGCACGAAGTCGCCATCGTCACCGAGAACGTCGAGCGCCCCCTTGCCCATGCGGGTCATGATCCGCATCGACGCCGCCACGTAGGCGGAATCGGTCAGCTGGACCCCGACGTGAGCGATGTGGGAGCCCAGCGGGCCCATGGAGAACGGGACCACGTAGAGCGTCCGGCCGCGCATGGAGCCCTTGAACAGCCGGTTCAGGACGTCGCGCATCTCGTTGGGATCGCGCCAGTTGTTGGTCGGGCCGGCGTCCTCCTCCCTGCTCGGGCAGATGAAGGTCCGGTCCTCGACGCGAGCGACGTCGCCGGGGTCCGAGCGGGCGAGATAGGAGTTGGGGCGCTTTGCGTCGGAGAGGCGCTCGAACGTCCCGGCGTCCACCAGCTCCTGGCAGAGCCGGTCGTACTCCTCGGCCGAACCGTCGCACCAGTGGATGGAGTCGGGCTGGGTCAGCTCGGCGAACTCCTCCACCCAGGAGATCAGCTTCTGGTTCTTGGTCGCGGCGGTCGCGGCGGCCGTCGTCTCGTTCAAGGGAACGATCAACTCCTTTCTCAGCTCTCTAAACGGCAAACGCCCAGGCTGCCTCCCGGACGTGGGCGAACATTCTTTCGCATACGGAGGTCATCGTGGGGTTATGTAGGGTTCCCCGGCCCAAATGAGGTTCTACGAATACGAATCACGGCGCATCGTCGAGCGGGCGGGGATTCCGGTCACGAAATACGGCTTCTGCACGACTGCCGACGAAGCCCGTAAGGCCGCCGAGGATATCGGGGGGCCCGTCGTCATCAAGTCACAGGTGCTCACGGGCGGCCGCATGAAGGCCGGCGGTGTCAAGTTCGCGGACACCCCTGCTGAGGCCGCCGAGCACGCCGCCACGATCCTCGAGCTCGAGATCAACGGCAACATGCCCAAGGGCGTGCTCGTCGATCCGAAGGCCGAGGTCGCGCAGGAGTACTACGCGAGCGTTGTCTGGGACGGCACGCGCAAGTGCCCGCTGATGCTGTTCTCCGACATGGGCGGCATCGATATCGAGGAGGTGGCCGAGGAGCACCCGGACCACGTGGGCCGCGGCCATCTCTCGAACCTGGTCGACCCCCCGGACTTCCGCGCCAAGGAGGTCATCTCGCACACGGGCGTCACCGGCTCCGCGCTCACCCGGGCCACTCCGATTCTCGCGCGCCTTGCCCGCCTCATGCGCGACTACGACATGACGTTGGCCGAGATCAATCCGCTGGCTCAGCTCGCCGACGGCAGCTTCGTCGCACTCGACGCGCACATGGAGATGGAGAACGAGGCTCGTCCGCGCCAGAAGGCGCTGCTCGACGACCTCGGAGTCGACCCGACTGACACCCGCGACCCGTACGAGCCGAGCGAGTTCGAGCGCAACGTCAAGGCCATCGACTCCGCGGACCACCGTGGCGTCATCCAGGGCAAGGACCACGGCTTTTCCGGCAACCTCGGGCTCGTGATCGGCGCCGGTGGCGGCTCGCTGACGCTGACCGACGCAGTCCGAAGCCAGGGCGGCAAGCCGGCCAACTACACCGAGATCGGCGGCAACCCGTCGGTCGCCAAGGCCTGCGGGCTCGCCAAGGAGGTCCTGAAGAAGGACGGCGTGGAGAAGATCGCGGTGATGATGTCGATCGTCTCCAACACCCGGGTGGACATCGTCGCCCGGGGCGTGATCAAGGCGTGCCTGGAGCTCGGCAGGGACCCCGGCGAGACGATCGCGATCTTCCGCATCCCGGGCGCCTGGGAGGAGGAGGGCTTCAAGATCCTGGAGCGCTACGGCGTCGAGTCGTGCGACCGCTCGGTCTCGATGTGGGAGGCGGCCGGACGCGCCGTCGCGAAGATCCAGGGGGTCCCGGCGTGAGCGTTCTTCTGAGCCAGGACTTCACCTTCATCGTCCAGGGCATCACCGGGCGCGAGGCCGTCAACCTCACCCGTGAGTGCCTGGACTACGGCTCCAAGGTCGTCGGCGGGGTGACCCCCGGCCGCAAGGGCCGCGACGTTCACGGCGTGCCGGTGTTCGACACGGTCGAGCAGGTGGTCGACTCGCTCGGCTACGTGCCCGACGGCTCGGTCGTGACCGTCCCTCCGGCGTTCACCAAGGACGCGGTGCTCGAGGCGATCGTGCGCGGCATCAAGCTCATCGTGATCGTCACCGAGCGGATCCCGCGGCGCGACGTCGCCCAGATGGTCGAGCTCGCAGACCGCCAGGGCGCGCGGATCATCGGCCCCAACTGCCTCGGCCTCATCGTCCCCGAGGTCTGCAAGATGGGCGGCATCGGCGGCCCCGCGAAGGACGCCGCCAAGGCATACACGCCGGGCCCGGTCGGAGTCATGTCCCGCAGCGGCGGCATGACCACCGAGATCTCCTCCACCCTCACAGCCGCCGGACTCGGGCAGTCGACTGCAATCTCGATCGGCGGCGACGCGATCATCGGCTCGACCTACGCGGAGCTGATGCCCCTGTTCGAGGCCGACGAGCAGACGCAGGGCATCGTCATCTACACCGAGCCCGGGGGGCGGATGGAGGCGCAGCTCTCCGAGTGGGTGGCGGAGAACAGCTCGCGGCTGCCGATCGTCGCTTTCATGGCCGGTCGCTTCATGGACGACGAGGAGATGCAGGGCATGAGCTTCGGCCACGCGGGCACGATCGTCGAGGGCAAGGAGGACACAGCCACCGAGAAGATCACCCGGCTCGAGGCCGCCGGAATCCCGGTCGTCGAGCGGATCGACGAGATCCCCGACGCGGTCAAGGACAAGCTGGGAGCGAAGGTCTGATGGAAGCCGGCGAGAAGCAGCTCGAGGCCGTCTTCATCGAGATCGAGGTCGAGGACTCAATCGCCAGCGACGCCGAGCTCGCGAAGAAGCTCGAGGAGGTCTGCCCCGTCGACATCTTCACCGACGACGACGGCCACGTCGCCATCGTCCGCTCGAACCTCGACGAGTGCGTGCTGTGCGAGCTCTGCCTGGAGGCCGCGCCTGACGGCGCGATCCGCATCAGGAAGCTCTACGACGGCACCGAGCTGGTGCGATAGCGGGCCAAGGCCGCGCTAGTCGTCGAGTTCGCCTTCCCAGATCGAGAACATCGCGCCCTGCGGGTCGCGCAGCCCGCCGATCCTCCCTGCGGGCATCGCCATCGGGCCGAAAAGCTTCTCGCCGCCGAGGTCGGAGCAGCGCTCGAACGCAGTGTCGAGTGACTCGACGGCGAAGTAGGGGACCCAGTACGGCGCCAAGCCGGCCTGCTCCTCCTCGGCTGAGAGCCGCCGAACGCCGCCGTTGCTGCGTTCGCCGACCTTGATCACCGTGTACTCAGGGCCACCGCCCGTGTCCATCGCCTCGCTGGACCAGCCGAAGAGCCGCTCGTAGAACCGGAGCGCCGCGGAGGTGTCGTTGGTCGCGAGCTCGTTCCAGGTCAGGAACCCCGGCTCGTTGACGCGGCCCGCACCGGCGTAGGTGCCGGGCTGCCAGATGGCGACGCCGGTGCCGGTCGGGTCCATGACCGCCGCCATGCGGCCCACGTCGAGGATGTCGAACGGCTTCTCCGCGACCTCGCCGCCGAGCTCGGCCACGCGACCGGCAACATCGTCGGCGCTTTCGACGCTCACGTAGTTGACCCAGTGCGGGCCACCGAGCTCCTCGAGGCCCGGCCGCTCGAACAGCCCCCCGAGGGGGTCTCCGCCAAGGCGCAGGATCGTGTAGGTCATGCCCTCGGCGGGATGGACGTCCTCGCCGTCCCAGCCGAAGAGGCCGCCGTAGAAGCGCTTGGCGCCCTCGGCATCGGTCGTCGCCAGATCTACCGAGCAGAACGTCCCCGGCTCGTAGCTCTCTCGCTTGGCCATCCCGTCTCCTCCTCTCCGCCGCGAGCCCGCCGACCCGGACCCCGAATCGTTCGACAGACTACGCCGCCGTGAACTTCGTCGAGGACGTGCTCGAGAGCTTCGTGGCCTCCAAGCCGGCGCTGGTGACGATCGGCCGCGACGGCGAGCGCCGCGTGTGGCACTTCGGGGAGCTCATCGCTCGCTCCGGGGGTCTGTCCGGCGCGTTCGCGGCGCGCGGCGTGAGGCGTGGTGACGTGGTGATGACGCTTGTCGGCAACCGGATCGAGTGGGTGCTGGCGATGCTCGCCTGCTGGCGGATGGGCGCGGTCGCGATGCCCTGCAACACGCAACTGCGTCGAGGCGACCTCGAGACGAGGCTGGGGATCGCCAATCCGGTGCTCTGCGTCGGCGAGGACGGGGCGCTCGGTGAGCTGCCGGACGGCCTCCCCTACATGACGATGGACGAGGTCCAGACGGTGATGGACGAGGACCGCCCGCAGGAGGCTCCCGTCGAGCCGGTCGACCTCGACCCGGAGGACGGGGCGCTCGTGATCTTCACGTCGGGCACGACGGGCGAGCCGCGCGGAGCACTCCACGTCCAGCGCTACCTGCCCGGCCAGCGGCTTCAGGCCGCCCACTGGTTCGGCTCCGAGGACGGCGAGTTGGCATGGTGCACGGCCGCCAGCGGGTGGGCCAAGTCTGCCCGCAACGCGTTCGTCGCGCCGTGGTTGACGGGTGCGGCCGCCCTTCTGCACGACGGGCGGTTCGATCCGGAGGAGCGCCTTCACCTCATTGAGCGTGAGGGAGTGAACGTTCTTTGCCAGGCGCCAACGGAGTACCGGATGATCGCCAAGCGCGCGACGCTGCGCCGGCTGCCATCCGTCCGCCGCATGGTCTCGGCCGGCGAGGCAATCAACCCGGAAGTGATCGCCGAGTTCCGGGAGCGCGCCGGAACCGAGATCTGCGACGGCTATGGGCAGACGGAGACCGGCGCCCTCACCGCCGTCCAGCCGGGCGACGAGCCAAAGCCCGGGTCGATGGGCCGCCCACTGCCGGGGATCGACCTACGGATCTCCGACGGGGAGCTCCAGCTGCGGGCGAGCACCTGCCCCACGTTCTTCGCCGGCTACCTGGGGCCCGAGGGCGGTCCCGGGCTGATCGACGGCGAGTGGTGGTCAACAGGGGACTACGTCCGCGAGGACGAGGACGGCACCCTCTGGTTCGAGGGCCGCGGCGACGACATCATCGTGTCGGCGGGCTACCGCATCGGGCCCTACGAGGTGGAGTCCGCTCTCGTCAGCCACCCGGCCGTTGCGGAGGCGGCCGCCGTCTCGGCGCCGGACCCCGAGCGCGGCTCCGTGGTGCGGGCGATCGTTGTCCTACGCGACGGCGAGCCGTCCGACGGCCTCGCCCAAGAGCTGCAGGACCACGTGAAGCGGGTCACGGCTCCCTACAAGTACCCCCGGATCGTGGAGTTCGCCGACGAGCTGCCGAAGACGGCCAGCGGCAAGGTCAAGCGCACCGAGCTCCGCGGAGACGGCCCCAGGTAGCGGTGGCGCGCTCGCCCTACCGCGCGTTCGCGGGGATCTTCGCCGCGACGCTCTTCACCCTGATGGCCGTGGGGGCGGTCCTTCCCGTGCTGCCGCACTACGTGAAGGGGCCGCTCAATTACGGGAGTCTGGCTGTGGGCTTCGCCATCGGCGCGTTCGCCTTCACCGCCCTGGCGAGCCGGCCGATCGCGGGCCACATCGCGGATTCGCGCGGCCGCCGGCCCGTCGTCGCAGTCGGGGCGGCGCTCGCGGCGGTGGCGGGCGGGCTCTACTTCGTGCCGGCGGGCCTCCCGGGGCTGCTGGTCGCCAGGCTCGTCCTCGGCGCGGGCGAGGGCACCGTGTTCACCGCTGGGGCGACGTGGGTCGTCGATCTCGCGCCGCTCGACCGGCGGGCCCGGGTGATCGGCCTCTACGGCCTCGCGGTCTGGGGTGGGCTCGCCCTCGGCCCGCTGATCGGGACGGGCCTCTTCGAAGTGGGCCACTTCAACGCCGTGTGGGCCTTCTGCGCGATCTCGCCCGCGATCGGGGCCCTCGTGGCCCTCTCGGTTCCCGACCCGTTCCGGCCAACCGAGAGCTCTCGCAGGCGGCAGCTGATCGTCCCGGAGTCCGTGCGGCCGGGGCTCGCCCTCGCCATGGCGACCGTCGGCTACGCGGCGATGGCCTCGTTCATCGTGCTCGACCTCAACTCAAAGCACGTCGGCCACGGCGCCACCGCATTCGCGGCGTTCGCGACCACTGTCGTCATCACGCGCGCCATCGGCGGGGACCTGCCGGACCGCCTCGGCCCGGTTCGCTGTGCCGCGTCCGCCGCCGCGGTCTCCGCCGTGGGGCTCGCGCTGATCGCGCTTGCGCACTCGCTCGCACTGGCCCTCGCCGGGGCGGTCGGCATGGGACTCGCGTTCGCGCTGATCTACCCGTCGCTGTCGCTCGTGGTCGTCAACAGCGTCCCCGATTCCCGCCGCGGCTCGGCTCTCGGCACGTTCACGGCCTTCTTCGACATCGGCTTCGCGGTCGGCGGGCCGCTGACCGGGCTCGCCGCATCGCTGGGCGGCTACTCGGCCGCCTTCTGGCTGGGCTCGGCGTTCGCCCTTGCGGCGATCGCGGTCGTCGGCACCCTCCGCAGAACGCAGGCCTCGCCGGCGCCCGCCGCGGGTTGAGCTCAGAACAGCCTCGACTGGCCCGGGGGCTCGCCGGCCCGCTCGTGGCCCGTCTCGCTCTCGGCCGGCCGCTGGGTGCCACGCCGCGGACCGGTGAGGCCGGGGCGATGGACCATC
>Ga0164305_10000813_pt1 | contig 12321 bp, 9 predicted proteins | sample Whisoiple_237_MG_FD_110215 | JGI IMG/M metagenome (GOLD analysis project Ga0164305, IMG submission 110215) | Soil microbial communities amended with pyrogenic organic matter from upstate New York, USA - Whitman soil sample_237_MG | ecosystem: Environmental > Terrestrial > Soil > Agricultural... | reverse complement strand
TTGGCAAGTTATATTCAACAAAAACTTATGTTTTGCGGAGCTGGAATAGCCCATTAATTGCAATGCGTGTGGCTGGCTACGTCTACGCGATTTTTCTTAACTTATTCAGTAAACCCTAATTAACTCCCCGCCAATTCTGGTTTGGGGGTTTTTTTTTGGCGATCGCACTCTCTATCACAAATCAGCACTAAATCAACGCCTGTCAGCGTTAATCTGCGTGTATCGCGGTTAAAAATCAGATTTGTCCTGAAAAAGGTGCTGTGAGGCTGGAGAAAAGTTTTAGTCCACAAAAGCAGATGGCGAGATGTGAAATAACTCTCCGAGTTTTTTTAATTGACCGACAGTTAGTTCTCTCTTGCTCATCATAACTTCGTTGAAATTCTCTTCACTCTCAAAGATTTCTAACACTTTTTCTGGCGAAACGTTATCTTCATTTATTAATGTTTTCACCAGGGCAATTCCTTTCAATGTAGGCCAAATTTCGTGTTCTTCTTCATAGTCATATACCAGTGTACCCAACACTTTTAAATAATCCAGATCGTCGGAGGTGATACTTGCTCGATCGAGAATTTCATTAATGCGAGTTTGCGTGGCGATTAATTCATCATCATTAGTGATTGGACGTGGTGGAAAGGTGGTGATGAGTTCCATATAGTAGTTGCTAGGAGTTTTTAAACCAACTGTCATTTTTCCAATTCTCCTTGTTATATTCGGCATGAGTTAGTACGCGACGGATGAAAATTAGCTGATATTCATAATCGATAAAGGTAATGAGTCGGTAGTTGTTGCCACTGATATTGAAAATTGTAAAATTTCCTACGATATCGGCTGAGAGAAAAACTTGGCGGACTTCGGCTAGGTTTTTCCATGCTGCCTCGGACGTTCGCTGATACCATTATAATAAATTGGGTTCTGCATTGGGTGGGGTGTTTTTCCCAAAAGTCTCTCAGGGTTCTTTTGCTGATAACTCGCATAAATTTAAAAAAACCATCAGGTATCAATTCATCAAAATAAACTCATTGAGTATATTTTAAACTGTTTTATAAATTATCGCTGTAAAAACGAGAACTAGATTAGTAGATGCACCCTGATTAATTAACTCCCGACCTTCTTAATGCGGGTTTTTTTTTGAGCGATCGCACCCCAAACCACCAATTTTCCCAAATTTTTCCAAACTGTCCGGAACAGGTGCACCTCGAACCGGAGACTAAATTAGTAGATGCACCCTGATTAATTAACTCCCGACCAATTTTGGCCGGTTTTTTTTTTGGCGATCGCACCCCAAACCACAAATTTTCCCAAATTTTTCCAAACTGTCCGGAATATGTGCACCTCGAACCGGAGATTAAATTAGTAGATGCACCCTGATTAATTAACTCCCGACCAATTTTGGCCGGGTTTTTTTTTCGTATTGCAGCCAAAACCGCAAAATTTCAATAAATTAAGAATTATCCGCGCTAATCTGCGTGCATCTGCGGTCAAAAATCAAATTTGTCCCGAACCTCGTGCTAGCCACAGGAAAGTAAATAAAGATGCACCCTGATTAATAAACCCCAGCCAATTTTGGCCGGGGTTTTTTTTGCTCGAAAGCTGGATTAGTCGATCGACCTACAACACCTCAAAAGACTGCACCTCAAGCACCGGGCCGATCATAGCAAAAGTCATCACATCCTTGCGGACTTCACCTTTAACACTGACTTTCAAACCAGCTTTTTTCAAGTCAGAAGGAGCATCCTTAAGTTCGTAAGTTTCCCCATCTTGGCCAACCAAAGCCCAAGTGCCCGGGCCTAATCCTTTGCGTTCAATTTCACCTTTGACAGTAATACTCATGCCGATCGCACCTCTGTTTTAATCGCTAAACGTGCCAGTCCGAAACACAGAAAAGCATTGACAATCAAAAATGTTTGTGCTAGCACACCAGTGCCCAATCCCCAGACTGCGGGAGACACAAAAGCATTCACCGCTAAACTGCTAGCAAAGCCGATCGAAATTGCGATCGCGATCCACTTCCACTGTTGATGTCCCAACAGCAAAGCAATCAAAATCCCAGGAATCAAAACGCTAGCAAAAAAGGGATTCAGCATACTGCTGCCATTAATTGCGCCGCCGAGTTCGGGAATAGAACTGCCCATCACCCGCATCGGCCACTGCGGCAAGTCAAATACAAACAAGTTCCGCAGGAAAAAGAACCCAGAACTACCAGCCATCAAGCCGCCGGAAAAGCCCCAAGTCCACTGGAACGGAAAATAATTCCGCATCAAGAAAGCCAGCAGGTAAGAACCGAGCACCATGGCAATTTTAGGCAACAGGGCGACTGCACCGCCGTCAATCCAAAAGCGGGGGTTGAGATAGCCGTTATCGCGCAGCCAGCGGAAGAAATCGCGGAAGTTGATTTGTCCGCGCTGGGCTAGCTGAACTGCTGCGGCTGCGTCTAGGTGTCCCGAACCAAAATGGTTTAACGGATCTTCAGTGACAGTTCGCGAGGACTGCAAGAGTACGCTGCGAATTGCGTCTGGTTCTGTGATGCCGGAAGCCTTGACAAGGGCTGCAACGGCTGCAACGTGGGGAGAAGCCATGCTAGTGCCTTGGTAGCCTTCAAATACTTCGGCGCCGGTTTCCGGGTCGATCGTACTTTGCAGGATTTTGCCCATTTCCGAACCGCCGGGGGCTGAAATATCAACTCCCGCGCCGAAATTGGAGTAAGAGGCTTTTTCGTCGTCGGGGCCGAGGGCGGAAACGCCGATGACGTGGGGATAGCGGGCGGGATAGGAAGCGGAACTCTCGCCGGAGTTGCCGGCGGCTGCGATGATGACAACGCCTTTAGAGTGGGCGTAGTCGATCGCCTCTTCCATTAACTGACTTTCGCCACCGCCGCCGAGACTCATGTTGATGACATCTGCGCCGTTGTCAGCAGCAAATTTAATCGCTTCGGCGATGTCGGAAACCGTGCCGCCACCGCTGCCGCTTAATACTTTTAGCGGCATTAAAGCTGCTTCGTAGGCGATGCCTGCGACGCCGTAATTGTTGTTAGTTGATTGGGCGACAGTACCTGCGACGTGAGTACCGTGGCCGTTGTCATCGTAGGCTTCGGCGCGATCGTTTACAAAGTCGTAGCCCGGTACAAATTTGGTTTCTTTTAAGTCAGCGACTGGAGTAATACCCGTGTCAATTATCGCTACTGTTGTGCCGCTGCCTTTGGTTTCGTTCCAGGCAGATTCTACATTGATGCTGCGGAGATTCCACTGCTTGGTATACATGGGGTCGTTGGGAATCTCGAAAGCGCTGTAGACGTAGTTCGGTTCAATGTATTCGGTATCTTTAGCCAAATTTGATTTTCTCAGGGCGTTTAGCAAAGTGCGATCGCCCTTAACTACATATACATTGTCGCCCGCTGAGAATTCGCTGTTGAGTTGCGGTGCGACTTGGTACTGTTGGGCGATCGCATTTACTTCTTTCGCAATCTCAGCAGCACCCAAATCTTCGCGGAAATCAAGCACAATCGAGTCGTAAGTGCCTTGAGTAGCAAGTCCTGGGAAATTAGAAATCGCCCAGCCGAGCCCGATTAAAAATAAGCACAGAAGGAAAAACTTTTTCATGGCCGATCGTCCGTTTAGGGAAGGCTTGTTCACCACAATAACCCAATTTTCACCGTCAGCGCCAGTTTTCCTTGCTGCGACTTGTGGGGATCTCGCACGCGGGGGTTTGGTAGTTTTCGGAGGTGGCTGTTGAGCGATCGAAAATTGCTCTAATTCCTAGTTTAAATTGCAGAGCAAGTTTTAGTAGTTCAATTAATTGTATCATTAGAGAAGATGAGAAACAGAACAAGCGAGTATTTTCAACAAGGGTATTGCATGGAAAGAGGTTTAATGTGGCTGCCGCTGCTGGCAATTTTTATTTCTCTAGCTTGGGCTGGATGGAACGAGTATCAAAAGCTGGAAGCCTATCGCGTCTGGGCCGAACAATTCGCTAAAGCCAAGTACGATATTTATGCTGTACTCGGTCAGCAAGAAGACAGTTTAACTTGGGGAAAACCTACTCGCAGCGGGCCTGTGAATTTGCAAACTTTTTCTTTAAAAGACGTGCAGTCGCTGCGGTTGTTAGTCAACTCTCAGGCAGTTGATTTAGAGTCGCCGCCGAGTTCTGGAAGTCCAATCGCCCTCGAATTTTTGTTGAAAGATGCTGCTGCGGTGCAGGTTCCTTTTACAGAAATTCCTCTAGCGACTAAATGGGGAAAACACTTGCAGCAAGAATTGCAGCGCTTTAGGTAAAAACACTCTCCGGCTGGGCAGCGTATCAGATATGAACTCGGCTACTTGAAGTTACAAAAGTCTGTAAAACTGGTAGTAAAAATAGAACTTACGCAACAAATCCTTTGAACTGCCATCTATAGGGGTAAAGTACCCACGGATCGCCCGGAGGACATGAGTTCTTGCAGTAAGTAATAGGAGTTGTGTCCCCGTGCCTAGCCCGCTCGTGTTCCGTGCGTACCTTACAGTTAAAGTTATTGACAATCAAGCATCCAGGATACAAGCCCCCGGATTCATCCGTCCAGAAATAAAAAACCTGTATCCGATAAAGGAGCCCCCGAATTTCTCTGTGGGGTCAATGCTTTAATCTAAAATCTCAAATCTCAAATTTAAAATCGATTAACCAGCGCGTCCTAAAACAGCTAAATTGCCAGCCCCCCAATCTGCCGAATGCAAACACAAGAATTTTTACAGCGCTATCAACAGGGAGAGCGCAACTTTGGTCACATTGACCTCAGCGGCGCTAATTTAAGCGGTGTTAACCTGCGAGAAATAGACCTCACTGGTGCTAACTTGACTGGTGCTAATTTAAGCTGGTCTTTTTTGAGCAATGCCAAGTTGATAGGGGCTTGTTTGCGCCGCGCGGATCTCCGCAGTGCGGGGCTAGCTGGGGCGAATCTGAGCGGGGCAATTTTGAGCGGGGCAAATCTTGCTAAAGCGGATTTGCGCCTTGCTAGTTTGGCAGCAGCAGAACTCAATTGGGCCGCGTTCCCGGAAGCGGATTTGGGCGGTGCTAATCTTCAAGGAGTTAAATCTGACCAAATTAATTTCGCCGGCGCTAAACTCGACGGCGCGAAGTTGATGGCGGCGGAATTGATGGAGGCGAATCTCAACCGCGCCAGTCTTGTTGGTGCTAATTTAACGGGTGCTAATTTGCGGGAAGCGCATTTGGTGGAAGCGAATTTGCGATCGGCAATTTTACTCGGTGTAAATTTGATTGAAGCTGACTTGAATGGCGCTCAAATGCGATCGGCAAATCTGACGGGCGCTGACTTGCACCGAGCTGTGCTGGCGGGGGCGGATTTGACTGAGGCGGTGCTGGATAACGCGGATTTGAGTCGAGCTAATCTGGCGGGTTCTTATTTATTGAAAGCGAGTTTTAAGAAGGCACTTTTGCTGCGAGCTAACCTCCAAGGAGTGTATTTACTGCGAGCTGATTTGAGCGAAGCTAATTTGCGAAGTGCTGATTTGCGGAAAGCTGATTTGAGTGGCGCTTATTTGATGGATGCGATGTTGGGTGAGGCGGATTTAAGAGAAGCTTGTTTGATAGAGTGCCGTTTGATTCGGACGAATTTGGAGGGGGCGCAGCTTACGGGTTGCTGCATTCAAAATTGGCAAGTTCAAGATGTGGATCTGTTGAGAGTTGACTGCAGCTATGTTTTTACTGAGTTTAATTATACTGCGAAAGTTGCGGCAAATCGCTTTCCGGTCGATCGCGATTTTGAGTCGGGGGAATTGGGGCGGCAGCATCAAGAGGACTGTTCTATTGTGAAGGTGTGTTTTGATGAATCTCCTAATTGGGAGGCTTTAGTTTTTACGCTGCGTCGGGTGGAGTTGGAAAGCCACGAACTCAAATTAAACGTTCAATTTTTTGAGTCTGCTGCAGAACAAAATTTACTGCGGCTGAGCGCGAACCGTTTGGTGAATGGCAAGATTTTGGGCGATCGCATTTTGGAGCTTTATCCAGATATGTTGGAAAAGGTTTTAGCCAAGGACTCTGAAATTTTGAGTTTGCTCGACTTGGCTGTTCCTAGTAACAGTGTGGAGCCTGCGGAGCCAATTCACAAGGAAATATTGCTCAGAAAACAGGAAATCTACCAGCGGATGGTGCGCCAAATTTCGTTTATTTTGATGTCTCAGACGCCGGATAAATTCGCCGAAAGCGTGCAGCGGCTGTTGGATTATTTGAAGCAGCAAGGTATCCCGACAGAGCAGATTCAAAAGAAAGTCATCAGTCAGGCGATCGTGCAGCGGGCCAAGCAAGACCCGGTATTTCGGGAACAGTTGCTCGCGTGGGAGAAAACGGCGTCCGATCGCGTTCGCGGTTCGATGATGGGAGAAGCGGTGCGGTATGCGATCGCCCTTTTATCGGAATAAATCGATATGTGCGATCGGTACTGGGGTATGTTCGCACTGTTTTTATTATATCCTATGCGTCCTGTTGCATTGACAGCATATTCCCTCGTCCAGAAATCACCAGGCTGGCGATCGCAAGCTCGATCGAGCCAGGAAGAGGAACAGAATCAGGACTTAAGCACAGCCTCTACATATAGCGTTTTGTATGGCAATCCCCCGTTCTTGCCCCTATCCATAGGATTGTTGCCTAAGTCATAAGAATTTTCTTTGAGTATTGTTAAAAAACTTTGCGATTTCAGGGTTGAAACTTTTTCTCTAGTAAAATATACCTATTGAGCTGACCAGGAGCATCTGATTATGAGTGGTTCCAGCAGTGACGGTAATTTTTTCGATCTAACTCCCAATTCTGATTACTTGAGGCTAACCCCAGGACTTTTAAATCCCTTCACCAGAGGACTGCGGGCTTTAGAAGGTAATGATACTGTGATTGGTTCGGTATCTCCAGAATTGATCGATCGCGGTGGCGGTCAGAATTTCCTGTTAGGAGGTAGCGGTAACGATGCCCTATTGGGCGGGAATTTTGATGACTTCATCTCTGGCAACTTTGGGAACAATACCCTCGTTGGAGGTCAAGGAACAGACTCGCTGCACGGTAGTCAAGACAGCGACATACTTACAGGTTCTGATGGCCAAGACAGTTCGGTTAGCAATTTGGGTGGAGACACGCTAATTGGTGGTAGCGGTAATGACGGATTTGTACCCCAAACCGAACGAAAAGCAGCAGCAGTAGGATTAACAGACCTCGGTACCCTGAAAAATCCAATTAGCCTGAAGGGCTTCGTAGGTGAAAACGACACCGAAGATATTTACACTTTCACCACTGAAACACTCAGCAGTCTCACATTGAAACTCAACGGTTTGAGTGCGAACGCTGATTTATGGATTGCGAGAGATGCTAATGGCGATGGTAGGCTGAGTCCAGAGGAATTCTTTGCCTCCCGAAATTTTGGAACTCAGTCAGAAGTAATTGAAAGTCGCTTTCTTGTACCCAGCAAATACTTTGTCTACGTTGAACAGGGTGTAGCGGGCGCTAACACCAGCTACAACCTGGATATAACTGTCAATCCAATCTTACTAAACCAAGCTATTCCTCAACTTGTTGGTCCATTCAGTAGCGGAGTCAAGGGTTCGTTAGACGGCTTGGTTAATGAAAACCAACCTGTGCAACTCTACAAATTTGAGCTCCCACAGCCCAGCAACCTTCAAGTCAACTTGCGGGGAATGTCTCCAGGTACAGATGCGGATTTAGTGCTGTTTCAGGATGTCAACAAAGACACCCTTGTTGATTTTGGTGAAATTGTTGGCGCTCCTCAACAGCAAGGCAACAATCCAGAGGAGATTTCCTTTAAAGGTTTGTCAGCAGGTACTTATTTTCTCGGAGTCAATCGTTTTGTAGGCGACACGCCCTACAACCTCAGTATCTTAGCTACAACACCGACGGAGAAGTTCAACAGCTTGTTTGGCTATGGACTGGTGGATGCAGCAGCGGCCGTTGCGGCTGCCACTGGTAAACCGCAGTTGGATGCTGCTGACCCGCTCACCAGTGCAGCTAAGTCCCATAATATAGGGGAATTAAACCAGATCAATGCTGCCCCAGCCTGGAAAGCAGGTTACACGGGTAAAGGTGTAGTGGTTGCGGTACTGGATAGTGGCGTTGACTTTAGTCATCCCGATTTACAGAGCAATATCTGGCGGAATCCTAAAGAAATTCCGGGGAATGGTATTGATGACGATCTCAACGGAGTTCCTGATGATGTAAATGGGTGGGATTTTGTGAATGGCGATGCTACTGTCTCCCCAGATTCACGAGATCCGGTTGGGTATCACGGAACTGCCGTAGCAGGAATCATTGGGGCGAAAAGAAATGGAATTGACATCAATTCTCCCAATGACAGCTACGAAATGAATGGGGTTGCTTATGATGCTCAGATTATGCCAATTAGGGTGGGAGATTCTAGAGGTATAAATCCTGCAAAAGTCGCTGATGGCATTTTGTATGCGGTAAACAATGGCGCAAATGTGATCAACATGAGTTTGGGCGGACCAACCGCCGAATGGCATAAAGTACGGGAAGCTTTAGAATATGCCAGACAACGCGGAGTTTTTGTGGTGATGTCATCGGGAAATGAGAGGGACAAACTCAACCCTAGCGAACCAAGTTTTCCAGCATTTTATGCTTTCGACAATTTGGGAATAGCTGTCGGAGCAGTAACCACTCCAGGCAAACAGGTGACAGTTTTTTCCAATCCTGCTGGTTCGATAACAACAAATTTCGTGGTTGCTCCGGGCCATGACGGCTTATCTACAGTTCCGGGAGGTTATGACCCTAAATTTGGCGGAACGTCTATGGCTGCTCCCTATGTTGCAGGTGTAGTTGCTCTAATGCTTCAGGCGAATCCAAAGTTAACTCCTGACCAAATTTTGGCAATTCTGACTAAAACAGCAAAACCTGAAGGAATTACCTCGGAAGTTAAGTAGACATAATTAACAACTATTGGGAAATTTCTCGAACCCCTGTTTCTTGGACAATCCTGGACGCAACATCACCGCAGACGGGGCAACCACGGGGGATTGCCGCTACATTTCACGGGCTTGTCCAGAGGCTTTGCGTCGAAGACTGTTGGAGAAACTGGGGTATTGTTTTTGTTTACCAATCTTGGCTGCGGAGCCCGCTAAGGCCCGGACTTGCTCGTCGGGGTCGGAAACTGCAAGCGATCGCAACATTTGCACAACTCCCGAATTTTCGGGAACATTTGCTCAGGTGGGAGAAAGCGGCTTCGGATCGCGATCGTTGTTTGGTAATGGGGGAAGCGGTGCGGTTTGGGATGCCCTTTTGTCGGAATGAATACACACAAAGTCTTACCCCCATTAAAAATCTTCCAACCGGAGCTCGATTTAACTGTGCGGTTAATTAGAATATAGTTCAGTTTCCTCCTTCAAAAGGTTACACAACTCATCCAAATCTCTCTTACAGTGTTCAATCAGTTTTTCACCTCGATTCTCTAGGTACTCAATATTACTTGGACTTGCATTGTCCATTTGATCGTGACCATTATCGCTACTCAATTGAAGTTGAAAACGATAGTAGTTTCGGTTATTTTCTTGGTCTCCTTTAGTCACCATTAGGTGAGCGAGCTGATACGCAACAGATTCGCTTTGACCATCGAAAACAACGTTAAGTAAGGGAAGTGCCCATTTGATTTGTCCCCAATTTTTCACCTCTCTATACTTATATTTCTTAGTGAGTGATCCAGTACCCAAAGAAACAACAAGGGTATCCTTACGGTGTAGTTCTTCATCAGTCTTTCTCTTGTAAGAAATCATCGCCTCCATCATTGCAAGTGAGGAAGGATTATTTGCAAAAATTCCACCGTCTACCAAAGCGTAATATCCCTCATCGGTACGATGTCCCGTTTCGAGTTGGTAGGGTGGAAAGAAGGTCGGTGCAGCAGAAGTTGCCATTGCTGCCTCAAACATTTTGAATCCGCTACATACTTTCCGGCTATCAAAATTCTCGGTTTCCTCTGCCTTCGGATTGTTTGTAAAAAAAATCGGTGCTCTCAGTTCGATATCATAGCTCGTGATGAAAATTTCTCGTAATGCCTCTTCCACCTTAGCTTCACCTAAAAGATCCTTTAAAACTTCTTGCTTACCTTGTGGGTTGTGCTTGGGTTGTAGTAACTCATCAAAAGACAGTGGAATATTCTGATTAAAAACCTTTTGTCCATATTGGCGATAGAAATTTACAAGTTCGGCAGCGGTATACTCGGGCTCATTATTGATGCTAGAGTCTGAGTTCTTTCTAGTTAAACCCAGTGCTAAAATTCCTCCGGTTGAAGTGCCGGCAATAAAATCAAACATTGTTGCTATGCGTTTTCCTGTGCGCTCTTCAATGTAGTTGAGAACGATCGCAGGAATAATACCCCGAATACCCCCACCATCAATTGAGAGAATTCTTCTCTTGAATTTAGTACCCATCACACGTACTCCTTTAGATATTGCTTAAATGGCAAACATAAATGAAACAAACTTCTACAGCATCAAAATATCAACACCCAAGGTCATCATCTGGTTTCCGGTTGCATCGGCATCATAAAAATGAGTCAACAATCAACAGTCAATCATTCAGATTTTCGACTCAGAGTCAACTGTCAACAGTCAACAATTATTTGGCTCGTGCAACCGGAATTGATATTAATCCAACCCGTCATTAGTGCGGTAATTTGCTGAGGGCGTGCCAAGTTCTGTAGCCGACAATTCCATCTTGCTGTAAAGTCTTGCTCAGTTGCAATTGTCGCACTGCTACATCTGTCATCGTCCCGAAGAATCCGTCAATGGAGCCGAAATAGTATCCATTGATTTTCAAGACATTCTGAACAATTTTAACAGCATTACCAGAACTGCCCTTCATGACGACGGGCATATTCACAGGTGCACCAGAGTATAGTGCTTCCCAAGTGAGAGAGCCGACAATCCCATCTTCTTGTAAGAAGACGCGGTGTTGATAGCCTTTGACTGCCTTTTGAACTTGGACGCCGAAAATACCGTCAATCGGCCCGAAATAATAGGGCCAATGATATAGAAGCTGTTGTAGTTCCTTGACAGCTTGACCTGTTGAACCGATTTGTAAAGTGGGTTTGTTTATGGCAGTGGTTTCAGCAAATGCAAGACTTGATTGAGCAGTAGTATCGGCGACGAGAGCCATAGTTTCATTGTTCAAGCTTCTTTCTTCGGTGTACATAATGTAGTTCCTCTCAATATTTAAGTTTTGGTCTTTGATATTTCAGGTATAACTGGTGGAATTTGTGGATGGACAGTCACTTTTTCGAGTGTCACTCATTTGAGTGTCACTCATTTGAGTTAGTCCCAGTGTTAACTGTTAATATCTCTTCCGCCTGCGCCGGAATGATATACTGAAAGAATTTTAAGAGTGCAACGAAGACAAGTTATGCCTAAACGTCTAGTGCGATTCGTTGAAGAGTGAAGCGGCGGTGAAAGTCCGTACATAACCCTTCCAGCCACAAGGCTGAACTCTCGGTCTGATAAGGGTGCAAGTCCCTTCTGCCAGACTCAGGTATGACTCCCTATCTGCCCACACTGACCAAGCTCGATTGTTGGAGGGTGAAGCTGGGAACAGGAGGCAATCAGATATCTATTGTGAGGTGACACTGGCGTTAATGGGAAGCTCCAATGGTGAAACTGAGCCTAAAAAAGTAACTTATTAGGAAGCGGGGCCCAGACTACCAACCCAGACTTTACTGGAGATTATTCCCGCCGAGTCTTGGGCGGACATCGGTAAGAGTCTAGGGAATCCAGTAGTGAAATTGGCTACACCTAAAGGGGCGAAAAATCTAACCGAGGGAACGAAGAAAAACGAACTGAGAGTCAAGGGGAAGTCGAACCCTTTCGTAGGCTAGACGAACAGCGGAACCCCCTCAGATCGGGTAGGACAGACCGTAATTGGTCGCTCGGTGTTCAGAGTACACAAACTAGAGCAGAGCATGATTAGACACGACAGCAATTTAATGCCGAAACGGAACTGATACCATCGTTAATTGACTGAGCTAGGTTAGGATTTTTAACCATTTTTTATCCTATTAATTTGCTTATTAAATTACACTTCAATGAACGGCTGTCATTCAATCAGAGTGAGCCTCCTTCATTTTCTACTTAGTCTCAACTCCCGTCTCAACATCTCTTACCTAAAATATTAAGTCTTGTTTTTAAAAGGGAGTTTTGATAATTTGAGCTACAAAGTAGATTAAACTAAGTAGGGCTTGCTGAATCAGTGAGAAAAGTAAACAGTGTATGGGTTTTCCGACCAAAAAAGTAGTAAGGGTGCAAGAAAAACAGGTATAATGGCTCAAAACCCGTGCAT
>Ga0164305_10000811_pt1 | contig 12342 bp, 9 predicted proteins | sample Whisoiple_237_MG_FD_110215 | JGI IMG/M metagenome (GOLD analysis project Ga0164305, IMG submission 110215) | Soil microbial communities amended with pyrogenic organic matter from upstate New York, USA - Whitman soil sample_237_MG | ecosystem: Environmental > Terrestrial > Soil > Agricultural... | reverse complement strand
CGTAGCTCATAAATTCCATGAGCGAGCCGTCCGGATCCCGAAAATAGACCGAGGTGCCCGGCCCTTTTGCGCCAAAACGCTGCATCGGGCCGCATTCTATGGCAACGCCGTGTTCCTTCAGATGCGCTATCGCGTCGTCAATCGGTCCTTGCCATTCAAAACACAGATCGCTGTTGCCGGGCTGGACCGGCAAACGCGCGACCTCGGCGGGTTTTACGCCCGGGCCATGGACATTGAGCTGCTTGTCACCGAGCCGGTAGGCCCACCCGTGCGGCCGTTGCACGAGTTCGGCCCCTATTACTTTTTCGTAGAATTTATTGGACCGGTCCCAATCCGAAACGTGGATGACGCAGTGGTCAAGCTTTGTTGGCACCATGCTGATTTTCCTGATCTTTCATCCTCACAGCAACGTGATTGCGATTGCTCGTCAAGTCGCCGGTGTCAACACTTAGTGACGGTATGCTTGCCGATCAATTCTGGGAGCGAAACCATGACAATCCAAAAATATACCAGCGTTGGCGTTGTAGCTGCCATTGCACTTTTTGGTTCGACACTTTCCGCTACCGCACAGACCGCATCCGTTGTCATGAAAAATGCCGAAGGCAAGGACGTCGGCTCAGTCAATCTCACGCAAACCACGCAAGGCGTATTGATTAACGCATCACTCAAAGGGCTGCCACCAGGCGAGCATGCCTTTCACGTCCACGCTGTCGGTAAATGCGAGCCTCCCTTCACGTCAGCGGGTGGGCACTTCAACCCCGGGGGGAAGAAACACGGGATGATGTCGCCCGAAGGCCAGCATGCCGGCGATATGCCCAATCTGCATATACCGCAAAGCGGCGACCTCACGGTCGAAGTCTTGAATGCGGCGATCACGCTCGAAAAGGGCAAGCCGAATTCGGTGTATGACGCCGATGGTTCGGCCATCGTCATTCACGCCGGAAGCGATGACTACAAGACCGACCCGACAGGTGAAGCCGGCGGGCGGATCGCTTGTGGCGTGATCCCATAGCGGTCGGGTGCGCTGCGGCCTAGCCTTTCATACGCATCAGGCGGCCGCGTTCGCGCTCCCACGACCGCTTTTTGAGCGTTTCACGCTTGTCGTGCAGTTTCTTGCCGCGCGCCAGCGCAATTTCAACTTTGGCACGGCCTTTTTCGTTAAAGTAAAGCTTTAACGGCACGATGGTCATGCCTTCGCGTTCGACCGCACCGGTCAGTCGGTTGATCTCGCGCTTCTGCAGCAGCAGCTTGCGTGCCCGCTTCGGCGCGTGATTGAAACGGCTCGCCTGCAGGTACTCCGGGATGTTGGAATTGATCAGCCAGAGCTCCCCGCCGCGCGCATCGGCATAAGATTCAGCGATCGTCGCCTTTCCTGCGCGCAATGATTTGACCTCGCTGCCGGTAAGAACGATGCCGGCCTCGAAGGTCTCGCCGATCGCGTAGTTGAATCGCGCCTTGCGGTTGTCGGAGACCACCTTGAAGCGGCGCTCGGGCTTTGTGGCCATTTGTGACGATTGCGGTTCAGCGCGATTTGAGTTGGTCGCGGATTTCCGTGAGGAGTTGCTCGGTCTTCGACGGTTCAGGCGCCTTTTCGTCCTCCTTGCGGGCAAGCCGGTTCAGTGCGCGGATCGCAAGGAAAAGCACGAAAGCAATGATGATGAAGTTAAGTGCGATCGTGAGAAAACTTCCCCAAGCCAATACGGCACCTTGTTTTTTTGCCTCCACAAGGGTGCCGGCCGTCACCTTGGACGACAGCGGGATGTAATAGTTCGAAAAGTCGATGCCGCCGGTAACCGCACCGATCACCGGCATGATCACGTCGCCGACCAGTGAATTCACGATCCCCGAAAAGGCGGCGCCGATAATCACGCCGACGGCAAGATCGACAACATTGCCGCGCAGTGCAAATTTTTTGAATTCCTCAAGCATGACGGTCCACCTCGCCGCGCATGATCCACCAGGCCGTGGCTTCCAGCCTTGGTTGATCAGCCCGCTAGTTGATCAGCCCGGCATGCACCATCGCCTGCCGCACGGCGACCTGCGCTTTCTCGCTCGCCGGCACCATCGGCAACCGCACCGTGTTGGCACACTTGCCGATAAGCGACATCGCATACTTGATCGGGGCCGGACTGGTTTCCACGAACAAATTGATGTGTAGCGGCGCGAGCTTGTCCTGCAGTTTAAGTGCAGTGGCGAAATCGCCCTTCAGACAGGCTGCCTGGAATTCGGCGCAAAGGCGTGGCGCCACGTTCGACGTCACCGAGATGCATCCGTGCCCGCCATGCGCCATGAAGCCAAGTGCCGTGATATCCTCGCCCGACAGCTGATTGAAATCGGTGCCCATGGCCGCGCGCTGCTGAGAAACGCGAGCCATGTTGGCGGTCGCGTCTTTCACGCCAGCAACGTTTTTCAGCTCGAACAGGCGCGCCATCGTCTCGACCGACATGTCGACGATCGACCGTCCGGGAATGTTGTAGATGATGATCGGAATCCCGATCGCGTCGTTGATCGCTTTGTAGTGCTGGTAAAGGCCTTCCTGCGTCGGCTTGTTGTAGTAAGGCGTCACGATCAGGACGGCGTCGGCTCCGGCGTTCTCCGCATGACGGGACAGTTCGATCGCCTCTGCGGTTGAATTGGAACCGGAACCCGCGATGACCGGCACCCGGCCATCGGCCTGGTCGATACACCATTCGACCACCTGCTTGTGCTCGTCATGCGACAGAGTCGGACTTTCCCCCGTGGTTCCCACCGGAACCAGGCCATTCGTGCCCTCCGCGATCTGCCATTCGACGATGTCGCGAAACGCCTTTTCGTCGAGCGAGCCGTTTCTGAACGGCGTGACCAGCGCGGTAAAAGAGCCCCGAAAGCTCGTGTTGGCGGTCATGACACGACTTCTCCACAAAAGGCAGGTTTAAGCCCCATTGATATCGGGTCGGAGAGCGCGAAGAAAGCCCTCCGCCGCCACCGACAGGCTGGAACTCGCCATGCGACAACGTGTTTTTGCCCGTCTTGCCGCCCATAATGCCGACGGATGAAATTTTTCGGTATCATTCATCAATAGTTTTGGCCTAATGGGCTGGCAGATTTGCTGTTTCGGCGCTGAGTCGGACGGATTGAAGGACAAGTGCGGGGTTTGATGGACGCGACTGGCCACAGCCGCTCGGGCTTATTTTTGGTGGTGATTGCAGCCTGCGGGCTATGCGCGGACGCGGCGCTGGCGGCCGCGCAAAAGGTGCCCTTGCCGCGCCCGCGACCCGCTGCGGCAGCGGCCAAGCTAACGATTGCACCCGTGCGGCAAGCAGCGCCCTTGCCTCAAACGCGGCCGCAACCCAACGGCAGCGGGGTGACGGCCTTTGCCCAAGCCAATGTCGGTTTGCATGGGGCACTGTTCGAAAGCCGTGCTGAATTCAACCGCTTGTCCGCCCAGCCTCTGGGCCATTTGCTGTTGCGCCTAACGCGGCCACCTCGGCGAATGATGTCGCCGCGGTGAAGCGTGTGATCGAAGCAGCGCGCAAAGGCAGAGACGCCGACGCCAATTCGGCCCAGGCGAGTATCTCCGATCCGGTTGCTAGCAAGTTGGCCGAGTGGGTCATCCTGCGTTCGGATAACACCAATCCCTCTTTCGAGCGATACGCCGCTTTCGTAAAGACCAACCCCGCTTGGCCGCATGTGCCGCTGTTCCGCCGTCGCGCCGAGAACGCGCTCTGGAATGATGGTGTTGATTCAGCGGCAGTGCGAGCCTTTTTCGCGACGAAGACGGCGTCAACCGCCAAGGGTCGCTACATGCTCGCGCGTGTCCTGCTCACCCTGGGCGATCGCGACGGCGCGGCGGTGCTGGTGAAACATGCCTGGCGCTATGACGACTGCAGTGCAGAGGTCGAGAAAAAGGTACTCGAGATGTTCGGCAGCATGCTCACTGCTGCCGATCACAAAGTGCGCATGGAGGCCCGCTTTTACGCCGGCGATGCGACCGCCGGGCTGCGCGCCGCCGAACGTCTCGGCGGCAACGACCTTATAGTCGCCAAGGCCCGCGCCGCGGTGTTGGCAAAGGCCCGCAATGCAAAGGCACTCCTCGACGCCGTGCCCGCTGCCTCGCAGCGTGAGCCGGGCTACATTTTTGCCCGCGTGCAGTGGCTACGCCAGAACAACAAGCCGGAAGAAGCCGGGAAGCTTATTCTGACCGCGCCGAAGGATCCGGAGGCGCTCGTCGATCTCGACCAATGGTGGCTCGAGCGGCGCCTGCTGGTACGCACACTGCTGGACCAGCACAACCCGCAGGCTGCCTACAACGTCGCGCGCGAAGCGGCGCCCCCGATGCGCGGAGTGTACCGCGTCGACGCCCACTTCACCGCTGGCTGGGTGGCACTGCGCTACCTGCACAATCCGAAGACTGCTGCACAGCACTTCGCGCACATTGTGGAAGGCACCCACAATCCGCATGCACTATCGCGCGGCGGCTATTGGCAGGGCCGCGCCGCAGAGGCGATGGGTCAAAATGCGCAGGCCAAGGCTTTTTACGAGATGGCCGGGCAATACATTGCAACTTACTACGGCCAGCTTGCACGCGCTCGACTCGGGCTCAAGGATGTCGGGTTGCGCGCACCGCCTTCCTTCACGCCGCAAGAAACAAACGTGCTGAGCAATCTCGAAGTCGTGCGGGCCGCGGCGATTCTGTACGAACTCGGCGAGCGAGATATGCTGGCGTCGATCTACGCCGAGCTTGGCGAGAGCGCGACCGATGTTGCGGGAATGGCGATGCTGGGCGAACTTGCGGCGAAGCATGGAGACGGCCGCGCCATGCTCCTGCTCGGCGAAGCTGCCTATCGTCGCGGACTTCCGCTCGAGCATTATGCCTACCCGACCATCGGCCTGCCGGACTACCGGCCGATTGCTCCGCCGGTCGAGCCTGCGGTTACTTATTCGATCGCGCGCCAGGAAAGCCACTTCAACCAGAAGGTCGTCTCGATCGCCAATGCGATGGGTTTCATGCAGGTGACGCCCGCAGCCGGCATCGATACCGCCGCAAAATACAAGGTCGCCTACAGTCGTGAGCGCCTTCTCAAGGATCCGGTTTACAACATGCAGATGGGCGCTGCCGAACTCGCCAATCTGTTCAGCGGCTATAATGGCTCGTACATCCTCACGTTTGCCGGCTACAACGCCGGCCGCGGCAGGGTGAAACAATGGATCGCGGCCTATGGCGATCCGCGCGATCCTAATGTCGATCCCGTCGACTGGGTTGAGCGCATCCCGATTTCCGAAACGCGCAATTATGTCGGGCGGATCATGGAAAATCTGCAGGTTTACCGCGTGCGCTTTGGCGGTGGCAGTAGGCTGCTGATCGAAGCCGATATCAGACGCGGCGGCGCGCATTAATCGGCCGATGACCGCGCCTGCGTCATCGACAACCGACACGTCGTACAGCACGTTTGTCGCTGCCCCCGACGGTCTGCGCCTGCATGCACGTTGCTATGGTCCCGCCAGTGCAGTCGGCATTCCTATTGTGTGCCTACCCGGCCTTGCCCGCACGTCGGCGGATTTTGACCTTCTGGCAACAGCACTCTCGCGTGACGGCTCTCGGCCTCGCCGCGTTATTGCGCTCGACTACCGGGGCCGTGGCCTGTCGCAGTACGATTCGAATCCAGCGAATTATTCGGTTGCGGTTGAGCTCGCCGACGTTCTGGCCGTCGTCACTGCTCTCGAATTGCTGCCGGCTATCTTCATCGGCACATCGCGCGGCGGGATCCTGACGATGCTGCTGGCAGTTGTCCGGCCGTCAGCAATCGCCGGTGCCGTGCTTAACGACATCGGTCCGGTGATCGAGCCCCAAGGGCTGATGCGCATCAAAAGCTACGTCGGAAAAATGCCGGAGCCGCGAACCTTCGAAGAAGGGTCTGAAATCCTGCGCCGTCTGTTTCAGTCACAATTTCCGCGACTCGGGCCAGACGACTGGCTGGCTGGCGCGCGCCGTGTCTTTAAGGAGGAAAACGGTCGTCTAGTGACGACCTATGATCCGAAACTCGCGACCGCCCTGGCAGGCGTCGACCTCGAACGACCAATCCCGGATTTGTGGAAGGAATTCGACGCGCTCGCGAGTGTGCCGGTGATGATTATTCGAGGCGCCAATTCGGATATTCTTTCCGCTCACACCATTGAGGCCATGCGCACGCGCCATCCGGCGCTGGAAACCATGGAAGTGCCCGAACAAGGCCACGCGCCTTTGTTGGCCGAAGTAAACACGATTGCGCGAATCGATGCATTTGTCGGACGTTGTGGCGGACAACGCATTCAATAGACCCACGCTGGCCTATTCTCTTCAGAAATATCAACGTCTTTGCAATCGAACTCGGGCCAACGCACTATGCACTTGGCTCAACAGAGAAAGATGCGGGTGCAAGTCCACGTTGCATCTTGTCGCGAATTGTCGTGAAGGCGGACTCGAGATGCCGGGTAAAGCGCGCGGTGTCGAAAAGCGGATAAGTATCCCGATTGCGGGCAAGTTTATCCTTGATGGCGGCCAATCGAACCGGATCACGCGCAAGCTGGAGCGCCAGATTTTCGTATTCGCTACCCGATTCCGTGACGAGTTCGGGAAGCCCGACCGCGCACAAAAGGCTGCCTGCCATCCGCGCAGCAAAGCTTTCTCCGGAATAAGTAACTATAGGTAATCCGGCCCAAAGTGCGTCGCTGGCAGTCGTGCCGGCATTGAATGGAAACGTATCCAAGAACAAATCGGCAAGACGATATCGAGCAAGATATTTCGTATAGGTGGTTCTTGAACAGAAAATCAACCGAACGGGGTCGACACCTCTGTTTTCTGCCTCGTGACGCAGATTACGTTCCAGATCGTTATCGCCACCCAAAAGCCAAATCACGCTCCCCTCTACTTGATTGAGAAGACGCATCCAAATATCGAAGAATGCGGGTGTGATCTTGTAGCTACTATTGAATGAGCAAAACACGAATGCATTTTCGGGCAAGCCAACTTCGATGCGAGACGGTACACCCTCGGCGATGTCCCGCTTGATGTCATTGGCTTGAAAGGTTTCAGGAAGATAAATAATTTTTTCGCTATAAAGATCCCGCTGCGCTTCGGGAATGAGAAACCGGTCTGCGATAATATAGTCAACAAATGACGCGCCCATGCTGCCCGGATAGCCAAGGTAGTTTACCTGGATCGGCGACGGGCGAAATGCAAGAACTGAGGGTCGCGCCCTTCTTGTGTAGCCCATCAAGTCGACGGCAATATCAATTTCAAGATCCCGGATCAATCGAGCCACATCACGGTCACTTTGGCTGCCCACATCCACAAATCGGTCGAAGGAGCCTTTCACGCGTGTAAGCATTTCGCTTTGACCGTGCGCTTCAAACGAAACAGCGATCGTTTCAAACCTCTTGCGGTCGTGGCATTCAAAGACCCCAGTCAGCAAAGTGCTGACAGCATGTTGGCCAAAGTCAGCAGAAAGATATGCGAGACGAATTCGATCATGATCGGGGCGCCGGTCACGATACATCGGGTTTTTGGCGGTCGGGTACTTTGCCTTGCTAAGCACCATCGCACTTTTTAGTTGCACATCGGCAGAGGCAGAGATGGCAAACAGCGCAAAGGGCTGGCTCAAGATTTCTTTTTTGACCGATAAAATGAGGTGGGCGTATTCAGAATCAAAATTTTGCCAGTTGCAAAGATGCATCTTTGCATGAAGACGAGACGTCTCGGCATATTCGTGATCAGGTTCAAGCGTCAGTGCCTTGTCATATGCTTCAAATGACGCAGCGAAACGCTTTAGTTCGAAAAGTATATTGCCGCGATTGTAGTGGAACCCGGCGTTTCGGGGCCGCAGAGACAGTGCCACAGAAATGGCAGCGAGGGCTTCATCGTAACGTCTCAAGTCATGCAGCACATTCGCGCGGCCTGCGTGAAATTCTGGATTGTTGGGACTGATAATGAGGGCGGAGTCGTAGCTTGCGAGAGCTTCGTCGAAGCGCTTCAATTCTTCTAATGCATTGCCACGATTGCAGTAGGCATCGCCGTAATTCTGATTGATACGAATGGCGGCATCGAAGCAGCCTAACGCCTCCTCATAGCGTCTTTGCGACAACAAAATGCCGCCGCGATTAAGATGGGCTTCCGCAAGGGACGGGTTCAGCGCCAGTGCGTTGCCAAAAGCCTCAAAGGCCTCGTCGAATCGCTGCAATCCAAGCAGCACGTTCCCATAGTTGAAGCGCACATCGGCATTGTCTGGGTTGATGGCCAATGCGCTACGCAGGAGACGCTCAGCCTCCTCCAGCTTGCCGCGCTGGGCGCTCAGCATACCGAGCATCATCAGAACGGGAAATTGCTTGCCGCCGATTTTCAGGGCGCGCCGGTAAAGACCTTCCGCTTCGTCGAGCCGGCCCGCCTGATGCGCAGCCATAGCCTCGCGAAGGCCATCAATCCCGGCTCCCGATTTTGATTGTTTTGCCATCCAGAGCTAGCGGGCCTCGACGTTGACAAATCGGCGTACGGTCATAAAGCACATGACAGGCGGGTACGGAATTGCGTTATTCGAACTCAGTCGTCGATCGTATAACATTCATTTAGAAGTGATCTGTCGATGAGTAGCGGAGACCGGCAATGACCCAGGATGCCAACAAAAGGATGCCGACGTTTCGCTGCCATCCAGGGCTTGAAGAGGCGACCCATCCAAGCCGTCCTCGGGAGGTGCACCCCCTACGGTCCTTAACTTTTTGCGCTCGGAAGGCGGTGAGATAAGCTACCGGGAGAATGCCCGAACCCCCGATCACTACGGTCACGCTTGACGTGCTCGGCCGCAAGGTGCCGTTTCGGTTTCCTAACAGCGGGAACGTGCAACAGCATCTGCAATCGATATTGTCCGGCCGCGAGTATCCGGCCCCACCCCTGCCACCTGGTTACCGGATAAACACGATCGTTGATATCGGCGCGAATGTCGGCGCATCAACGTTATGGTTCCTCTCGGCCGCGCCGCAGGCTCGTGCGGTCTGTTTTGAACCTGCGCGTGCTAACTATGACTGCCTTTGCCACAACCTCAAATCGTTTCCGCAAGTGGAATATTTTCGATGTGGCCTGTATTCCTCGGAGGGGTCACAAACACTTCACCACGGCGCACAACAATGCATGCAACATTCGATCTTCGCCAGCGTCGAAACGGGAGAAGGGCGCGAGACCATCAATATCAAAAGAGCATCGACGGAATTTGATCGGCTAGGTCTCAAGCAGATATCGATACTCAAAATCGACACTGAGGGCTGCGAGGTTCAAATTATCGATGATTTGGGCGCAAGACTTGAGGGCGCGGACATCATTTATGTCGAGTGGCACTCAGAAGAAGATCGCCGAGCAATCGATGGTCTGCTCGGCAAATTTATTCTCGCCCAGTCCTCGTGCGCGACGCCACACCGCGGAAACGCCACCTATCTCGCAAAACGGATAGCCGAGGCGGTGCCGAATCTTAGCGCCGTGCGGATCAAAACCTAACAGCTACTTCCCCTTTAGCAAGCTCAACCCTCCGCGCAGCCTCGACTGGCCACTCTTCTGCTGGCCATCTCGGGGATTGTCGGCACAGCGCAATAATTATCCACAGCCAGGGTTAGTATCTCCGCTAAGCGCCAATACCAAAACCGTCAACCTGCCCGCTGCCGCGCTGCATGATCGAGAAATTTCTCAAGTGCTAAAATACATTCGCGATCACGATAGATCCGTTGCTTTCTTTCTGCAATTTTTCGGCCAAGCGCATGCCGTTCATCAGGATGGTTCGCCAGTCGCACCGCGATCGAGATATAATCATCAATTGTGTCGGCGATCGTTTCCTCGACACCCATCATTTGTAGAATAGCAGCGGTATGGCGACTGCGCATAAAAGGTCCCGGCATCGTCACGATCGGGATGTTGTGCGGTAGACTCTCCAATGTTGAGTTACCGCCTGACCAGAGAACACTATCCAGAACCACATCGCATTGTCCGATCGCCCCAACGAATTGACCGATACTTAGACGCGGTAGCAACACGCAATGGTATGATGCCTCGAGACCAAACGCCGCAAATGCACGATCGAGTCTTTCCTGAAACAGCTCAGTGATCTTAGGCGAAAAATGTTTTATGAACACAAATTGACAATTGACCGCTTCCTCCGCAATCCGCGGAAATACATGATCAAATTGCGGTAGATATTTGAATAGTGACTGCCCTGACCAAAAGACCGTCGCATCCGAACGCAAGCCAAGCTCTTCACGAGTCATTGTAATGTTATCTGTTTTAATCGGTTCGTAATAAATAGATAGATTCGGAAGCCGGACTAATTTCTCGGTGTAATGCTGCTCGGCATCCAGCGGCTCCATGAGGTCACTGCTAAGAAAATAATCGAGCGTCGGCATACCGCTGGTCTCGGGATGACCCCATGAATTGCACTGAACCGGCGCTAGTCGTTGTGCCGCGAGCTGAATAGAAATGTTCTCCATCAACTGTCCGGGATATATCAGCACATGCGGCGCATCTGCTAAAATTTCTTGCCGGCAATCCTCAACGGCCGAAATGCGATGGGCAAAACGATCGCAGATCGTGGCGGCAACATCTGTTTCCGCGTCGCGATGCGTCCCGATGTGGTAGCCGAAGATTCGGAATCGCTTTCGATCCAATTGGGTAATCCAGCCCTTGATCAGAAGGTTCCAGACCGGATGCTGATGAAAAAAGGCGCTGACAATCCCAACCTTTACTGGTTCGTCGGGCGCGGGCGGCCGAGGTAGAGAAGGAGCCGGATATTCACGCTCTATTATGTGGCACGCCAATGAGCCGTAAAGTGTTTGGAGATAACGATCATTGTGGCCTTGATAGGCGAGTTGAAATGGCTGTCTAAATTCAATCGCTTTGACAAGGTCGCCTTGCATCCGTCCGGCTGCAACGTCAGCGCAAATTGCTAGTAGCTTTTTTTCATAGGCCTCGCGACGCCGAACGATTTCATTATCGTCGGCATACAAGATCGGCAATTCGGCGATGCACGCTGCGAATCTTGCCTCGACAGAATCTGGACTAATTTCAACGGCTCTCTGGAAATCCGAAATTGCTTTGTCGTTGAAATTAATTTCGTAGAAAACAATGCCCCGACCGAGCCAGGCATCAATAATTTCGGGTTTGAGTGCAATCGCTTTGTCGTAAGAAGTGAGCGCTTCTTCATAACGACGAAGGTTTCGCAGCACATCCCCCCGTGTGCTCCACGCCTGGGCAAAGTTGGGATCCAGCGAGAGCGCCTTGTCGCTTACAGCGGATGCCTCTCCGAGGCGATTGAGGTCGAGTAACGCACTGACCTGATTGCAATAAGCTTCGATAAGAAATGGATTCAGTCCGATAGCCTTTACGTAATCAGCAATTGCTTCGTCGAAACGCCTGAGATCCAAAAATGCATTACCGCGATTGTTAAATGCCTCGGCATAGTCCGGCTTGAGTTCAATCGCCTTCCCATAACTCGATATTGCATCATTAAGTTGTTTGAGCGCTCTTAAGAGATTGCCTTGGTTGTAGAAGGCTTTTGCAAAATCCGGCTTGAGGGTGATGGCCTTTTCATAACTCGCAGCTGCCTCATCCAGGCGTCCAAGCCTAAACAATGCATTGCCACGATTGTTGAATGCGTCGGGGAAATTGCCATGGAGGGCGATGGCCTTGTCGTAATCTTTCAGTGCCTCTCCCGGCCGATTCAACTCCAACAGAGCATTGCCGCGATCGTTGAATGCATTGAAAGCACTTGGATTGATTTTGATGGCTCGACTGAACTGTTTTTCCGCATGCTCAAATTGGCCGCTTTGCAGCAAAATCAGGCCCAAAAGATAATTCACATCGAAATTGCGCGGAGTTGCCCTCAAGATAGCGCGGTATTTCTTCTCGGCATTGGCAAGATCGCCAAGCTGGTGAAGGGCTAGCGCTTTCTCGAATTCGCGTTTCGGGTCCACTTAGCCCCCGCCATCCGCCACGAACGCAGCTTACAGTAAGAATTATTGTCACAACTGCAATTTGGAATGCCCGCTTTGGGTCATTAGCGGACATTTTGCGATGCCGAGGCCATGTCTGCTTTACCGCTCAAAAACGGACATTGAAATCGCTGCCGTTGACACGGCCTACAGACACGGCAGCAATAAATGAAATGCGCTCCCGAGTTGGGGCGCTATCTCCTCGACGAAATCAGACCAGAGCAGCAAACAAAATCTGCAGTGAAGAGTATGCGCCCGGCACTGTGGCCCGCATCATTGTCATCCTCCTCTTGAACCAGACGACACTCATGACGCGTACTGGTTGGGAGAACGAAAAACCCCCGGCGGTTTCCCGCCGGGGGTCTT
>Ga0164305_10000809_pt1 | contig 12360 bp, 5 predicted proteins | sample Whisoiple_237_MG_FD_110215 | JGI IMG/M metagenome (GOLD analysis project Ga0164305, IMG submission 110215) | Soil microbial communities amended with pyrogenic organic matter from upstate New York, USA - Whitman soil sample_237_MG | ecosystem: Environmental > Terrestrial > Soil > Agricultural... | reverse complement strand
TTTATCAGTTGGTATAGAACCGACTGTAACGCGATCGCGTCCTTGCCGTTTCGACTCATACAAGGCTCTGTCGGCTGCCAAGACGAATTCATATATCTTTATACCTGTATCAGGTATGACACTGGCAATACCCAAACTAACGGTAACGCCAGAACTGCTGAATGTCTGCATTGTCGTTTTAATATGTACTCGTATGGCTTCCGCTACGTGCATCGCTCCTGTGGTATTTGTTCCAGGTAAAATGATGCCAAATTCCTCGCCGCCATACCGAGCCACAAAGTTTTTTGGACGGTTTACGCTTTGACAAAGTAACTGTGCTACTTGTCTTAAGCAATCATCGCCTGCTAGATGCCCGTAAGTATCGTTGTAATGTTTAAAATAATCAATGTCGCAGAGAATTAGCGATAGGAAAGTGCCTTCCGTTGCCATCTGTTGCCATTCATTGTGCAAGCGATCATCGAAAGCGCGGCGGTTCGGGACTTGAGTTAACTCATCCGTATTAGCTAAATCTTGAAGTTTCCGATTTTCCTCCTCTAACTGCCTTAAACGATTGCTATTAGGAGACTGTTGGATCAACGGCTGTTCTCGAAAATAAATTTGATACAGTTCGCAGGAAAACTGGCAACTATAACCAGATAATTTCACTAATCCTATACTGTCTAATTGATATGCTACTAGGGGATCTAAGTTAATAGCTGTCTTTGCTGTTACTAAATCTTGCAACGCCGTAATTAATTTTGGGTGCTTTTGCACAGTTACCCACAAACTATGAAGATGAGCGCCATAAATTCCGGTTGGAGTAGCTGCATCGTTTAACAATTGCTGAAGCGTTAGGTTTTGGCGCTTGATTTGATAAATAGCTAAATGTACTAAATAGGGATGTCCTCCCACCATTTGCATCAGTGTATCAACGGCATTATGATCCCAGTTTAATTCGTAGCGCCAAGCGAGTTCTTGGACTTGTAAACTATTGAATTCTGTTAATCTGAGCATCAAGCCGACATTAAACGGCGATTCTTCAAGCTTGAGGGGGACATAAACTTCTGTAGAGTGAGCCATGACCAGCCGCAGTTTTTGCCAGGTTTGCGATCGCTTGCATTGTTCGTACCAAAATCGCAATAATGCCAGAAAGTCTTGAGCAATAGTGGGATACTCAAACACCCGATTGACTTCATTCAGGATCAAGACAATGGGGGTTTCAAGTGCCTCCAGTAAATAGTTTTCAAAATAAATGGTACAGTTAACTTTGCTACCGATTTCTTCATCCCAATAATCATCTAAGTTCGGTTGAAATTTGAGTTGCCTAGCTACATTTGCACTAAACCAGCGTAAGAATTTATCTAGGTGCTCAAAACAGCCAGCATCAACTTGTTGAAAGTCGATAGTGACTGTTGCATAGCTTGCGGTTATAGCTCTATCAATAATTCGCAGTAATAAAGAGCTTTTTCCCATCTTTTTTGATGCTTTAATTCGCAGTAAGCTGCCAGGATGAGTAATTGTCGTGTAAGCGTGAGTTTCAATGGAAGGACGCTCAATATAGAACTGCGAATTTACTGGTAACGGACTGCCGGGAAATTCCAAGCTTTCAAATAGCTGAGACATATTTCATTAACGATAATTTTCAGGATTAAGAATTTTACTTTTAAATAAAACGTGAAAAAGTAATTTTATAACAGAGTGTCTCCTTCAGATAAATTACTGGGTAGGTAAAAATACGTCCGGAGGGAGAGACATAAAAATCTATTAATGATACTAGCTTGTACTTATGCTATCCTAAATTATTCTTAAATATTTATAATTTTGAATAAAGATTGTATTTAACGTCTGTTTAGGTTAAAGCACTTTGACAGCTAGTTATACGAAGGAATCGGTGTTTCAACCAACGATAGAATCAAGGTTGCATCTGCTCTCGACATCAGGTTCAATACTTTAAATAAAAGAAAGTTATTTTAAAGAGTAAAATTAGAGTTTATTTTTAAGCTTAAAACAAAAAATTGTAGAGAGGTTTAATAACCTCTCTACAATAAAATCCAACGGATTGATATTAATATTTAGTAGCGGGTGGTAGTGCTGCCTACTGCATCCCGGTCAACTTGATGTGTTCTGGGGCTATCTTTACGCAGTAAATTAGCTAAACCTATTAAACCCAATAAACCTAACCAACCGAAGTTGTGGTCACCATCATTTTTGGTTTCTTGAAAGGGAGTAGTATCTAAAGTGGTTTTGTTACTGTTGGTCGTTGTGCTATTGGTTTGAGCAGAGGCAGGAAGGGTTAAGGGAATCATTGAAAGGCTCAAAGCAAGCAGACCAGCACCAGCAACTTTAGATAGATGAGTACGATTCATGTTATTTTGTGTTTTCAAGTTTTAGTAATTTGCTAACTCTCCTAACTCTATCGGTTACTAAGATTCGTCAAATCAATCTATAGTTGGAAACATCCCCTTTGCTTGACTCCATCTAGAGGGGGAAAAAAGAGAATTCGTTTACCTTAAACTTTTTCAGGATTCATTCAACCCTCTACTGCACTCTTTGTTGATTGACTTGCTCAATTTGAGTGGTGAAGTAAGCTTCCTGATAATTTAATGCTTTGGCTATCTGTAATCCCTGTTGAAAAGCAGCTAAAGCTAGAGGAAAGTTTTTTTGCTCTAGATAAATCTGACCTATTTGATCGTAGACATTCATGCGACCATAATCGTCGTAGGATAGCTGATCGATCTGTAAGAGGGTTTGATAAATCTGCAAGGCATATTCAGGCTGATTATTGGTGCGGTAAAGATTCGCCAGTTTTTGTAAGGCTTGGCTAGCATACGCAAACTGTTGCCTTGACATTGCCAATTGATAAGCTTCTTGATAAGCCTCACCTGCTTGATTCGGTTGTTCTAAGGCTTCGTAGTCTGAAGCGATCGCTATTTTCAGCGAGGGAATTAATGACTCTAGGCTGGGATAATTGAAGTAACGAACGATTAATTTTTGCTTAGCCTCTAGTGCCTGCTGGGGTTTGTTGCTCTGATCGTAAATGTAGGCCAATTGTTTAAGGTATAGCACTTCACTAGGGCGATCGCTCCTGGCTTGGGCGATGGTTAATAACTCCTCATAGGTGGCGGCAGCTTTAGGATAGTCGAACCAAGACATCTGTAAATCTACAATCGTCTTCAGGGTAGATTCTACGGCTGTTTGATCTTGTCGCTGTCTGGCATCGGCAAGAATCTGTTGATAAACATCCAAGGCTGATCCAGGAACTCGCACTTGCTGGTAAGCTTCTCCCAACGCTTCTAATAAAGCCAGGTTAACTGGGGGTTTCGCTTGCGCCTCCATTTGAATTGCTTGCAAGCGTCCCGTAATCAGTTGGATTTCAACTCTTTGATTGTCAGTCCAAGCGTTATTCCCGACTCTGCCTAAGGCTTGCACCTCTTCCACAACCCCTAAGGCTCGGCGTAAACGCAGTTCACGGTTCCAAGTATCATAGGCAAGAGGAATGTCTCCTGCTTGCCGTTGGGCAGTTGCCTGAGTATTTAACTGATCTAACGCGGTGGTTAAGGTTGCCCGCTCTACAGGACTTAATGTCTGTCCCTCTGGTAATTGGGGAAGCAAAGGATCTGGAGTTGTGATTTCTAGAGGGTTAATTTTGGGTGCATCCGCCTGAGGTTTTTCGTCTGCTGCTGCGAAAGAAGTCAATAAAAAGAAATTAAAAGTAACGAGTATCCATACATAAGTTTTATTTTTCATCGGAAACCTCACAAAAGATGGAAATCTGGCGGGGGATAGCCGCCGCAAAGTATTTCGTTGCCATGATACCTCTCAGATGCGATCGCGTTGGAAACTCAACCTTTCAAAATCCCGCTTACTAGCTTAGAAGCGGAGAAAACAATCAAGTTCCCTCTCTCACAGATATCAATAGCGCTCAATATTAGTCCTGAAGTAGCCTAGTTACAGTAAAAAACTAGTATTTAGGTTAGGGAATTATACTTACGGTTAATTTAGAAAAGAATGCTAGTTTAAGACGAAAGATATTTATTATTTATGAATAATATATGCCTGATTCAGAGTTATTGTTTTCGCCTTAGACAAGAGCTAGATTCACAAGGTACTCAAAAGAAGTAAGGTGAGGATAACGATTAAAAACCGTATTTTTCCCGAAAAACGTTACTTTGATTAATTTATAACCATTTACGACTTAAAAAAAGATATGCATAGTGAAATAACTGGCACTTATAAATTAGGTTTAGTAATACTTTCTTTTGCCCTGGCAGTGATTGCCTCTTACACGGCTCTAGACTTAGCAGGGCGAGTAAAATCGGCGGTGAAGCGAGAACGCTTGTTTTGGCTCCTTGGCGGCGCAGTGGCAATGGGAACTGGGATTTGGTCAATGCACTTCGTTGCGATGCTAGCTTTCCAGTTGCCTCAATCTGTCAATTACGATCTCTGGATTACCCTGTTTTCCCTGATGTGCGGGATTCTTGCCTCAAGCATTGCTTTGTGGCTGCTCAGTTACGCTGTTTCAATACCGCTTGTCATCGGTGGTGGTGTTTGTATGGGCATTGCCATTGCCTGGATGCACTACACCGGAATGGCAGCCATGCAACTTCAGGCGACGATTGAGTATGACTGGAGGTTGGTAAGCCTATCGGTAGCGATCGCGATTACTGCCTCTTTTGCTGCACTTTGGCTAGCTTTTCGGCTACAAGATCGATCCTTAAAAAGCTTGCTCTGGCAGAAATTTGGCAGTGCCTTCGTCATGGGAATTGCTATTAGTGGGATGCACTACACCGGAATGTGGGCGACTCACTTTATACCCAACCACGTATTACCAGCCCAGTCACCTGCCACCATCAATCAGTCTTGGCTAGCTATTGCTATTGGGATTGCCACCCTGTTCATTTTGAGCTTAGCCCTGTTAACTTCTCTGTTTGATCAGCGTTTAAGCGCTCAATTAGTTCGACAGCAAGCCTTAGAGGAAAGTGAGAACCGCTTTCGGATGCTGATCCGCGAAATGCAGGTGGGAGTCTTATTGCTCAATGCTAATGCCGAAATTCTTAGCTGCAATCAAGCGGCAATTAATTTTCTCAATCTCAAGTCAGAGGATATACTGCATCAGGTGTTTGGGGCAGATTGGATTTTGCTGCATGAAGATGGTACACCCTTCCAAACAGTAGAGCTACCTGTGCAGATGTGCATCGCTCAGCGCCGACCCATGCATAACGTTGTGATGGGAATCCAAAAAGAGCGACAAATCGGAGTCAACAAGGAAAAAAGTTCTAGCTTGAGATTGGCTCCTTCTTTCCTCGTCCTTGAAAAATGGCTGCTAGTCAATGCTGATCCGCAGATGGCTGAGAACGGTAGTGTAGAACGAATTGTTTGTACCCTCAGCGATATTACAAACCAAAAGCAAGCTGAAGCAGCACTCCGCCAAAGTGAAGAGCGATTTGTCTTGGCCGTAGAAGGAGCCAATGATGGAATTTGGGATTGGCATCTGCCAACAGATTATGCTTATCTATCTCCCCGATGGAAAAGTATGTTGGGCTATGAAAACTCAGAAATTCCCAATCACATTGATTCTTTTAAAAGCATTGTGCATCCAGAAGACTCAGAGCGAGTTTTAGCAGTGTTATTTGCCTATATGGCTCGGAAAATTCCTAACTACCAAGTAGAATTTCGGGCATTACACAAAGACGGAAGTTTTCGTTGGATTCTCACTCGTGGAAGAGCTTTGTGGGATGAAACAGGTAACCCCTATCGGGTGGCGGGTTCTCATACGGATATTACTGATCGCAAGCATCGGGAAGCAGCACTGGAATTAATGGTTGAGGGAACAGCTTCTGCAACTGGCGATGAGTTCTTTCGCTCATGTGTCCGCTATCTCGCCCAGGTTTTGGGAGTTCGCTACGCTGTAGTCGGTAAGTTTGCAAATGATACTAAAACTAGAATACAGACTTTGGCATTCTGGACGGGTGAAGACTTTGGCGAAAACTTTGAGTACGACTTAGCAGGTTCTCCTTGCGAAAACGTCTTGGAGGGAACGAGCGGTTTTTATCCATCCGAGGTACAAGAACTTTTTTCTGACTTCCAAGCGTTAGAGCAGTTAGGCGCACAAAGCTACTGGGGAATTTCGTTAAGAGACGCGGCTGGCAATACAATTGGCAATTTGGCGGTGTTGGATGTGCAGCCAATGGCTCACGATCCTGGCAAAGAAATGATTATGAAAATTTTTGTCGCCAGAGCGGGAGCCGAGCTAGAGCGGAAATTAGCCGAGGAATTGCTGACAAAACGAGCGGCGATGGACAGTTGCTTGAGCCGGATTTCTCGGACGCTGATTGACGAAAACTTAGAGACTGCGATCGCTTTCACCTTACAAGCTGTTGGCGAGTTTTTAGGGAGCGATCGCACTTATCTTTTTAATTACTACAATCATCAGCGCGGCTTGAAAATGACCCATGAGTGGTGCGGCTTTGGGATTGAACCATTGATCGATAAATTTCAAGAATTGCCTGTTGAAAATCATCACTGGGTTCACAGACAACTTTTGAGAGGTAAAACGGTTCAAATTCCTGCCGAACTTTCACCCGTAGCTGCCGAATCAACTTCGACGGAACTCCAGTGCATCCAGTCCCGGCTTGCCGTTCCGACGCTTTATTTGGGTACTGTCGTTGGTTTTATGGGTTTGGATGTGATTAACTCCTCAAAAGTCTGGAGTCAAGAAGAAATAAATTGGCTGAAGTTAGTCAACGAATTAATTGCAGTGACTCAGGCACGTCAAGCCGCACAAGCAGCATTACGGGAGAGTGCAGAACGGGAAAAAGCGATCGCCTTTGTAATTCAACGGATGCGCCAAACCTTAGAAATTGACAATATTTTTAGCGCTACAACAGAAGAACTACGCTATGCGATTAATTGCGATCGCGTCGGTGTCTATCGTTTTCATCCCGACTGGAGTGGGGAATTTGTATCAGAGTCGGTAGCAGCAGGCTGGAATTTGCTAGTGACCGAACAAATTGATCAATCCTATTTAACGCAGAGCGCTGTTAACCAGGTGGATTGTACTGCCAAAACTTTGGGTATAGATGAGTCAATCCAAGATACTTATTTGCAAGCAACTCAAGGCGGTTTTTATCGCCAAGGAACCAGTTATCGCTGTGTCCCAGACATCTACCAAGCTGGATTTAACGCTTGTTACATAGAACTGTTAGAGCGATTTCAAGCACGCGCCTACATCATCGTTCCTATCTTTTATAGCAATCAACTGTGGGGTTTGCTGGCAACTTATCAAAATTCGGGTTCTCGCCACTGGAAAGAGACAGAAATCAAAATGGTCGTTCAGATTGGCGCACAGTTAGGAGTTGCCATCCAACAAGCAGAATTACTAGCGCGAACTCAACAGCAGTCTATTGAACTCATGATTGCCAAGGAAGCTGCCGATACTGCCAACCATGCTAAAAGCGAATTTCTTGCCAACATGAGCCACGAACTGAGAACACCCCTCAACGCTATCCTGGGTTTTACCCAACTGATGAACCTCGATACCTCCCTATCCGCCCAGAATCAGGAATATCTGGAGATCATCGGTCGCAGTGGCGATCATCTTCTGGCATTGATTAACGATGTTTTGGAGATGGCTAAAATCGAGGCAGGGCGAGTCACGCTCAATGAAAATGACTTTGACTTGTATGGTCTGCTCAACAGTCTGGAACAGATGCTACGACTGAAAGCCACATCCAAGAGTCTCTTGCTTAACTTTGAATGCACAGCTTCTGTACCGCAATATGTCAGAACTGACGAAAGCAAACTGCGTCAGGTCTTGATTAACCTGCTTGGCAATGCCATCAAATTTACTGAAACAGGGAGCGTGACTCTGCGCGTGACAGGGGAAGAACAGGAAAGCAGCAGTCTAGAGGAGTCAACACACCCCTTCCCCCTACCTTCGATGCGCCTGCTATTTGAAGTAGAAGATACGGGTCCCGGTATTGATCCCAATGAATTTCATCACTTGTTTGAAGCTTTTGGGCAAACTAGCATTGGGCTAAAATCCTTCCAGGGTACAGGTTTAGGTTTAACGATTAGTCAAAAATTTGTCCGACTGTTAGGGGGAGCGATCGCAGTCAAGAGTAGTCCCGGTCAAGGAGCTAAGTTTACCTTCAATATCCCAGTGAATTTGGTTCAAAAAAGTCTGCCAGAAACGACCCCACTGATCCATCAGAAAGTAATCGGTTTAGCACCCGGTCAACCCACCTATCGCATTCTAGTCGTAGAAGATCAGATCACTAATCGTCTTCTCCTCGTCAAGCTTCTCAGTTTGTTAGGCTTTGAAGTGCAAGAAGCTGGCAATGGTCAAGAAGCAATAGACATTTGGGAGCATTGGCAACCCCATTTAATTTGGATGGATATGCGGATGCCCATAATGAATGGCTATGAAGCTACCAAAAAAATCAGAGCTTCCTTGAAGGGACAGACAACCATCATTATTGCTTTAACTGCCAGTGTTTTTGAGGATGATCGACAAACTATCTTAGCAACGGGATGCAATGACTTTGTACGGAAACCCTTTCGAGAACAAGAACTACTCTATAAAATGAGTAAATACCTAGGAGTGCAATATTGTTATCAAGCGGAAGCACCCCAACAAAGTACAAAGCAAAACTCACAACAGGCTTCTAATTCCGACATAGTGCTTCAGCTTTCTAGTATGCCGACTGAGTGGCTAGAACAGTTACATAATGCGGCTTCCCAAGGTAGCGACTTGCTGATTGATCAACTGATTAAACAAATTCCCCTAGAAAACTTGGCGCTGGCTGATACTTTGACGAGTTTGGTCGAAAACTTTCAGTTTGAGCAAGTGATGAAATTAGCTCAAACCACTCAATTAACTCCTAGCTAGAGATTTAAAAATTAATAATCTTCTTAAAAATAACTGACATGATTTCTCCAAATAATGCCAACAAAATTGAAATAGCTGAATTTCAAAATAGTACTCTCCAAGTAGACATTCTTATTGTTGATGACACTCCTGAAAACTTGCGAGTCCTCTCTACTATCTTAATTAAACAAGGGTATAACATTCGCAAAGCTTTAAATGGACAAATGGCTATCAAGGCTGTACAAACAGTTGTGCCTGATCTGATTTTGTTGGATATTATGATGCCCAGCATGGATGGTTATCAAGTTTGTGAATATCTAAAAGCTGATCCGAAAACTACTGAAATTCCTGTTATTTTTTTGAGTGCTCTTAATGATGCTTTTGACAAAGTAAAAGCTTTTACATCCGGCGGTGTAGATTATATTACCAAGCCATTTCAACTAGAAGAAGTTTTAATCCGGGTTCAAAATCAATTAACGCTGAGATCGGCAAAAATCCAGAACCAGCAACTCAATGCTCAACTGGAAGATCGAGTTAAAGAGCGCACTCTTCAGCTAGAAGTCGCTAATCAAGAACTCAAGCGAGAAATTAGCGAACGTATGCTATTACAAGAAAAACTGCTGAAAATGGCACTTTATGATGCTCTGACAGGATTGCCCAATCGAGGTTTATTCATGGAGCGTCTAGAAGAAGCTTTTCAATGTGCCCAGCAACATTTAGGCAATCAATTTGCAGTGTTATTTGTTGACTGCGATCGCTTTAAAGTAATTAATGATTCTCTAGGTCATCTCGTTGGCGACGAATTGCTGATTGCCCTAGCTCGCCGCTTAGAAACCTTACTCAACGAAAATCATACGATCGCTCGGTTGGGTGGCGATGAATTTGGGATTCTCTTAACAAAAATTGACAATATCAGTAGTGCAGCCCAATTAGCAGAGCAGATTTTAAAAGCGCTCTCTTTTCCCTTTCAACTCAAAAGACAAGAAGTTTTTATCAACGCCAGTATTGGCATTGCTCTGAGCAATCATCATTACGAGCAGCCAGAACATCTATTGCGGGATGCCGATACCGCTATGTATCGTTCTAAGTCCTTAGGAAAGGGTCAATATCAAATTTTTGATAGCCAGATGCACGATGTTGCCAGTCAAGTTTTACAGCTAGAAAATGACCTGCGTAAAGCGGTTGAGCGGCAAGAATTTATCATTCATTATCAACCCATTGTTGCCCTCAGTACAGGCATCATTGTTGGGTTTGAGGCACTGGTACGTTGGCATCATCCTCAACGAGGACTAATTGCTCCTGGCTTATTTATTCCTATTGCCGAAGAAACTGGTTTAATTAACCCTATTGGCAAGTGGGTGTTGCAGGAAGCTTGCCGTCAGCTTCAGCAGTGGCATCAAGACAGCATTACAGATCACCCGCTTACAATGAGTGTCAATATTTCAGCACGGCAGTTTGCTCAAGTGGATGTCATTGAGCAAATTGACCAAATTCTATTAGAAACGCAACTGAATCCTCAAAGCTTAAAATTAGAAATTACAGAAAGTGTTATCATGAATAATACTCAATCTGCAAAATTAATTCTCCAGCAACTCCAAGAGCGGAAAATTCAATTATGTATTGATGATTTTGGCACTGGGTATTCTTCTCTAAGTTATTTACATAACTTTCCTGTAAATACCCTCAAAATTGACCGTTCTTTCGTCACTTACTTAGATGAAAAATCAGAAAAACTGGGATTAATTCCAGCAATTCTAAAAATTGCTCAGAGCCTGGAAATGAGCGCGATCGCTGAGGGAATTGAAACTCCTCAACAATTAAATTGTTTAAAAGCTTTAAATTGCGAGTTTGGTCAGGGATATCTGTTTTCTAAACCTTTACCCGAGAAAGAGGCAACAAACCTCATTGCGTCGGCTACCCAATGGTGAATATAGATAATAATTTTTATATTTAAATATTGTAGTTAATTAGCCTAAAAAATTACTTATTTATCTTAAATTAAAGGAATAATTTGTTTTAGAAAAGCCTTTTATAACAAGCTAAATTTTAACTCCATGAAACTGAATTCAGCTAATAGCTTTAAAGCCGATATTTTGATGGTTGACGATACCCCAGATAATATTCGGTTTTTATCAGCTTTACTATTAGAGCATGGTTATAATGTCCGTAAAGCAATTAATGGTCAAATGGCGTTAACTGCTGTAAAAACTGTTCAGCCAGATCTAATTTTGCTGGATATTAATATGTCAGGAATGAGCGGTTATGATGTTTGCAAAAATTTAAAAAATAATGAGGAAACTTGCGCTGTTCCCGTAATTTTCTTAAGTGCTTTGGATGATGTAGTGGATAAGGTCAAAGCTTTTAATGTAGGAGGTGCAGACTATATTACCAAACCTTTCCAAATCGAAGAAGTTTTAGCCAGAATTCAGAATCAACTGACCATTCAAAGTCTACAAAATCAGTTAAAAATACAAAATACACAGCTTCAAAAAACCTTAGGAGATTTAAAAAAAGCTCAAGCACAACTGATTAAAAAAGAAAAAATGGTTGGTTTGATTCAGTTAGCCGCAGGGATGGCTCACGAAATCAATAATTCCATTGGCTTTATTTCTAGTAATCTGGAGCCTGCCCGTAAGTATATCCAAGACTTGTTAAATCTGATTAATCTTTATCAGCAGGAATATCTGCAACCTACTCTTAAAATTCAAGAAGAAATTCAGGAAATTGACTTAGATTTTATCAGTTCAGATATCCAAAAACTTCTCGGTTCAATGCAGACAGGGGCAGATCGTATTTGTACAATAATTATGGCATTACGAATTTTTTCCCGTCTCAATGAATCAGATATTAAAGCTATAGACATTCATGAAGGACTCAATAGCACTTTACTATTGTTGCAGCATCGACTTACACCAGAAGATCAAAGCTGGGAGATAAAAGTCATCAAAAACTATGAAAATATCCCCTTAGTGACTTGTTATGCCAGTCAGCTTAACCAAGTGTTTTTAAATCTCTTAAATAATGCTATTGATGCTTTAGAATCTAGGCGCAGAGAAAATTTTCCTGAATCATCAATTCCAACAATTTGGATTACCACCAAGTTGAGTAGTAAGGAAACTGTAATGATTCAGATTAAGGACAATGGTATTGGAATTTCTCAGGAATTGCAATCGCGTTTATTTGAACCCTTTTTTACAACTAAGCCAGTAGGAGAAGGAAGCGGGTTAGGGTTATTAACGAGTTATGAGATTATTGTGGAAAAGCATAAAGGCAACCTAATCTGTCATTCATCCCCTGGACAGGGTACAGAGTTTACCGTGGAAATACCAATGCACTGTATTAATGAGATACGTTCTTAACAGAACATGGCTGATAATTAAAACTTAAGTTAATACAGCGTTTTTTAGGCTAATGAGATACAAATGATATGATTTTGCTATTCAATTTTAGATGAATTAGGATGCAACCCTACTCACTGGAGTTTCGCCAAAGAATAATCGATACTTACTCTG
>Ga0164305_10000808_pt1 | contig 12380 bp, 9 predicted proteins | sample Whisoiple_237_MG_FD_110215 | JGI IMG/M metagenome (GOLD analysis project Ga0164305, IMG submission 110215) | Soil microbial communities amended with pyrogenic organic matter from upstate New York, USA - Whitman soil sample_237_MG | ecosystem: Environmental > Terrestrial > Soil > Agricultural... | reverse complement strand
CGACCAGAAGCTGCTGGCCTACCAGTACCTGCAGACGCTGCCGAAGCTCGCCGAGGGCACCTCCAACAAGCTGTGGATCATCCCCAGTGAGGTGGGCGAGGCGCTCAAGGGCATCGGCAACGTCCTGGGCGGCACCAACCCGGACCCGCGCTCGGACAGCGCGGCCGGCACGGCGCCAGGCTCCACGCCGGCCTCGCCAGCGCCACCAGCGGCCACAACGCCGGCCGCTACGCCGGGGGCCTGAGGCACGACGCACAGCCTGAGGAACCAGGAGGCACCCGCTCCGGCGGGTGCCTCCCCTCTTTCGCCGGCTTTACCTGCGGCGCCGCGCCCGCGTATACTTGAGTATTTGTCCGGAAGGTTCAACCAGCCGGAACAATTATGCTTCGCGGCGCGTTATACCTACTGACGATTTCTGAAGTGGGAACGCCGAAGAAAAACGCATGCAACAAGTAGTCCGGCCTGGTCCTGTTGGCCACCGGCTAGCGCAGGGCCCGGCCCTGCGAACCGATCATAAGGGAGAAAAGATGAGCGATCGCAGCCTGCGGGGTATGCGCCTTGGCGCACAGAGCATGGAGACCGAATCCGGCGTCGAACCGGCTCCGCGCCAGCGCGTTGAGTACCGCTGCGAGGACGGCGAGCAGGTGTTCGTGACCTTCTCCTCCGAAGCAGAGATCCCCCCGGTCTGGGTTTCGAAGACCGGCAAGGAAGCACTCCTGGTCGACGGCGAACGCCCCGTGAACAGCAACGAGAAGGCCGTCCGCACGCACTGGGACATGCTGCTGGAACGCCGCTCCCTGCCGGAGCTGGAGCAGATCCTCGAAGACCGGCTCACCATTCTGCGTGAACGCCGCGGCGAACGCCGCTCAGCGTAGCCAGCTAGCCGCTCAGCAAAAAGGCCGGGCCGGCACCTCCTTGAGGTGCCGGCCCGGCCTTTTTACGTCTCTTACTTGGGAGGCTACTTGCGCCCCAGCTTGCGGGCCAGGGTGTTCCAGCGGGCGGTGAGGCCCCACTTGGTGACGTTGACCATGGCCTCGACCACGATGTTGCCGCTCATCTTCGACGCGCCGAGCTCGCGTTCGACGAAGGTGATGGGGCGTTCCACGATGTTCATGCCCAGCTTGGCCACGCGCCAGGCGAGGTCCACCTGGAAGCCGTAGCCGACCGAGTCCACCGAATCGAGATTGAGCTTTTCGAGCGTGCTCCGGCGGAAGGCACGGAAGCCGCCCGTGACGTCCTTGATCTTGACGCCCAGCATGATCCGCGCGTAGGTGCTGCCGACGCGGGAAATGGCCTGGCGGTACAGCGGCCAGTTCACCACGCTGCCGCCCGGGACCCAGCGGGACCCCATGGCGAGGTCTGCGCCCTGCTCGACTGCTTCGATCAGCTGCGGCAGCTGCTCCGGCTTGTGCGAGCCGTCGGCATCCATCTCGACGAGGATGTCGTAGCCGGCGTCCAGGCCCCACTTGAAACCGGCGATGTACGCCGCTCCGAGTCCGGCCTTGCCCTCACGGTGCAGGACGTGGACCTGGCCGTCCTCGGCGGCGATGCGGTCGGCCAGCTGGCCCGTGCCGTCGGGGCTGTTGTCGTCAACCACCAGGACGTCGGAGGCCGGCACGGCGGTGCGAAGGCGCCCAAGGGTCTTGGGCAACGATTCCAGCTCGTTGTAGGTCGGGATGATCGTGAGGACACGCACAGCGGGGCCTTTCCTTGAAGGGAGCGGTCGAGGGGCCGGGGCAGCCGGCGGTAAGCCGACGACAGGCACAGCTCCCCATTATAGTCAGTCAGCCGGCCGCCGCCGGGCGGGACGCTAGCTTCCGAGCGAGCCGGCGGAGAAGAGTTCGACGCCGTCCCGCACCGTCTGCAGGCAGACCGGATCGTTGCCGGTGTCCAGGGCCGGCAGCAGCGGTGTCCGGGCGCGCGGGTCCGTGCTCCAGGACTGGACCCTCCCGTCGGCCACCTGGACCATCAGTTCTTCGACTTCCCAGACCGCGAAGCTGGCCGGAGCGCCGGGAACCAGCTGGCCCGCCATCGGGTTCCGGTAGCGGGCGGCCCGCCAGCCTGCCCTGGTGTGGCCCAGGAAGGCGGCCCGGGCGGAGATCCGCTCGTCGGCGTTGTGGTGCTCCAGGCAGGCGCGCACGCTCGACCAGGGCCGCAGCGGGGTGACCGGGCCGTCGCTGCCGAAGCAGACCGGAACGCCGGCGGAGTAGAAGGAGCCGAAGGGGTTCATGGCCGCGTGCCGGGATCCGAGGCGCTGGGCGTACAGGCTCTCCTGGCCGCCCCAGAGGGCGTCGAAGGCAGGCTGGGCGCTGACCGTCACCGAGTACTTAGCCAGCCGGGCGATGGCATCGGGGTCGGCGATTTCGACGTGTTCCAGGCGGTGGCCGGCTGCGCGGACGCGCTGTTCGCCGACGTCGGCGGCGGCGCGGTCCAGGGCCTCCAGTGCAGCGTCTAGCCCGGCGTCGCCAATCACATGGAACCCGGCCTGGATGCCCAGAACCGAGCAGGCCGCAATGTGTGCCGCTGCTTCGTCGACGGAGAGGTACTGGCTGCCCCGCTCCCCCGCCGCATCGCTGTAGTCGCTGCGCAGCGCGGCCGTGCGCGAACCGATCGAGCCGTCCATGTTCAGGTCCCCGGCCAGGCCCAGCACCGGGACGCCCAGGCTGTCCAGGATGGACTGGGCATGCTCCGCGGAGCTGGCCAGCTGGCCCCAGTACGGCAGGATCTCCGGGACGGCTTCGCCCGCCCGGTCACGGATGTTCCAGCCGGCCGCGAGTTGCAGGTCCTCGATGCTCCCGATGTGCGGGGCCGCCATTTCGGCCAGCGCCACGTAGCCGTTGGCGGCTGCCTCGGCCAGGGCGGCCTGCTGGTAGCCGCGCAGGGCGTCTGCCGGGAGTTTCCGCGCGGCGAGCCGCGCGGCGGTGTGGGCGGCCCGTTTGACCTGCCCGTCGGAGTCGCCGTCGGAATAGCCGTCGAGGCCCTCGAGCCCGGAAGCGGCCGCCAGCGACGCGGACACCAGGGCCGAGTGCACGTCCACCCGGGAGAGGTACACCGGCCGGCCGCCGGCGGCCCGGTCCAGTTCCTCCCGGCTCGGCAGCGTGGGGTCGGCCCAGAGCGTCTCGTCCCAGCCGTGCCCCAGTACCGGGCCACCCGCGCCGGAACCGGAGCGGGCGACGGCGTCGAGCAGTTCGGCGGCGGAGCGCACGCCGCCGAGCTGCAGCGAGTCCAGGGCGATCCCGGTTTCCGTCAGGTGGACGTGCGAGTCGACGAAGCCGGGAGCGAGGAGGCCGCCCTGCAGGTCAATGACCTCCATGGAGGAGTCGGCGATGGATGTGGCCGCCTGTTCGGATCCGACCCAGGCCACGGTGTCGCCGTCGACCAGCATGGCCGTCGCGAAGGGGTCCGCCGCGGTGTAGACGGAGCCGTTGCGGTACAGCGTCACCTTGCGCTTCGCGTTAGGTGACTCGGGTGCCTCGGACGGTGAAGCGGTCATGGTGCGGATCTCCTTGTTGCTGGGCGCCGGCGGCAGGCCGGGCAGGGTGAAGAACGGGGCGGGCAGCACGGCTCGCTGCCGCTAGGGAAGGCTCACGCGACGGCCGAGTACGCGACGACGCCGCGCTTGACCAGCGTGATCGCGTCGGCGCAAAGCCGGGCAATACGCGGTTCGAGTCCGGGGATCTTGGCCAGCTGGTCCAGCAGGTCGATGACCTGCTTGACCCAGCGGACGAAGTCGCCGGCCGCCAGGTCCGTGCCGCTGAGAACCTCCTGGAGGTGGCGGCCCTTGGCCCATTTGAAGATGGGCCAGACCAGGCCCAGTTCGGGTTCTCCGGTGAGGGGGAGTTTGTTGGCCTCCTCCACGTCCTCCAGGGCGGACCACTCGCGCACCACGGTGTCGACGGCGGACTCCAGCGAGACGCTCGGCATCTTGGGCCGCAGGCCGCGGTCCTCGCGCTTGGCCTGGTAGACCAGGACGCTCGCCAGGGCCGCGATCTCGGCGGCGTCGAGGTCGCTGAAGGCGCCCATCCGCAGGGACTGTGAAATGAGCAGGTCCTTTTCACCGTAGATCCGGCGGAGCCGCTGGCCGTCCGGGCTGATCGAGAGGGTCCCCGCGTCCGAGGTGTCGAGGTAGCCGTAGCTGGACAGGACACCGCAGACGCGGTCGAACGTTTTGGCGATGGTGTTGGTGCGGCCCTGGATCTGGCGGATCAGGCCGTCGGTTTCCTGCCGGAGTTTCCACCAGCGCTCGGACCAGCGGGCGTGGTCCTCGCGTTCGCTGCAGCCGTGGCAGGGGTGGGCCCGGAGTTCGCGGCGCAGATCCGCGATCTTCTTCTCCATGTTCGGGAGCGCGGCGGCGCGGCCGAAGTCCTCGTTGCGGTTCGGTGGTGCCGGCGGGCGGCTCTCCCGGATGGCGTTGCGGACCGAGGAGGCCAGGTCGCGCCGGGACTTCGGCACCTTGGCATTGAACGACTTGGGGATCCGGACCCGGGTGATCGGCGCGAGCGGGCCTTCGACGTCGTGCAGGCCGATCCGGCGCAGCTGGTTGTCCATGGTCATCACCGCGGGGCGCGGTTCGCGCGAGTGGTGGTCCGAACTCAGCACGACGGCCAGGCCGGGCGCCCGGCCCGAGGGTACGTCCACGACGTCGCCGGGCAGCAGCCGGCTCAGCGAGTCCTCGGTCAGCGACTTCCGGGCCCGCGAGGTGCCCTTCGCGGCGTTGTTCTCCGCATCGGACAACGCCCGGCGCAACCGGGCGTACTCGGTGAAGTCGCCCAGATGGCAGCTCATCGACTTGCTGAAGCCGGCGAGGGATTCCTCCCGGCTGCGCACCTGCTTGGCCAGGCCGACGACGGAGCGGTCCGCCTGGAACTGGGCGAAGGAGGACTCCAGGATTTCGCGGGCGCGCGGCCGGCCGAACTGTGCCACGAGGTTGATCGACATGTTGTAGGTGGGCCGGAAGCTGGAGTTCAGCGGGTAGGTCCGCCGGGAGGCGAGGCCGGCAACGGCCGCCGGGTCGGTCCCCGGCTGCCACAGCACGACGGCGTGGCCCTCCACGTCGATCCCGCGGCGCCCGGCCCGGCCGGTCAGCTGGGTGTACTCCCCCGCCGTGATGTTGACGTGCGCCTCGCCGTTGAACTTGTCCAGCTTCTCCAGCACCACGCAGCGCGCCGGCATGTTGACACCCAGGGCGAGGGTTTCGGTGGCGAACACGGCCTTGACGAGGCCGTCGACGAACAGCTTTTCCACCACTTCCTTGAACGTGGGCAGCATGCCGGCGTGGTGCGCGGCGAGGCCGCGGAGCAGCCCGTCCCGCCAGCTCCAGAAACCCAGCACGTCAAGGTCGTCGGAGGGGATGTCCTGCGCCGCCTCGTCGACGCGCCGGGCGATGATGAGCTGCTCCTGCTCGGTGGTCAGCCACAACCCCGCGGAGACGCATTGGGCCACCGCGGCATCGCAGCCGGCGCGCGAGAAGATGAACGTGATCGCCGGCAGCAGGTCCATCCGGTCCAGGCTGGCGATGACCTGCGGGCGGCTGGCCTTCCGGACCGGGCTGCGTGTGCCCTGCGGGGCCGCCTCACGCTGGCTGCGCTGGTTCCGCTGGCGCTGGTTGCGGCCGCCGTGGCCGAAGCGCCCGCGGAAGTTCATCTGGCTCTCGGCACGCGCCATGGACAGCAGTTCCGGGTTGACTTCGAAGCCGGCCCGTTCGGTGATGACACCGCTGCCGGCGGTTTCCGCGGTGGCGGACACGGCGGCGACGGCGGCCTCGCCCGCGGGGGCAATCTCGTCGAAGCTGGTGTCACCGGCGAACAGGTCCACGATCTTGCGGCCCACCATCACGTGCTGCCAGAGCGGGACGGGACGGTGCTCGGAGACGATCACGTCGGTCTGGCCGCGGACGGTGTCCAGCCAGGCGCCAAATTCCTCCGCGTTGGAGACGGTGGCGCTGAGCGAGGCGACCTGCACCTCGCTGGGCAGGTGGATGATGACCTCTTCCCAGACGGCGCCGCGGAAGCGGTCGGCGAGGTAGTGGACCTCGTCCATCACGACGAAGCCGAGGTCGTCCAGGGTTGCCGAATCCGCGTAGAGCATGTTGCGGAGCACTTCGGTGGTCATCACCACCACGGGTGCCTCGCCGTTGATGCTGGTGTCACCGGTCAGCAGGCCCACCTGGGCGGCGCCGTACTTGTCCGCGAGTTCGGTGTACTTCTGGTTGCTCAGCGCCTTGATCGGCGTCGTGTAGAAGGCCTTCAGTCCGCGCTGGAGCGCCAGGTAGATGGCGAACTCCCCCACGATCGTCTTGCCGGCGCCGGTCGGGGCCGCCACCAGCACACCGCGGCCCGCCTGCAGGGACAGGCACGCCTCGCGCTGGAAGGGATCAAGGTCGAACGCGAGCGAGCGGGTAAATCCGCCCAGGTAGGTCTTGGCTTCTGCGGCCCGCTCGGCGCTGGCACGGTAGCGCTCGGACGGCGACTCCGGCCCGGGTAGTGAGGACATGCTTCCAGCCTAGTGCGCCAACGGCTAGAGATTCTCCAGCTCGGAGCTTGGAGTCGCCTGGTCGGCGGTGGCTTCGGTTTCCGCGGCCACCTTGGCGGCGCGTTTGTCCCGCCGGCGGTCGTTGAGCAGGCACAGTCCGATCGCCGTGAAGAAGAGCACCAGCATGGGCACGGCAAGGTAGAACATGCTCATCGCGTCGGCGCCGGGGGCGGCCATGGCGGAGAAGAGGCAGACCAGGAAGACAGTGATCCGCCAGCTCTTGACCAGCTGACGGCCCTTGATCAGCCCCGCCAGGTTCAGCCCGAACAGCACCACCGGCAGCAGGAACGCGATGCCGAACGCCAGCAGCAGGCGCAGGACAAAGGACAGGTACACCTGGGCGCTGATGAAGTTCGAGCCGCCGGAGGGGGTGAAGTCGGTTAGCACGCGGACCGCGTTCGGCAACACCAGCCAGGCCAGCAGCACGCCGCCGACGAACAGCGGCACGGCGGCTGCCACGAAGGACAGCGCCAGCCGGCGTTCCTTCTTGTGCAACCCCGGCACAATGAAGGCCCAGAGCTGGTAGAGCCATACCGGACTCGCGACGATCAGGCCCAGGAACACGGATACCTGGATCATCAGGTCGAAGGAGCTCGCCACGCCGTCGAAGTTCAGCGAGGCCTGGCGGCCTTCATGTTCATTCAGGTCGCGGATCGGTTTGATCAGCGCCGCCAGCATGGGCTGGTAGACGAGGAAACCGACGACGGTCCCAAGGACCACGGCGATGGCCGACTTAAACAGCCGGTTCCGCAGCTCTTTGAAGTGGTCCAGCAGGGCCATCCGGCCCTCGGGGTTCGATCGGCGGCTCATGGTTACTGCCATGTGGTTCTAGGCGCGGTTCGGCGGCGGAACGTCGGTTCCCTCGCCGGGACGGCTTTCAGTGCCGGTGGACCGGGGGTGGTTCACGACTTTGCCTTCAACGGCGTCGGAATCGGGAGCCGCTTCCGGATTGCCGTCCTTCTTCATTTCACGGACCTCGGATTTGAAAATCCGCATCGACTGGCCCAGGCTGCGGGCCATTCCGGGCAGCTTCGGTGCAGCGAAAAGCACCAGTGCCAGGACGATGATGATGATGAGATGCCAGCCTTCAAGCCTCATGCCGGGTGGTCCTTTCGTTTGAATCCATCGTATGTCTAACGGAGATTGATGTCGCGCAGCGCCTGGGGCTGGCCACGCTCCGTCTTGCGCCGGATCCGGCGCAAGCGCCGGGCTTCCTGCCGGGCAACTTTGGATGCATGGTAATCATGTCGCATCAACGCGGGCGGGGCAAAAACGGCTGACCCTGGCGCAGCGTACGCACCGGATCCGGTTCCTTCCCCGTCGCCGTCCGAGCCTACGGCGCCCACATGAACAGCAGCTGAACCGGAGGTAAGGGGCGCTGCGGCGAAGTTCGAGAAGCGGTCCCCCGCCTCCCCGAGTTCCTTGACCGTGGCCATGAATTTACGGAACAACCGGACGCCGAGCACGCCGTAGAAGAGCAGTGACAACGCAATGAGCGCTATCCAGATAACGATCCAGGTCCACCAAGGCATGCTGATCAGTCTAGCTGGCGCGCCGCGTGCTCCTCGTACCCGGCCAGGGCGGCGTCCAGCCATTCCCGGGCCGCGTCGGCCAGGGCCTGGGGCTGCAGGATCCGGACAGCACCCCCGTGCTGGGCCACGAACATCGGCAGCCAGTCCGCGCTGCCGAAGCGGATTTCCGCCAGCATGTTCCCGTCCGGAAGCGCTGCGGTCCGCTCGGCGTAGTAGTCGTCCGCCAGTCCGGCGCCCTGCCGGGTCAGCTCCAGAACCACGACGGCGTCGTCGTCGTTCGGGGTGAACAGCTTGACCGGGAAACCGCCGGCCGGGTTGCCGGCCGAGGATGCCGGGCGGCCGGTGGGCCGCAGGTCCTGGATCCGGTCCAGCCGGAAGTTCCGCAGGCCCTCCGCGGTGTGGCAGTACGCCTCGAGGTACCAGGTGCTGTCCAGCGAGTACAACCGGTGCGGATCGACGTCGCGTTCGGACACGGCGTCGCGCTGCGGGGCGAGATAGCTGAGCCGCAGCTGTGCACCGGTGCGGATGGCCTCGCGTGCTGTTTCCAGGGTGGCGGAATCCTCCGGTGCCACCTCGGGCCCGGAGACCGCCGCGGCCTTGAGGCCCTCCTCGCCCGCGGCGGCCATGAGCTTGAGCGTGACCGACTCCAAGGCGCCGCCCTCGTCGAGGCCGGGCAGGCCGTTGAGGGCCTCCAAGCCGGTCAGCAGGGCACAGGCCTCGTCCACGCTGAACCGCACCGGGCGCTTGAGGTCCAGGTCTTCGAAGATGTACACGTGGTCGTCGTCCCACCGGATGTCCAGCAGATCGTCCGGGTAGCCCTCCGGCAGGCCGGAGCAGATCAGGATGCGCAGGTCGTCTTCGAGTTCCTTGCGGGTGATGCCAAAGCGGTCGGCAACTTCGCTGATGTGCAGGCCCTGGTTGTGGACCAGGAACGGGACCAGTTGCAGCATCCGCTTGAGCTGGTCCTCCGAGGTGCGCTTCCGGCGTTTGGGCTGTTCCGAGCGCGGAAATTCGACCGGCGGCTCCGGTGCCGCGGCGAAGGCCGCGGCGGCAGCCAGCCGCCTCCGCACGGCCGCGTGCAGGTCTGCCGGGGCGACGGCGATGGCTTTAGGGCCGTAGGAGGCGAGTTCTTCCGCAAGGGTTTCAGCGTCCCGGTACGGCACTTTGAGCCGGTCGAAGCCGGCGCGGGCGCCGCCGTCGAGGGGTTCGGAGTGCTTGCGCAGCCCCAGCAGCGCACCGGCGGCGACGTCGACGACGGCGTGCCGCACGGGCAACTCGGGCAGCGCGGCGAGTTGTTCGCGGACGTTAAAGGACGGCGGCGGCGTGAAGGTGTCCTCCAGCACGGTGACAGCGGAGGTGAAGCGCGAGAGCCGGAAGAACCGCTTGTCGCCCCGGGCGCGGTCGTGGCCGACGAGGTACCACTGGCCGAAGCGGCTGCCCAGGCCCCAGGGTTCGACCGTCCGCAGTTCCTCCTGCCCGGTGCTGCCTGCCAGGTAGCTGAAGCTCACGGGGTGTTGGGCGTGGATGGCCGCGACCAGGTCCTCGAACGCCTGGCCGGCCGGCCGGATGCGGGGCTGGACGCCGGCGGGAAGTTCTGCGTCCACCAGACCGCCGGAGGCCTGGAGTTTGCGCATGGCGTTCTGCGCGGCGGAGCCGAGGGCGGCCTGTTCCCAGAGCTGCGCGGCCAGGATCAAGACCGTGCACTCCGCGGGGGTGAGGCTGACGTCCGGGAGCCGGTTGGATTCCTTGCCGATCCGGTAACGGGTGGTCGCGGGATCATCCGAGCCCCAGCCCTTGTCCGTCACGGTTTCGACCTCAAAACCAAAGTGGCGCAGTTCGCCTTTGTCCCGCTCGAACATCCGCCCGAAGGCGGCCTCGGAGCTGGTGGTGTCATGGTAGACCTTTTCGCGCAGTTCGCTGCGGCGAAGGCCGTACTTGGTGTTGAGCAGCGCGATGAGCAGGTTCAGGAGTCGTTCGGTACGTGAGGCGGACACTCCGCAAGGTTACTAAAGTCCCCGCGCTTAAACGGCGAAAGCGCGGCAACCGCCGGAAGAACTTTCCGATTGTTACCGCGCTCGCGCCGCGTTGTTAGCGGACGGCGACGAGGTCGACGACGAAGATCAGTGCCTCGTTGGGGCCGATCGCTCCGCCGGCGCCACGGGAGCCGTAGGCCATTTCGGAGGGGATCTCCAGCCGGCGGCGGCCGCCGACCTTCATGCCCAGCAGGCCCTGGTCCCAGCCCTGGATGACCTGGCCGACGCCGACGCGGAAGTCCAGGGGCGCGCCCCGGCCCCAGGATGCGTCGAACTCTTCGCCGGTGGACCAGGCGACGCCAACATAGTGGGTGGAGACGGTGTCGCCGGCCTTTGCCTCGGGGCCATCGCCCTCGATCAGGTCGGTGATGACGAGTTCGGTGGGTACGTCGCCCTCGGGGAAATCAATTTCCGGCTTCTGGCGGTCGAGGTTGCGCTGTCCAAATGACATGGTTGCTCCTTCTGGGGTGGCTGGATGGGTGGTGCGGTTTACTTGACGCCGAGGATGTCGACCACGAACACGAGGTCGCCCTTGGCATCGCCCTGGCCCTGGTCGCCGTAGGCGAGAGCCTTCGGGATGACCAGGAGGACCCGGGAGCCGACGGTCTTGCCGGAGAGGCCCTGGGTCCAGCCCTTGATCACGCCGTTGAGCGGGAACGTGGCCTTCTTGCCGCTGTCGAAGCTGGAGTCGAAGACCTTGCCCCCGGCCAGCGCCACGCCGACGTAGTTGACGGTGATGGTGTCGGTTTCCTTGACCGCCTGGCCCTTGCCCTTGATCAGGTCCTGGGAGATGAGGGCGGTCGGTGCGGCCACGCCGTCGACGGAGATGACGGGAACGCCCTTGTCGTTTTCCTTCACGGTCGGCAGGCCTGCCGGCGGGGTTACGGCGTCGCCCTCGGGCTTGTCCAGCACCTTCGGGGCGTCCTTGGCGGCGAGGATCTTGATCACCAGCAGCTGCGAAGGCTGCGCATCGCCGCCCTGGGCGCTGGCGGCCTTGCCGGGGACTGCCAGGGCAAGCTGGGAGCCGACCTTGGCGCCGACGAACGCGTTGTAGATGACCGCGCTGCCAGACTTGAGGTCGTCGTTGAGCTCCAGCTTCTCGGGATCCTTCGCGAAGGTGTCCTCAACGGTCGAACCGTCCTTGCCGTTGAAGGCGACGATGGAGATGTCCGCAACCTGGTTGGCCTTGACGCGGTCGCCGTCGCCCTCCTTGACCACCTTGATGGTCGGGTCCTTGACGTCGAGCGGCTTGGTGAACTCGACGCCTGGGGCCTTCTTCTCGCCATTGTCCGTCAGTTTCAGGGAGTCGAGCTTTGCGGTCTCACCGGCGGACTGGCTGGTGGGCTCGGGGGCGGCAGGTTCGCCGCCACCACAGGCGGTGAGCAGCAGCAGTCCGGGGATGAGAATTGCTAATAGTCGGCGCACGTAAGAACTTTCGTCGGGGCAGGATGGACGCTTCGCCGGACGGGTGCCAGCGGCAAAGCATGCGGTAGCCGTGAAACGGCACCTTCCCCAGAATAACGCGGAAAGCTGGGTATCAGCCCATAGAGTCCAGCAAGGCGTCCACCCGGTCGTCCACGCTGCGGAACGGATCCTTGCACAGAATGGTCTGGTGGGCGCGGTCGTTGAGCTTCAAATGGACCCAGTCCACGGTGTAGTCGCGGCCCAGTTCCTGGGCCCGGCGGACGAAGTCGCCGCGCAGTTTGGCCCTGGTGGTCTGCGGCGGGGCGTCGACCGCATCCTTGACCGCCGTGTCGTCCACCACGCGCCGGGCCGCGCCCCGGGACTGGAGCAAATAGAACAGCCCGCGGCTGCGTGAAATGTCGTGGTAGGTGAGGTCCAGCTGCGCGATCCGGGGCGCGTCCAGCTCGAGGCCGTGCCGTTCCCGGTAGTTGTCCATCAGCTTCTTCTTGATCGCCCAGTCCACCTCGGTGTCGATGGCGCTCGTGTTCTCGCTTTCAATCGCGTCCAGGGTGCGTTCCCACAGGTCCAGGATCAGCGGGACGTGCGCGTTGTGGGCCCCCCGGTCCGCCACGAACTCGGTCACCTTGGCCAGGTATTCGCGCTGGATTTCCAAGGCGGTCAGCTGCCGGCCGTTGGCGAGGCGCACCACGGCCCGGCCGGACAGGTCGTGGGAGATCTCCCGGATGCTGCGGATGGGGTTCTCCATCCGCATGTCGCGCATGATCACGCCGGCCTCGATCATCCGCAGGATCAGGTCCACGGTCCCGACCTTGAGCAGGGCCGTGGTCTCGGACATGTTCGAGTCCCCCACGATCACGTG
>Ga0164305_10000806_pt1 | contig 12389 bp, 13 predicted proteins | sample Whisoiple_237_MG_FD_110215 | JGI IMG/M metagenome (GOLD analysis project Ga0164305, IMG submission 110215) | Soil microbial communities amended with pyrogenic organic matter from upstate New York, USA - Whitman soil sample_237_MG | ecosystem: Environmental > Terrestrial > Soil > Agricultural... | reverse complement strand
CGTGAATATGTGTTAGTCAATCAATCTGAGTTTTTAGTCGCACAATATATTAAAACCGAATCAAATGAATGGTTGTTTCGGGAATATGAGGGAGAATCAGCAATAGTTTCCTTCGCTTCAGTGGAAGTGCAAATGTCGATGCTCGATATTTATGAGCTGGTTGTATTTGAAAGATCGGAAACAGCAGTGCAGCAGTAAAATTCATGCTATGGGGTGATGCAATGTCCAGCTTGGTAACAGTAAAACAATAATAATTTGCTTGGTGGTGAGGACTGTAGTCTTCTAACTTTTTATGAGGGAAGATATGGATAAGTACCGAATTGTCGAAACTTTGACTGACAGCCAGGTTTCCGACTTGATGGATTTGTACAAAAACGAGTTTTGGAGCGACAAGCGGACGCGGGAGGATGTCGTGAAAATGCTGGCTTCTACTGATGTTATCATTGGTTTTGTCGATGAGAGCGATCGGCTAATTGGCATTACCCGCGTCATTACCGATTTCGTATACAGAGCCATGATTTTTGATGTGATTATCAAGCCGACACACAGAAAGATGGGTCTGGGTGCGAAGTTGATGGATGCAGTTTTAACTCATCCCGAACTGCAAGCTGTCGAGCATTTTTATCTTAATTGTTTGCCGAATATGATGCCGTTTTACGAGCGTTGGGGTTTTACGGATGATGTGGGCGAACTTAAGTTTTTGCGGCGAACAACAGGCTGAAATCAGCCATTTTAAAGCCCCAATTTTTCTCGAATTGCGTCTTCTTTGAAACCTACTAAAACAGCAGTTCCATCTTTAACGAAAAGAGGACGTTTCAATAGCATCGCATCTTGAGCAAAAGCATCCACCCACTGTTCGCTAGTCCAATTTTTCTTGTCATCGCCCAAAGCGCGGTAAGATAGACCGGAAGTATTTCGCATGGGTTGAAAACCCAAAGCAGCTACCCAATTTTGAATGGTTTCGCGAGTCGGTGGCTGTTCTTTTGTGTTAATGAACTCGTAATTAACATCGCTATCTTTGAGCCACTGGAAAGCTTTTTTGCAGGTTCCGCAGTTCGGAATTCCGTAAACTTGAATTGACATAATAATTATTGTTGACGGTTGACGGTTGACGGTTGACTGTTGACTGTTGACTGTTGGCTAATAACAACTAACAACTGACAACTAACAACTAACAACTGACTAATGACTACTGACTAATCTAGCTTGTTGAACCCATTGTTGCACGCGATCGACTGAAGGAGTCAAGTCATTGCGCTGCATTGTAGCTACGTGCAGCCTTAAAACTTGTTGGTGCAATCTCTCCACGGGCATTTGAGCCAATTGAGCCGGCGAAGCAACGCCGGCGTGAAGTAACAGCCCGCAATACTGACACCCTACACTTGGAATTCGAGCCAAATTTGCCATCGCTACCCATTTATTAACATATTGAATGTTAATCTGTAATTGATTGGCTAGCAACACTTTCGCCGCCTGCGTTTTCGTCATGCGAATTAGTTGTCCGGTTGTGGTGATGCTGCACTCTTCCAGTTGAGATTGGTTTTCCTTGCTCAATCCCGGTAAATGTGCGATCGGCCAGTCGCGTACTTGCACAGAAGTTTGAGGCTCTTTATGAGAAATTTTCATGTTTTTTCAGTTAATTTTACTTATACTTTAAAGTCTCATATATCAAACAGTCAAGAGAGGATCTCGCTCACGCCACCCAATCAACAAAAACCCGACCAATGAATTTGACTAATTGCGGGTGTTGTGACTTTTCTGCTAATTGCTTGCATAGTAGCACTTTCAGCCTGTTTTCCTCCCTGTGGATCTGGCTTACTGCTTAACCAAATCCTCCGGGCGATGACGACAAAGACTATAAAAAAGACAGCCTATTAATGCTAGCAAAAAAAAAGTTCAAGATGAGAATTTTCTCAAAAATGGCTGCCAAGTTGGCATTCAGAATTTTAGTGCTTTAATGCTGAGAATGCAAAAACTTGTGGCTGACTGCAAACCCTACTCAAAATTATAGGTTTTTACCCATGACAATTACACAAGGTTATGATTTGTTAACTAATACTTTACAGCAACGGCGGCAAAAACTGGCTAGTTTAATTAATTTTCCGGTAATTTTATGGTCGGGGCGCAGCATTCCTCGCAATTATCCGGCACTTACTTATCCCTTTCGTGCCAGCAGTCACTTTTTATATTTTGCTGGTTTGCCCTTAGAAAATGCTGCCATTCGCTTAGAATCGGGCAAATTAGAACTGTTCTTAGATGACGCACCTGCTAGCAGCACGCTTTGGCACGGAGAAATGCCGAAAAGAGCAGAAATCGCCGAACTAATTGGGGCTGATGCTGCTTTCCCAATGGACGAATTGAAAGCGCGATCCTCTTCGAGGGCTCCGCTAACGACAAATGCAGCAACGATCGCCGTTCAGGATTCTTGGACTCAGTTGCAACAGTCTCAAATTCTCGATCGCCCTCTGGCACCGCCCAACTCGCCAACCGGAATCGACCTAGAATTAACCAAGGCAATTATATCTCTGCGCCTGAGCCACGATGCAGCCAGTTTGGCCGAATTGCGTCAAGCTGCTGCTGTCACTGTAGAAGCTCACAAAGCGGGAATGGCGGCAACTCGAAATGCTCAAATTGAAGCAGGGGTGCGCGCTGCAATGGAAAGTGTCATCATCTCCAAAAACATGACCTATGCCTATCCCAGTATCGTGACTGTGCATGGAGAAGTGCTGCACAGCGAACATTATCACAATCCCCTACAAATCGGAGATTTGCTGTTAGCAGATGTCGGTGCAGAAACATCAACCGGATGGGCGGCTGATGTGACTCGCACTTGGCCGGTTTCTGGCAAGTTTTCTCCGACTCAAAGAGCGATTTATGATGTAGTTTTGGCAGCACACGATGCTTGTATTGATAAAATTAGTCCGGGGGTGGAATATCAAGACATTCACCTGTTAGCTGCTCGGATTATGGCGGAAGGATTGGTTGATTTAGGTATCTTGCGGGGCAATGTTGAAGATTTGGTAGAAATGGATGCTCACGCGCTATTTTTTGTACACGGTATCGGACATTTAATCGGTTTGGATGTTCACGATATGGAAGATTTAGGAGATTTGGCTGGCTATGAAGCAGGAAGAACCAGAAGCAGTCGGTTTGGGTTGGGATTTTTGCGGTTGAATCGAGTTTTGAGTCCGGGAATGCTGGTATCGATCGAACCGGGATTTTATCAAGTTCCGGCAATCTTAAATAACCCAGAAAACCGCGCCAAATATGAAGATTTTGTTAAGTGGGACGAGTTGGAAAAATTTGCCGATGTGCGGGGGATACGCATAGAAGATGATATACTTGTCATCGATCGGGGTAGAGAAGTATTGACAGGGAAATTGCCCACAAAAGCTCCGGAGATTGAGGAGTTAGTTGCGGTAAATACGTAAGTAGAGCCGAGTTCGATCGCACATACGCACTTTCATCAGGGGTGAAAAAAAATAAATAAAGATGAATAAAGGTTGGCAAACAAGTCTTTTGATATTAGTTAAAAAAGCGATCTCGCAAGTCAGAAAATTCGCAGCAATAATACTTCCACGCATTGTTCGCAAACCTATATCCTCGCAGCCTCCGATGCAAGCTGCACCTTTGCCTAGGAACGAAGAAGAGAGGTTAGAAGCACTTCACCGCTACAACATTCTCGATACAGAAGCCGAAGCCGCTTTTGATGATCTAACAGCTTTAGCATCTTACATTTGTGGCACTCCGATTGCTTTAGTCAGCTTAATAGATTCTAACCGACAGTGGTTTAAATCCAAAGTTGGTCTGGAAGCGCCCGAAACTCCGAGAGAGTTAGCTTTTTGCGCCCACGCTATTTTAAATCCCAACGAATTGCTAGTTGTACCCAATGCTCTAGATGACGATCGCTTTGTCGGCAATCCGCTAGTAACTTCCGATCCAAATATTCGGTTTTATGCTGGAGCTCCGCTAGTAACTCCTGACGGTTATCCGATCGGCACTTTGTGCGCGATAGATACAGTTCCTCGTAATCTCACCCCACAACAGCTAGAAGCGCTGCGGACTTTAGGACGGCAAATTATCAACCACATGGAGTTGCGAATAAATATAACTAAATTAAAGCGCGCACAGATCAAGAACAAACAAGTAGAAGAAAAACTCCGTTCTACAGACGAGCAAATTGTCAATTTTTTAGAAGGAATGAGCGATGCTTTTTTTGCTTTCGACACCCAGTGGCGATTTACTTACGTCAATTACAAAGGATCGCAATTTTTGAAGCGATCGCAGGAAGAACTTTATGGTAAAAATTTTTGGGAAGAGTTTCCCGAATTCGTGAATTCTGATTTTTATAAAGAGTATCATGGAGCTGTAGCCAAACAAATTGGAGTGGCTTTTGAAAAATATTATCGTCCCTTAAAAGTGTGGTTGGAAGTCCGGGTTTTTCCTTCTCACGACGGCATTTCTGTGTTTTTTCATGATATAACCAAGCGCAGGCAGATGGAATCTGCACTCAGGAAAGAACAGAAAAAAACTGAAAGTTTACTGCTAAATATTTTGCCAGAACCGATCGCTCACAGGTTAAAGTACAAACCGGGCGTGATTGCAGACAAGTTTGAAAAAGCAACAATTCTTTTTGCCGACTTGGTGAATTTTACCCAAATTTCTACTACCATGTCCGCCACTAAATTAGTGTACTTGTTGAATGAAATTTTCTCGGCTTTTGACCAACTGAGTGAGAAGCACGGCTTAGAAAAAATCAAGACGATCGGGGATGCTTACATGGTAGCAGCCGGTATTCCCATTGAGCGTCCAGACCACGCAGAGGCGATCGCCGAAATGGCGCTGGATATGTTAGCAGCAATTAAGGAATTAAATGTGAAGCTAGACGCGAAATTTGACCTCCGCATCGGGATTAATAGCGGCCCAGTGGTAGCGGGGGTAATCGGGACTAAAAAATTCATTTACGATTTGTGGGGAAATGCCGTGAATACAGCCAGCCGCATGGAATCTCACGGCATAACAGGTCGCATTCAAGTCAGCCACTATACTCATGAGTTGCTGCAGGATAAATATGAATTTGAAGATCGTGGCGAGATCGAGATTAAAGGTCAAGGGGAAATGCGGACTTATTTGCTGACGGGTAGAAAAACAGTAAGCGATCTCAAAATCTGAGAGTAAATAAAACTAAGACTTGAAAGTACCTGATTGTTGCAGAAATGCCGGAGGCTGCGATCGATCGCCTCGAAGGCCCGATCGCCAGACAAGCAAAACGGCCGCAGCAGATCAACCAAATCAGATTATGCTATAGACAGAGATATCCGAGCAATTCTATGCGCGGTACTCGACGTTATAAAAATATTAAGTTGAAGTCCTCGGAGCCTTTAATATGGTTCAATTTCATATTCAAACCGATAGCGATATTCCAGCATCCACCCAACTATTCAATCAAATCAGGTTTGCGATCGCCTCGCGACAATTTCCGCCCGGACACCGCTTGCCCAGCACCAGACAGCTAGCCATGCAGACGGGCTTGCACCGCAACACCATCAGCAAAGTATACCGACAGCTCGAAAATACCGGACTCGTAGAAGCCCAAGCCGGATCGGGCATTTACGTCCGCGCTCAAGGCAACGAAGTGGTAGGCAACAAACTCAAATCTCCGATCCTCGAAGAATATCCCCTTGCCAACAAAATAGTGCAAGGAAGTATCGATCAACTGCTGGGACAGGGCTGTACGCTCAACCAAGCGAGGGAATTATTTTTGACCGAAATTGACTGGCGGCTCAGGTGCAGCGCCCGAGTGCTCGTCACAGCCCCCACAGAAGACATCGGCGTGGGTGAACTGATGGCGAAAGAACTCGAACAAGCTCTTCGCATTCCCATACAGTTAGTGCCGATGGAACAGCTAGGTACTTTTTTGGATCAAATCTCTTCGGGAACTGTGATCACGAGTCGATATTTTATCGGAGAAGCAGAATCGATTTCGGCACCGCGTTCAGTGCGAGTTATTCCCGTAGACATCTACGACTACAGCCAGGAAATCCAGCTAGTCGGGGGTTTGCCGAAAGACAGTTATTTGGGTCTCGTTAGCCTGAGCCCGGGAATGCTGCGATCGACCGAAGTCATCATCCACAGCATCCGGGGAGAGGATTTGCTGGTGATGACGGCCTTGGTGTCAGACGAGTACAAGATTAACTCGATCGTGCGATCGGCCAGAACAATTTTTTGCGACCAACCGAGTTTTGCTACAGTAAAAGCTGCTATCAATGCGGCTAGAGAAGATATTATTCGTCCCCCGCAACTGATATGCTCCGAAAATTACATCGGCTCTAAGTCGATTAATTTGCTCAAGCGCGAGTTGGGCTTGGGATGACGAAGGAAGAAGGAAGAAGGAAGAAGGAAGAAGGAAGAATGCAGAGGGAAGAAGGAAGAAGGAAGAAAAACAATTCAACTTTTTTAAGTTACCAATCCCAATGCCCAATGCCCCATGCCCCAATCCCAATGCCCAATGCCCTGCGCGGGCCAATGCCCAATTACCGATTACCAATTACCAATTACCAATTACCAATTATCCATGACAATTGAAATCCAACCTTCAATTAATGCTAAAACCGCGATCGAAAGCCGCCGGGCCGCGCGCAGCTTCAAACCCGATCCGATTCCCCCAGCAATATTGGCAGAGATTTTGCGCTTGGGAGTGCGATCGCCCTCTGGTTACAATTTACAGCCTTGGCGGTTTATCGTACTTCAAGATCCAGCCAGCAAACAAAAGTTAAAAGCTTGCGCCTTCGATCAGCGCCAAGTGGTAGAAGCCCCAGTAGTATTAATCTGTTGTGGCGACCGGCACGCCGCCAAGCCCGAAAACACCGAAGCCGTCATCGAATTGGGCAAAGCCACAGGGGCAATGAATGACAATTTAGCCGGTTATATGCGACAAGCAATCCCGCAATTGTTCGAGAACCGTCCCTGCTTCGACTCCCTAGAAGCTTGGACAAACAGACATACAATGCTCGCAGTAGCCCACTTAATGATTGCAGCTAAAAGTTTTGGGGTAGACAGTTGTCCGATGGAAGGTTTTGTCAGCGCTAAGGTGAAAGAAGCCTTTCAAATTCCCGAAGCAGTAGATGTTTGCTGTTTGCTGCCGCTTGGTTATGCAGCAGAACCTTTCAAACAATATGGCGGACGTTTTGACGTGACTCAAGTTTATTACAGCGAAAGTTATGGACAGGCATTGTCAGTTGAGATTTGAGAGTTAAGATTTTTTGGCAACTTGAATTTTCAGAGTTAAGATTGGGAATGAATCGGGACTCAAGTTCAAACACATCAAAAATCCCGACTCTTCTGCAATCTAAAATCTAAAATCCCCAATCTAAAATCGAAAGTGGTGATATCAGAGAGAGGAAAAAATATGACAGCAGCAACGCGACAAAGCAACGCCCAAATTCTAGAAGTAAAATTGCAGCAACACTTGCAAGCAGCCGGATTTAAAAACTTACCGCTTTATATTAGTTGCGATTTTCGAGATGAATCTTTAACGGTTGTGGGAGAACACCCGCGCAGTTTAGTTCTCAAAGCCAAACCGACTTTTGCGGTGCTAGAAGCAGCAATTCTCGAAATAGAACCAGCATCTATTCAACAGATTGGACTTTGCCTAAAAATTACCGGGCAAAAACAGCCTTATGCTTTCCATTCTTTTACCATGCACAACCCTGTTTTGTCAAGACCAAAAACAGTGCAGTTGTTCAAAAAAACAGAGAATATTCCCGCAGCAGAAACCGGGATAGTCTTAACAGAAAATGCCGACCATATGGCGGATGTAGAGGAGGAGATACCGTTAGAAACCGATGGGAAAGATGCGTGGGATGAAGAATATTTCCCCAATTTGTCTGAGAGTTCCAGCAATTCCGCTCCGATCGCCTTTAAAGTAGCTGCCATACCCACAGATATTGCAGACAATCCCTTCAATCCGCTGGATATGGAAGCGGTAACAGTTGCCCAAAAACCCAAACATTCACCGTTGGCGATACTGGCTGCAGCAGGAATGGTCAGCATGGCGGCGCTAATTTTGGCAGGCGGTTATTATATGCTGAGCCGCCCCTGCGTCATCGGAGAATGTACTGCATTAGCTAATGCCAAACAGTTGAGCGAGAATTCGACGAAGACGCTGAAAACCTCAAAAGTTGCCAACAGCCCCCAAGAAGCGCAGCGACAGTTAAAACAGGCGATCGCCCTTTTGGAACCGATTCCCTCTTGGTCAATTCATCGCGGTGAAGCTCAAAGCGCCCTGGAAAAGTACCGTTCGCAAAATCAGCATTTAAACTCTGCGATCGATGCAGCGCGCCTCGCACAGTCAGCAGCCCAGAAAACCCAAAATCCCCCTTATTCTGCCGAGAACGGGCAGGAAGCGCAGGCTCTGTGGCAAAGTGCGATCGCCGAACTCGGAGAAATCCCCACAGACAGCCCAGTTTATGCTTTTGCTCAGAAAAAAAAGCAGGAATACCGCAAGAATGTAGCAACTGGAAATCGGCAGTTAAGCACAGAGAAAAAAGCGGAAAAAACGCTGCTCGCCGCCAAAAGTAGAGCCCAAATAGCAGAAGCTCGCGAAGCCGTAGCTCAGACAGCCGAGACGTGGGCTCAAGTGCAATCAGGTTGGGAAGAATCCCTCGACATCCTATCAGAAATTCCCACGAACACGACATCTTACCAACAAGCTAAACTGTTAGTTCCCAAATACGAAACCAAACTTTCAGAAGCTCGCGAGCGCAAAAATGTCGAAGGAATTTCGGAAAATGCGTATACTCAAGCTGTGACTTTAGCAGCGGAAGCTCAAATTTTTGAGGGCAAAAACGCCTGGTTTAAAGCATCAGAATACTGGCGAAGAGCTTTGAGTTACGCGGAACAAGTGCCGGCGGCAACTGCCTATTCTCAGAAAGCCCAACCGCTGATCGCTTCCTACAAAACTTCATTGCAGCAAGCAGAAGTAAGGTTGCAGGAAGAAAGAAAACTGCAAAAAGCCCGCACGGATTTAGATAGAACTTGTAAAGGCAACCCCAAGATTTGCGACTATACTGTTAGCAAAGATTTGATTGCCGTACAGATGACTCCCGGTTACGTGCAGAAACTGCAACAAACCTTCATCCAAGCAAACAACAACAATGCTGTGAAGACTCGCCAAGCTGTAGAAAAGCACGTTCAAACATTGCAAAAAGCTTTGGAGGCGATCGCCGAAAACGCCAAAATCCCGATGCAGGTGTATGATGGCGAAGGCAAGCGGATTGCGAGTCACGAACCGAAGTAGTTGTAGTTGTACGGTGCGTGAGGGCGAAAAATCTGTCAGACTGAGCAATATTTACACTCACGCATCGCCAGCAATTTCATCCGCAGTCAATCCAGCTTGAAAAACTTGTTACGCCGTTAGTTTCACCTCTGGAAAAGTTGGCGACTCGATTGTCACATCACCGCGAAATTGACTAAGGAATGAAAATTTAATAACTTTAGCGTCTGCTAAATAGTCGGAACTGCACGATAATTCCATTTTGGTAGATATTCATCAAAAATAATTTTCATTGTTTCTTTAAATCCCTTAGCTACTTTTCGACCAGTTTCATAAATTTGATCGCTCACATTTACTACCACAGAAAGCCCGGTTTTAGTATGAGTTTTTGCCCTGAGTTTTTTCACTAACTCAAGAGGAGTAAAAATTACTCCTTGACAGGCTCTGGTTACGTGAGGAAACAAACGATGTTCAATCGGATTATACTTCGATGTATAGGGGGGATAGTGTGCGATTCTAATTTCTATTCCTAGCTCGTCAACTAATTTTTCTAGCTCTCCTGAACTTATGGTTATAAGTTTATCTAATCAGAAAAGCAAGCTAATACGCGATTCCTAAAATTATTAAAATTAGAAAAACCATACCCTTGCCGCATTATCAACTTAATCCGATTGTTGATTCCTGAAATGACTCCACTTGTGGTGCGATGAAGAAAGTAGTTGCAAATACCCTCAAAATGATTCTCAATTGTTGATGCAGATTCTCTCAAAAATACTTGTGCATGATTTAGCCATTCTTTGATTTTGTTCTGCCATTTTTTGACCGTCAAATTAGTCTCATATATTTCTCTAAATTTTTCTTGATCTCATACGCAATTCGCAAACATTCGGATTTTCCTAGTGTCAATTCTAATCGATAAATCTGAAGAGGATTCAAATTTACTCGATTAGTTAATAATAAATATTTACTTTGCATATCTGTTATTCCGGCTGCTATACGTAACTTATTTAAGTCTTTATTAACTACTTTCATGACATGAAAACGCTAAATAATAACTTTGGCATTTGGGAATACTTTTTTGATAACTTTAGAGAATCCTCCCCACATATCAACACTCACTTCCTCAACTTGTTCACGAACCTCAATTGGTTGTTCCATAAGGACTTCAATGATTTCTTCACAGCGATGAGAATCAATCATCTCAATTAAATTACCTTCGGAGATGTCACTCACAACAGTTACCAAATTTCCTTGACCTTTTCGCATACTTATCTCACCCTTGACAAATTCGTTTAACCCGTTGCCAATTCTGTTTTTTTTTATGGTGTTTACCTGCTCCAATATTCCTTTTATTTCGTCATAGCTCAGTCCTTCTTCTCGGACAATTTGCTCCATGCTCGATTGTTTTACACGCTCATAAATATTTTGTTCGTATCGTTGAGTATGCCGTCTTTTAACGTCCAAAAAATCTAATTTTTCTATGGAATAGCGTTGACAAATAGAACAGTAAAACTGCCCTCGTGGGATTTTTAGATATACAGGACGACCAAAAATAGACAAATATCTTACTAAAACTGGTCGATTTTGATGCAGTTTTTCGGTATGATTGTTACAATGATGACCAACAATTCCTTCTGATAAAATGCTCACTCAGTCCCAAGAAAAATTTTCCCTCAACTTGAGTACAAGTTTCAACCCTGACTCCAGGCAAGGCTAATAGATAGTCTAGATGGAAGCTCATAACGGTAAATGTATTATTAGGTAGATTCTACACCATAAACTCAAGAGAGCCATTCGAGTTGCGCTGGAACTTTAAATATCAAGCTCTCACTAGAGCTCTCACTAGAACTGGTCGAATTAGGTTTGAGTTTTGCTAGAGTTTGCCTGTTGGTGATTTGGGTTAAATTATAAAATTTTCTTTGTTTGGATAAGCGATTAGCTGCTGCTACCGCATCTGTTGAACAAGCAAATTCAACATTTGACAACTCTCGCAATTTCTTCTGGGATTCAACTTCAGCTTTTTTGAGGTTTTTTTCTAACTTCCGTCGGTCAGAATCACGGCGAAAACAGCTCTCTACTATTAACCATCTTTGTGTAATTCCACCATAATTACTTTTGTGTTCTGACCAACTATATCCCGTCACATAACTCTCCTGAAATTCTGATTCATTTAATTGAGATACCAGTTGCTGCCGTTGTTTCAGGCTTAGTGGTACAGGAGTTAACCATCTTAAATTGGTTAACATTTCTAAATTGGGAGCGGTATACAATGCACTGTCAGCTACCATTAAACTGTCGAAATTTAATTGTTTTTTTAAGTCTTGACAAATTGAGGCAAATATGGAACTATCTGATTCGTTCCCTGAAGCTACTCGCAACAATAGTGGCACATCTCCATCTCCACTACAAATTAGGTCTAACATCAACTGTTTTAAGTCAGGACTTGGCCCTTGAGAATAACCGTAGGTAATCTTAATTGGTACTGGGAATATTTGAGCGTTAGTTGATGAAATATCTGATTGATTGCCATCCATTTCTGTGCGCTCAAAAGATACTGATGGTAACTATTGTTCCTATTTACCATGTAGATGAAATGAACTTGAGTCAAGGTGAGATGTGTCGGTATTTATCTCGAATTTCTGAGCGGCTGACAGGGCAATGGTTGTGAATATTTCCGTAATCCCGGCCATTTATAATTTATCTAATACTCTGCCTAAATGGTCATCATTCAAATGTGATGCTTGAATCCCTGCTCTAAGTAAATGTTCTATTGCTTTCCCTTCAAAAAATTTAGAAAATAAATATAATGGGGCGGACACCATCCCTAATCCATTAATAATCATGGGTTTAACTACCAGCCCAGGACTGACTATCTCGCCCGGTTGTTCGCCTACTAATTCATTGATTTTTTGGACAATTCCTAGGTCATCAACTAGACCTGCTACCAATCCCAGATGGTCTAAGTTTTCTACTTTCATGGAAGATGCTTTCTGCATGGGCTGCTGAATCCTGATTTGAGCGTTCATACCCAGCGCAAGTTTACACTATTTTTGGTGATGATTGACTATGGTTGCCATCGCAATTAAGGCATTTTCGTCATCACTCAGGTAACAGT